>Ga0272443_10003151_pt1 | contig 19835 bp, 15 predicted proteins | sample SSMAcet12_FD_193581 | JGI IMG/M metagenome (GOLD analysis project Ga0272443, IMG submission 193581) | Marine sediment archaeal communities from Little Sippewissett salt marsh, Falmouth, MA, United States - SSM-Acet-12 | ecosystem: Environmental > Aquatic > Marine > Wetlands > Sediment ... | reverse complement strand
GCTGGCCAACGGCCTCGGCCGCATCCTGTGGGGGCGCATCTCGGACGCCTTCGGGCGGAAGCGCTCGATCGCGTTGATGAGTGCCGTGCAGGGCGTGACGATGATCGCGTTCTTCTACGCGGCCGGCTCCGAGATCGGGCTCTACGTCGGCGCCACCTTGATCGGCTTCAACTACGGCGGGTACTTCGCCCTGCTCCCCGCGGCGACCGCGGACTATTTCGGCAACCGCAACGTCGGCATGAACTACCCGCTCGTCTTCCTCGCCTACGGCGTGGGTGGCATCGTCGGTCCCATCCTCGGCGGCGTCGCCGGCGACAACCAGGCCTGGGTGTGGGGCTTCATCCCCGCGGGGATCGCCTGCATCGTCGCGTCCGTCGTCGCGATGGGCCTGGTGCCGCCGCACAAGCCCCAGCGCGGGGGCCTGGCCGAGGCGGGCGACGGGGCCTGACCCCAGGACGTATCATCGCTGCGCCATGCGCGTGCTGCCGACCACCCTCGAGAAACTGGCGTTCCCGCGCGTCCTGGACGCCCTGGCGGAGCGCTGCCAGACCTTCGCGGGCCAGGCGCGCGCGCGGGCGTTGCTGCCCGACCTGGACGGCGAGACCCTGCGCGCCGCCCACGAGCGCGTCGACGAGGCCCTGACCGGCGACGCGATCTCCCTCGGCGGCGTCGAGGACGTGCGCCCGCTCGTCGAGCGGGTCAAGGACGGCGGCATGCTCGAGGGGCCCGAGTGCCTCGCCATCGCCTACACGATGGACGCGGCCGCCACGGTCAAGCGCGCCATCGCGCTCTCCGACCGGCCGCGCCTCACCGAGCTGGCGCTCGGCCTCGCCTCGTTCGACGCGGTGCTGCGGCTGGTCCGCGAGCAGCTCGACCCGAGCGGCGAGGTGCGCGACGACGCCACGCCCAAGCTGCGCGAGATCCGCAAGCGCCTGCACCCGATGCGCGGCCGCATCCGCGACCGCATGGCGCAGCTGCTCCAGCAGTACGCCCCCTACGTGCAGGACCCCATCGTCACCCTGCGGCGCGACCGCTACGTCATCCCCGTCAAGGCATCGTCGCAGTCGCGCGTGCCCGGGCTGGTGCTCGACACCTCCGACTCGGGCGCGACGGTCTTCGTCGAGCCGGCCGCCGTGGTGCCGCTCAACAACGAGCTGACGCTGCTGGAGTTCGAGGAGCGCGACGAGGTGCGCCGCATCCTCACCGCGCTCGGGCAGCGCCTGGCCTTCGATCCGGGGCTCGAGCCGACGCTGGCGGCGCTCACCGAGCTCGACCTGGTGGTCGCCTCGGCCAGGCTCGCCCGGGACTGGCGGCTGGTCCGGCCCGAGGTCGCCGAAAGCGCCGCGGTGCGGCTGCCCGGCGCCCGCCACCCGCTCATCGAGAACTGCGTGCCCAACGACATCGCGCTCGATGCCGAGGCGCCGTTGTTGGTGCTCACGGGCCCCAACGCCGGCGGCAAGACCGTGCTGCTCAAGACGCTCGGGCTGGCCGTGCTCATGGCGCACGCCGGCCTGTTCGTCGCGGCCGCGGCGCGCGCCGCCGACGGCCGGCCGAGCCGGGCCACGCTGCCGCCGTTCCGCTCGGTGCTGACCGACATCGGCGACGAGCAGAGCATCGAGGCGTCGCTGTCGACCTACGCCGCGCACCTGACCAACCTGCGACGCATCGTCGAGGACGCCGCCCCCGGCACGCTGCTGCTCATCGACGAGCTGGGCTCGGGCACCGACCCGGACGAGGGCGCCGCGCTGTCGCAGGCCATCCTCGAGGCGGTGGTGGAGCGGCGCGCGTTCGGCGTCGTCACCACCCACCTGGCGCCGCTCAAGGTATTCGCGGCGCAGCGCGCCGGCGTGCGCAACGCCGCCATGCGCTTCGACGTCGAGCGCCTGCGGCCCACGTTCGAGCTGGTCGTCGGCCAGCCCGGGCGCTCGTACGCGCTGGCGATCGCCGAGCGCGTGGGCCTGTCGCAGGAGCTGCTCGCGCGGGCGCACGAGGTGCTCGGCCCCGAGGGCGCGCGCCTCGAGCGCCTGCTGGAGACCCTCGAGACGCAGCGGGCAACGCTGCAGGCGCAGCTCGACGAGGCCGAGGGCGCGCGGGCGTCCGCGGTCGCGGAGGCCGAGCTGCTGCGCGCCCAGATCGAGCGCCTGCGGGCCCAGGAGGCCGCGCTGCTGGAGCAGGCGGCCGAGAAGGCGGACGCCCTGCTGCAGGACACGCTCGCGCGGGCCAAGGCCTGGCGTGAGACCGCCCGCAGCGATCCGGCGCAGCGGGGCAAGGCGATGGAGGCGATCTCGCAGCTGCGGCGCGAGACGCGGCGCCGCGCGCCGGCCGCCACGCGCCCGGCGGCGCCGGACCGACTGGCGCCGGGGGCGATCGTGCGGGTCGACGCGTACGGGGCGGAGGGACCGGTGGTGGAGGTCCGCGGCGACCAGCTCGTCGTGCAGCTCGGCCTGCTCAAGGTCGAGGTCGCCCGCCACGAGGCGACGGTCGTGCGCGCGCCGGACGCCGCCACGGGGCCGAAGGCGCCGGTCGCGCCCAGCACGGGCTTCGAGCGCGAGCTCAACGTCCGCGGGGAGCGGGTCGAGGAGGCGATCGAGAAGGTGCGCGACCTCGTGCGCGAGGCCCACGCCCTGCAGATCGAGAGCGTGCGCGTGCTGCACGGCAAGGGCACGGGCGCGCTGCGCGACGCCGTGCGCCGCTACCTCAAGGACGAGCGACTGGTGGAGCGCTTCGAGGACGCGGTCCCGTACGAGGGCGGCTTCGGCGTGACCGTGGCGTACCTGCGCCCTCGTTGAGGGGTCGTCGTCGCGTGACGTGCGCCGCGGCGCCGCCCGGGTACCCTCGCGCATGCCCCGCCCCCGCGCCATCGTCTTCGACCTCGACGGCACCCTCGTCGATTCGCTGCCCGACATCGTCGGCGCCTTCCGCGACGCCTTCGCCGACCACGGCCTGACGGCGCCTCCGGAGGCGGAGGTGCGCGACCACGTCGGTCTCCCGCTCGAGACGATGTACGCGGCGTTCGCGCCGGCCGAGCACGTCGCCGCGCTGTGCACGAGCTACCGGCGCATCTACCCGCAGCGCTTCACCCGCCATTCGCGGCCCTTCCCGGGGGTTCCGGAGGCGCTCGCGACGCTGCGGCGCCGCGGGTTCCGCCTGGCGGTCGCGACCACCAAGCGCAGCGAGATGGCCGCGCGCCTCGTCGCGGCACTGGGCCTGACGGACGCGCTCGACGTCGTGCAGGGCACCGATGGCTTCCCCCACAAGCCGGCCCCCGACGTGGTGCACCGCGCGCTCGCCGCGCTCGACGCCGATGGCGTGTGGATGGTCGGCGACACCGTGCACGACATCGAGGCCGGCCGGGCGGCTGGGCTCTCCACCTACGCCGTCACCTGGGGCACGCACGACGCCGATCGCCTGCGCGCGGCGCGGCCCGACCGGCTCGAGGCGACGCTCGAACCGCTGCTCGCGGCGACGGCCGGTTAGCATCGCGCATGGAGAACAACGGCAAGCAGTACGTCATCGACGCCATGGCGGAGGACGCCTGGCGGATGTTCCGGATCCTGGGGGAGTTCGCCCAGGGGTTCGAGGAGATGGCCGACGTCGGCAAGGCCGTCACCGTCTTCGGCTCGGCGCGGCTCGGTCGCGACCACCCCGACTACGCCAAGGCCGAGGCGCTGACCGCGGACCTCGCCCTCCGGGGGTACGCCGTGGTCACCGGCGGCGGGCCCGGGATCATGGAGGCGGCGAACAAGGGGGCCTTCGAGGCGGGTGGCCGCAGCGTGGGTCTCAACATCGCGCTGCCGCACGAGCAGGAACCGAACGCCTACCAGACGGACAAGGTCAACTTCCGCTACTTCTTCGTGCGCAAGGTGCTGCTGGTGAAGTACTCGACGGCGTTCGTCGTGTTCCCCGGCGGCTTTGGGATGATCGACGAGCTGTTCGAGGCGATGACGCTGATCCAGACGAAGAAGATCAAGCCGTTCCCGGTCTTCCTGGTGGGCACGGCCTACTGGCGCGGCCTCATCCAGTGGCTGCAGGGCACGCTGGTGCGCGCGGGGACCATCGCCGAGCACGATCTGCACCTGTTCAAGGTGGTCGACGACGTGGCGGGGATCCCCGACGAGATCGAGAAGTACTACGCCGCCGGGAACCACGGGGGCTTCAACCTGCCGTGGTGAGGATCGCGGGATCGGGACGCCAGCCCCGCGCGACGGCGCGGGGCCGTTCCGTGGCCGGCGCGCTCAGGGGACCTAAGGGAACTTGACATGAACGCACTCAGGTTTTATCTTGTGTGCGGAAGAGGTGATCGGCGCCACGAGCCCGATCGCCCCTCGAGATCCCTCTGGAGGTGACCATGTCCCTCGTCCGAACCGCCAACCCCTATGCCACCCCTGCCGTCCGGCGCACCCTGGCCGATGACCTGTTCGGCGGCTTCGAGCGCCTGTTCGAGGACGTCGGCCGGAGCGAGACCAACGCCCTGGCGATGGACTTCTACGAGACCGAGGACGCGCTGGTCCTCGAGCTCGCGGTGCCCGGCGTGACCTCGAGCGGGATCGACGTCTCGGTCGAGGGCCGCCAGTTGACCGTCCGCGCCGAGCTGCCGGCGTCGCCCGAGGGCGAGGACCGTCGCTACTGGCTGCGGACCCTGCCGCGCGGCGCCTACACCCGCACCGTCCGCCTGCCGGTCGGCGTCGACGTCGACGCGATCGAGGCGCGCGTGCACAACGGCGTCCTCGCCCTGCGGATGCCGAAGGCCCCCGAGGCGAAGGTGCGCAAGCTGCAGATCCAGGACGCCTGAGGTTCGGCCCCACGGAGCCCGAGCGCCCGCGGTCGCGTGTCGACCGCGGGCGCGTTCTCGTGGCGCGGTGGCCGGGCGCGGCCCCGCCGGGGGGCGGTGGCTCGGCCCGCGGTCGATCGCCCGCCCACGGCCGCGTGGTGTGATGGGCCGGTGATCGAGCTCCTGGCCGCGCACCCCCTCGTTCTGCTCTTCGCCGTCGCGGCGGTGGGCGTTCCGCTCGGGCGCATCCCCATTCTCGGGGTGCGGGTGGGGGTGGCGGCCGTGCTCTTCGCCGGGCTCGCGTTCGGGGCGCTCGACCCCCGGCTACGGCTGCCCGAGATCGTCCTGCAGCTCGGCCTCGCGCTCTTCGTGTACACGATCGGCCTCGCCAGCGGGCGGGCCTTCCTACGCGCCTTCGATCCGCGCGGCGTGCGCGCCAACCTCCTCGTGCTGGTCGCGCTGGTAACCGGCGCCGGCGCCACCGTGTTCCTGGCCCGGGCCCTGGGCCTCGATCCGGCCACGGCCGCCGGCCTGTACACCGGCGCCACGACCAACACGCCTGCGCTCGCCGCGGTCGTGGAGGCCCTGCGTGGGGCGGAGGAGGCGGCCCGCTCGGCGCCCGTCGTCGCCTACTCGCTGGCGTACCCGGGGGGCGTGCTCGGGGTCATCCTGGTGATCGCCGTGCTGCAACGCCGGTGGCGCACCGACTACGCGGCCGAAGCGCGCGGCCTGCGCGACTACGGCGTCGGCGGCGAGCTGCTGCGCAGCGTCACGGTCCGCGTCACCCGCGAGGAGCTGGCGAGCGCGCCCGTGCAGACCTGGCGGGAACGCGAGGGTTGGCACGTGATCATGGGGCGCTACCGCCGCGCGGGCGACGTCCGCCTGGTCCAGGGCGACACCGTCCTCCGGCCGGGCGACGAGGTCACCCTCGTCGGGTCGGAGCGCGACCTCGCGCTCGTGGCGTCGAGGATCGGCGACGTGAGCGACACGCGACTCGATCTCGAGCGCAGCGGACTCGACTTCCGGCGGCTCTTCGTCAGCCGGCCCGAGGTGGCGGGTCGGACCCTGGCGGAGCTGCGCCTCCCGCAACGCCTCGGGGCCGTGGTCACCCGGGTCCGACGCGGCGACGCCTTCCTGCTGCCGACCGCCGACCTGCGCCTGGAGCTCGGCGACCGCGTGCGGGTCGTCGCCCGCCAGGACCAGATGGCCGCCATCGAGCGCACGTTCGGCGACTCGTACCAAGCGCTCTCCGAGGTGGACGTCCGCTCGCTCGCGCTCGGCCTCGGCCTGGGCCTGCTGATCGGCCTGGTGCCGTTGCCGCTCCCGGGGGGCGCGGTCCTGCGTCTCGGCTTCGCCGGCGGCCCGCTGCTCGTGGCCCTCGCGCTCGGTGCCGTGGGGCGCAGCGGCCCGCTCGTGTGGACGCTGCCGTACTCGGCGAACCTCACGCTGCGGCAGTTCGGGCTGCTGCTGTTCCTCGCGGGCGTCGGCACGGGCTCGGGTTTCGCCTTCGCCTCCACCCTGCGCGCCGGCGCGGGCCTGGAGGTCGTGCTGGGGGGTCTGCTGCTGACCGTCACGCTCGCGGCCACGACGCTGTTCGTCGGGCACCGCCTCCTGCGGCTGCCGATGAACGTCATGATCGGCGTCGTGAGCGGCCAGCACACCCAGCCCGCGGCGCTGGGCTACGCGGTGGAACAGACGGGCAACGACCTGCCCCACGTGGGGTACGCCACCGTCTTCCCGGTGGCCACGGTCGCCAAGATCGCGCTCGCGCAGGCCGTGCTCTTCCTCGTCTGAGGCGGCATGCCGATGCGCCCAGGCCTCACGGCCCCCAGCGCGGCGGCAGCGCCCGCTGGCCGAACACCTGGCCCGCGAGGGCGAAGATCTCCGCCGGCTCCAGGCCCTGGCCCAGGTAGGTCGGTCCGCGCCAGATCTCGACGTGCGGGTGGGGGTCGTTCTCCGTCCGCTCGACGCCGTCGATCGTGCCCGAGTTGCCGGTCAGCCCGATCACCTGTCCCTGGGCGACCGACGCGCCCACGGTCACGCCCTCCGGGATGCCCGAGAGGTGGGCGTAGCGCGTGACGAAGCCGCCCGCGTGCTCGATCCACACCTGCCGACCGCGCAGCTGGTCGAGGATCTCCTCGGGCGTCGAGATGACCCGGTTGGCCTCGGCGATGATCGCGTCGTAGGTCGCCTGGTCCATCTCCACGTAGTCGTGATCGGCGCGCACCACCACGCCGTCGGCGACGGTCACGATCGGGGTGCCGTAGGTGATCGTCGTCGTGCCGCTCACCGCGCCGTCGTAGAAGTCGAAGCCCTCGTGCGTACCGTTGCGGTACGCGCGCCGGGCGTTGGGCCAGTGCGACGCTCGGGAGCTGATGGTCGCATCCGGCACGGGTGGCACGTAGCCGCTCGGCCAGCCGCGCGCGAAGGGCGCCTCGGCGAGCTCGCGCAGGCGGCCCGCCAGCGCCCCCTGGCGCAACGCGGGGTTGGCGTTGGCGTACGCCAGGACGCCCTGGCCCTCGCCGTCGACCACCGTCGGGTCGGCGCCGGCGTTGAGGAGCAGCAGGGGCAGGCGGGCGTCCGGGGCATGGCGCAGGGCGAGCAACAGGGCGGTCGTGCCGTCCGCGGCCGCCCACTGGATGTCGGCGCCGGCCGCGATCAGCGCCGCCGTGGCGTCGGTCAGGCCGCGCATCGCCGCCACGTGCAGCGGGGGGCGACCCTCGCCATCGAGCACGGCGAGGTCGGCGCCGGCCTCGAGGGCCGACGCGACCCCCGCCTCGTCGTCGGCCGCCAAGGCCGCCAACAGGGCGGGCACGGGCGGTGGCGCGGGCTCGCGCGCGAACGGGTTCGGCATGACGTCGAAGCGCCACGCCGCCACGACCGCGGCGACGAGCACGAACAGGGCGATCAGGGCGATGCGGACCATGCGCCAAGGTACCAGGGGGGCGTGATGAGAAGGGGGAGCGCCCGTGCCGGCGTCAGAGTCGCTCGACCCGCACGACGGCGTTGCCGAAGCTGCTGCCGCCGCCGAGGTCGGTGAGACGCTCGCTGGTGAGGTCGTTGAGGCTGCGCCCGTCGGGGGCGAGTTTCGGCCACCACTGGCCCAGCGCCACCAGGACGCCCTCGCGGGCGGCGTCCGTGACGTCGATCCGGCGCACGATGGCCCCCTGGGCGCTCACGACCCGGTGCCGCTCGCCGTCGCGCACGCCGTAGCGGGCGGCGTCGGCCGGGTGCAGCAGCATGCGCGGCTCGCCGCCGGCGGCCTCCAGCAGCGACGCCACGTTGCCCATCGTGGTGTTGAGCACATGGCTGCCGGGCGGGGAGATCAGGCGCAGCGGGAACGCCTCGGTCGGGCGTTCCTCGAACGCCACCGCCTGGGGGGGCGGGTCGAAGACGACCTTGCCGTCGGGGTGGTGCGCGCCGTCGGCGTAGGGCCGGAACGGTTCGGGCAGGCGGAGCTTGAGCGAGCGCGCCTCGCGCAGCCGCTCGAAGGTGATCCCCTCGAGGTGCGGGTGGCCGCTCGCGAGCAGGTCGCGGGCGACCTCCTCGGCGGACCACGCCAGCGTCGGGTCGTCGAGCCCCAGGCGCCGCGCGAGCTCGCGGAACACCCAGGTGTTCGGGCGGGCCTCGCCGGCCGCCGGCACCACCGGCTCCGCCCACTGCAGGTGGTAGTGACCGTAGGCGCCGTAGAGATCCGGGTGCTCGAGGAAGGTGGTCGCCGGCAGCAGCACGTCGGCGTAGTCCGCGGTGTCGGTCTGGAAGTGCTCGAGGACGGTCGTGAACAGGTCCTCGCGCGCGAGGCCCGCGCGCACACGGGACGAGTCGGGCGCCACCGCCGCCGGGTTGCTGTTGAACACGAACAGCTTGGCGACGGGCGAACCGTCGGGTTCCAGCAGGGCGCTGGCCAGGCGGCTCTGGTTGATCACCCGCACGCCGGGTCGCAGCAGGTGACCGCCGGCCGTGCGTTCGGTGCCGAGCGCGAAAGCGCCCGAGGTCGAGATGCCGCCGCCCCCGCCGCGGTGGCGCCACGCGCCGGTCAGGGCGGGCAGCAGCGAGACGGCGCGCACCGCGTTGCCGCCGCCCTCGTTGCGCGTCATGCCGTAGCCGATGCGGACGTAGGCGGCCCGGGCCTCGGCGAAACCGCGGGCGATCGCCTCGATGCGCTCGGGCGCGACGCCGGCGAGCTCGCCCGCCCGCTCGGGCGTCCACGCCTCGACCGCGCGCCGGTAGGCGTCGAGGCCGCGGGCGTGGCGCGCGAGGTAGTCCCGGTCCTCGAGCCCGTCGCGCAGGATGACGTGGCCCATGGCCAGCGCGACCGCCGCGTCGCCGCCGACGGCGAGCTGCCAGTGCTCGTCGGCCACCCGGGTGGTGTCGTTGCGGTAGGGGTCGACGTGCAGCACGTAGGCGCCGTTGCGCTTGGCGGCGCGCACGTCGGGCATGAGGTGCACGTGGCTGCGGGCGGCGTCGATGCCCCACAGGATCACCAGGCGCGCGTGGGGGAGATCCTCGGGGTCGGTGGCCAGCTTGTGGGGGCCGTAGTTCGCCTCCCAACCCGCCCCGCCGGTGGCCGAGCAGATCGTCCAGTCGAGCTCGCTCGCGCCGAGCGCGCGGAAGAAGGCGAGCGGGTGGTCGCGCTCCACGTGCCCCATCGTGCCGGCGTAGCTGAAGGGCAGCACGCTCTCCGCGCCCCAGCGGTCGACGGCGTCCTGGGTGCGCTCGGCCACCAGGTCGAGCGCCTCGTCCCAGGTGGCGCGCGCGAAGCGGCCCTCGCCCTTGGCCCCGACGCGCACCCGCGGGTGCAGCAGGCGGTCGGGGTGGTGCTGACGCTCGGGGTAGCGGTAGGTCTTCACGCAGGCGAAGCCGCGGGTGTAGGGGTGATCGGGCTCGCCCTCCAGGCGCGTGACGCGCCCGTCGGCCACCGTGATGCGCACGGCGCAGGCGTCGGGGCAGTCGAGCGGGCAGACGCTTCGGAGGACGGCCACGGCGGTACGCTAGCACGCGTGCGCGCCGCCGTCCGCCGCGAGTTCCCCGTCCTGGTGAAGATCGCCATCCCGCTCGCGATCGCCCAGGTCGCGCAGAACGGGATGAGCTTCGTCGACACGCTCATGGCCGGTCGCCTCGGCCCCGACGCCCTCGCCGGCATCGCCCTCGGCGCCGTCAGCTTCTTCTTCGTCACCGTGGTGCTCTCGTCGATGCTCTTCGCGGTGGGGCCGATGGTCGCACAGGCGACCGGCGCGCGGCGCCCCGAGGATGCGGTCGCCGCCCTGCGCCAGGGGCTCCTCTGGGGGCTCGTGCTCACGCCGCCCGCGGTGGCGCTGCTGTGGCTGATGCCCGCCGTCCTGCGGGCGATCGGCCAGGACCCGACCGTCGTCGCGCCCGCCGAGGGTTACCTGCGGGCGGCCTCGGCGGGCGTCCTGCCCCTCATGGCCTTCACCTCGCTCCGCGCCTACCTCGAGGGGCAGGGGCGCACGCGGCCACTCATGCTCGTCGCGTTCCTCGGCGTGGGCCTCAACGTCGTCGCCAACCAGGCGTTCATGTTCGGGCGCTGGGGCTTCCCGGCACTGGGCCTGACGGGCACGGGCGTCGCCACGAGCCTGGTGTACGGGACGATGGCGCTGGCCGGGTTCGCCTACGTCGCGCGCAGCGACCGGGCCCGCGCCGCCTTCGACGCCCCCTGGCGCTGGGACGGGCCGACGGCCGGCGAGGTGTTGCGCCTCGGTTGGCCGATCGCGCTGACCGTCGCGTTCGAGTCCGGCCTCTTCGCGGTTTCGGCGCTGCTCATGGGGCGCTTCGGCGCCGCGTCGCTCGCCGGCCATCAGGTCGCGATCCAGACGGCGTCGTTGACCTTCATGGTCCCCCTGGCGCTGGGCATCGCCACCACCGCCCGCGTCGGGCACGCCGTCGGCAGGGGCGACCCCGTGGGCGCGCGCGCCGCCGGCCTCGTCGGGATCGCCGCCTCGTTGCTGGTCATGGTCGCCACCGCGCTCCTCTACCTGACCGCGCCGCGCGCGGTGGTCGCGCTCTACCTCGACCCCGGCGATCCGCAGAATGCCGCGGTGGTCGCCCACGCCGTCGCCTTCCTCGGGGTCGCGGCCGCCTTCCAGCTGTTCGACGGACTGCAGGTCAGCGCGTTGGGGGCGCTGCGCGGCCTGAAGGACACGCGGGCGCCGATGCTGATCACCCTGGTGTCGTACTGGTTCGTGGGCCTCGGCAGCGGCGTCTGGCTGGCGTTCGGGCGCGACCTCGGGGGCATCGGGCTGTGGTGGGGCCTGGTGATCGGCCTGGCCGTCGCCAGCGCCCTGCTCGCCGTCCGCTTCGTCGTCCTGCTGCGGCGCCTCCGCGGGCGCGTTGCGGTAGACTCCCCCGCGTGAGCACCTTCGTGTCGATCATGGTCTACGCCACCGCCGTCCTCGTCGGCCTGGTGGCGTTGTCGGGCGCGTTCGTCCTGGCCGCGGGCTGGGTCGTGAGCCACACCGACGAACCCGACGCCGGCCACTGAGGTGGCGGCCCAGGCCGGGCCCCCGCGCGTCGACGCCGGGACGCCGTCCCGCCGGCCGCTCCGCGGTCCGCTGGGCGCCCTGCTCGGGGCCGACGCCCCGACGCTGCCGATCGCCCTCCGCGCCGTGCGCCTGACGTACGCCCTCGTGTTCGTGGCGCAGACCCTGCTGGCCCTGCTCGTGAGCCTGAGCCTCATGCTGCTGGTGGAGAGCCGACCCCGCCCGAGTGACGTTCTCGCCGGCGTGCTGCTGGCGATGTCGCTGCTGCACGTGGTCATCGGCCTGGCCCTGGGCTACGCCCTCGCCGGCCGCCCGGGCCGCGGTGCCGCCATCGCCTCGGCGACGGCGGCGGCCGTCGCGCTGTCGGTCACGGCGTGGTTCGCGGCCCTGATGGTCGCCTCCGGGCAACGGCCCAGCTGGCTCGTCGCCGCCTTCGCCGTCGTGTCGCTCGCCTACCTCGCGGGCTTCGCCCTCACGCCGCGCTGTGCACGGGCGGCCCTGCGGCCCGAGCCATCGCCGAAGGGCGAACCGAGGGCGGGTCCCGAACCGGCCTGAGTGCGCGCCCCCGCCGAACCCACGGATTCGAGGAGCCCCATGGACTTCGCCGCCCCCTACCCCTCGCGCCGGACCCCGCTGCTGGCCCGCAACGTGGTCGCGACCTCGCAGCCCCTCGCCGCGCAGGCCGGCGTGCGCATGCTGTGGCGCGGCGGCAACGCGGTCGACGCCGCCCTCGCGGCCGCGATCGCCCTGACCGTCGTCGAGCCGACCAGCAACGGGATCGGCTCCGACGCGTTCGCCATCGTCTGGGACGGTGAGAGGCTGCACGGCCTCAATGCCTCGGGCCGCAGCCCGCGGGCGCTCGGCCCCGAGCGGTTCGCCGGCCGTGACGCCGTGCCGCTGCGCGGCTGGGACGCCGTCACGGTCCCGGGCGCGGTGTCGGGGTGGGTGGCGCTGTCGCACCGGCTGGGCCGCTTGCCCTTCGCGGACCTGTTCGAGCCGGCGATCGCCTACGCCCGCGACGGCTTCCCGGTGTCGCCGGTCATCGCCCGCGCCTGGGCCCTCTCCGCGCCCGCGTTCGCCGACGCGCCCGATTGGCAGCGCGCCTTCGCGCCCGGCGGGCGCACGCCCGCGGCGGGGGAGACCTGGCGCTTCCCGGACCAGGCGCGGACGCTCGAGGCCATCGCGGCGACGGGCGGCGAGGCCTTCTACCGCGGCGAGGTGGCCCGGGCGATCGCCGCCCACGCCCGCGCCGGTGGGGCCCTGCTCGACGAGGCCGACCTGGCCGCCCACCGGGCCGAGTGGGTGGGGACGGTGGCGACCGATTGGCACGGCCACGAGCTGCACGAGATCCCGCCGAACGGGCAGGGCATCGCCGCGCTCATCGCCCTGGGCCTGTTGCGCCACGTGCCCGGGTTCGACGACCTCGCGGTCGACTCGGTGCCGTGGCTGCACCTGCAGGTCGAGGCGATGAAGCTCGCCATGGCCGATGCCTACCGTTGGGTCGCCGACGCCGAGGCCATGCGCGACGTCACCGCCGCCGACCTGCTCGACGACGGCTACCTCGCCGAGCGCGCGCGTCTCATCGACCCCGCGCGGGCGGGCGATCCCGGGCACGGGGCGCCGGGGCGCGGTGGCACCGTCTACCTCTCGGCCGCGGACGCCGACGGCATGATGGTCTCGCTCATCCAGTCGAACTATTACGGCTTCGGCAGCGGCGTGGTGGTGCCGGGCACCGGCGTGTCGCTGCAGAACCGTGGCGCCGGCTTCGTGCTCGACCCGGCGCACCCGAACGTGGTCGCGGGCGGCAAGCGTCCCTTCCACACGATCATCCCCGCGTTCCTGAGCGAGGGTGGCGCGCCGCGTTGCAGCTTCGGCGTCATGGGCGGGCCGATGCAGGCCCAGGGGCACCTGCAGATGGTGTTGCGCATGGTGGGGCATGGGCAGAACCCGCAGGCGGCGGCCGACGCGCCTCGCTGGCGGCTCGTGGCGGGGCGTCGGCTCGCGGTCGAGTCCAGCTTCGCGGCCGACACGCTGGAGGGCCTGCGCGCCCTGGGCCACGAGCTCACGGCGACGGCCCCCGAGGCGAGCTTCGCCTTCGGGGGCGCTCAGATCGTGTGGCGTGGGGCCGACGGCTACGTCGCCGGCAGCGAGTCGCGCAAGGACGGCGCCGCGGTGGGTTTCTGAGGCGCCGCGTCGCCGGCGCCGTCGCCACGCGCCACCCCCGCGCGTCGGGCGCGCGCCGCGGCCTGGGGCGTCGCGTGGCTGGACGGACCCCTCCGGCGACCCGGGTTAGGGTGCCTGCGTGCGCGTGGACGCGCGCACGGGCACGCGCTCGCGGCCGCCCAGCGAGCGGCCCTCCTCGGTGCGTGCGAGAGGAGTCCCCCATGACCACCGCCGCCTCTGGCGACACCGTCCACGTGCACTACACCGGCAAGCTCGACGACGGCTCCGTCTTCGATGCGTCCGAAGGGCGCGACCCGCTCGCGTTCACGCTCGGCGGGGGCCAGGTGATCCCCGGCTTCGACCAGGCCGTCGACGGCATGCGCGTCGGCGAGAGCAAGACCGTGCGCATCCCGGCCGACGAGGCCTACGGGGCGCGGCGCGACGAGCTCCTGATCGAGGTCCCGACCGAGCAGTTGCCCGACGATCTGGAGGTCGAGGTCGGCGCGCGCCTGCACATGCGTGGCCCCGACGGCGGCGCCGTCCCGGTGACGGTCGTGGCCCTGCGCGACGAGGGCATCACGCTCGATGCGAACCACCCGCTGGCGGGCGAGGCGCTGACCTTCGAACTGCAGCTGGTGGCGATCGGCTGACGCCGATCGGTACCCGTGTCGGCCGGGCGCGACGCTGCCGCCGTGCCCGGCCGACACGCGAGGGCCGGACGCTTCAGACGCGGTCGTAGCGGGTGCGGGCGTCCTGCAGCAGGTGGGCCATGTCGAGCGCGCGGCTCGTCCCGATGACGACGCAGTCCTCGGGATCGGGCGCGATGGCGACCGGGATGTTCGTGATGCGCTGGAGGTAGACGTCGAGCCCGCGCAGCTGCGCGCCGCCGCCCGTCAGGACGATGCCGCGTTCGATGACGTCCGAGACCAGCTCCGGGGGCGACTGCTCCAGCACCTGACGCACCGCGCTGGCCACCTTGTCGAGCGAGGCCCGCAGGGCGGCGACCACGTCCTCGGAGGTGACCTCGACCGTCTTGGGCAGGCCGTCGATGAGGTCGCGCCCGCGGACCTCCATCGTGACGACCTGCTCCGCCGGCAGCACCAGCGCGCCGCCGATCGTGCGCTTGATCTCCTCGGCGGTCCGATCGCCGATCAGCAGGTTGTGCTTGGCCTTGACGTAGGCCATGATGTCGCGGTCGAACACGTTGCCGGCGACGCGCAGCGACGTCGAGACGACGATGCCGCCCATCGAGATCATCGCGACGTCCGTGGTGCCCCCGCCGATGTCGACCAGCATGGAACCGACGGGCTCGGCGATGTCGATGCCGGCCCCGATGGCGCCGGCGACCGGCTCCTCGATCAGCAGCGCCTTGCGCGCGCCGATCTCGTGCACCGCCTGCACCACGGCCCGTTTCTCGACCTCGGTGATGCCGCTGGGGATGCACACCATGATCGTCGGCCGCAGGAAGCGCGCCGGCCCGGTGAGCACCTTGTGGATGAAGGCCTTGAGCATCTTCTCGGTCAGGGTGTAGTCCGCGATGACGCCGTCCGCCATGGGCCGGACGGCGGTGATGTTGCCGGGCGTGCGCCCCAGCATCCGGTAGGCCTCCTCGCCGACCGCCTTGATGTCGGTGGTGCCGCGCACCACGGCGATCACGGCCGGCTCCCGGAGGACGACGCCCTTGCCCTTGACGTGGATGCGAACCGTGGTCGTGCCGAGGTCGACGCCGATCATCGGCCCACGCTACCACCCGCTCCGGCCTCGCGCGGCCCCGTCCGCCGCGTCCGGGCGCCCGGCAGCGCCGGGCCCGCGCGGGTGGCGCGCACGCCCCGGGCGTGGGAGGGTAGCCTGGCGCGTGCGCGCGCCCCCGTTCACGTCCCTCGCGTCCGTCTACGACGAGATCATGCAGGACGTCCCCTACGCCGCCTGGGTGGACTTCGCCCTGCGCGAGGCGGCGCGGCGGGGCTGGGCCGGCGGTCGGGTGCTGGAGCTGGGCTGCGGCACGGGAAACGCCACCCGGCTGCTCGAGGCGCGCGGTCTCGAGGTCGTGGCGGTCGATGCGTCGCCGGAGATGCTCGCCGTCGCCCGACGCAAGCTGACGCACACCACGCTGGTGGCCGGCGACATGCGCGACGCCGATCTGCCGGGGCGCTTCACGTTGGCGATCGGCGTGTTCGACGTCGTCAACAACCTGCTGGCGGACGGCGACATGGCGCGTCTCGCGGGCCACGTCCTCGGCCACCTGCTCCCGGGCGGGGTGTGGGCGTTCGACGCCAACACCAGCGCGGGCCTGGAGGCGCTGTGGGACGGCGAGGTGGTCGAGGGTTGGGCGGGCGAGGTCCACTACCGCTGGCGCCACGCCTGGGACCCGGTCGCCCGCCTCGCCACGGTCGACGCCTGGTGCGAGGGCCCCGCCGGCGCCTTCCGCGAGGAGCACCGCGAGCGCCCCTACGACCCGGACGAGCTTCGGGGCCGGCTGACCGACGTGGGCTTCGCCGGCGTCGACGTCGTGCGCTTCCCGAGCGGCGACGCCGCGGACCCGGACGACCCGCGGGTCTGGGTGTTCGCCACCGCGCCCGCGGTCGCGGACGGCCCGCCCGTCGGCCCGCCCTGAGGCGGCGCCGTCAGCCGTCCTTCGATCGGTCCCCGGCCAGCCCCGCCTGCTGGCGCACGACGCGGCCGATGGCGGAGACGTCCTCGTCCCCGTGGCCCCGCGCGATGAGGCCCGTCTCCCACTGCTCGACCAGCGCCGCCAGCGGCAGCGGCACGCCGAGTTGCCGGGCCTCGTCGAGGGCGATCCCGAGGTCCTTGCGGTGCAGGCGCACGCGGAAGCCGAGGGGGTACGTGTCGCGCACCACGTTCGGACCGCGGTTCACCAGCCCCCAGGAGCCGGCGGCGCCGCCGGCCAGTGCCGCCATCGCCGCCTCCACGTCGATGCCCGCCCTCAGGCCGAGCACCAGACCCTCGGCCACCGCCGCGTAGGTGCCGGCGATGATCACCTGGTTCATCGCCTTGGCGACCTGACCGGCGCCGATCGGCCCCACGTGGGTGATCGTCGCGCCGAGCGCCGAGAGCGCCGGACGCGCCCGCTCGAGGTCGGCCGCGGTGCCGCCGACCATGATCGACAGGGTGCCGCGCTCCGCGCCCTCGCTGCCGCCCGAGACCGGCGCGTCGAGCCACGCCGCGCCCGTGTCGGTCGAGAGACGCTCCGCGAAGGCGCGCGTCGCCCCCGGCGCGATCGTGCTCATGTCGACGAGCAGCGCGCCGGCCTCGATCGCGGAGGCCACCCCGCGGTCGCCGAACACCACCTCCTCGACGTCCGGCGTGTCGGCGACCATGGTCACGATCAGCTCGGCGCCGGCGGCCGCCTGCGCGGGGGTCGCCGCCCGCCGCGCGCCATGGGCGGCCAGCGGCTCCTCGCGAACGCGCGTGCGGTTGTGGACGGTGACGCGGTGTCCCGCGTCGACGAGTCGTCGGGCCATGGGCGCGCCCATGGTCCCGAGGCCGACGAAGCCGATGTTCATGCGGCGTCCTCCCGGGGTTCGTGCGCGGCGGGCGGCACGCCACCCACCGTGTCGCGTCCGCCCCGGCGCCCGACGATGCGGGCCCAGCGGGCGGCGAAGGCGTCGGGCAGCCGCAGCGCGACCCCGTCGGCCCGTTCGTCGAGCTGCAGCAGGGCGGCGAGCTCCGCGGACTGGCCCCAATGGCCGATGCCGCGGGCCTCGATCGCCTCCCCGAACTGGCGCAGCATCGCGTCGTGGTGCATGTGCAGGTCGGGTCGCTTGAGGCCCTGCGCCAGGCGTTGGCCCGCGTCGCGGACGTCGCCGCGGTCGACCGCCGCCACCGACCCGAGGGCGGCCAGCCAGGCCACGAGCTCGAGGTCGCCCTGCTCGGGCTCGGTGGAACCGGCGGTCGCGGCGGCCAGCTCGCGGGTGGCGGCGTCGACGTGGGCGGTGGCCGCGTCGGGGTCGGGGATCCGCAGCGCGCCGGCGGCGGCGTGGGCGTGGGCCGTGGCGCGCTGGTACGGGTACCGCGACGTCGCCAGCGCCCGCTCGGCCAGGTCGACCGCCTCCCTGCCCGACGCGACGAACAGGTTGGCCGCCAGCAGGGCGTCGCGGGCGAGCGAACTCGGGCGCCACGCGTGCGCGTCGCCCTCGACGCGGTCGAGCACCCCGGCGATCAGCCGGCGCGCGTGCCGGAGGTCGGGGGTGTCGTGCCCCAACCCGGGGCTGACGGCGAAGGGCCGGCGGAAGGGCTGGGCGACCGCGCGACAGCCGTAGGCGATGCCGAGCCGCAGGGTGCTGCGCAGGACGCGGTAGGTCGCGTCGACGCCGTGGGCGTCGGCGTAGGCGCGGAAGCGGCGCAGGTTGCGATCGAAGGCCATCGCGGCGTCGTCGAAGCGCCCCTCCGCCAACAGCAGGAGGCCGGCCTCGTCCTCGACCCGCGCGAGCCAGAACTGCCGCTCCCACGAGTCGCCGTCGCCGCCGACGTCGGGCGCCCCGGAGAGCAGCAGCGCGCGTGCCGCGTCGAAGTCGGTCGCCGAGCGGGCCAGGTCGCCGCGCCGGCGGTGCATCGTCGCCCGGCGCGCCAGGTAGCGGGTCCGTTCCGACGCCAGCGCGTCGGACCGGGTGGCCAGCGCGACGGCGTCGTCCATCGCGCGCAGGGCGCGGTCGTAGTGCCCGAGGCGCATGAACACGTCGCCGCGTTGGAAGGCGACGCGGGCGGCGTCCAGGTCGTCGGCCCGCGGCACGGAGTCGAAGCTGGCCAGGGCGGCGTCGAGGTCGCCCTGGTCCTTGGCCAGCACCCCCGCCCACAGGGCCGCCTTCACCCGCACCGCGTCGGTCTCGCCGCCCGACGGCGCCCGACGGAGGTGGTGGGGCGCCTCGCCGAACACCAGCCGCATGGCCTCGTCGCGCCGGCCGCGCCAGTGGGCGATCGACGCCCGGGCGATCGCCCCGTCGGCCGCCAGCCGCGCGTCGTCGGTCGGCGGCAGGGCCGTCAGCAGCGCCTCGGCCTGGTCGTGGTGCCCGCGCAGCGACAGCCCCTCCGCGCGTCGCAGGGCCGTCCAGGCGCGCAGGCCCGGGTCGGACGAGGCGGCCAGCACCGCGAAGGCGTCTCGCACGTCCGGGTGTTGGAAGGTGCCGAGCTTGACGTAGTGCGCGGCGACCCGCTGGGCGAAGCGCTGCGCCTCGGGCCCGGGCGGGAGCTCCACCCGCGCGGTGGCCCACAGCCGCCCGACCAGCGCCTGCGGCGCCCCGTGTCGGGTCATCCAGTCGACGAGGTCGTCCCACGCGCGGGCCTCGAGCAGGAAGGTGAGGTAGCGGCTGGCGGCCTCCCCTCGAGGCCGGGCAAGCGCCTCCGGCTCCGCGTGGGCGGCGGCGTGGCGGTGCAGCGCGCGGTAGGTCGCGGGGTCCTGGGCCGCGAGGCGGCGGCGCAGCTCGCGAGCGAGCTCGCGCGAGAAGCAGCGCACGAGGTCGGAGCGGCCCGGGACCCCGTCCAGGAAGGTGCCATCGACCTCGCCGGTCTCGTCCCCGGTGAGCCGCAGCAGGTGCGCCAGCTCGGCGCGCGCGAACTCCGGGTACTCCGGCAGCGACAGCGCCGCGACGGCCGCCAGGAAGCGGCGGAGGTGCGGCTCGCCGCCCTCGATCGCCCGCGCGAGCTGCATCACGGAGCGCTCGGGGGTGGTGGTCGGGTCGGAGGCCGGGTCGCGGATCTCGGTGAGCAGCGTCAGCGTCCGGAGCTCCTCGAACGAGCGCCCGGCGAGGCGCACGATCCGCTCGTGCTGGTCCGCCTCGGCGTGGGGCAGGCGCGCGCGCACGAAGCGGCGGGCCTCCGACAGGGTGGGTGGCGTCAGCCGCACGGGGTCCGCGAACGCGCCGAGGCGCGACTGCGCGCGCAGGGGCAGGTCCGCCATCGAGACGAGGAGCGCCGTCCCGGACAGGCGCGACAGCGGCTCGAACAGCGACACCCACAGCCACTCCGACGCCGAGACCCGGGGCACGTCGGGGGCGTTGAGGCGGAGCGGCACGAGGCCGAGGCTCTCCTGGCCGCCGAGCGACTGCGAGACGTGGAGCAGCAGCGTCTGCCGGCCACGGTAGCCGCGGGCGGCGTCCATGATCGCGCGCGCGACGTCCGCCTGGGCGTCGGCCTGCACCGCGAAGGCACCGGCGGAGCCGAGCTTCACCAGCCGTGCCTCCATGACCGCCGGAGGCACCTCCATCGCGGCGGCGAGGCGGGCGAGGGTGGTCGCGAGGTCGGTGCCGCCGAACTCCAGGCGGATCAACCGATCGGTCGCGACGGGGGGGAGCTCGAGGGCCTGTTGGATGTAGTCGCACAGCAGCGTCTTGCCGCTGCCCGGGCGGCCCACGATGACCATCTTGGTGTCCTCGCCGGCGCGGATCGCC
>Ga0272443_10003150_pt1 | contig 19838 bp, 20 predicted proteins | sample SSMAcet12_FD_193581 | JGI IMG/M metagenome (GOLD analysis project Ga0272443, IMG submission 193581) | Marine sediment archaeal communities from Little Sippewissett salt marsh, Falmouth, MA, United States - SSM-Acet-12 | ecosystem: Environmental > Aquatic > Marine > Wetlands > Sediment ... | reverse complement strand
TTTCTCGCGCGCGCCTTACAATCTCATCCTCTTCCATCCGGAATCGAGGCAGGCTGGTGTTATCCCGTCTCAATCCGCAGTAGAGACAGTTCCGGCAGCAGTAACTGGAGAACTCGATAATCCCCCGCATATGGACATCGTCACCGCATCGACTCTTCCGCACGCGATCGGCTGCCTGAAAAAGATCGTCGTCTCCGCCCACGCCTTTCAGAAAATTCAGGACCTTTTCTCTATCCATGCTCCTCTACTGCTTTTTTCAGTGATTCGATGAGAAGCGTGCCCTCACTGGCCGGAATCCGTTCCCATCCATCCGAGACGATTCCGAACCGCCCGGTCAACCTGATACGCTGCGGCGGAGAAAAAGCGTTTCCCCCCTTCTTCCGTCCGGCGATATACGACCATCTCCTTCCCATGATTTCCGCAAGGCAGAGATCGACGCCGTACGCATCAAGGATATTTTGTGCCACCCGCTCGAAATCGGCCTTCAATACTTCTTTAGAAATAGAGATCCCGCTCGCCATTTTTGATCCTTTCATAGGATTTCAGCAACTTCGGATACGCCGAGGGCAACTGTTCTCGTATTTCTTCCAGTTCCTGACGGATGATTCTCTCTCCGGATTCTCTTGTCTCATCGCTCGCGAAATCGTCCAGCCACTCCCTGAAAGTGAGAACAGCGTTGAGCTTACAGAACTGGCCTTCACGCCCGCATTTCAAAAGCTGCATAATATGCTCCCCCGTCCTTCCGCACCGATAGCCTGCCGTGCAAAAGGAGGTGATGTATCCATCTTCGGACAATTCCCGTATCACTTCGTCCAGGTTTCTCGTGTCACCGAGAATAAACTGCTGTCGGTCCGCCTCCTGCTCGTCGTAACGATCGGAGTAGGCCCCGATTCCGATTCGAGTCGAGGCGTCCGTCTGCGTACAGCCGAGAGGAATGACCTCCCGCCTGATCTGTGCCCGCTCCCTGGCGGTGATAATCATCCCCGCATAGGGGATGGAGAGCCTGAGTACGGCGACGAGCTTCTTGAAATCCTCGTCGCTGACTCTATACTTCGTTTCATGGGTAAAAGGGGTCCCCGCCGCCGGCTCCAGGCGCGGGAACGAAATCGTATGCGGCCCCAGACCGTTAAAATACCGTTCCAGATCCCGCGCGTGATAGAGAAGGCCCATCACCTCGAACCTCCAGTCGTACAGGCCGAAGAGGGCTCCGATCGCCACATCGTCGACTCCTGCTTCGATCGCCCGGTGCGGGGCGTACAGACGCCATCCGTAATCCCCCTTGAGCGTCCCCTCGGGGTGAATACGGCTATACGTTTCGTGGTGGTACGTCTCCTGAAACACCTGATACGTACCGATCCCCACATCCCTGAGTATCTCCAGGTCATCGATGGACATCGGCGCGGCGTTGATGTTGACCCGTCTGATCTGTCCGTAGCCGTTCCTCGTCTTGACCGTAACATCGTACATGGCCCGGAGAGTATCGGCGATATAGTGTACATCCGACAGGGGATGTTCGCCGTAGACGGCGATGAGACGCTTGTGCCCGATCTCTCCGGCGAGAACCCGCGCTTCGCTGCGCACCTCATCAAGCGTCAGCCTCCTGCGTTTCTCGATACGGTTTTCTCTCCGGAAGGCACAGTACAGGCAATTGTTCACACAGAGGTTGCTGCAGTACAGAGGGGCGAATGTCACGATGCGGTTGTCGTACACCTTTCGCTTCACCTCACCGGCCGCTTCGAATATCTCCTTCCACAGCTCTTCATCATCGACATTCAGAAGCGCCGCCGTCTCATCGGGATCGAGCGTCTCGACGGAGAGAGATTTCTGTATGATATCCCGTATCTTCCGGGGCTCGGGGTGTTTGTTTCCCTCGATCTCTTTCCAGATTTTTTCGTCATCTATGAAATCCTTCCCGGCAGACAGATACCGGGTGATTTCATCCTCCTTGATGACGTCGCCGATCCATTGTTTCTCGAGCGAGGTGTACGCAAGTTTCGTATTCACCATCCCATCCTCCTATTCATGCTCTTTGGCCATCGCCGACTTGACAGTTACTCCCTTGATCATGCCGATTTTTCCCGTCATCGCACCTATCTCACTGGTTGTTCCGTCCACGATCAGAGCGATGACGCTCATTCTCCGTTCATGGTACGGCACTCCCATACGACCCACAATGATCTCTCCGTATTCCGTGAGCAGTTCATTGACCCGGGATGCCGTTTCTTCTCTGTGTTCAATTATAATTCCGACAAACCCGACCCTTCTTTTTCCCATATCTTCACCCCAAAGAAAATCCCCCGGCCTGCAAACAAAGGCCGGGGGATTGATTTTCCCGGCCCTCGAGTTCAGAAATTATCCTTGCCTCAGGCCCCGATTTTTCAGTTGTATATTTACACCCTCACTCCCCGTGAGGGACATCCACTCCGCGCTCCTTATAGGAGGTATGGAGGAGTGTATGCGACCTGTGCCCCAGGGGCTCCTCCAGGAACGACTCGTACGCCTTCTTGATGGAGAGATTCTCATGGGACTGCCGGCATTCCTGAACCGATTCGTCGTCGGTGTAGAGCGCGGCGCCACGCAGTGCGCGCACCTGCCGGTTGGTGGGGATAGGCTGCCCGCCTCCTCCCACGCATCCCCCCGGACAGGCCATGATCTCGATAAAGTGGTAGTCGGCCGTTCCGGCCCGGATAGCATCCAGAATCTTCCGGGCATTACCGAGCCCGTGTGCCACGGCAACCCTGACCTCTCCTAGGCCGGGCACTTCAACTGCGGCTTCCTTGACCCCGTCAAGACCCCGCACCGGCGAGATATTCAGATCATTCAGACTCTCGCCTGCCACTATGGCATACGCGGTACGGAGAGCCGCCTCCATAACACCGCCGGTCGCGCCGAAGATCGTGGCGGCACCGCTGTATTCTCCCATGGGGGGATCCGCTTCTTCGTCGGGAAGATTTACAAAGTCAATTCCCGCCGCACGTATCATCCGCCCCAGCTCTCTGGTAGTCAGGACGACATCAACATCACGATACCCGCTGTCATTCATCTCCGGCCGCCGGGCCTCAAACTTTTTCGCCGTGCAGGGCATTATGGAGACGACGAAGATATCTTTCGGGTCAACACCCGCATGCCCGGCATAGTAGGTCTTCGCCATGGAGCCGAACATCTGCTGCGGAGATTTGCAGGTCGAGACATGATCGAGGAGATCGGGATAAAAATGCTCGCAGAACTTGATCCACCCGGGAGAGCACGAAGTGATCAGGGGAAGGGTTCCTCCTTCCTTGACCCGTTTCAGCAGCTCGCTCCCCTCCTCCATAATGGTGAGGTCTGCGGCAAAGTTGGTATCGAATACCTTATCGAAACCGAGCAGTCTCAACGCGGCGATCATCTTACCGGTCACAAGTGAACCGGGCGGCATTCCAAACTCCTCTCCCAACGCGGCCCTGATGGCGGGAGCCTCCTGGACTACCACGTGCTTCGCCGGATCGTTCAACGCAGTCCAGACCTCTTCCGTCTGGTCTTTTTCGTACAGGGCGCCCACCGGGCATACCAGCACACACTGCCCGCAATTGGTACAACTGGTCTCACCGAGAGGAAGGTTAAAGGTCGGAACAACCCGCGCGTCGCTCCCCCTCGATGCGGGAGTCAGAACGGAGACGGTCTGGACCTGATCACAAACCGTTACGCACCGCTGACAGAGAATACACTTTCTTGTGTCTCGCACAATGGCCGGACTGGAGGTATCTATCACCTCCTCTTCCGGCGGGAAAGCGGTATCAAACCGAACCTCCCGTACCCCTACCTGCTCGGCTACCTTCTGAAGTTCACAATTTCCGTTTCGCACACAGGTCGTACATTCCGGGGGATGATTCGCAAGGAGTAATTCAACAACCATCTTGCGGGCCTTGCGGACCCGATCGGTATTGGTACGAATGACCATTCCCTCGGTAACGGGGAATACACATGACGCAACGAGCGCCCTCTGACCCTCAACTTCCGCTACACAAACCCGGCATGCACCGGGAGTGTGTTCTATCTCGGGCAGTGCGCATAAAGTGGGTATCGTGATACCTACCTTTTTTGCCGCCTCCAGAACCGTACTTCCTTCCTCGACTTCTACTTTCTTGTTATCTATCGTCACTGTTACCAAAGCCATCTTCCGATACTCCTTGAGCAGAATAGTGTGCGGGTGAAAAACACCCTGATTTCAATGCGCGATTCCTCGTTGACATCAGCTCTACGGACTTGCCTGTCTCTCCACTGCCCGACGTCGTCGAAAACCGCCGCTCCGGCCGCGTGAAGAAGCGGCGGTTTCCCGGCGTAAACGCTCGGGACAATTGTTTCATATTTCGACTTTCATTAACTCCCGCTCTACCCATATCGGCGCTATCTCTTTTGCCTCCTCGTAGGGAATCTTTCCATGCAGGAACATCGCCTTGAAATCATCAAACATGTAGATTCCCAGGAAGATATGAACCAGGAGAAAGAGGATCAGTATCCAGCCGAAGACGAGATGGAGCGTTCCGAAGAGAGCAGTCATACCGTTCGGAAGGATATGCGGGAGACCCCACAACCCCCACCCTGTCACGAGAAGGATGGTGCCGCCGACCAAAACACAGATTCCGAACAGCTTTTGCCCGGAGTTGTACTTTCCCATAGGGGGGACGAGAACTTTCTTACCCAGGAGGAATTTCTGTGGATATCCGCCCAGTACGGTGAACCACTTGATGTCGTTCACCGAGAATGAAAAGCTCCGTTTGATGAACGCAATCACGCGGTTGAAACCGATAATGAAATAGGCAACAGCGGCAAGGGTTAAGAGGACTCCCGCAACAATGTGAACCTGCATGTACCAGTTCATCGCCGGTCCGTCGAAGGGTTTAAAATAGAGTACCACCCCGGTAATCGCCAGCGGAATGAAACTGAGTACCAGCAAATAATGAAAAGATCGTACGCTCCAGGGATGTTTCAATATCCAGGTATTGTTTGTGCTCATCAGATGTACTCCTTATTTATATTCGGGTTCTATCGATATAGTGTTCGGTGTGAAAGAGCTCTTCCGAAATATGGCTCAGGGGATGCCCGGCAAAATCGCTGTAGAGTCTCGTAACACCGCTGTTGGCATGGCTGACCCGGATTTTCGAGGTCACGTCATCTTTGTACAGTCCGCTGATACGAGCCCGTATGTAGCTGTTTCTTTTTACGATCGCCGATCGGATCCAGACCGCGGGGAGGGCGAGTATGGCGATTACGATACCGCTGATCGTTATGAATTCCCTCCGCGAGACATAGGAAGGGTTCTCTTCGTACTGATATCTCTTCTCTTTCATATCTTTCTCCTTTCCATTATCTCCAACTGAACAGCGGCAGGGCTGCCTTCAACCAGGAAGATCCCTCGGACTTGATCGGTTGTCCGCCACCGTTGACGCACCCACCTGGACAGTTCATCACTTCGATAAAGTGGTACGGAGAGGTCCCGGCCATCACGCGCTCCAAGACCGGCTCTACGTTGCCCTTTATTCCGTTGACGACAGCCAGATTGACGGTCACCTCCTTGCCGTACTTCGTATCCATCAAAGTAACGGAGGCGCTCTTCACCCCCTTCATGCCCCTCACCGGCTTGAATTCAAGAGGTTGTAACTCCTTACCGGTCAATACCCTGTAGGCCGTCCGAACCGCGGCCTCCATGACACCGCCTGTATTGCCGAAGATCGTTCCCGCGCCGGTGTACTCTGCCAGGGGGCCACCGTCGACATCACCGGCTCTGGCAAAATCGATTTTCATCTTCCTGAAGAGACGGGCGAGATCGCGAGTCGTCAAAACCGTATCAATATCCGGGTAGGGGGTATCGGACCCCGCCCTCCCTTCTTTTTTAAGGAAATTATAGGCGCTGGTAAATTCGGGCCGTGAGGCCTCGAACTTCTTTGCCGTGCAGGGCATGATCCCTACTGTGTATATGCTTTCAGGAGGTTTATTCCATATCTTCGCGGCGCCGTATGTCTTGGCCAGGGGACCGGCCATCTGTTGAGGAGACTTCGCGGATGAGACATGCGGGATCAGTGACGGACACCTGGTCTCCAGATACCGTATCCAGGCCGGGCAGCAGGAGGTAAATTGCGGAAGAGGACCCACATGGCCATGGCCCTCTTCGCCGAAGAGAGCGTGCCGTGCCCTGACAATAAATTCCGTCCCCTCTTCCATAATGGTCAAGTCAGCCGCAAAGTTATTGTCCAGGATTTCGAATCCCGCCTTCTTCATCGCGCCATACAGCTCTTTTGTTACAAGGGACCCGTCGGGCATCCCGAATTCTTCACCAATGGCCACACGGACTGCGGGGGCGGGTATACCGACAACCGTGACGTTCTTGTCATGGAGCTTCGCGATCACAGTATCGACCGCGTCGACGGTCTCGTAAATGGCACCGAAAGGACAATTAATCAGACACTGCCCGCAATTGATACATTTCTCCGTGTCGATATCATGAATAGCACCGAACATTCCCGTAATAGCTCCCGTGGGACAGTAACGCTTACAGGAATCGCACCCTTTGCACACATCCGCATTGATCGCGATAATGCCCGGGATCTCCCCCCTCTGATACGTTCTGGTTTCTGCGCTCACTTTCTCCTCCTCGCTTTTTCAGTTTGTATACCTGACCACTACTGTGCTGACAGTGAAGCAACGGCGTTGTTTCCGCTCCATCTTTCCGCTGCTCTCCTTTTGAAATAATGACAGCGGTTTCCTTATCTGAAGACGGACTTATGTCATTTGAAACATATTGTCAACAAAAAAACCCCTCTATTTATTGACCTAGGTCAATAAATAGCCCTCAAAATCTAGTCGACTTATGCCATTTGAAGCATATTGTCAAACAAAAAAATCCCTTTTTTTCGATCTTGTTCAAGGGGTCGGTTCGCGCGTTATCGCTGAGAGTGGAATTTGTAATGCCGCCGGCGGGTCAGGCATGAGAAACAACACTTCTCTCCGAATGATGTTTTCGCGTTTGAAGCGACGAACGGCGCCACGTCAGCAATTGAAAGGAGAATAAAAAATACAGGTGGGAATGCACGGAGTAAGGATCAATCCTTGTGTTCGGTTTTTTCCGGATGTCCTCTGAATGGCTGGTTTTCGGCCCGGTTCTTTAGTGATGATAAAAGATTTCTGCTGGTTTCCTGCAAAAAAGTCTCGGCTTCACGTTCCAGTCGATCAAACTCTTCGAGCAGCGCTAGCGTTTCGGGGGTAAGATGCATCCCTTTCCCCTTGGAACGTTCCACCAGTTTTATATCCAGGCGTTCTTCGGAGGCCTTCAGCCTTCCCCAGGCCGCCCGGTACGACATCTTCAGTTTCTTTGCCGCCGCACTCAGACTGTGAAATTCATCAATCGCCTTGAGCAGTTCATAACGCCCCATGCCAAAGAAGACTTTACCATCCTTTTCGAGCCAGATTTTATGTCCTATTTTCATTGTAATGTCCGACCCTTTAAAACAACAATACAAGAAACACGGAATACCGGGCTGTGCGCTGATAGTAGCACAACCGTTATGAAAGTCTCAACAAAATACCGCGCTTTCATGTCGGGTTATGCGGGCTCTTCATTTTTCACACAGGTATTGTTCAACCTCGGCAGACACCTGTGATATGCGATCACCGCGGGACGTCTCGTCTTTGTCTGAAAGGATAAAGGGTAGCTCATAGACCGAAACATTGAAGGCGTTTTTCAGAAGATCGACGGTTTTCTGCTTTCTCAGATTCACTTCTCTCCGGTCGGCGTAACTATCTCCTTTCTCTTCATTGAACCCGAAATCGTCGATTATCAGAACACGCTGAATCGTGTTCAGGCTCAGGACACTCGTGATTCGTTCCCAGAACCCGGGATCAGCCTTGTGCAGACCCAGATCGGCGGAGTTGGCGACGATAAACCCTCGGGGTACGGATTTCCCGGCGGAATCCTTCAGAGATAGCGCCTCGAGGCCCAACTTCTTAAAAAATCCAACGATATAGCGGGTCGCCTCGGCATAATGATCGGTGGCTATTATGGTAATGACCGACGCCTCCCCGGCCAGCTTTTGCAGGACGGGATGCCAGCGAACGTCGACGCCGGAATGACCAAGATAACTGTCAACAAAACGCGAAGCGCAGAGGCGTATCTCCCCGTCGGAAACAGGGGGAGGCATCTCTTTCCTGATTTTCCTGTATATGATCTCCCCGTAGCCGATGGAGGTGGTACTCCCCTCTTCCCAGGAAGGATTCACTATCTCTTTCCAGAATGTTTCCGGATTCACGATTCCCAGCCCCGCGAGACCGCTCCGATGCAGCTCCTTCATCAGGTTGTCCTTCTCCCCGAACCGGACGGCGCCCAGGCTGAGAGTTCCCGAATAATCGAATATGACGAGTGTTTTAAGCATGGGTTCGTATTATGTCAGCCAGTCTCCTGGATTCGGCCTCGGGGTCGGGTGCTGCGCATACGGCTGAAACGACCGCGAGGCAATCGGCGCCCGCCTTTACCACATCCGCGGCATTCAGAGAGTTTATTCCACCAATGGCAACAACCGAATGCCGTGAAAAGGATCTGATCCTGGTGAGACCGTCGAGCCCCCAGGCACCCTTTGTGTCGGTCTTCGTCGGTGTTTCAAAAACCGGGCTTACGCCTATATAGTCGCAGTCTAACTCCTCTGCCTCCTCGACATCCTCCCATTTCTCCACCGACAGGCCGATAAGGGCATGGGGCCCCATGAGAGACCGCGCCATAGGGTACGGCATGTCGCCCTGTCCGACGTGAACACCTTCGGCCTTCACCGCAAGCGCCACATCGACACGGTCGTTTATGATCAGAGGCACATCGAAGCCCTTCAGAATATCCTTAATCCTCAGCACTTCCTCGATGAAATCACGTGTCGACTGATCCTTTTCCCGTATCTGGACGTAGCGAGCCCCTCCCTTGACCGAACTCAATACGACATCTTCGAGCGATCGGTCGCCGCACAATCCACGGTCGGTTACCAGATACAAACCATTCATCTTCACTGGTTTTCTCCTGCATTAACTCGGCGGGTTATATCATCTTCGGACAGGCAGAAGAGGGTGTCCAGGAAAGCGATCTGCATACTGGAAGGCCCTTTGCAGCGTTCGGCGGCGATCTCTCCGGCAATACCCATAACCGTCATGGCCTCGGCGGCCGCGTCCGGGAAAGAGGAATTGACAGCGACAAACGCACCGCACAGCGCGCTGGAAGTGCATCCCATACCGGTTATGCATGCCATCATAGGGTGACCGTTCTTAACGGATATGACCCTGTCGCCGTCGACGATATAATCCACGGCCCCGCTTATGCAGACAGTGCTGCCTGTATTTTCGTTCAGCCGTTTCGCCGCTTCCAGCGCGGCCTCCGAAGGATCGGAACTGTCCACCCCTTTTGTCTTCGCCGCTCCCGTTGCGAGGGCCATGATCTCGGAAGCGTTCCCACGTATCACAGCGGGAGTGCATGAATCGAGCAGAGTATGGCAGGTCTCGGTCCGGTATGATGTCGCTCCCGCTCCCACCGGATCCAGCACAACGGGTATTCCCAGCTCGTCGGCCTTACGGGCGGAACTGATCATCGCCTCTACCCATCGCTCACTCAGCGTGCCGATATTGATCACCAGGGCGCGGGCAAGACTCGTCATGTCTTCAACCTCTTCCACGGCATGCGCCATGACGGGGGAAGCGCCTACCGCGAGAAGCGCGTTGGCCGTTGTGTTCATCACGACGTAATTGGTTATATTGTGGACCAGGGGAGACGTTTTTCTTACCTCTTCAAGGCCCAGACAGATATCCTTTGGTGAAATACCCATACAGTGTCCTCCTATTTTTCAAGTATGGTTGTTACATCTACCCTTTTCTCGATAAGCCCGTAACGCAGCGCGAAATCGGCGAATTTCTGCCATTTTTTCGTGTCACACGTTTGACTGTGGGCGTACAGGGGAAGCGTTATTTCGAATGCTTTCGATTCCATTTTTCTCGGGGCTTCCGGCAGGGCACTGAAGTACGTTTCGAGCGCATGTCGGGGATCTTTTCGTGTCCGGGCGATGGCACGATCTATTGCGCGGATAAACCCTGCGATAGCACTCTGCTTGTCCTCAGGCACCTGTTTTCCGCTGATGAAGACCAGTTCGTCGTAATCCGGGATTCCCCAGTCGCCCAGCTCGAAATACCCTGTTTTGTATCCCTTTTCTTCAAGCTCTATGGTTTCGTAGTTCTTATACGGCCCCATGACTGCGTCGACTTTACCGGAGACGAGAGACTGCACGATAGCAAAACCAACGTTGACAGGCGTATATTCCTGTATCCCGTTGATCCCGGCAAACGCCTCCATCAGCACATCCATCATGCCGGGAACCGTGTAGCCGACGGTCGCGCCCTCGAGGTCTTCCGGCTTCTTTATCCCCTTTCCCTCCAGAAAGAGAAGGACACTGAGAGGTCGCTCGACAAGCCTCCCGACAACCCTGAAGGGGAGGCCGGCCGAGGCACCGATAATCACCTGCGGCTCATATGAAACGGCGATGTCGACATTGTTGGAAGCGACAAGTTTCAACGCGTCCGTAGTCGACGAAGGAGTCAGTATCGTAACATCGAGACCCTCTTCGCTGAAAAGACCGTCCTGCTGCGCAACATAGAGCGGAAGATGATCTATGTTGGGAAACCAGTCCAGCATTACCTTAATCTCCTGCCCGGCGAGGGCCGTGAATGATGTAAGCAGGAAAAATAACGCGGACACCGTAACGGCACATATCCTAAAATAATTTCTCATATCTGTTTTTCTCCTTGTTTCCAGTAAATGATCTTTTTCTCCAGGAACCCCACGAACGCCCACATGGCGAGTCCCATCAGGGATAGCCAGAGTATCGCCGCAAAGACCAGCGACACCTGCAACCTCGCGTTTGCCTGTATCATAAGGTATCCGAGCCCCTTTTGCGCCCCCACCCATTCTCCGATAACGGCTCCAATAGTGGCAACGGTAACCCCCACCTTCAGTCCGGAGAAGAAATAGGGAAGAGCCCACGGCCAGTACAGGAGACGCATTTTCTGCCGGAACCCGGCACCCATCAGGTCAAAGAAAACCGCATACTCACGGTCACAGTCTTTATATCCTTCGATCAGGCTGATCGTTATCGGAAAGAATATGATAACAGCCGCCATCAGCACCTTGCTGGCGAGGCCGTATCCAAGCCACACCACCAGAAGAGGAGCGAGAGCGAAAACGGGTACCGCCTGCGACGCCACAAGAAACGGAGACAGGGCGCGGCCAACGGAAGGGAAGGCGAACATTATTGTGGCGAGAGGCACAGCGACCATCAGCGAAAGAACTATTCCCATAATGATCTCCAGGGCGGTAATCCCCGCGTGCGGCAGAAGGAGAGACGCCTTGAATACCGTTACCCGCACGATGGCACTGGGAGCGGGGAGGATAAAATCGGGAACGGAGAACCATCCGCAGGCGAACTCCCAGAGGGCCAGTACCGTCATCGCAATCAGGAGCGCAATCCAGTTAGACCGTCTCATTGGCATCCCCCCTCAGTTCTTCAAGCACGTGCTCCTTTATATTCAGCAGTTCAGGATCGAGGCTCCTCCCGTCTTTCGAGGGTTTCAGCACGAACCGTTCCCGTATACGCATCGGCATGGGTGTCAGGACCAGGAGTTCGTCGGACAGAAGCAGGGCCTCTTCGATATCGTGCGTTATCATCAGTATGGTTTTGTTAAACTCACTCTGTAGAAGCAAAAGCAGTTCCTGCAGACCGCTTCGTGTTATTGCGTCGAGCGAGGAAAGGGGTTCGTCAAGCAACACCAGTTCATGTTCGAACATCAGGGTCCGCACCAGCGCGCACCTCTGGCGCATGCCGCCGGACACCTTTCGGGGCAGGTACTGTTCGAAATCGTGCAAACCCAGACGACCGAACAGGGTCGATGCCTTCTCCAGCATCTCCTTCCTGTCGGCCCCGGCCATCCGTGCGGGAAGCATGGCGTTATCGATAAGCGAGAGCCACGGAAGCAGCAGATCTTTCTGCTGCATGTACGCCGCCCGCCCCATCAGATCGGGAACATCCTCTCCGAGCCAGGATATCCTGCCGCCATCCCTGGGGAAAACACCGGTCAATACATCGAAAAATGTGCTCTTGCCGCAGCCTGACGGCCCGATAAGGGTGGTAAATCCCCCACGGGGCACGGTCATGTCGAACCCGTCCATAACGGTGAGATCTTCAAATCGTTTTGTCAAACCCGACACTGAAAGCACGATACCCTCTATTGTGCCGCCCGGTGCTTATGCGGAGACAGCGTCCTTTTTACCCAGTTTTATCGCGCAAAACTCTCCGCACATGGTGCAGCCTTCTTCTCCGGCACTTTCGCTTCTTTCGAGAAACATTCCCGCCTTCTCCGGATCGATAGACATATCGACCTGTCCTTCCCAGTTGAACGTTTTTCTGTGCTCGGCCATAAGCAGGTTTTTACTGCGGGCGCCCGGAACATTCTTGGCGATGTCGGCGATATGGGCAGCAATTCTGGAAGCGATAATGCCCTCCTTTACATCCTCCAGTGTCGGAAGCCTCAAATGTTCGGCAGGCGTAACATAACACAGAAAATCCGCCCCTGCCGAGCCCGCGATTGCTCCCCCGATGGCCGCTGTTATATGGTCATACCCGGGCGCAATGTCTGTCGGAAGAGGACCGAGAACGTAGAAGGGCGCGCCGTGGCACAGCCTCTTTTGCATCTTGACGTTCGCCTCGATATCGGTAATGGGAACATGACCCGGCCCTTCAATCATGACCTGGACACCGCGATTCCTCGCCCTTTCGGTTAATTCACCCAGGGTAACAAGCTCCTCTATCTGTCCCCTGTCGGTCGCGTCGGCAAGGCACCCCGGCCTCAAGCCGTCACCGAGACTCAGAACCATATCGTATCGTGCGGCAATTTCGAGCACCCTGTCGAAATCCTCATAAAGAGGATTTTCTTTTTCGTTATAGGACATCCACCTTTCAAGAATCGAACCTCCCCTGCTGACAATACCGAGGACTCGCCCCTCTTTATCGATACGGCCCACGCTGCTGAGCGTTACGCCGCAGTGAACCGTAATAAAATCGACGCCGTCTTCGCCGTTTTCCTCTATGGCATCGAACATATCGTCTCCGGTCATCTCCATGATCGATTTCCGGTTGTTCAACATCTTTGTGGCAACCTGGTATATGGGCACGGTTCCGACAATGAGGGAGGTCGCCCTTATGATTTCCTTTCGTATCGAGCGGACGTCACCGCCAGTGGAGAGATCCATAATGGTATCGGCTTTCGCGGCTTCCGATACTTTGACTTTTTTCAATTCACGATCCAGATCCGAATGATCCTTAGACGTTCCGATATTGGCGTTGACTTTTGTTCTCAGCCCCTTTCCTATAGAGAGAGGCGAGATGGCGGTATGCCTGTTGTTGCGAACCAGGACAATGGTACCCTCTTCGATTCCCTTACGTATAAACTCCGGGCTGACCCTCTCCTGCCCGGCGCATATTTTCATCTCTTCCGATATTCCGCCCTGTCGGGCGATTTCCAGTTGTGTCATTCTAACATTTCCTCTTTTCATAATAATGTCTAACCGACAGCAATAATAAGCTCTGCGACTTTCTTTCCGGAAAGCAGCATTCCTCCGAATACAGGTCCCATCCTGGGGCCGCCGAACGCCGCATTGGCCGCCATGCCGGAAGTAAATACCCCGGGGCAGATTTCCTTTGTATTTTCGATCGTCAGCCGCTCCGCCTTATCGGCCCACATGGAACGCTCACCCATTATTTTTCCCGTCTTCGTATTCAACGCAACATCGGCTTTTCGTTCGATTACATGAAGCACTTCGGTGGCATGTCCCGTAGCATCGATCACATGTTTTGCAGAAATGGAAAGGGGGTCCACATGCAAACCCGCCATCTCTACAGGAGACCAGATAACAACAAGACCGGTCACCCGTCCCTCACGTATAATTACATCCTCCACGCTTATACAGTTAAAAACCTTGGCTCCGGCCCTCATGGCATGAGAGCAGATCGTGGTAGTCGACTCGACGGCATCAGCCGTGTAATAACCGGGTTTGTATTCTTTCGTATCAATACCGAACGTGTCGAGAATCTCTTTGCCTTCTTCCTGGACGACAATCTCATTAAACATCATGCCGCCTCCCCACATTCCACCGCCGATACTCAGTTTGCGCTCAAAGATTGCAACTTTTTTGCCAGCTTTTGCCAAGAAATACGCCGCCACAAGGCCTGAGGGACCTGCCCCTACAATAGCTGTATCAATCTCAGTATATTCCAGAAATTTTTGAGAGAATCGTTCAACAATTGCTTTTGTTATAACCACCTCATTCAACGACATATTATTTTCTCCATTCATTTATGATTTTTCAGAAACTTAGCGTAATTTTCTTGATATATTCAAAACCTTATCGGCAACCTGGGCAGGTGTCTGTCCAAGAATTCTGACAATCGGCTCTTTCCCCGCTTCACCCCGGTCAAAGATAGCGTCCGGAATCGTCCGGCGCCTCGACAGGACGAAATGTGTGCCCCATTCGAGGGAGGACCCCTCTTTCTTTTTTATCTCCCCGGGCTCATCATCCCGGCTGAAGGAATCGACATCATATCCCAGTTCACCGCATATCCTGACGATATCCTCTGAAAACCGTATATCCATGGCGGAACGGAAAGTTTCGTCGTACCGCATGACCGTAAGTACGATTCCGGCAACGTGACTCGAAGCGCCGAATTCGGGATCATGGAGGGTTTCGGCATCTTCTCCCACTCGTATGATCCTGCCCGGAACAGCTGCCACATCACTGGCTTCACGGGCATATGGCAGGGCATAAGCAAGATTCGACTGTATTTCAGGAATGATATTGCCACACCTTTCACTTTTTAAAATCCGCACGGCGGATTTCAGTTCTTCTATACATCCGTATCGTTCGCATTCATTGAGCAGAAAGGCCATGTGGTTGGTGGGACCATGCCCTCCGCCGATACTGAATGACCCTTTAATGGCCGTCGTTATATATTCTTTTGCCCGCTTGACCGCTTCATATACGCCCATACCCTGAGCGAGCCCCGTTGCGATAGCGGCGGAAGTCGTACACCCGGTACCATGTGTGTTTTTCGTGTCTATCCTCTCGGAGACAAAACGATGAAAATCTCTGCCGTCATAGAGGATATCCAGGGCATCCCCCGCCATATGCCCCCCCTTGAGAAAGACATTTCCGGCACCCATCCGGTGTATGGCAACGGCCGCCCTCTCCATATCTTCAACCGTTTCGATTTTCATTCCCGACAGCTCTTCCGCCTCCGGGACATTGGGGGTAAGCACAAACGCAAGGGGCAAGAGTTCTTCGATAAGGGTTTTCTTGGCATCCTGCCGTATCAGCATGGCGCCACCCTTCGCCACCATGACGGGGTCAACGACAAGTTCTTTCACGCCGTACTGCCGAACCTTTTCCGCAACGGCCTTCATGATCTCCGAACTGGAAAGCATGCCCGTCTTTGCGGCATCGATACCGATATCTGAAGCGACGGCGTCGAATTGCTTTCTGATAAAATCGACGGGCACTTCATGTATACCGTGCACACCCAATGTGTTCTGGGCGGTCAGGGCGGTGATCACGCTCATACCGAACCCGCCGAGGGCGGTTATCGTTTTCAGGTCCGCCTGAATACCGGCTCCTCCGCCCGAATCCGAGCCCGCTATGGTCAATATTTTTCGTGGTTGCATCCGTTACCTGCCTCTCTACAGAGCATACTGTCGTATAACCAGCAGATACCCCGACTCCAGAGATATATCGCCCTGCTCCCCGTTAAGGAGGTTGCTGATACCGTACGGCGCTCCGATCTCCATGACCGCTTCTGAAAGAGGATAGCGAAACCCTTCCAGCGTGATTCCGCGCACGTCCGAGGAGACAGGGAGGAGGGATACCGTATCGCCCTCTCTGCCGTCGATAGTGCATGGCCGGTCTATGACGAACAGTTCGCAATCCTTATCCACTATTTTCGCGTCGATTCCTTTCTTCACGCACATGACAAGGAGGGATATGTTCGCCAGCGTATGGTCGATCCTGCCTCCGAGAGCGCCCAGTATCCGTATCTCGTCCGGATGTACTTCGAAGGCACGTTCGAGCGCGAGTTGCGTGTCGGTTTCGTCCTTGTCCCCGGAATATCGTATGATCTCGCTGCCCTTCGACTCGAAATATTGCAGGGTAGCTTCATCGACAGAATCCATGTCACCCACAATACAATCAGGCACTACATCGCAGGCTTTCAGTTTCCGCGCCGCGCCGTCGGCACAGATAATCACCGGATTGTCAACGCCTTTGATTGTTTCATAAAGAAAGCGCGGATCATCCAAGGCGCCGTCCGATATGACAAAAACCATCTTTTCCATAAAAACCACCGTCATTACAGAAACTGAAAAAGGCATACCCTGTATGGATATGCCTTCACAAAACGATGCATTCTATTTCCCTGCGCTGGCATTATCCAGATCCGGTTCAAAGGGTATTATCTCAGCCTGAGGCAGATTTTCCTCAAGCACCCCTGAATCTATAAAAATTCACTGTATTTCAGATTTTTTTTATAATCAAGCTAAAAGTAATCCTTATTTAAAGAGACCATATATCTTGTCGACTATGCCCCCCTTTCTTGTCTGAGGCTGCACTTTTTCAGGAGGTGTGCTCAATGGCGTGGCGTCCGATTTCTGTGCTTCGCTCGCTTCAGGCCGGGCGTTATTTTTCCCGTTTTTCCCGGCCGATCCGGAATGCCCGGAATTTCCTGGTTTCCCCTGTCGCGGCCTTCTCCTTCGGGCCGGTTTACTGGCAGCCGGTTTCGTCTCTTCTTCGGCGCTTTCACCTTGAGGTTCGGGAGCAACTGCCTTTCTCTTTACCTTTTGTACATGGAATTCCCCCCACAGCAGATCCGGGTCCCCCGAAATATGTACCGAGATATCATGAATTTCCTCCAGCTTGCTTAACTGGCTTCTCTTCTGGTTGAGGAGATACCCGGTAACCTCCGGAGGAAGCGTAATGGAAATCTCGGAAAACATCTCCTTTGCCGCCTCGCTCTTAATCCTTCTCAGGGCGCTGAGCGCCAGGTATTCGACGGACGGCCTGACGCCGCTCCCCTTGCAGTACGGACATATTGAATAGCTGATCTCCTGAATCGTCGACTGTTTCTTCTGTCGTGACAATTCCAGCATGCCGAACCTGGATATCTTGGCCAGCTGTATTCGAGACCTGTCCACCTTCAGCGCATCCCGGAAGGTTTTCTCTACCTGGGTGATGTGGTTTTTGTCCGTCATGTCGATAAAATCGACCACAATGAGTCCCCCAAGGTCTCGTAAGCGCAGTTGCCTGGCTATCTCCACGGCGGCTTCCAGGTTCGTTTTGTACGCGGTTTCTTCCACGTCGCGTTTGCTCATACGGCCCGAATTAACGTCTATGGTTATCCCGGCCTCGGTTGGTTCTATCACGATAGATCCGCCTGATTTAAGGTTAACGCGCGGCTGATATATCGCGTTTATCTGGTCTTCGATATCATATTGATCGAACAGGGGTGTCTGTTCCTTATAGAACTTAATCATTCGTATGTTTCGGGGGGAAACGGCCTTGCAATAGGTCTTCATCTTGCGCGTCGTTTCAGAATCATCAACCAGTATCTCATCAATATCCGCCGTATAATAATCCCTGAACGCCCTGACGGCAAAATCGGTTTCCTGGTATATCAACCCGGGCGACGTTGCTTTTTCGGTCTTTTTCTTTATGTCCTTCCACAGCCTCAACAACATCTGATAGTCGCGGATAAGTTCCTGCTTGGTCCTGTTCATCCCGGCGGTTCGAACGATAAATCCCGTGTTATCCTTTCCGGCGATTTGCTCCATCAGCCATTTGAGCTTGTTTCTGTCCGCTTCATTCTCTATCTTGCGTGATATACCGCTGCTCCCCTGCCTGTTCGGCATAAGCACAAGGTAACGCCCGGCGAGCGAAAGGCGTGTCGTAAGCATTGCACCCTTGGATCCCTTTTCTTCCCGTACGACCTGTACCGGCAACATCTTCCCTGCCGACAGTTTTTTGTCTTCATCGAAGTATTCCGGCACGATATCACGCAAGGGCAGGAAACCGCTTTTACCGGTCCCGTAATCCACAAAAGCCGCTCTGAGCCCCCACTGTACTTTCTGTACCGTGCCGTTGTATATATTCCCGGTTGTCGGCTCCTTGACCGACATCCGTACATTATACTCCACCAGATTGCCGTCTTCGACAATGGCCATTCTGCTTTCTTCTTCATCTATTGTATTGATAAGCATTTTTCTAGTCATTACAATCCTCTTTCAGTAGTTATTCGATACATCCGCGCGCAGGGCCGGGCCGTGAACTCTTTCATACATATGCTAAAGGGCGTCCGGATCGCCCTTTCCCTCTCTGATTATCTCAGGGGTATCATTGACGATATTCACGACCGTCGACAGTTCGGGAGGCAGAAAGCCTCCATCTATAACAAGGTCTATACTGTGTCTAAACTCCTCTTCTATTACGTGCGGATCGGTTATTATCTCGTCTTCGCATGATTTTACCGTGGTGCTGATTACGGGGCTCCCAAACTCCCTGACAAGAGAAAGACATATGTTGTTATCCGGAATCCGAATACCCACCTCTTTTCTCTTCGGCAGCAGGATCTTCGGAACAAGCCTCGACGCTCCGAGTACAAAGGTATACGGGCCGGGCAGCAAACGTTTCATGATCTTATATGCATAATTGCTCACCACTGCATAGTTACTTATATCACTAAGATCGGCACAGATAAAGCTGAACGGCTGTTTCCTGTTCCTCTTTTTTATCTCATATATCTTTTCTATACCCCGTTTATTAAACAGATCACACCCCATTCCATACGATGTATCCGTGGGAAAAACAATGATACCCCCGTCATTTAGTGCCTGGACGGCCTTTTTTATAAGCCGGGCCTGGGGATTTTCAGGATTTATTGTAACTATCATATATTCTGCCTACTCTTCATTCTCAGCAGGATCCGCGCCTCGGAACTGCCCAGAATAATTGAACTCAGAACAAAAACAGCAAGCCCGACGATAATTGCAACCACCAGGAATAACAGGCGTTCTCCGAAGACCCCCTCGCTGTTCCACCCGAGAATATGGGTTACAGCGGCTATCGAAACCCACATGATCACCGACGCGAGGACGGTTTTGAACACGGATATCCAGAAATTCCTTTCAAGAAATTTCCCTACCCTCTTCCTCAATATCACCGCTAACGCAACGATATTGACGGCTGAAGCGATCGATGTGGCAAGCGCCAATCCGCTGTGTTTCATCGGGAACATCAATATAATGCTCATTATAACATTCACAAAGAGCGCCGCAACCGCAATCTTTACGGGAGTTCTGGTATCCTGCATGGCATAGTACGCTGATACGACTACCCGTATGCATGAGAAGGCCCATAAACCCACGGCATAATACAGCAGGGCGGAAGCGGTAAAGACCGTCGACGCGGCATCGAATTGCCCCCGCTGGAAGAGGACTGATATTATAGGCACACGCAGGGCAATCAGTGCAACCATTGCCGGTATGGTGACAAACAGGATGACTCTGAGTGAAAACGATATGGTATCCTTTAATTCGTCATAATTCCCCCCGGCCATCTGTTCTGAAAAACTGGGAAGCGACGCCGTCCCCACCGCCATCGCGAACACACCAAGGGGAAGCTGCACCACCCTGTCGGCATAATACAGATAGGAAACACTTCCGCCCGGCAGAAGCGATGCCAGGATGGTGTTTAT
>Ga0272443_10003148_pt1 | contig 19846 bp, 15 predicted proteins | sample SSMAcet12_FD_193581 | JGI IMG/M metagenome (GOLD analysis project Ga0272443, IMG submission 193581) | Marine sediment archaeal communities from Little Sippewissett salt marsh, Falmouth, MA, United States - SSM-Acet-12 | ecosystem: Environmental > Aquatic > Marine > Wetlands > Sediment ... | reverse complement strand
GGCGTGTATTCCGGCACAATCTCCACAAGTTTTTCTTTTATGGCGGCAGTATCATAGGTATGGGCGACCGCGATCAATTCATCAATTTGCGCATTCAGGGTATCGAATTGATAGCCATTGCCCTTCAGAACAAGAATATTTTCATGATTGGTAGGGACAATCCCCTCCCCTTCGGTAATCAACTCCTCGTACAGTTTTTCTCCCGGCCGGAGTCCGATAAACTGAATGGGAATATCTTTTTCCGGTTCAAAACCGCTGAGGCGTATCAAATCCCGGGCCAGATCGATGATACGTATAGGTTTGCCCATATTCAGAATAAATATCTCGCACCCATTCCCCATAGCCCCTGCCTGGAGAATCAATTGCACGGCTTCAGGGATACTCATAAAATACCGCGTTATCTCCGGATGTGTAACCGTGACAGGCATCCCCATGGAAATCTGTTTCTGAAACGTCGGAATTGCCGAACCGGAACTCCAGAGTACATTTCCGAAACGCACAGCCATAAAGCGTGTCGCGCATTTTCCATTACAACTTTCTACCATCATTTCGGCGACCCGTTTCGTGGCGCCCATAACATTGGCCGGCCGTACCGCCTTATCGGTGGAAACAAGAACAAAGCGATCCACCTTGCCCTCCAATGCTACTTTTATAAGGTTTCGTGTGCCCTCAATATTATTGGCTACCGCCTCCCACGGATGCACTTCCTGCATGGGAACATGTTTGTAAGCGGCAGCGTGAAAGATAACATCAGGTTTAAAGCGATCAAAAACTCGACGCAACGAGTTGCGGTTTTTCAGATCAACCAGAAATTCGGACACCGGGATAAAGCCGAATCGTTCCCGGCATACCCTCTCTATATTAAACAGTTTTTCTTCACTGAAATCGAGAAGCGCCATCGCCTGAGGGTGAAACGATCCAACTTGATTTACCAGCTCGGAGCCTATGGATCCCCCCGCTCCCGTAATCAATATCTTTTTATCTTTTATGTAGTTACGAATCTCCTTTGTATCCAGCCGAACTTCCTGTCGTTCTATCAGATCTTCCAAGTGTACCTTACGGATAGATTGTACCCTAATTTTTCCCTCGATAAGCTCCCAGATTCCGGGAACGGTTCGAAACGGTTTACCTGTTTTTTCACACAGAGAAACAATACGCCGCATTGCCGCACCTTGAACGGAGGGCATTGCAATGAGAATCTCATCAAATTCTATCTTAATTTTATTTATATTATCGAGACTTTCCAAGATCTGAACATCATGAATCATCTTTCCCTTTTTCGCCGGATCATCATCGACAAAACCAACAGGCAAGATTTTATGCTGCTGTGTCTCTATTATCTCTCTCAAGACTTTTTCGCCTGCATCGCCCGCCCCGGCAATCAGCATCTTTTTGACAGGGAAATCTAGGCTGCGCAGGGTATTTGTAAAGTAAGGAACAAAAGCTCCTCCCAATACCATGCGAATGACGACTCGAATCCCACCTATGAACATGAAAGTGAGCACCCAGTCAATAAAATAGACAGCACGGGAATAACCCTGAAATTCAAAGCGGAAAAGAATCAAGAAAAAGATGAATGCGGACGATAAACAGACAGCCTCGAACACATTTCTCAAATCAGAAATACTTGTGTATCGCCACATCCCCTGATATAGCCCCAACACATAGAAACATATCAACTTAAAGGGGACCAGATAATAAAGAGCGTTTATTATCGCCCCTAAGTCGGACCGGGAGATATTACCTTCAAAACGCAGCCAGTGCGCTATTACATAAGCCAGCGCGACTAGGACCGCATCCATAAGCAGCATCAGATAGAAATTTTTACTACGTAAAATTGTTATCATACGAAACTCTTCTTTGCGGTAAAAACTGCCGTCATTACCGCTGACAAACTACTAACAAAAGCTCATAACTCATGCGTAACGAACAGGAAATATATCCCTTTCGTTAACTGTCTCTGTCGTTTTCTCCTTTAACATTCCACGGCTAGTGCCAATGAATTGACCTATAAGACCATTCAGGAAATCATTGGAGCAAAAAACATGCCTGCTTTCCCCTGGTCGTTACAATTATTACACGTAGAGGAAAATGTGTAAGATGATAAACATAATTTTTTATCATAACAATCAGACACTGTATCCGTTTTAGCCTACAGGACTCCGATCCATCATTATTTGAAGGTCTTTCCTTCAAAAAAAGGTGTTATCAAAAAAAATATTCCCACGCCAGGCCCAGATATTCATGAAACGCAATCTCCATCTTGCACAGGTTGCCGGCCGTTGGGAAGAGATTAGCGGGGTTGATCTTCTGCCGCTTTTTGACCTGGTAATCGGTTGGAGCCGGTATCGGATTCATACCGGACTTCTGAAAAAGAAACATCGAACGGGGCATATGTGAAGCCGAGGTTACCAGAATACATCTTTCACTCCCGACTATCTCGTGAACCAACCGCGCCTGATCAGCGGTATCTCTGGAACACTTTTCCAGGATAATGCTGTCAGCCCTTACATCCATAACTGAGGCAGCACGCGCCATGACCTCCGCTCCAGATACCCGATCGAAAGTAGCACCGCCTGACAACACAATCCGGCTCTCCGGCAAAAGCCTGTGAATTCGAATCCCCTCAACGAGACGACTGAGAGAGGAGTCCGACAGTTGAGATAGAGATGGAAGCCCTGAATCTGAATTATGACCACCTCCCAGCACCACTATCCATTTTACGTCAGAAAATTCAGATATCTCGGCAAGAGGAGCATATCGTCGTTCCAGGGACTCAAGAGCCATATCAGGAAGGAAAGCATAGCTAAACAGGGCCAGTAGAACAAAACCGAGACAAGCCAGAACCTTTCCCATCCTTTGCTTGCGTGTAAAACACAGAAGCATGATGCCAACTAGCAAACACCCCAGACAAAGGGATAATGGAGTAAATAAAGGCGATACTATTTTTTTAAATAAAAACACAGGCTGATTACAGTAATTATTATGCGATCCCACCGTCATCGTCCTCTGCGGTGCTTCACATAGAGTTATAAATTATACCTGCTCATTTCGAATAATTGTCAGAAAAGGGTTTGCAAATTGCCTCTCCATTATTCTACCGTATAGCAACGCGCATCACTTTTTGAACGGCTTTCACGACATCATCCATATCATCGAGCGTCATTGTAGGATGTACCATAAATATGAGACTTGTTTCACCCAGCCTTTGTGCGACGGGTAATCTCCCGTCCGGTCGAAACGGCGTCCTGTCGAATGCTTTTTCCAGATAGATCTCGCTGCAACTCCCCGATCCAGAGGGAATCCCCTCAGCCATGATCGATTGCATAATCCGGTCTCGGGACCAATCCGGCTTCAACTGATCGGGCTCAACAAACGTATAATATTTATAATAAGCGTGGGAAATGTCCGCGGGAGGAACAGCAACACGAAGACCGTGAATCTGAGAAAAAGCCTCTGTCAAAAATGTGGCATTTTGTCGCCGTATCTTCAGCCATACGGCAAGTTTTTTAAGCTGGTCAAACCCGAGCGCCGCCTGTATTTCCGTCATACGCCCGTTTGTTCCAAATGACTCATGGAGCCAGCGAAACCCCGGCGTATGGTTCCTGTGATACACGGCATCAAAGCTCTTCCCATGATCTTTAAGCGACCACATTTTTTCCCACAAATCGTGGTTGTTCGTGGTTACCATGCCCCCTTCACCACCAGTGGTGATAATCTTGTCCTGACAGAAGGAAAAGGCTGCCACATCCCCCATGGAACCTACCTGTCGCCCCTTGTACTTAGCCCCGTGTGCCTGAGCACAATCCTCAACTACCCAGAGACCACGATCACGTGCAAGCGCCAGAATTGGATCCATGTCACAGGGCCATCCCGCCAGATGCACGGCAATGATTCCCTTTGTCCGGGGAGTCAGCACATCGGCAATGGTCTCCGCCGTTATATTCTGCGAGTCTTTATCGACATCGGCTATTACAGGATGGCCACTTCGTAATGCCACACACCCTGCTGATGCGATAAACGTCCGACTCGCCACAATCACTTCGTCGCCGGGCTCAATTCCCAAGGCAATCAACGCCAGTTCAAGGGCAACGCTACCGTTCATGAGAGCAACCGCGTAATCAGTCCCCACATACGCCGCGTATGCATCTTCAAACTCCCGCCCAATTGTTCCTGTCCAGTAATTTACTTTGCCGGACTTAAGCGGCAGCATTGCTGATTCAATAGCATCAGCGTCGTAAAACGGCCATGGGGGAAAGGGCGTACCCCGTACCGGCCTACCACCATCAATAGCAAGCTTTGTCAACTATTCCTCCGTTATTTCAGGCAGGGATCTTGTAACCTTTGCAGGAACGCCAAATGCAACAACATTGGGGGGGTATATAATAATGCACGAAGCTGCATGCCCCGACATTTGTTTTATATCCGAGAGATAAACCATTTGTATTCTGAACGATCCAGTGATATTTTGCCGCCCCCCCGCTATTGTGGGATACTGCCAATCAATAAAGCGGGACGTACCCTCAAAGGCAACCCTTCTTGTGTAAGTGATTTTCTTGTATCATTGTTGATGGAGCGGCTTTGCCGGCACGCCCCCCCATGTGCCACAGAATATTGATTTCGTCACACATGATCCCGCACCAACCACTACATCATCACCAATCATTAAAGGGTTATCCTTTGTACCGTTAAGAATCACCGCACCGGTACCAATGTATGCACGTTTTCCAATATGAACATATCCCGACACATGCACACCGGGTGCAAGAGTTGAATAATCGTCCATGATCACATCATGTCCAATTGTACAATCTAAATTAATTTGTACATGCTTTTCCAGCATGATATTTGTTGTAAGTATATTCCCAGCACAGATGACTGTACCTTCCCCCATCTCAATTTTATCTGACATCTCAGTTCTTGGATGTACAATAGTCGCGAAACTAAAACCCTGATTAAGCGCATTTGTCATTGTAATCTCGCGAATGCGCGGATCGCCGCAACCGCTTACTACACACGCATTGGGGTACAACTTCTTTGCCTGTTCAAGTGACAATATCGTTATGCCGTTCAAATCTGTTCCGTGCACATTGCAATCATCATCAATAAAACAAACCACATCAACACTATTTCCAGCCATAGCGATAGTCTGCACAAGCCACGCAACTTCCCTACCGAATCCACCTGCACCATAAACGGCTATTTCTTTTACCTGCATCTATCTAACTCTCCATGTCATTTTGAGGATTGAATTCCTTCATTGTTGCCTGCCCCAGTTCATTTATGCCTTCCCTCTTTAAAATCTTACGAATAGTCATTAGTACTATCTTCAAATCAAGTCGTAGACTCCAGTTGTCCACATACCACACATCCAATTTAAATTTTTCTTCCCAGCTTATAGAATTTCTTCCGTTTACCTGCGCCCATCCTGTAATGCCCGGCTTAACATCATGACGCCGTGCCTGCTCAGGTGTGTATCGATCAAGGTATTCCACAAGCAACGGTCGCGGACCGACTATACTCATATCCCCTTTAATAACATTAAAAAGTCCCGGCAGCTCATCCATACTTGTTTTCCTCAAAAACTGTCCGAGCGAGGTCAATCGCCCTTCATCAGGCAACAAATCCCCATTTTCATCTTGTTTATCCGTCATCGTTCGGAATTTATAAAGAATAAAGGGTTTACCATACAGACCAGGACGGATCTGCTTGAAAAGCACTGGGCGTCCCAGCTTTGTCCGCACCAACAGAGCGATTAGGACTAGAATTGGGGAGAGCACCAAAAGCCCCGGTATAGTCAGCGCAAGATCGAAAATTTGTTTGCCGCATTTTGAATAAAACATGCTGTCCGACCCATTATTCCTCAAGTTCCATGATCCTCATCATTTCATGGTTAATCTTGTGTACATCAAATTTCTCTTCAGCCATTTGCCTACTGCGGTAGCCCATCCGTTGCCACTTTTCACGGTGTTCGATAAACCAGATCATTCGTTCCGCCAGTGCTTTGGTGTTAGCCTTGGGTACCAGAAAGCCGTTTGCACCGGGGATCACAGTCTCGCGGCAACCGGGAACATCGGTCGTCAGGATCGGACGGCCCATGGCCATGGCTTCAAGTACAGTGCGAGGCATGCCTTCGTGGTAGGAAGGCAACACGTAAATATGACAGTGGGCCAGATGAGGGCGTACATCATCCGCTGGGCCGAAAAACTCAACCCATCCGGCATTTTGCCATTTACGAACTTCAGCAAGAGAGATGCCGTCCGGTGATGGATCGGATGGTCCCACCAACCTGAATACCGCAGATGGATATCGTTCTTTAACCATTCGCGCGGCTTTGGCATATTCACGGAATCCCTTTTCCCCCAATAACCGTCCGACAGCCAAAAAAATCAGCCCTTCGGCAGGTAATTCCGCTTTATCAAAATGAGCCAGGTCAACGCCGGAACCATTCACAAAAAAGCATTTTTTTTCAGGTGCAATATGCTTTGAAATGAAAAACTGTCGATTATCGGGGTTTTGAAAAATAACCCGCGCTGATCTCGACAGTGACACCCGATAAAGCCATGTCACCAATGCACTAAGCAATCTACGGATCAGTGAGCCATCTTGAAAAGCAAACCCCAGACCAGTCACCAGCGCGTAGAAACAGGACTCGGAATTACCACGCAATGCCAACCCACTCCAGATAATCGGCTTAATAGTATAAACCAGCACAACATCTGGCTTTAACGCACGAAGTGCTTGGCGCAGAGCGAAAAAGGTCTGCAGGTCTTTGAAGGGGTTTAATCCGCTACGCTGAACGGGGTAGATCTTAAAGTTCACGCCCATTCCAGCCAAGGCTGACCGTACTAATGGTGAATCTTCCCCGGCCATGGCCGTGACTTCATGGCCTGCCGAAACAAAAGCTTTAAGCAGATCTCCACGGAAGTTAAGCAAGGATTCTGAAAATGCACCGATGATTATGATTTTGCTCATAGTGGGTCGATTTGGTCCCAATCAATATGGCTAAGCTGAAATCTTCTTCAAATTATTAAGGTTGGCAATGAGCGCGTGGTTGAAGATCAAGAATTCATGGGCTCTTCAATAAATTTTTTAAAATTTCTTTGGGAGCATTAAGCGGTTCATCATACCAATTGCCATTTCGATCAAAATAACCACCGGCCTGCAGTAAGGCCTCATGAGAAAAACCATAGCTTATCTCAACAATCTTTCCCTCACTGTTTTTATTATCAATAACGTAATCATATCCCATGCATTTAAATTTTAAAGCATCACTTGTAGCAAAAGCTGTTTCAATGACATTCTTAGAAACATATGCTTTGTCAAAAAATAAATTCCCACCGCCTGAAGCCCTGAAATCTCCTTTACGAACACCTCGCACAATATAACTTAGCTTGTCCCCTATAACTACAATTTTCATGTCATATCCATCGTTCGGGATGAACTCCTGAAATAAAACATAGCCACGCTCATTGGGGAATTGTTTGGCTCTTTTAAGGGTCCGGATAAATTCAGGAATCCGTTTTGCTCTGTTTATAAAACTCCCCACTGAATTCACTGATCGGATATTAGAGCTTGCTTTAAAAACCAAACTCGGAGAACTATTAAACCCTTTGTTGAACATGCAGCGGGCATATTTCAGTGCTTCATCCTTGGTATTTATTAGCTTAACATTATGAGAACCAGATCCATTCTTTAGTTTTGCCACCATAGGAAATTTTGGTTCATTATCCAACCACTCAACAAGCTTACTTAAGGAATAAAAATTTAAAAACTCAGGGATTGGAGCCTTGACGGCTCTCAGCAAATAATTTTCTGCTAATTTATCATCAAAATGCCACGCCTCTGCAAAATCTGGAAAAATTTTTAAGCCCATCTCCTTAGCTGAATACAATATACTCCTTGCCATAAGCATATCCTGCACACTTACCCCGCTAAAATGCCAAAGCAAAACATCATAATTACGAATATCATCAACGATATTTAAGTTATGTGCTGAAAAAACTTTAAAATCCAATTCTACGCATTTACAATAATCCACCCATGCAGGTGTCCATGAGCCAGAGTGAGCAATGCCTTGATCATTTGTCAAAATAGCAACTTTATGAGGAAGTCCCTTCATCTGCCATAACCTCTCGACATAAATCTGAATTTTGGTTGTGGAAAGGTACGAAAAATTAACTCATCTTTTTTGTTGTAATAAAAAAGTAAAACCATAAAAACCCACATAGGTAATCTCCTCAAAATATCACCCCCCAAGGCATATAAAAATATAGTTGATATAGCTGCAAAAATGGCAGGTTCTTTCAAATTGCGCTTAAGTGATTTATAAAAAAGACTCGAGAGCAAGAGCACACCAATAACTCCTGCATGAAGAAATGCAGCCACAAAGGACTGATGAACATCCCAAAATTTACCATCCAGCCAAATATGCGGACCAGTGCCTAGTCCGATCAAAGGTGATGTAAAACCAATTTCGAGTCCATCAGTGTATAATATCTTACGCCCACTTCCAATATCATGACCTAAAAAAAATTCCGTTGTGTAGCTGTATATATTTTCAAAGAAATATCCTGAACCGCTTATTATAACAATCAAAAACAACATAATGAAAAGAATACGTTCTCTCCCTTGAAACTTATTGTAAAGAAATAATATCATAAAGAAAAAAGTACCCAAATACAGTGAAAGGTAGGCCTTCGTTGAGCCTGTTCTAATCGCCAAATATGCGTCAATTAAAATCAATATGAATGCAAGTATTCTCAAGCACTTGCTTTTTTCAACAGCAACAACTTTTAGCCCGATGAATGGCAGTGGGACAAGGAACATTGAAATTTGATGCAAATTGTCGGCCAGTGGGGCAAAATAATGATAATATTTCAGCGGAAGGCCAAATATGTTGTCAGTAAACAAGCTTATTATATATAAAATTGTCATTGTGACACTGTTCATCAGAAAGATGGCACGTAACAAAGCATATATGCTGATGCGTTTTTTGTTAATTAAACTTTCCAATGAAAAACATGTCATCAGTACAAGCATAAATGCACCAAAGTCAAACAACATGCCTTTTATCGTGCCGGTGGCATGGTTCAAAACAATAAAATTATATGAAAACCCTATTATACTAACAAACAAATAGATGACCCAAAAACGAGAAAAATGATATAAATACAGCCATTTTTTATTAATCGGTTTCAGTAAAATATATAAGAACAGCAATAAAAAAAATAGTTCCCCAAAACCCATAATTCCAAATCGAAGAAGAGTGTAAGGGAGTATTATTGTACTGCAAATAATCAGCAGTTCGATGCTATTCAATCGATATTTTTTAATGGATTTGTTGTTCATAGCGAACGTTTAAGAAGTCAATGCTCAAGGCGGTCCAAGACATGTTTTTTATATAATTTCTTATTATTATATGCATTATATAACATCCATGCACTGGAAAGATTCAGTCTTTTTAAATACCAGTTAAAATCTCTTAAAGCTTTTCGGCTTTCTATGTAATTACTTAATAAATTATTTCTTTTAGATATATATTCGGTTTTATCAAGTGATAATGCTTCAGAATATTTGGTTAAATTTCGAACTGATTTCGCACAATTTATCTCCATTTTACTATCGCCAGCAAAAATGCCGATAGCTTCATACTGAACCAGTCTCCCGTCTTTAAATTCCAAGGATAAAATAATGGATGATTTATTATTTTCAGTTTGCGTAATTAACGGATGTTTGCTTTTCGGCGTAAAAACATCATCAAAGCAAAAATTACCAAGGCTATAAGCAATTAGTGAATCATCTACCCTTTCAATCCCCTGTAATACATGAGGATGATGCCCATAGAAAAGATAAGGACAAACCTGCGCCAATTGCCGTGCCATAACTACATGATCATAATTCGGGTAATTTACATGCTCCTGCCCCAAGTGAAAGCTGATGATATTAAAATAACCCGAGTCATTAAATTTTTGTAAATTTAATTTGACATCATCTACGTTCAGTTTGTTTATTCCTGGCCCTGTGCCATGGTGGATGCCCATTGGATTGGTTGAATAACAGCAGTAGCCATGTAAAGCTATCTTGGTATTGGAATACTCTATAAATTCCGCTTTATTCTCAATTCCGAAATATCGAATATTTTGTTTTTCCAGCAGATTAATAGTCAACTCATAACTTTTGCGCCCATAATCAAAAATGTGATTATTGGCCAAGTTGACCATCCCTATATTTAAAAATGATAGGAGCTCTACGTTAGCCGGATGTGCTTTAATAAAAGCTGACTTGTGGCCATAGGTATTCGAATTTATTGAAAATGGTGACTCAAAATTGCCAATGACATAGTCAAAATCTTTAAGATATTCAGTAACCGGGGTAAAATAATCTATAATGGAAGAATTTTTGGTGATGTCGAACTTACCAAAAAAGCCAATATCGCCAAGAAGTGCTATTTTCATAATCAGTGTTTTTTTAAATTAGAAAAATATATTCATTCTACCTTGAGAGAAAAGCTTACTTGATAACCATCTTAAATTATTGTCAAACACCCATGGTAAAACATAAACCATTACTATTATAGCGAAAATATTATATACAATTATTGTGGTTAGAATGAGCGATGGTATATCAATCAAAATTCTTAAAAGACTTATAAATGGTATATTAACAATAAGAGCAATCGCGCTTAATATTAAACCTGTTTTCAATACACTGAAGAAATAGAAATATTTTATTTTAATCAATGTGAAAGCTAAATGAATTGTTAAGGTGTAGTTAATAAAAGAAGCAACAACAACACCGACAGCTACATATGGAAGGCCCCAAAAGTGCCCTATCCAACAAGCAACTATTAAAATAATGGCATATATGGCTTTCCTAGCAGCAGTATCGTAAACCGCACCAACAGCTCGAATCACAGAATCGGATATCCGGACAGAAGTTCTAAAGGCTATCGCCAAAGAAAGAATTTGTAATGGCAGAATCGCAGCATTCCATTTTGAGCCCAGCAATAGAAGAACAATTTCTTTACTCGAAAGAATAAAAATTACACTGAAAGGTAATAGAATAGAGTTTATCATGCTTAAAGCTTTTAGATATATACTTTCTAACTTTTTGTGTTCTCCTTGTATAGTTGCCATTGCAGGGAATAATAGACGATCAAGAAGAGTACCTAAATACTGACCAGGCATCGCCATTATTCTAAAAATTGGTTCATATAAACCTAAGGTAGCGACATTCATGGATCGACCAACTACCAAGTTGTCGCCGTAATTCGCAAAATAAAGACTAAATCTTGCAAGAGATAGGCCTGTTCCAAACAGCAATAACTCAGAAACTTCCTTCTTTGGTAAAATCGGAATAAGAGAATGAGGTGCAGATAAGAACGAAAGTGTAGTATTAATAATAATAGACGTAAAAAGAGCAATTATTAGGGACCATACACCAAGTCCAAATATTGCTGCGATAATACCACTTGGAACATACCCGCACGCCTCTGAAAAAAAATTTATCCAAAACATCTTCTTAAACTTCATCTTTCTATGAAGAATAGACCGTGAAACTGTTCCAAGGTTGAATAAAGGGAAGATTAGGCTAATGGACCTAATATAAATAACGACTTTGGGTGCTTTAAAAAAATCAGCAACAATAGGCGCTACACAATAAAGCCCAACAACAAATAGCAGACTAATAAGCATTGTGGTTGTATAGGCGCCCCTAATATGAAGTGCGTTGATTTCTTTTCTTTGTATTAATGAGGCTCCCAGTCCAAGTTCAGTAAGCATGTTCAAGAAATTAATTGTAATAGTGATAATTGCCATTAACCCAAAGTCTTCAGGGGAGAGATAACGCGCTAATATAGCTAAAAAAGCAATCTGGGTTGTACCTTTAATTAATAATGATAAAGCTTCCCATTTAACCGACCTAAGTGTTTTTTCGGTGAGACTCATAAACTACACACATAAATATTATTTTGAAATAAGGTAGGGAAAGCACTTCTCTTCATCAAACTTCGCTCTATAAAATAAAGCATTGATTTTGGAATTAATAGATATCTATCATTTGATGGGAAAAATCCAGTTGAATAGATTTTAATTATTTTTAATCCTACTGATGTTACAAGCGCCAAAACTTCAGCATGAGACATTCCCTTCTCTCCCCTCGAATCTCCCAGAAAACGAGCTACACGGTATAGTATGCTTGATGCGTTTTTATGATTATTTAAAATAATTAGTCCGTCTTTTTTTAAATGCGTTACCAGACACCCAATAACCTCTTTCCGTAAATCTGGCTGTGCGTTTGGGAAAAATCGAAAAGCAGTAATGATATCAAATTGTTCATTACGAAGCACATCATTTTTTGTAAGATCCGCTTCAATTAAACGACAAGCCTTTAAATTGTTTCTCGCCACACCTAACATTTCTGACGAAATATCGACTCCTACTGAAATTTTAACTTTATTCTGAAGATATTCTAAAATACGTCCGGTGCCACACGCAAAATCTAAATGAGCTATTACATGGCGATTAGAAAAATAATAACTCATGATGTCATTTAATATTTGCTTTTCCAATGCCCATATTATAGAGCGATGAGCACTGTTTTGAAATGAGCTATGATAGCTTCGCCCTTTTCCTGGACACATATGAGAAAATCTATAGTCAATAGACATTTTTTACAGGATCCTTCTCTTTAATTAATCATTTAATTGGGCCATAATAAACTTACAAAAACAAGCTTCGCGATAGCTAATTGGGATTGACTATCGTTTGTTAATGAACTTTAATAGTAGATTATCCATTGGCGCATATAATAAAGAACTTTTCCAACTTCTTTTCATTTTTCTATCTATGTGACGGTTATTCGTGTATTCCTTTAGATATTTTTGTAAATCTAAATAACTAAACAAATGTTTTGTGTTTTCGGAATAACCTTCTAAAAAATGGTTTATATATGTGTCAAAAGGTTTGAAAAAGAAAATCCAAGGTACGTAAAAAGTAGCATTTATAAAAAATGCAAGATCAAAATATCTCGTCCCACATGTTGCAATATCTCCATATATAGCTGACATTTGCCAGTCTAAAATTACTAAACATTGATTGTTGAGATCGTAACAAACATTCCATATATTAAAATCACCGTGAAAACATACAGTATCATCTTGCCTTAAAGATAATATTGGAGGAAGCGGTCTTCTCATATAAACAGGCAATTCTAATTCATTATGTATAACGGCTAACGCACTACCAATGCGTTCAAAAAGTGCATTATTAGCAGATCCCCAAATTATCATTTTACTAATACTTATAATATCATAAAGGCGATCAAACTCTGCCCTTCCTTTGACTTTATCATAGCTTATAACTTTTGGGACGCGAAAGAATCCAGTCCTTTTACCAATCTCAAAAGCCCTCTTGGTTTTTTCTACTTCAATTGCCATTAAGTCTGGATGATCTGTTTTAATAACAGTTTTAGGAGTCAATCTAAAACTACGTTTATAAATATTCTGGCTTGTAGATTGATTTTTCATGTCGCTGTTGTCCAAAGGTTTATTTTTCTAGCTTAACTGTTGGTGGTATTAGTTGAAAAATTTTATATAAAAAATATTGATATAATTATTAGAATTTATAGACTTCACCTTTTTTGCCTTTGATCTTGTTTAAGGTAATGCTTTTACATATAATTAAATATGTTTTATTGTATTCCGTAATAATATTGGAATTTCGCATTCATATATTTCTAAAATACCAATCCGAACACTCTCTCAGGCCTCGTCCTATCTTATATTAGATAAATATTTCAATAGGTTATTTGACTTTGAAATGTCCGTAAGGGAATGTTTGACATCATTTGCCTTAAAATCGAGATGAGTCGGTTTAGCGTTCATTGCGTTAAGTTTAAACCGGTTCAACCAGTTTTGAATATATTCAAAACGCTTATTTAATGACGTCCGTTTCCCAAACGCCACGTTTTGGCCCTGCTTGATGGCATCCGGATTTTCTGTGGTGACGGCTCGCATATTGGCCTGACGCAATTGTCAATATAACAAAAACCCCGACCTCGAAGATTCCTCGTAAGGAGATGAGATGCCTGTGAATTACGCGTTGAATGAAAAATCTTGCTTTGTTTTTGTCATTCCGTACCTAGTACGGAAACCGGGATTGCTCCCGGATACCGGTGTTTGACGATATGACAGTATAGAAAATTTCCGGATTGCGGTTTTCACCGCAATGACAGAACAAATACAACAGTATGTCCGGGATAACGACTTTCCTCTCAATTAAGTACGAGCTGTTTTATGTGCTGTACGATTTGTCGTGCCGCGGCGTCGGGATCGAGAGCGCTCTCCGCGTCGATGACGATATCCGGATTTGAGGGAGCTTCATATTCCATATCGATTCCGGGGAAGTGCTTGTATTCTCCACGGCGCGCACGCGCGTAGTGCCCTTCCGTATCACGGGTCTCGCAGACGGCTGTAGGAGCGCTCATGTAGACTTCAACAAAGTTGTTCACGATATTGCGCGCGAAATCCCGGCTTTCACAAAAAGGTGACACGGATGAGAAGACAACACTGACACCGTTTTGCTCAAGCATGGCAACGAGGTGACCTGCCCGTTTGATGTGACTCTGCACCTCTTCCGGTGAAAAGCCGACTTCCGGAAACAGGGGACGAATATCATGACTGTCGAGACGTTCTACCCGGAAACGTTCTTTTTTTAAGCGCCGGTGGACCGCATCGCCCACGGCCTTCTTCCCCGAGGCGGGCAATCCGGTCAGCCACACGACAAAGGCGGGGATATCCCGTTTGCCGTACCAGATTTTCTGCCACAGCCGCTCGTGTACAAAATAGAGGAGCAACTTGGCGATGGCCTCAAGGAACCCGACGGTGACGGCAATAGCAATCCGACCGGTAAATATCAACACGAGGAGTGTCGTGGTGAGCGTCGCCAGCGTCCGCCATGAAATGGCTTTTATTATGGATCGTCGTTTTGTATCATACTGCATGTTGTTTCTCTCTATAATTTCATAAGGTTTTATTGCTTTCTGAATTCGAGTCTTGCATTACCGGGGCGACCTCGTATCAAGCACTGGGCAGGCTCAAAGGGTGCTGGATTCCGACTTTCGTCGGAATGACGAACGATGGCCGGTATGACAAGCAACGGAATCGGAATAACATTCTTTATTAAAAGTCCAAGGTGATTGTGGTGCCCAGGTAATGGTTGTCCTGTTTCCGGTCTTGTATATTTTCATAATTGTCCATGGTCTCGTACGCGTATTTGAGTGTAAGTTTGAAGAGCTTACTTATCGTAACGTCAGCTTCCAGGAAATACTGCTGCTTTTTCTGCGTATATGCCTTGCTGATACCGTTTCTCTCCATATCGAAACCGATTTCGTATGTAAACCGATCGGTAAGACGATGGGACAGTCCCAGGAAAAAATCATCCGAATCGGTGCCGGCATGGTGGCCGAAAACGCGCCCATCCTGCTGCATCGGCCACAATCCGTGTGTATACCATGTGCCGGGACCATGATCGGGAGAAAGGTTGGCGTACTCTGATCGGAGTGTAACGCCGCTTAGAGTAAGTAGATCGTAGAATGCAATACCGAACAGATAGGCCCGTTTGTCCGGCGGATATCCCGCGTCTTCCGCGCCCCATTCCACATAGACCTTTACCGATTCAGCTACCGGCACAAGGCGACTGATATTGGGTATCGTTATAGCGGCATCTATGGCAACCTCTTTATTGCTGTCCCGTTTGTCGCCATCCCTGCACTCATTACTGAACAGGATATTAATATAGTCTGAAAAGTTCAGCCCTTCTATGTCGGGCCTGTGACCGCCGAAATGGCACAGGTAGGAAACTCCGAATTCAAAGACCGGATGGGGTTTGAAATCAAACCTGAGACCAAAGAGTTTTGAATCGTGAGGATAACCGGAATCTGATTCTTCATCCAGTTCGGATAAAAACATGTTGTATTTGAAGGGACCCAGCCGGCTGAAAATCCAAGGTAAAAGTGTGGCCCGCGGATTGGACAGCTTGATCATGTCAAAGGGCCGCGCGTTGTTTGATATGAGAAGGGATCCGTGATATCCCGGCCCCCACCAGAGTGAATCACGTCCTATCTCGATCTCGAAATTATCAATCGCGCAGGTGATATACCCCTTCTGCAGCCTCAGCCGCGTATCATCATTTCCATCAATGTTTCGGAACCGCTGGTTGTACAGAACCATGGGCTGAATATACCATGAGAAGACGTTCCATAGCGTGCCCCTCGATTGAAACCGCGCTACCCAGTTATGCCCATCGTACTGTTCAATACCTTCATTATTAAAGAGTGAGTATGGCCCGTCCAGAAACTGATAGCCGAAGGAGAACTCGTCAAGAGGTTTTATGACTGTATCGGGCGCACTGCCGTGGGTTTTCGCTTCGGATATCTCGTTTGCATATTCTCGTGCCATCCGGCCAAGGATCGTCGCGGAGAATGAAGAGAGCGCGTTTTTTCCGTCCGGTTCCACAGCTTCGGCCAGCAGCCTGCCGGCCTCAGACCTGGTGAATGGCTTTGTCGACGACAGGTCACTGATTATCGCGCCCTGGGAGATAAGGATATCCAGATCTTCGTAAAACGGGGAGTGTATCGGGATGTTTACGGAGGCATAGGCTGTTGCGGTACACAGAAGAGCAACGATTGTAATGAGTTGGGAGAGAGTCTGTTTCATGGAGTTAAGGTTTATTGTTCTGGATACCGACTTTCGTCGGTATGACGAGATAGAGGAACTGGATACTGCCCCGGTTTTCACCGGGGTGACGCGTCGGTATGACCCCGTATCAAGTACGGGGCAGGCTATAGGAATCGGGTTATGTCTGTTTTCCGAGTATTTTGTGGTATACGCGCGTCAGCAGTGTTTTTGCGCGTTCCTGAGATGATTTTTTCTTTCGTACCTTTTTTCTGTTTTTTTCTCCCGTCTGCCCCTGATCTTCATAGCTGTAATAGTACTGATAGTAATACCGATAGTAGTACCCGTCCCTCGCGAGGCTTATCTTGTTCAGAATCAGACCAAGTACCGTGCCATTCTGAAATGTTTCCATAGCCTGTGTAAACGCATTCTTTTCCGTATGTTCGGCGCTGACAACAAACAGTATTCCATCAAGCTGCTTTGAGAGGACAAGCGAGTCACTGACCGACAGCACCGGGGGGCCGTCAAAAAAGATGTAATCGTATCGATCTGACAGTATCTCGATTATATGTTCCATCTTTTGCGAACCGAGCATCTCATTTGGATTATGGGGTATGTCGCCGGAACAGATAATATCCACTCCCGGTATTGAAAGTGTCTGCGTGGCATCGGCGATCATTCTCTCAGGATCGTCTGACATGATAATGTTGGAAAGCCCCGGGGTCCGCTTTTGGTTAAATACCTTGTGCAGTCGTGGACGCCGCATATCGGCATCGACAATGAGAACTTTCTTGTCCGTCTGGGCGACAGAAACCGCCAGGTTAGACAGGACAAGCGTTTTGCCTTCTGTCGGCAAAGAACTTGTAATACCTATTAACTTCTTCGGTGTATCGAAGGATGTAAAAAATACGTTTGTCCTGACGGTCCTGAACGCCTCTGAAACATTGGCCTTGGGCATGCTCTGGGTGATTAGCTCTCCGGCAGTATCGTCATCATGATTGGTGTCAAACTTCATGATGGAACCCAGAAGAGGAATATCGGTAAGCTGCTTCAGGTCTTCGGGGGTATTGATGGTGTTGTCAAAATATTCCACGAAAAAGGCGAGACCGATTCCCAGGAACAGACCGATAATGGCGGTAAGCATGATATTTCGTTTTGTCCGGGGTTTGACCATCTTTGCGGATCCAGCGCGGTCGACGACCCAGACGTTTCCGATCTCGCTCGCTTTTATTATCTCGAATTCCTGTTTTTTCTGGAGAAGAGAGGAATAGGCGCTCTGCTGTACACCGGTTTCGCGTGTCAGCTCGGCCAGTCGCTTCTCGGCATCGGGGAGATCTTTGATCCTCTTTTCATATATCGAGATATTGTCCTTGATAGACTGCTCATTGACCTTCAGGGACGCAATCACGGATGCAAGCTCGGAATCGATCTCTTTTTTGGTTTCCTTGATTTGCTCGGCAGTCTCAACGACAAGCGGGTGTTTTTGTTCATAACTGATTTTCAGCGTCACCATGCGGGACCGGAGCCCGGAAAGCTTCTCGGCAAGAGATTGTAATCTCGGGTTTTCCATGTTGGCGCCGAGGGCGACAATACTGCTGTCGGGCATATCGGCAGCCTTCGTGTTCGCGGTGAATTCCGCCTGTTTTCTCAGACTTTCAGTTTGCTTCAGCGCCGCATCGGCATCGATCAGCTGCTCCAGTGTAACGCGGGCATCATCACTAAGGGAAACCAGTTTTTCTTTTTCCTTGAACATCATCAGCCGGCTTTCCGACGAGCGAAGGCTTTTGTTCAATACGGCAATCTGTTCATCAATGAATCGGAGAGCATTGTCCGCGTCTTCGGTATTCTTGAGGATGGCAAGTTTTTTATATTCCGAAACAACGGCATTTACCTTTGCCGTGGCAACGGTCGGGTGGAGCGCGGTCGCCGATATGGTCACCAGTTCGGTATTTCTGATAGGTGAAACATCCAGACTTTCCCGCAGGCTTTCAGTGGCGGAAGACAACGGAAGAGTTCGAAATCGTATTGTTTTTCCCTTTCGGGCGGCATCGCCCTGGACAATGATGTAAAAACCCGGCCCGAAGAAGGGTTCATTCAGTTTACCCCTTGCTTTTTCCTTGCCGATTGCATCTCCTTTAATTGTATATGAATCGGGACTGTCAAAGGTAAGCTCATAGCTTCTTGTTTTTTTCGTCAAGCCAACACCGAGCGGCTGAATCGTGACGGGTGTGATCGCCCGCTGCTTCGCGAGGCGTTCTTCGGAGGCAAACAGGTTCACCAGCCCTTTTTTCAACCGATCGATAAGGATACCGATCATTCGGTGCTCCGGTTGTATCTGGAACTGATAGTTGGCTGTCTTTGCCGCCCTTTCAGAGACTGTGCGACTCTTTAATATCTCTACCTGTGTCTGGATTACGGCCTTGGTCAGGCCTCCCCCTCCGGTAAAAGCCTCTTCCAACATACTCTCGATATTGGTCGATCCGCCCCCCTTTTCATATATCTGTATCGTCGATTTCGATTCATACACCGGGGCGGTCATCAGCGTTGCGACAATGACACCCAGAAATACAATGCCGGCAACAACGCCTATCAGCCATCTTCTCCGGATTATCAGATTTAGATAACCGCGGAGATCAATTTCTTCATCATTATGTTTCATGTTATTCATATGGTATATGGTCCTGTGCGGATATTACGGGTTCCATCCTTCGTTAAGAATCGTTTGTATTACTCTCGTTGATGTCAATGTCGGGAGTATCTGGTTCAGGAACACATTCCAGTCAGCAATTCCCGTCCTCGCGACATAGACGGTATCACCTCTCTGGAGATAAAATCTCTCGGATGTTCCACCCTCCATCATGGCAAGAACATTCACGGCATAGACCTTCGGATTCCGGTGGTCTCCCCTGACAATAACAACCTGGGAACGGTTTGCGGTCTCTTTGAATCCTCTGCACGCGCTTATGGCCTCCATCAGGTCCAGGGGATCCGTAAAATACTGTACTCCGGGTGTGGTAACCTCGCCGATAACAAACACCTTGTTTTCGTTATTGTCGGGAATATAGATAACATCACCTTCATTCAGCAGAATATTCTGGCTCATATCGCCATAATCGAGAAGCCTCTTGAAGTTGATCGGGAGTATATCGTTGTCCCGTGCAAGATAGGCCA
>Ga0272443_10003146_pt1 | contig 19854 bp, 18 predicted proteins | sample SSMAcet12_FD_193581 | JGI IMG/M metagenome (GOLD analysis project Ga0272443, IMG submission 193581) | Marine sediment archaeal communities from Little Sippewissett salt marsh, Falmouth, MA, United States - SSM-Acet-12 | ecosystem: Environmental > Aquatic > Marine > Wetlands > Sediment ... | reverse complement strand
AAAATGTCTCTTCTTTTTCATGCACCCATTTTAATACAATTCTATAATTACTCAAAATGATCTGATTATATCAATAAGTGGAAGTTCTCCGACACACTCCTAGTACCGTAAATAGGCTGTGGAGAATTCTGCAGAGTGGCTTCCGGATAGTAAGCACTGAGGTGAGCAAGTACTGATTGAATTCGGCAATAAGGACTAGTCCAGGCTATCAATTGTTACCTTATCCTTTATCTCTTTGTATCGCTTGTTTGAACGATATAGAGGAACAATACGCTCTATGAATCGGGCAGGAATAGGTTTTGGGAAGACTACCTGAATAATGCTACCTCCAATGACATCTTCATCATTTGACACAAAATGCCAGATCCGACCTAGTGCAGTTTGGTTAGTTATCTTAATGTGACTGATATCCGTTGCGTACTCACCAAACTCTCGATCAGTATTACCCCCTACGAATTCCTTGAGACTATCCCTATACCATTCATGCTCTATTAAGTAATCCGAGGGATTATCAAGTATCAACTCAATCGCCTTTTTGTTGACTTCGGGATTAATCATTTCAAAAGAAGCATCAACCGGCTAATGATCCTCGGGTGCCGAAAAAACTATCGCGGCTGATCTGTTAGGCAGTTTGCCTCTTTCATCATAAAATGGTTTTCGGCTCCACCAATGCCAAAGCCGCCAAGAAGAATGTCGCCCTACATAGGATTCTTGATCTTGGTCATTCTCTATGACCAAACGCTGGCTCCAGTAATTACTGTACTGAATCTCTGTTAGCGGAACAGCATACACACCAACAGCAGCACACTTTTTTGAAACGCGGATTCCATTCTTATTAATCCTGCTTATGTTCTTACATGGTGTGATGTGAACGTACTTCATATGACCTCATTGGATTTTGCATTTTCTTGCAACCAGTGTACGTTTTCATGCAATGTGGATTGTCCGTATATAAACTTAAGCCACAGTCTGTTTTCTGGAAACTGCAATATGGCGCGAAAGCATGTTTGTGTCTCCTAATACGCTACTCCTAGCTCGCACATTTTTGACAGTGTGCATATGTATTCATTCACAAGTTACTCTCTTATACTAACTCTGCATTTAGCAGTTACTATGAACGGAATAAAGATACTGGATTGTCACAGGCTCCTGCACTGTGACAACTGCTTTAGGGTGCGCTCCAATCTGCATAGCTAAGGCTTACTTCTCAGTATTCAGTGAAAGTCATACCTTTTGGTAACTTTAAGACCGGTACTGGTTTTTAACAAACCACTTGTCTCGATAATCGGTGCTTCATACTGCAATAACATGTCAAGTGCACTGCTTAGGTTCTTCGAATTATAGCCATGATTCCAGCGCAGGAGATCGATTAGATCGACCAAACTCTCTTTCCGAATGGCTGGCTCGCGTCCCAGATGTCGAGCTATGAAACGTCTTATAATTCGCCAGTGCCGAATCCAAACTGGGGTACGTACCACAATTATGACATCTGCTCGCTTGAAAGACGGCTGCACCCATGAGTAGTATACCCCCTCGATTATCCATGATTCCAACTTCGTAATTCTTTCCAGTTCACTGTTTCGTTTTTGACTGTCGATTTTAGTCCAGGAATCAGGTGCTTTACAGTCCCAGAAAAGTGAATCGAGATCATAAGCTTTTATACCGAGTTCACTGCTCAGCTTACTCGCCAAAGACGTCTTACCACTCCCGGGTGCTCCCAAAATGTGAATTCTTTTCAAACGTTGTATTTCAAACACAATTAATAATCCTCTTGTCGAGAATATGTCAATATATGCAAATCACCGCAATTATATACCTGAGTTATTCCGAATTCTATCAAAGAGGATCTAGCCGCGACTGTCTAAGAAGACGCGTTTTGTTGGTGCAACCAGTTGCGATTGGATTTATGGAATGAATACTTTTCTGGCACCTGTTTTAACGGTACCGGGCGCCATATCGCAGTGGAGACTTGGAGTTCCGATGCGCGCTGCAGGTTTTCCCTCGATATAAACTTTCTGTTGCGAAGGCTGCAGAACTATACGCCCAATACCTGCACAACAAAGAGGCGAGAAACCTTCATCACCCGTTCGTGCTGCAGCCTTCCCCTCAATAAAGACCTTGGAGGAACCCGTTATTATTCTTCCGGGTGTCGCAGGCGGAGGGTGAGTGTGACCCATGCCGTGGCAATGGACTCCACCGACTATTAAGTCTCCCAGTCTTGCCGCGCCTGTCATCTATCACGCCTCCTGTTTTATTTGAGCCAACTCTTGAGACAAGAACTCCGGAGCATCCTAGTCATTACTCTCATCATCTTCCTCAATAGTTGTTTCTCGGATGTATCCGAATTCATCAACATCAATGTATAGATCAACGACCGTACCAACATAAAGCGAGAGTAACATCTCTCCATCCAATTCGTCTTCTGACCCAGGCAATACGGGTAGCAAGAGGGAGGTGCTGTCGGGAGCAATCACTGCCCATCCGATAAACGCACTATCGCTTTCAAACTTGCCTCCGGCAATTCTGCATCCACCGGATGCATTGTATTCATATATATTTCGCGATAGAGTCTTCTCACGTCTATAAGGCAGCAAAGCAACTTCTGTAGGTCTAAGAGCGACTTCTCTACTCAGAGTCTCCAGTCTAATAGTCTGTCGGGCTACTTCACGACGTTCTAATATTGCCAATCGACTACCAATAGTCGACTTATTTCCAACGGAATAGAGAGCGGAAACAAGACCGGCAGGTACTGTTGCAGCTGTATTGACCTTTTCCATAGAGGTACTCCTATACCATCCGTTCTATACGGGAGTGGAATACTGGTCTTCATCCTCGTCAACAAGTCTCAGTCCACCAAATTCACACTTTGACAGGTACCGATTCAGGAATTGCTCCGCCGACATCAATACCGCATTTCGGAGCGATTTCTTAAGCCACGGAGGTTTGAACCTCACTCGCACTGTCAAAGGCGCTAGCGCCGTCTCATTAGAGCGAAATCTTAGCAAGTCCCTTTCATCAACAATCTCCAGAGACATACCATAATACTGCTGAAGTACCTGTAAGATATCACCAATCGTCCTTCTATCTGCAATACCAATCATAGCACTAACGTAGTTAGCAGGTTCTTTTTCCAGGATTTCCCACAATATCCCATCCGTTCCTCCGATTAATCCACCAATCAGTTCGGCAGTTGCGTTGATTCGCCTCGTAAAACCCGCTCGGTCGAGAACTTCAAATTTTGTTTTGTCCGATATGTTTCTTACCAGGGCTCCTTGCGTAGCTCTAAAACCTGCGGATAGTTCTCCGTCTACGATCTCCAGTTTCTCTCTGGCTTCGGTTGTCAGTACTATCGATATAGCCGCCGATGTTCCGGATCCACTTCCATCCATCGGCGTACGGTGGATTCTATCCGGTTTACTTTCGCTAATCGCCAGGTAGTAGTCTCTACCGAATCCGTCATCCGTAGGGGAGCAACGAATACTCTGCCTGCAATGGAATACCACATCACTGCGATTGGCCAAGCCAACCCGGGTCACACACCAACATATCCATCCGGTACCGAGATCGTCCGTTGTAAGTTTGTGGTCGCGTATGTAACTGTTTCCGACAGCCTTTCGGATTTTACTGGGCTCGGGATACTGATGATCAATTGAATTCCAGACGACTGCAACATTAGTAAGAACGACCGGCTTGTCAGCCTTACCTGAGCAGGGAATACCGTCAAGAAACCTAATCTCGACTGATATCTTGTCTTTGCTAGAAAAGTCTTTCGGCAGCTTGAGATCGAAAAGATTCCGGTATAGCGCTGAGATGTTGTCATATACTGACCAGGGAAAACCTGCCGAATAAGGATCCAAATGAAATTCTGGCTTCACTTGTTCAAAAGACACCGGATTCCCGTTTATCGTAGCAGACGCACTTCCGAGAATCCAGTTAAGAAGAGGATCACAATCAATGAAGAGACGAAGAGATCCAGACTCTCTGTCAGCATCTTTCTGTCGTACAAGATCGAACCGTATCCCCGAACGATACTTTATCTGATTGGTAGTACCGGTGACGCCCGTTTCCTCATCTACTATCCATTCACAACCGGATGTCGACCACGGGCGGTGGACGAATGATGCTTCCACGAGTGTTAGAAGAACCTCTCCGACTGAACCTTGAGGAGCGAGCGATCGCAGAGTATACCTCTCTGTTAATTCTAGTGTACTTGAAGCCATTATCTGAACAAGCCCAACCGCCGGCGCCGGGAGCACATAGGCTGGATCGACGAGCGTTAGGAGAGCGTTGACCTGAGCAAGTCTCGCCGATTGCATCAGCCCCTCTTCATACTTCTGAAGAGTTAGGAAGAGGTCACGATTCACCCCCATATCCTGTAGTATATCACTGTTTAGCATGGCTATCTCACTTCCTTTGAATGCGTCAACCTATATCCACTCTATCCGCATCAAGCCTTAGTTTTGAACCACCGACCACATCTGTATTGTTCTTGCCAGCAATTTTGATTTCGTTACCCGATATGATAATAGAACCATCACTCTTGAATTTCGCATTGGAGTCACCAATTTGCATCTCAAGCGTTTCATCAATGTCATTCATGATTAATTGAATGTTATTCCGAATACACAACGCCTTTATTGCATTGTCTTGAGACCACCACTCACTACGAATCGGTTGTGATGCGCCTCGCACTGATCCTATACAAGATAGTATTTCAGGGCATGATGAATCACATATCAATGCAACTCTGTCATCAACTTCGGGCAGCAAATAGACACCCCCATTGCTTGTTGCATATGTCTGAAATAGCGTTATCCAGTGTGATGACCGCTGTTCCGGATCTTCTGCAAGAACTACCCTTAGGCGTCCCATTCTGTCCGGATCAGCGTTGTCGACGACTGTGCCAACGAACGGTCCCAGAGTAATCCCAGAGCCTGTTCGCGTCTCAGTAGCCCAGCAATCCCTGCTCCTGCACAGGATCGAATTTCGATATACACCCAATCCGTGAAGCCGATGATCAATTCGCTCTACAACTCCCTCGAAACCGTTAGGGAATTTGATGGTACAGCCTAATTCGACATCTGGTCTCTCCGAATCGAGCTCTGCCCACGCACCAGAATCGATGGATCCCTCACATACCTGATGGTCCCTTGCACCCGCCCATGAAGACACTCTACTGCTCAGAGGTCCCGATACTCTGCTTTTATTTAGATCTTCTCCATTAGCTGTAGTGAAGCGAGTTATGAGATCTGACGGATCAGTCCAGAATTTCCTTCGAACCCTCAGAGGTTTTGATCTCGCGAATCTGTATGTTATCAGTCCGCTGTTGAATCCGAGTTCAATAGTCTCGCTATCTCCGATAGGACCATTTCCAATTCCTCCGACTTCATACGAATCCCGATTCCAGTATATTATGGTTCCAATTGATCCGGCCAACCTGTTTATAAAATCAGTTCCGAATTCATTGCACTGGAGGAGCCATTCTTGATCGATAAAAGGAACCCCTTCTGTCTGAAATTTCATTCCGTCAAGAACTCCAGGGTCATAACCAAGCACGTTCTCTACGATTTCAGTAAGGATTCGTTTTCCGCTGTACGATCTGAACTGCCGAGTCTGATCACTCATGCTTAAACCATCTTCCGCCGTCACACGGATGAAACTCCCGGATTGATCATCCGATCGTTCTTCGGTACGTACCCATAATCTCATTTCACCAGCGGTATCCCCCTCTTCTGACTTCAAGCCAATATCAACCGGGCAACCGGGCAGTGCCTCGATTCCCGATTTGTCAGGAAACATGAACACTGCCCGAGTTCCGCTGTAAACATCCTCGCTGATATCACATCTTCCAAGGATCGGTATATCAGATCCATTGATTTTGACCTTGAGGTTACAGGCTCTGCCTTTGCTGGCATCAAAACAACGCATAGCTATTCCCGTTTACGTTGTCAGGTGTCTTTTGAAGGTTGAGTCATCAACCATCAGTTGAGTCAATGACACACTGAAGGACTCTACGATCTCGGTCCCGTACATGTTAAGAGAGTAATCGCAGATATGCCCACCGGTCCATCTGACTGTAACCACCTTATTGCCGGAGTCATCGGCTCTCGCGTTGGTGATCTCGCCATCAAAATAGGCGTCCTTTTCCGTCGCAGCCATCAGCTTGCAGATGTCATTGTCGAGAGGTGCCATTCCATCAACCTGCATTGATCGTCTGCGCTCGAAGTTGATCGTCCTGATATCATGGTTCTTCATACCGAGATGACCGTTGGGGCTTGGTGTACGCGAGACGTTAAAGTCAACGTTCTGGATGTTGTTCACCTTGATCTGTTGGCCTTTCCAGGTGAAACTTACGTCGATGAATTCCACTTGATACTCCTTTCGGTTGATCAATTTAGATCTAACTTCCTTCTATACTCATTCAGCTTGTGATGATGAGACATCAATTTCTGCATTCTCATCCACTTTAGTCGGTTTGGAGAGCTTAATAACTGCTTTCTCAGCAACCTCTCTGAAGAGCAGATGGAAATCGATATTAAGACATCGCTTCTCATGATCTGCTATCACCTGAACTCTGCTTCCCGAACGACAAATCCTGTTCGCGCCAGAATTGGCAACTACAAATTTCGAAAGCTTGTCCTTAACTATCCTCTGAGCTTCATCCAGGTCATTGAGCAGTCCGTACTGGTTAACGATCCACTCGGCATACCGGATAACTCTGAGTTCGTTAAGTGCCACCCCGATTTGTACGCCGCCATTGGACTTGCTAAGAGCATCCGGCCCCCAGATCACAATTGTCTCGCTTCCCTGTGCCAGACGGATTGCGGGATTCAGTCTGTGATCTGAAAAACAGGCGTATCCATCCACATTGCGTAGACGCAGGTCGAGTTCCACCCCATCAATACCAGCTATCGGATTCTGATAACCAACAGCTGGCTTCCAGGCGAATCCCCTGACAATATTGTCGAGATACATCCCAAACCAAGGAGCAGACAGAGGGACGAATACATCGCCTTCTTCCGACGCATACTTCCCTTCAAACCGTCTCCTGACCCTTCCTCTGTTTGCAATAAGCACCATATGACGGTGGTACGTTTCCACGCCTGGCAAGGATTCTAGCAACCCGCCCTCGGACGAAGCCGTGCGAAGCTTCTCAATTGTGTCATAAGGCGGAGCATCCGTAACCAGAAGAGCTCTGTGAGAATCTGCCACCCTACCTAGTCTATCAAGAGACTTTTTGCTGCCGGGCCATCCCTGGACAACGAGATATCCGCGAGACTTTCGTGGATCAGGTCTATGGAAGTAGCGGCTGAGTTCATCTCCCAGAACCTCAAGACCTGTATCGCTAGAAATCTCTTCCGCACTTGCATTTACTGCAAATATCTTACCCTTATAGGCTTTGATCGAATCCTGCAGGTTTGAAAAGAACAACGACGCCCAACGAACCGAACTCTCCTTCTTCCGATTCTGCTCAAGAAGTGACACCCAGGCTTTTTCAAGGGTCCTTCGATATCTCTCGCTCTCACTCTTTGCATGCTCGCCCAGCGTCTTCCCCTCTGCCTTAGCCGATTCATTCAAGTTGATTAGGGCACGGATTTCGTTGAGAAGCCCTCGTCTCTTAGCTTCTTCGGATTCCTCTGTCAAAAGCGATCTCCAGCTATGTTCATCTTCGATCACATTGATCGAAGGGATTGCAACATCTACCGGAGATCCCGCCTCGGCTCCGAAGCTCGGGATCAAGCCTATAAGCCCCCTGACCACCTCTTCTCTAGTTTTACTGGTGGTCCGGACCTTACTCTGTTCCTGGACCATTGTCTCAGTCATTGTCCTCCTCCTTTATTGATTTTGATGATTCTTCTCCAACAACTTCCAAGCAGGAGTGGACAAAGTTGTCCGCCAAGATAGCGTTGGTACTAACATGATCGAATACCACACCGCCTCTATTCGTTGACATGTTCAAACTCGACATCACTCATCTCCTTCGAGTGACTTTTCGAGAATTTCAGCGGTCGCTTTCAAACGTTCCACCTCATCATCTGTCAGATGTGAGCGGGCTTTTCCTTCGCAATAACGCCCGACATTTTCATATGTACGGAGAGTAATGTATGTGTTGAATAGTTCCTCGTCCCCGAGGGTAATACCGTTTGGCGTGAAAGTCTCTTCGTCAACGACAGAGATAGACGCTTCCCTTGTTTCGCCGTTGACATCCACCCACTGACCGGTGATTTTCGTTGGGAACTTGACCAGGAGTTCACGGGCTGAAGAAACCTCCTCCTCCTTTAACTCCTTCTTCAACTCGTCCTTCGACCTCGGAGGACCGTCTTGAAGGTCGACAACGATTAATGAAGATGCCTCTGACTGCCTGTCTAGCAAAGCGTCATCTCCTTCAATCATTACCTCAGTGCCTCTTTCCTGTGACATTTTGTATCTCCTCTCCAGATTTTCTTTCTGCATGTTTACTCTTCTATTCTGTAAACAGTCGACCGTACGCAAATTCGTATAGGCAAGTGACGAAATAGCCAGATTACTTCCGGTGCCGTCAGCGTAAACCACAGCTATTCTTCCTAAAAGCCAGGATCTTTCAACGTCTGTCCTGGACATTCTCGAATCCAGTCGAACGAATCCCGATGGTTCCCGTACTCGATACCAGGCGGAATTACTTCTACCTCTCAGAAGGCCCTGACACAGCGCAGCTGAGCTTGGGATACAAAGCAGTCTGGTACGCCCATCGCCGGTAGCCCTTTCTACAACAGCGGAGTTCTCCGCTACAACGAAATTGCTGAGCTTATCGGCAGTCCTCGCATGCTCTTTGGAGATTACAAGCCTTACTCTTGAACGCAGCAGCAACCGGACAACGGAACTCGATATCGTCCGATTAGACTGCCAGAACACAATGGTTTCATGTCGAGAATATGGGTGTTCAGGCATTGCGCTTACAGCGGAGAACAACTTCAGGAAGCTCGCCGAATCCAGACACTTGATAATCTGCTTCGACTCGGAATCGAGAGCCCATGCAAGCCACCTGACCCTAAGCTCCAGGGACTCGTTAGAATCAAGTAGCCTCGTAACCGCACCTGAATGAACTCCTTTAAGGTGTTCTACCCTTCGGTATAATTTTTCAATCGAGAAGTCGTCTGCGAATGGCAGTGGAGAATCCGGTGCAAATAGAAATCGAAGCGCACGAGACAGAACTCTCTGAGTCGACAGTGAGAAAACTGACGGAACGTCCCCTGGCTGAATATCGAACAACTTCTCAAAACTGCGGAGCACAATCCTAATTTCCTCTTCTTTTGGTGCAATTCCCGAACGACTGCGCGAGATAATCCGGTTGGAATGAAAGTAATCAGTATCCTTGGCTTTGATCTTGTGATCTTTCGAGTGAATGCGTAACCTACTTAGCATTCTATACAGGTTATCAGCAAGCTTGCTCATTTGGCGAATCCATTTCGACGAGATGTTCGGGATCCCGCCCAAAGTTCTTCTGTGCTGATTCCACCGAGAGTTTATAGGCCACATGACCGGTCTCTCCGAGCATTAAATCCACGGCATGCGTGCCTTTGCTGTAACCACCAATCTCTATGAGAGCATCTGCAAGTACCGGCTTGATCTTGGAATCGATCCATCTGATTATGTCGCGTGCACCCGGATTTACCGTTTCCAAATCGGCAATTTTATCAATCAGCGCTTTGTCGAACGAGACTCTAACATCACTTTCGCGCTGCAGCAGATCTGCAAGCCTCTCTAGTCGATACCTTGCAATGCTTTCTCGCGCCGCGCGGTCGAGTGGTTTGAAAGGAATGAAATGCTCAATTCTGTCAAGAAACTCCGGTCTGAAATCTCTCGAGAGCCTATCGACGATTGAATCCCGGCTAATATCAAAGAGGGCTTTTTCTCCAGAACAGCCGGCATTCGACGTGAACACAATTACTGAGTGTGAGAAGGATACACGGCATCCTCTTTTGTCGCTTATATGTCCCTCATCCAGAATCGAAAGGAGTAGATCAAATACAGACGGATGTGCCTTCTCAATCTCATCAAACAGCACTACTCTGTTTGGATCATGACGAAGTGGTTCGGTTAGGCGCCCGCCCTCCTGGCTACCGATAAGGCCCTTATCTGATCCGATTAGACTGGAGATCGACGACTTCTCCGAATACTCGCTCATATCAAATCGCAGAAGCGCATCTTTTTGACCTACCAGCTGTCGGGCGAGTAGTTTAGCTGTTTCAGTCTTTCCGGTCCCTGGTGGTCCTACGAGAAAGAGCCTTCCCCTCGGTTTGTTAGGTTCCGACAAGCCCACCAAAGCGGTCTTGAGCGTATCTCTCAGGATCGGCAAGACATGATCCTGCCCGAATATGCTTGAATTAAAGAGCTCAGACATCTCTGATACAAGGTCATCTACCGATGCGTTGAGGAATTCAAACGGTATTTTGTATAGATCTGAGATGGCGTTCAATATATCAGATTCATCAATATGCGGAAAACTGTCGGCACTATCAGAAATCCCAATTTGCGCCTGGTTGCTGTCAAGTGAATCGCATTTATCCTGATTGCGCAGGTCATTTTCATACCGTGCCTTTGCAGCAGCATGCTGTATCAGTTTTGTGGAAGCTCCTGGAAGTGCAGTATTTGGCAGGTACTTGTTGATTCGCTCAATTGCATACCTTACAGTAGACTGAAAGACAACAACACCGTACTTCCCCTTAATAAAATCCGGATATCCGGCAAGTAGTTCTACAGTCTTGTTAACGCCGGGACTGTCAATACCTATAACTGTACAACTATCTAGAAATTCCGGAACTGATTCAAGTCGTTCTCTTATCTCATCATGTGTTGCACAACCGATAATTCGAAATGATGAACCGTTGAATCTCGCTACCAGCGAAGAGAGAAGATCTCTCTCATTATCGGAGGTTCCCTTGAGTGATGCGAGAGAATTGATTACGAGAATTCGTTTATCAGACCGGGTCATGTGTCTTCGTATCTTGTCTATTCGATCCTCAAGCTCTCCCCTATATTGAGTTCCCGCAACGAGCGAAACCGGATCCAGCATAAATAACTCGGTACCATGCAATGAATGAGGGCAACCTGAATCAAGAATTCGCTTGATAGCAAGCCTCATTAAGCTACGCCTGCCGCATCCCTTCTGTCCTGCAAGTATTACGCTGCCATGCATAAGTGAATACAGGATCTGATCAACCTTGGAGGTTCTCTCGACCAGATGGGCATCGTCGCATAGCTGATCAGCCGGGAATAGAAACTCATAAGTTGGATCTTTCCCGGTTACACCCGCAGAGACTTCCGAAGTCGGTATTTGGCTCAGCTCCACAGCCATAAACGTATCATCACTTTGCTCAGTCAACTCGCCAATTCTCTCCCTCAGTGCTCTGTTAACGGGAGATGAACTCGAAAGCAGCAAATTCAGAAATACTTCTGACGAAATCGATTCGATATCTTCTTCTGTTTCACCAGAACAGATCCGATTTGTTAGAAATGCAGAGAGGGACCTTGCCAGTTCCGGTGTTGGCGGCTCAAACGGTAACGATGGAATCTCCCTGAGATATTCATCGATCAATTCACAGGCAGTGGGTTGGCCGTGTTCGGTAATTAGTACTCTCAACACATGTTCGGGGGTGCAGAGCAGATGCCTCTTTTCCTTAGCAAGTTGCCTTGCTCGGTTAATTGCACTTCTTGTTGTGTCAATTGATAACATCATAATTGTCCTTTTTCGAAGAAAGCATAGTACCTTCACTCACTATCAGCATTAAGTGGTGTCATCCAGGCGCATCTAAGGATCAGTGTTGATGGCGGCTTCGCTTTTTTACCTTCCTTGAAAAACAGACGAGCAAGGAACGAGGCTGATTTTCCGACAAGGTGGATTGACTGTACGCAGCAACCTGTTGAATCCACAATTGAAGTGTTGAATCTCCTTGTCAAATAGTCTGACTTGGAGTCGCATTTGCATCTAACGGAGATGCCGTCTGCCGGTGTGGATATCACTATTTCCTCTCCGTGCCCTCCCCCAAACAGCCAACCACGGTTGGAACCGCGAACCTGTTCCAACCTCAAATTCAGACTATCACCAGTTCTAAAAGTCGCTTTCCAGTAGCTCCAATCCTGGGACTCACAGGCTACATGCAGCGAATCGTACTTATTCTGTGGTTGTCCGTTGATTACCTGAAAGATAGAATCCACAACATATGTGACCTCCAGTTCTCTTTCATCAATATCAACACAACTCACATGCAGGTCCATGAATGGCTCTCCGGCAATACCTGCGCTGCAGCAAAATACTGCAACAAACAATAGCAGGGTTCTTATGACTATGTTCAGCAAGTCCATTTGAATACCTCTCTAAGTTCGCGGCCTCTGTAGAGGCCAGTCAATCCATCCTTCAACGATTTCATAGTTGACAGTGAATCGTCCTGAATCGAATCGAATTTCACCAGCTCTCTTGTCCAGTATTAAGATGTGAACTCCGGCGTTCAAACATGGACCGCTTTTTCCAGCCGGTACTGTGTGAGTTCGTGACTTGCTGTTGCAAACCAGATATACAGCAGTTCCAATCGATGCCCTTTCCAACTCTGCATAGCACCCACGATCATCACTACTTCCGCACCAACTCGATGGTGTATACCCTCTTTCCCGTCTGAGGCTAAAGTCTATGTGCCAGTGCTCATCTCCCGGTCTCTGGAATCGAATTACTACTCGGCGAGGAGCGAATACCTCTCTCAGACAGTTCAGAGTATAATCTGCGGAATCGGCATCACTTTGTGACAGAAGATTTCTCCCCATGAACTGCCTGTCCCGCATTTCTGAGAGTCTTTCAAGTAATTCAATATCAGCAGCTTCAGGTTGGTTCTTGTTCCACACCTTCTCAATAATCTCACGTGCCGGAATACGAGGAAGTACGTACGACAACTTACTTAGTGTCTGGTTGATCACAGGATACAAATCGCTTGGACAAGCAAGCAGCAGAGAATCGTAGAACCCTAATTCTGAGGCAGAAGTTATACAATTGAAATACTCGCTCAATTGTACTCCGGTGATGTTAGATACTTCCAAAACAACACTGTCTACTGATGGTGGGATAATATAACACGGGGTATCGAAGTCTTCAGACTGCTCTATCGACAAGAAAGCCAGGCTCGCAGAAATTGAGATAATATCTTCATGGAGATCTTCAATAGCTTTGAATTTGTCGGCACCCAAACTGTGCGATCTTCTGAATGATGTCATCCGAGACAGCCCCTTTTGCAATTGACTCCTCAAAACAGTTACACAATCATCCTTTGATGACAGTTCTCCGGTTAAAAATTCATCCAGGACCAGTCTCGTAGAATCTGAAATACTGTCTGCAGTGAGCTGCAGTTGATTGACGTCTCTGATCAATTCCAGTCTGTCAATTGTCGCTTCAACTGTGTCTGCCCCAATTACTGCCGGCACAATTCCAAATACAGAACTTTTGTAGTGATTGAGAAGTCTATCGATTTCTTGTTGAGCTGTCGTCGGATCGATTCCGGATGTACTTCCACCTGCGGCAGAGCTGGATACAACAACATTCAGGTATATCCCCCCTACAAGCAGAGCTGTAAGACCACCTAGACAACATAATGCATTGCCGAATTTGCGAATGACACGGTATCGCCGCGGCTTCACCTGAGCCATCCACTTCAGGAGCGGAATTTGAAACCGATCGTGTTGTCTTTTCTCCGGCAGGAAGAAAACACTACAGCTGGTTCTGACAACTCTCCTGATGGTTTCGTAAAACCGGGTGAATGGATTATCGGATCCGAGATTCTCCTCCAGGTATCTTCTCCAATTCGGATCAGCTAATCCACTACCCGGCTGATTCTTGGAGTCTTTCAGACTCTTTGCAAGGGCAGCAGTGAGACGCTCTCGGAATGGAATGTTTATTACCGATTGACTCTCATGGGAAATACCATCCTCAGAGTCAACATCTGTCACTACGAAAGAAACTCGCTTTAGTTTGCTGACATCCCTGACTTTTCCAATAGTACCCGCAAGTCTTAGAGTCAGGTCTATAGTGCTGTCTTCGACTTGCTTTAAGAGTCTGGAAGGCCAACATATGATCAAACTGTTGAAGCGTTTTCTCCATATACTTGACTGAGGGTCTGGCTTGAACTCAGCAAGATGCAATTCCCATCGACGCACTCTTTCTCTGCTCGTGATTCCTAGATACCAGCAGATCCTTGTGTCCTCTCGATCACCAGCACCAGCCTTGGTTTTCGCAATGGAGTATACTTCCTCATCCACGGGATCCTGAGACAGCTGTAATACCGGGTTACCCCTTAATTCAGTTAGTTCTAACATCCTGCTGAACTTGCGGGCAGAGTCGATATCTTCTGCCAGAACCAGGAATTTATGGTGAATTCGTCTGGATCTGAACAAATTCGGTATTCTTCTCAGCATACCGACAAATAGACCAAGGAAATTTCGCATATCACCGAACCTCCACTACGGGACTATCTGATTCGTCTGTATATTCACTTGGAAGTTGATCATAATTCATGTATACTGATTTTTGAACCGGCTCACGATTCTGCTCAAGCGGTTGTTTCGCTTCCGTTTCGAGTCTTTCAAGGAAACTGATATTCCTGGAGTGGACTGATTTTATTTGCTGACCAAGAAGCAGTACCAAACAAAGAGTAAGAACAAGAAAGACCGGAATCATCGGGACGCTTTTGGGAAACTGAACTGATCTTTTGGCGTTAGTATCATGATAATCCATCTGCCGGAGTTCCCTGCGAACGACCGTACCACCCTCATTAGCAAGTGCACCGAATCTCCCAGAATAGGCCATATGGAATTCCGCGGTACCTGAAACTACTGCGAGGCTCTGTTTGTCGGGACGATTAGTATTTTGATTCCATCGTACTTTGATTTCCAACAGAATTCGATAAGCAGACCAATCGTTGCAACCCTGAATGAGTTCTCTATCACCAATCCCAACCGGAAACCAAACAGATTGAACGAAATTTAGATATGCGGTGGCGAGATGTAGCCGTTTCTTTGTCAAGATTCTCCGCGGCAGATACCGCAGAAGACCATCAACATTCTCCCTGTTTGGGTAGAGTCCCAGGGCATCTAATTTCTGAACTACAACGAATCGATTGACGGGTGTCACAATTCGCGCCAATGCGGCAAGAAGCAACATATGCCGGTTTCTTCTTCCGCCAAAGAGAGCTGACCACAGATTTCTTGCTCTGATCTTGGGTTTAATCCAGTCGATTAGTGACCGAATGTCCGTTTCAGTGAGTAGTTCTGCCGATCGAAACAGCTCATCCTTTGCAAGAAGCGACTCCTCATCAAGTTCGACTCGCTTCAATAGCGCATCGAGTGCGCCAATAACCTCAAGCTCATCGCTATAGCTTCTGGGTAATCTGGCGTGTATTAAGATGTCGGTAGCGAGTCTTAAACCACGGCTGATTTCCGATGGTTTTTGTTGTTCAATGCAAGCTACCTCTTCGTTGGTTTTAATAGTAGTAGATCGCATGACCTTCCTTTAGCTGCATTTTGAGTCTTTGTTGAAGTGTCACTGTATTCACTGCCACGTATATCTTTTTAATGCTACTCGAAATCTCGTCGAGTATCAGAGCCGTTCCGGGAACGTCAAGCATGGTAGCCGATGAAGCCACCCTAAATCCTGAAGGGTCGAGTTTATCTTGTGAATAGTGAATATTTGGAGTCGTTCCGGGCTTTGCTTTCGGAAGATATATCGCGATACAGTTGACGTTGAATCCGGACTTTTCTGGTGTCCATGTCCAAAACTCATCATCTTCAGACAGATCACCACTGAGTTTGTGGTAAAGCTGACCGTTTATTTCGATCGTTTTGGGACATGTAACATTGGAGTCCTGTGCAAGATTGATGGAAAGACGCCTCAGGAAACTACAGAATGTATGGTGCGAATAGGACGCATTCTCCAAGCCAACACCGACAAAAAAGGGTTGATCCTGTCTCTCCACTAAATATTGAAGACACCTCTGCGTTTGAAGAAATGCCAAAGCAGGTGGAGCCTGTTCCGAGATCGATTGCAACGCTATCAATTCCACACGCATCATGACGTCAAGAGGATTGCTTGAATCGAACTCAAGACGCTCTAACGCATGCGCAGCCAGCGCCTTGAGTGGATTCGGCGTAAACTGGTAAGCTTTCATGTCTATGATCGGTGGATGATACATTGAATCAATCAGGGTCCTGGCGAATCCACCTTCTCTCACCCTTTCGATTTCGGCGACTTTAAGCCAATCGCGGTGTTGCAGATGCTCATCACCTATTGCGAGTACAATACGAGATTTCAGAAACCTGGCAATCGCTCTACGATCCCTGTTGCCGTTGCCGGGAACATCCGTAACACCGCCGGTCAGGGCTTTCTCGTGGCAAAGGCACACGAAAACATCATACACACCATGGGAAAGCTTACTGCAGTCTATAGGCTTGATGGCAGATCCGGAATCGAACGGATATGTACTAATAAGGTGTCCGAGTTCACCCACAGCATGAATACCATCTAGTTGAATGTGATCTGGGGGATCCTGATAGACCTTCATGGACACTCCACGCGAGATAGGCATCAATCCCGGAAGATTGCGGACTATAGCATTTGAATCTTCATTGAAGCGTCTGAGCTCTGATAGAAAACCCCTCGTCAAAGGTCTTCCGGTAACTGGATTTGGTTCAACCAGACTGTAGTGCATATTGTCTCCTTCGAGTATTAAAACTGTCCAACTACCTGGACAAACAACTGCGAGTGCCGAAATTCGGAAATCATACTCGAATGGTAGACAAGATGGATTAAAAACATGATCACAAAGAAGTAGCGGTGCTATATCTCTAACCGTGTTTTCGTCCGGATCGATTTGCAGATTAGAATAGGATATCACGAAATATAATTGAGAATATAGTTCGAATTTTGTCCACTAGAGCTGTTCCTCTATTCAGAAACATGAACTCAAGAAAGCACAGTAACAAACTGGCGAGACATAGGAGGTAACAATGTACACGTCAAAACTAGGAAGAACCAGTCGTGCAATCGGACGCAGACTCTTATGGATGACACCGGCAATTTTGCTAGCATTTGTCATTGTTCTTGCGCTCTCCTCGGGTTGCTCAGAGAAAAGCACATCACCCTCCGCTGCAGCGGGTGATAAGCCAATAGCGGCTTTTGCAGCGTCGCCAACATCTGGAGTACCATCACTAACCGTGATTTTCGAGGATAAATCCAAAGGGCACATTATCTCAAGAGAATGGGATTTCGGTGATGGGACAACATCCAGTCTGAAATCACCATGGCATACTTATTCGTATAAGGGAATGTACGATGTCACTCTCAGAGTAACGGGTCCCGGCGGAACCGATACTAAAACAATCCGTGAATGTGTAAACGTCATCTGTGAAGAGCCTGAAGCCGATTTCAAATGTTCCTACCCACGCGGCGCAGCACCGACTAAAGTCCAATTCACAAACAGATCAGTCGGATACTATGATTCCTGTCTGTGGGAATTCGGCGATGGCTGTTCCTCTACTTCTTGCAATCCGACGCACATATACGCCGAAGGAGGTGACTTTACAGTGAAACTTACAGTCTCCGGAGCGTGCGGGACATCATCCGAGATAAAGCAAGCCTTAATCCATGTCAAAAAGAGGCCGGATGGCATTGTATTCAACGAAGGCGGAGAGGCGATACAGGCCGATTCAGATATAACAGACGATTATGTTCAGAATGAACGATTGACCATATCTCAAGATTAACATGACTTTCCTCCACAGTAGTTCGGATAGGGTGAGGGGTTGCGTCCTTACCCTATCTAAATCTCAATGAAGTATCCTAATTAGATTGACAAAGTCTACAACCAAGAGGAACATTGACACTACAACGCTCCGCCATGTATATTGCATGATTGGTCTTGCTGCCAGGTCCTTAGTTCTGTATAACGGTCCTTTTTCATCGCTGGAATTGTGCGGGATGTACTCACAGTTTCGATATCCCAAAGGAGATCATCGTGCGTAACGAGCGAAGTATGAGAGTAATATTCACCCTACTCGCCGTTTCATTTCTATTTACGGCACCCCATACAATAGCCTCAAAGACCGAACGAACTGCGGAGGTATTTAAGGGTCGTACTCCAAATCGAATCAACCAGGCGATAATAGTCGGTGCTGAGGACTTTAAATCAGATCTTGATTCTAAAGGCTGTGAGTGGCTGTCATACAACGAATCGGCGGCTTACTATTGGAACATCCCTGATATGTTGGGAGATGACTACTACAATTTGCGTTTTACTTTTTCTCAGCCATGCACGCTCAAAACCCTCGCTATTTCATTCTATGAATCCGCATCCTACGGATCACCCGGTGCAGAGTTTATCCTGTATCACAGCGACGGCACATTTCCTACCGATACAGTTGCAGTCTACCCGGTTGGTACCGTTACAACCTGGTATCCCGAATATGAGTCCATGGATATATCGGGAGACAATATAATCGTGAACGGTGATTTCCATCTGGGATACACTCCTATCTATAACGGCTCTGCAGATACACTAGCGTGTTTATCGGATGATGGATCCAGCGGATCCGAACGCTCATCCTACCTATACGGATCCGCGTGGAGACTCATGTCCACTGATTACGGTGTGGATGTCAATTTCTTGATGCAGGTTGAAGTGTGCGAAATCGATCGCTCAGTATGGCATGTAGCCACCGATGGAAGCGACATCACCGGCGATGGATCAGAGGAGAATCCATTCAAAACAATCCAGTACGCGATTGATATTGCTGAGTCGACTGATACTATTCTGGTTCATGAGGGGACTTACTATGAACATCTGGTTATAGACCATGAGGAGTTGACTCTGGCAAGCGAGTATATCCTTGATCAGAATCCGAGTCACATAGCTGCCACGATCATCGATGGGGATAATTCCGGTAGAGTCGTAGAGTTCGTCTTTGATTTTGATGGTTATTCCTCGCCAGCATCCCTGATCGGCTTAACGCTTAGAAATGGTTCTGCGTTGGTGGAGCGGGGCTTATGTCAACAGGTGGCGACATCGAGATATTAAGGTGCAGAATCCACAGCAACTCAAGTACCGCCTCCGGCGGAGGTATCTACAACTCCAGCAGATGGCTCGAATTGAACCAATGCACTATCGAAAACAACTCCTCGTCAGGTTCTGCATCATCGGGGATCTATGCAGAAGAGAGGATACAAATAACAGGATGTAACATCTCAGATGAGATCCAGCTATCCCGGGGCGGGGAAATTGTTGAAGACACGATTTCAGCAGAGCTAAGTTCGGCCTATCCCGGTCTTAAGGTGGACATAAGACACAGTCAATTCGAAGAAGCCGGGATTAGCTATTTCACTGAAATAGACACGGGAGCAGTTATCGTAGGGTGCAGTTTCAACAATACTCCAGATAGAGCATTGGAATTAATGGCGTTCTCAGATGGTAAGTACGTAGTTGACAGCTGTACAGTTTCTAACTGTACTGGCGGAGCAATCCGGCTAAATACAGATGCAAGTCTTAATATCAGCAGCACAGATCTGATAAATAACTTCTCTCCTACAGGAGCGGGAATACTGCAGAGTGCGCATGTAAGCAGTCCGCACTCGATCGTAAACTGTCGCTTCATTGGTAATACCTCCGAACAAGGTGGTGCGATTTACGTTGGAGGTTACGCAAATATCGATATCACCGATTGTCTATTTTCAGGGAATCAAGCTGACTCAGGTGGTGCCTTGTATTTGGTGGACATATACAATGTGGATGTAACCAACTGCACGTTTGAAAGCAATGACGCACTTAGAGGCTCTGCAGTCTACGCCGG
>Ga0272443_10003144_pt1 | contig 19859 bp, 17 predicted proteins | sample SSMAcet12_FD_193581 | JGI IMG/M metagenome (GOLD analysis project Ga0272443, IMG submission 193581) | Marine sediment archaeal communities from Little Sippewissett salt marsh, Falmouth, MA, United States - SSM-Acet-12 | ecosystem: Environmental > Aquatic > Marine > Wetlands > Sediment ... | reverse complement strand
ACCCATGTATCTATCGCGATCGCCAGCTATGGATTTTTCGCGGTAGGGACAGTTTTGTCCTTTTGTAGCCTTTTAGCAATGGCTTTACCGGTTTCCGGTAAAGGAAATAACTTACCGGCAGGAGTAAACATATGGAGTAAAATTACGGAACAGGCTCTCTGGACCGGCCTTTTTTTGATTTCCGTCGGCTGCATACTGGGGGCGATATGGGCAAACGAAACATGGGGAAGATACTGGGGATGGGATCCTAAAGAGTCATGGACCTTGATTATGATTCTTTCTTATACTTTGCTTCTTACTCTTCGATTGGTTATACGTACCAACTGGGCATACTGGCTAAATGTCTGGGCTTGTTTCGCTTTTGGGGCACTTCTAATGACCTATTTCGGAGTTAACCGGTTCTTTTCGGGAATGCACTCCTACGGCGGAGAAGGAGAATTTCCGTTTCTTTTCATGGTTATATCGATTCCTGCTATATGGATTTCATTGTCTTTGCTTGCGTATCGAAATCTGAACAGATTCTAAAGTTGATTATTGTTGAGTCACAAAAGCCGCGTCCAACTCAAATAAAAGTTCATCCCAACACACATCAGCCACCACATACACGGCGGGAATATCGGAAATACCGAGAGATTTTGCTGTTTCCCGATACAGAGAAAAATCGCTTTTCCTCTTAAGAAATACCGTAGCTTCGCAAAGGTCTGAAAAAGAAGCTCCTTCCGGGTTAATAAGATAATTTACCACTTCTACGGTTTGTTCGACCTGAGAAGGCAAATCTCCTTTGTGGACAATTTCTCCTTCTTCATTAAGAGAAGCGGTTCCTGAAACGAATATCCAGTTTTGGTCCGGCTCTGACACTCGCATAGCTCTCGAAAACGCGGAACCGTATCTATAAGGCGAACGCTGCCGCATACCGTAAAGGGGTTCGATCTGAACTTCGGAGCCGGCTCTCTGCGCGATTGCCAATAAATCCATAATTGTAGAAGCCCTTTCAGGGTTTTTTCCTTCGATACCTGTACTGGCAGGCAAAAAAATGTCTTCAGCCCGATCGACATCTCCGTTATGCAGTAAACCAAAATCTTTATAACATTTATTTCTTACCAAATTGAATTCATTATACCATTCCAGGATTTTATCCACATATATCCATGTCCTGACAACGTCCCTGAAGGAAGCGCCTGAGGATTTTAAAAGAGCTTCCGCTCTAAGGAACATCTCTTCCGCCTGTCTCTGGCGAGTTTGCCCGCCGGATAAAACCTCCCCGTACAGGCTCTGAAGCTGCAAAAATCTGGCGCCTTTTCTATTCCACATTCTTCCCCGAACTTCATCTCCATCCCGAAATATTTTTACTCCTTCTTCACTTTGAGAAGGACAGAAACCTCGGAGCTGAATACCGGCTAAAGGGTTACCATAACAGGACTCTCCCTGGATATAGGTCACAAGACCGGGATCCCCGGGGAATTGACGTCTAATTTTCCGGTTCCTAACATCGAGCAGTTTCTTATGAATCTCAATATTACCAAATATCCTTTCGTGAATTATCTGTGCTCCCGATTCAGCTAAGATTTCGGTAACGCGGTCGTAAATAACTTCTGTCAGGCGGACAGGATCCGCGTCAGAATCGGTTACTAAAGCGGTAAGACAGATGTAGGAATTTTGAACATCCGTGCGGAAAATCTTGAATTCCGGATGTAAGTCAGTAGTTCGTGTAACACTCATAGTTTATCTTTATTGAGGTTGAGGATTGGACATAGGTTTCTCTTCTTTCTTTTCAGCCGGTATCCATTTGGGATCCAGTTCTACAGATTTGGCTTCTTGATAAGCGGCTTTTGCCAAACGTTTAGCAGAAATGTCAACCGGTTCCCGAATAAATTCGGGAACATTGAATGTTTCAAGGCGAGTCTCGTAATAGCCGGGATCTTTCTGCGGAAGAACAAATGGTTTTGAAAACTCCCCATTGACATCCATATAAGCAAAATATGGGCGGGCAAATAAATGATCTATTCGTTTGCTACTAAATACGATCCAACGTCCGTTACTCGACCAGGCGTGAAAACTTTCCACGTAATCAGAGTTAATATCTAATTTTTTAGATTTACCTGCAGAAAGATCGAGCAGATACAAATCCGCGCTGGAAAGATAAATGGGGAAATTACCATATTCGGATACCGTGAAAAGCACGAAGCGTCCGTCAGGAGAAACTCTTGGTTGATTAATGCTTCCGCCGATTTCAGCTCCGTATAATACACGTTCTAATTTTCCCCAGCGTCGGGTCTTTTCATCAAAGGAAACTCGCATCAAATCATACTTAATCTGGCGATAAGCGAGATCCTGTCCCTCAACATCTTCATAGGTCTCGAGTTTAGGAGCACTGCAAAAATAAAGATATTCCCCGTCGGGTGACCAGGCAGGCCAGTTTTCCATCCTTTCAGGATCGGCAATTTGAGAAGAGGTTGTGAGGACATTGGTAGAAATATCGTAAACCACAAGATCGGAAGCCAGATCCAAAACATCTCTGGGTTCGCCTGTAGAATGGAAAAATAAAATAAGTCGATTCGAAGAAAAAACAGCAAGGTTCCCCGAAGGATGCCAGGCGGGATAAGCAACATGGCCATTGAAATCGGTTTTAGTGCTGATTTTATTTGCCTTATCTCCGTCAATCAATAACATACCTGTTCCCGGGCCTCCCCGCAAATGTAAAAGCCATCTATCAGGGGAGTTATTAGAGAAATTATGACAATTCATGCAACTGTTTTCCGTTAATCTGCTGAGATAAACAGGCGATTCATCAAAATTTTCAAGATTTCTCTGGAAGATACCCATTTTTTTCCAGAACGAATATAGGGGACCTAATCGTCGATAGGCAAGAAAAGGGTCTATAGAATCCCCGGCAATTCTATTTTCTATCGGAGAAAAACGGATCCAATTCCCGGTAGAATCTTCCAAATAAATGTCCACCTTATAGGCATTACCCCTGTTAGCCAGAAGAAACCGTTCCCAATCATCCAACGGAATTTGAATCGCGGGTGATTTCCCCTGAATTCTGATTGCAGGCTCCGCCGGACCCCGAATCTCCACATGATATCGAACTCCCGTCTCTTCGACGCGGAAATTCAGAGGAGCAATGTTCGGAGGAATTGTAATCCCTGAATAATCCGGCTGAATGCGAGCAGTCCTGGAAACGAGTTTAGCTTCTTCCCAGCCGGAAGAAGGCGAACACCCAAGCCAGAATAACGTGATTGTTGAAAATGTATAAAATAATGTTTTAGTAATTTTCATGATTTCGTTTTCTTTTCAAACCTTAGATAATACCAATATGTATTCCCGAATTCCTCTTTTAATTCCTTTCCGGCGAAAGATTTATCAGTCTGCCGGATCAGCTTTTTTTGGAATTCTGAAAAGCGCCGCAAACAATCATCATCGACATAAGATTTTAAAAGATCCAGTCTTTCTAATTTAGATAGATAAGCATAAAGCACCAAAGCTTCTTGAACATGAAGAGGAATTCTTTTATATCCGCGCGCCCGAAACTGGTCGATATTGCTCCATAAAGAACCCAAATTCCCCGCGAGTAATTGATAAGCAACCCAATATTCAAAAGCCATCCTGTTTTCGGGACTTTCCCGTAGCAGAATTGATAGTTCACGATCTGTTAGATCCACCTGAGTTATAAAATCGGATTCAGGCATATAATTTGAAATTTGTCTAAGACTGTCATTCTTTTCGAGCAAATTTTTTTCTTCTACTGCTCTTAGTCGTTTTATGGCTTTTTTACTACCCTGAAGGGTATATTTCAATTTATTCCAGAATATTTTCGCGGTTTCTGTATCCCCTTTGAGTAAATAAATAACACCTATTCTATCCAGTATTTCAGGTGTTTTACCAACAACTTCCATGTATTCGATACCCCAGTGTAAAGATTCTGAAACCAGACCGAGTTCAAAAAATAGATCACTGGCTGCTTCCTGATCCTCGAGGCAAAGGGCTTTACTGGGTAACAGACCAACAAGTCCCGCAGTTTGAGGATAAGAAAATGCCGAATCCAGCAGCCGCGCGTTATGCCAGAGGGCCCTATTTACCTGAACACAGGTATGCGGATTCGCTAACGACGCATTTCTGCCGAGGTGAAGTACAGTTTGCCAGTCGTTTTTCTTGGATGCGCGAATAAGTTTTAGGCGTTTGGTATAAACGGATTGCGACTTAATCCCACCTGCGACACAAAAAATAATGATTATCAAAATAGTCTCCGCCGCAAAAACACTGTTTCTTGCAAAGTTAAATCTCTTTTTCTGAAATCTACGAAAAGGCTTGACCAGAAATGAGAAAATCGCAACCAGCGGAAAAAACAACAACATTCCCCAACTGGCAACAGCAGGGGGGTATGAAGACTCGATGGGAAGATTGTTAAGCCAGGCTTTGCCGGGAAAAACAATAAAGAAAAATGCCGGACCAATTATGCCCCACACCACCGTAATTAGAAGATATATTAGAACCTTAATGAGAGATTTTGATTCAAACCATTCCCCGGCAGCACAAAATACAGCAAAAAACAAAAACGGGCCTCCGCATAACCAGTACAAAAGACCTGAAATAATAATATACATTCCTAAGCGAAGTCCTAAGGATTTAGACTCCCGTCGCAAAAAAAGCCACGCACATATTAAAACAATTATAGTCCCAATAGTCAGAGAAAGAGGCGCTTCGTAACTCGCATAAAGAAAAAAAAGCAATAGCCCTGGAATCCAGTGCAGGGTATGCAAATCCTCTTTCCATAAAATTCGGATTACCTTTCGAGTAAAAAAAGAAACCAGAAATATCATTCCCGCGAGAAGAAATGCGCCTAAGAGATTGTATCCCAATCCTTGAGAAAAAAACGCGGATAAATAATCCACCAATCCCCCGGGAAGGACGAGATGTTCTTTTAAAAAATTCCAACTCTTAAAGAATACGGGCTTCTGAAGCTCATATAAAAGAGGAGTATGTATAAAAAAAAGAAAAATAAAAAAAAGAACCAGAAAACTTGATATGTCCTGAATCCAAATCTTGTGCCTGTAACTTAATTTCGAGCAATGAAAATCCATCTTATCCTCATAAAAAACATATAATAGTTACTTGAAATGTCAAGGGAATAAATAGCTCCGACATTCCTCATCTTCACTACAGAGGACACAGAAGCTTCTGGCTTTTTTCCATGTTAAGAATTCAATAATTTACCCTCAACCTATCCGTAGGATCGATCCAAATACTCTTTTAAAACCCTAAGGGCCAATAAAGATGGAACCCATATAGCTCTAAAACGTCTGTATTTATGAGAAAAGAAAATTTATGGAGGCTTAAAAGATGAAAAGATGGTTTTTTGTTATATTAACTTTAGCTTTTATTGTGTACTGCTCAAAAGCAGAAAAAATAACTTATGCGGACGAAAAAAGCGAAGTTAATTTAAGCAGCGAAAAAGAGGTAAAAATGGACAAAATAAAAAAAACGAAAGAAGAATGGAAAAAGGAATTACCCCCCGATGTCTGTTATATTATGATTGATAACGGCACGGAAAGACCTTTCTCAGGGAAATACTACAATCATAAAGAAAAAGGAGTATATGTCTGTGCCGCTTGCGGCAATGAGCTTTTTAGTTCGGACGCTAAATTTGAATCGGGAACAGGATGGCCGAGTTTTTACGAAGCAATAGAAAAAGGAAGGATAGAGACAGAACCCGACTATACGGGAGGCATGAAGAGAACTGAAGTTATCTGCGCAAGATGCGGAGGACACCTGGGACATGTTTTCGACGACGGTCCCCCTCCCACCGGAAAAAGGTTCTGCATAAATTCTTTATCGCTTGACTTTAAGAAAGAATAAAAAGAGGACATCTTCCTTCATAATCACCTCCCTGTTTAAGAGGTTTAAAATTTTTTTGTCGGATATTCAAAGATATATATTAAGCATAAGCCGATTCAGATTCTATGTCAAAACGTTTTCTTTTTAGATCTTTATCGCTATTATTTATAACAACTTGAAATTCTTATCTTGACAAAATCCTTTTTTAGTCTTTATATTATTTAAACATATCAAATTTAAGGGAGGAAAAATGAAGCCACGGGGACCTTTAATGATAGAACATCGTCTCATCGAAGAAATGATCGAGCTTATTAAAAAGGAATCATCCAAAATAATAAAAACCGGGAATATTGACCCATTATTTATAGATACAGCCGTCGATTTTATAAGAATTTACGCGGACAAAACACATCACGGGAAAGAAGAAGATATCTTATTCCGTGAATGTGCCAGGAAAAAAATGTCACAAGAAGACACAAAAGTCATGAAAGAACTAATAGAAGAACACAAATTCGGCAGGAAAACAGTCGGCGAACTCGTTGCCGCGAAAGGAGATTATGTAAAAGGGGGAAACACTTTAAGTATAATTCTCGATAAGTTCGATACCCTGGTCGACTTTTATCCCAGGCATATAGAAAAAGAGGATAAAGACTTCTTCCTCAACTCGGAAAAATATTTCTCTGAGGATGAACTCCAGAATATGCTTAATGAATTCTGGGAGTTCGATAAGAAAATGATTCATGAAAAATATAAAATGGTAATAGAGGATTTAAAAAGGAGGTTTTAAATGAATACTGTAATCGATACGATTTTAGAAAGAAGGTCGGTTCGCTTCTACACTGATAAAAAGATTCCGAGAGAACAGATGGAAGCTATAATCCAGGCTGGGAATTATGCTCCGAACGGAGCGGGCACACAAATGTGGAGATTCGTGGTTGTCGAAGACGATGATTTCAGGAAAAAATTGGCGGAACTCGCGCTTCCCCGTTACAAGAAATGGATGGAAAACGCGCCGGATGGGTTTAAAGCCGTACGCGAAAAGATAGACTCGGAAGTCGAAGACCCTGTTTACTATTCCGCGCCCGCGATTATTTTTGTTATAGGCAGCGGAATGACTTCGGATTTAGATTGTCCCATGGTGTGTGAAAACATGATGATCGCGGCAAAATCTCTGGGCATCGGCAGTTGCTGGGTTTATTTCGGTCAACTGGTACTGGACGATCCTGAAGTCAGAGAAAAACTCGAGATGAGAGAAGGGGAGAAAGTCTACGGTCCGATCCTACTCGGTTATCCCCGGGAAAACTTGCCGGAAAGGGCTCCGAAGAAAAATCCGCTGGTTAAATGGATATAATTCAGGTCTAAGGTTTTAGGTTTTGGTTATAAAAGAAAGAGGTGAAAATGAAAAAAATAGGGATTATCGGCGGACTGGGGCCGGAATCTACAGTCGATTATTACAAAGAGATAATTTCGGCATTTAATACCCAATATAAAGAGCTGGCATATCCTGAAATGGTTATATATAGTGCTAACATCAACAAGCTGCTGGAATTTGTAAATTCAAAAAAATGGTCAGAGTTCGCAGACTGGCTAGGGGAAAAAGTAACATCTGTTTACCGTGCGGGTGCCGATTTCGCCGCTATTGCTTCCAATACCCCACATATTGTTTTTGAAGAAGTTAAGAAGAAATCTCCGATCACTCTTCTAAGTATAGTGGAAGAAACATGCAAAGAAGCAGTAAAGCTACAAGCAAAAAAAATTGGACTTTTGGGGACACAGCTAACTATGGAATCAGATTTTTATAAAGAGCATCTTAAGGACAACGGAATATCGGTAGTTGTCCCTACCGAACCCGAACGCGAATTGATTCAGGAAAGGTTGTTTTCGGAAATCGAATTAGGAATTTTTAAAGATTCTACGAGAGATGAATTGCTTGGAATCGTCAAAAGAATGATAGACGAGGACAAAATAGATTCTTTAATTTTAGGCTGTACCGAGTTACCTTTAATTTTAACTGAAAGCAAATACGGAGTCCCTTTTTTAAACACAACAGCTATTCACTGCGAAAGTATTGTCAGATATTGTGTTGAGGAATAAAAAGATGAATGAAATGATTGCCTACTGCGGGCTAAACTGCCTGAGTTGCCCTATTTATCTCGCCACAAGAGAAGAAAACAAAGAAGAACAGACAGAAAAGAGGAAAGAAATCTTGCGGTTACTAAAAGAAAATTACGGATTTAATTATAGATTAGAAGATATTACCGACTGTGATGGCTGTACGACAGATACGGGCAGATTGTTTTCAGCATGTAAGGATTGTCCCATAAGGAAATGCGTCATAGAGAAAAAACTTGGAAGCTGCGCTTATTGTGAGAAATATATTTGCGAAACACTGGAAGAGTTTTTTTCAAAGGAAAAAACTGCAAAAACAAGGCTGGATAATTTAAGGGAAAAGAAATAATACATGAATAAAATCGGTGTATGCGGAGATCACTGTTCTTATTGTCCACGGTATATCGCAACTATGAGTGGAAATATTGAAGAACTAGAAAAAGTTAAAGGGCTATGGGTTCGCCTAGGTTGGAGAGATGAATCATTCCCTGCTCACAAACTAGTTTGTTACGGGTGCAGCCCTGAGATTAAATGCGCATACCCTGAACTTCGTAATTGTGCTGACGGAAAAAAATTTCCAATTGCGGCTTATGCGATAATTATCCCTGCGATCTGGTAAATGCCGCTTACGAAAGGACAAATCGTCTGACATCTAATGCCAGAAGTGCCTGTAATCGGGAGGAAATGGATATATTAAACAAGGCATTTCTACATAAAAAAAGGACTTTAGATAAAATAAACTACCAAAGCAAAAAACCCCTTTAATTCATACTCAATTATTCCTGACAGACGGGGCAAAAATAGCAAGTTCCGCCTAAATACTGAATTTTTCCTATAACTTTGCCGCATACCGGACAGGGTTTCCCAACTGTATTTTTATCCAGAATGCGAATATAACCACCATGATTATTATAAAGATCGGTCTCATCGTACCGTCCGCCTTTTTTTATTGCTTCTTCAACAGTTGAAAGGATTTCTTTATACAGCTTTTTTCTTTTGTTTTTATCGAGTTCGCTTATTGGAAATTTAGGGTTAAGACGAGCTTTAAAAAGAATATCCTGAGCAATCGCGTTTCCGAGGCCGGGGATAAGCTGGTTTTGAGTTAAAAGCCCCTTAACGCTTCTTTTCTTTTCGGACAAGAGTGAATCTATGAGATTAGAAAAGTACTCAAACGTAAATTCTTTCTCCACAGGCGTTACTCTCATGTCTTTTACATACTGTTTTTTTTTCTCCTCTCCTTTTTTATATAATTCCATTGCACCCCACATTTGTGTGGTAAAGGTGAGAAAAGAATCGTCTTTAAATATAAGGTATAAATGGTAAGTTTTCGGCATTTTCGCACCCGGTGGGTTATATAAAAGTTTTCCTCCGCATTCGCCAAACAGCAAAACATAGCCGGGGTCAAGAGGAATAAAAAGCCATTTCCCTTTTGAATTTGTCTCACCTATTTTCTTGCCTTTAGTTAATTTTGCGAACTCCTCGTGCGTTCTGTTATACCATACAAACTTGTGCGGTTTGTTTCCTAATGAACCTTCTTTTATAGTCTTGCCTTTTAAAGTTTCATTAAATTGTTTTGCAAAGTTTGCGATTTCAGGCAATTCAAACATGGTTTTTCCTCCAAATTTTTGTTTTCTTCTTTGAAATTGTGTTTTGTTTTAACTCATAATTTAAGACACATGACATGTTTTTCATCGTTTTATCTCCCTATCTCTTCTCTGCAATAGTCTCTCACTCTAAAGTATGCTTCTTTCGGCGTGCCATCATTTTCTACCAAACCTGCATAGCATCTCCAACCAGCTTCCCACTCGGTTGGTTCGATCTCATCGTATGTTATTTCCTGAAAGTGAAAAATGTTTATTCCGATTATCATCGAGTCTTCATACGCCAATTTTAAAGTCTCATACAATTGTTCCGCCTGCCACTCCTCAGTATAACCTCCCGCTGGAGGATATTCCCAGTCCCAATTTTCCTCATACACGGAATCCGTTCCTCCGGGATAAAAAACCTCCCAGATAAATATCTTTTTACCTACACTCTTTAAATCCGACAATGCCTGCCTTAAGTCATCTATATCCCCGTCCTGTAATGTTCCGTAATGATACTCTATCGCTATAATATCGAAATCTACCCCATCGGATATTAATTCCTGCGCTCCCTCGATTTCATGTATTGCATTAGAAGGGATCTCTTCATGATAATCGCTCCAGGAACCAAAGGAAATTGCAATATTAGCCTGAGAATCTATTGTCCTTATTATCTCGACCTGCCACTCGACCCACTCCTTCTGCTCTTCCCAGGAAAGTCCATCCCCTCCCATATTAATTTCTTCTCCGACCCACCACATATCCAGATTATTCTTATAACGATTTGCCAAAGCACTAAGAAATTCGCCATATTCCGGCTTAAGTTCGGGGTTAGATAAGCTGTTCTCCAACCAGGATGGAGTACCTTCTCCGCCAATTCGAAATTCCCCTCCTCCCAGAGGTTCTAAAGGTAAACCTACTCTAAATACTACATACTTATCGCTATTATCACTAATAAAGTCATCTGTTTCGTCCCAGTCAAATTCATCATCCACCGGCTCAAAATCGCCCCAGCGATAACCCACGGCATCAAAAACCATGTTATCATATAAGGAGTCTTCTAATTCCTGTGCATAATCACCACCTAATATCTGTTTATGTCCCACTTCGTCTACATTGAACATAAAAGCCGTGAGCTCTTCTTCTTCATCAAACAAATTGCAGGAAAATGAAAAAAAAATCAATGAAATTACTGAAACCAGAACATTTATTTCTTTATGCATCTCTTATATTATAACATAGTTATATGGCTAAATCACAAGTCAAAGATCATTTCAAAAGAAGCATTTTCTTCTTTCCGGAACTAACTCCATCCGCACTTAACCCGCAGAAATAAATTCCCGATGAAAGATTTTTCGCTTCGAAGGGAACATTGTAGTTCCCCGCCAGTTGTTTTTCTTCAACTAAAGTCCCGACATTATTGCCAAGAATATCGTATATATTTAATTCAACCAAGGCGGGCTTTGATAGCGAATACGAAATCACGGTTGAGGAGTTAAAAGGATTGGGAAAATTCTGTTTAAGTTCGAAAAGCTGACGCTTCTCCTCGACACCAATTCCGCTTTTTATGGAATCGATAAAGCTCGTACTGACCCAATAAATATCTGCTTCAATATTCGGCCCCCAACCTGCCGGTCTGCTGAAAAAGTAGTATTCGCCATCGTAACTAACATATGAGCCGTATTCTATGGAACCTGTATTGATCGGCGAGCCAAGGTTTTTAGGTTCGCTCCATGTACTGTCTTCACCCCGGTAACTTATATATTGATCGGCTCGACCATAACCGCCGGGTCTCTGGGAAGTAAATATTAAATAACTTTCATCTGCGGCAATATAAGGATCCCAGGCACCGTACCCGGGCGTATTTATTATACTATCTAATCTTTCCACCTCCGTGTATTGACCCTCATTCAATCTAGAACGATAGATCCAATAATCTCCATCTCTGGTCGAACAGAAATATATCGTACCATCCATAGTTACAGTGGGATGCCATTCTTCCGAACTTGTGCTAATGGGACTCCCCACTTTAGAGGCTGCCTACCATTGATCTTCTGATTTTGTCGAAACGTAAATATCCGCCACATCTCCTGTGAAGAAAAGTTTCTCTCCATCAGGCGTAATAAAAGGTTCACGTTTTCCGGTTTTATTCAGAAAACCCGCTTCCGCAGGATCCATCCAATGTCCACTGTCTACTTTTGTATATAAAAGAGTGAAAGTATTACTCACTACCGTTCCGATAAAACATTCCTGTCCGTCTGGGGGAAAAACCACCTTTGTATCCCTTCTACCGCTTAAAGAAACAAGACCGGGGGCGAAAATCTCCGGCGTCGAACCCGGCGGGGTCTGACCGAGGTATGGTCCATCCGGAATCTGCGCAAAATTTGAAACCGACACAACTAAAACTAAAAGAATAAACAAACTTCTTTTGAACATTATAAATCTCCATTTCTACCGGTTAAGAGTGTTAAAGATATTAACAATGACAGAAATATAGCTACTACGCAGGCAATATTTAATATATTTAGTTTTATAGTTAAATTATCCACTGTTTAATTATACCATAAAACATGATAGTATGTCAAGGGGTTTTTTAAATATTGGAGTTAAAAAATAGTTGGTAGGGAATAGTAAGCAGGCGGTTCAATCTACATTCAAAGATTATTTTAAAAAGAACATTTGAATGAAACCTGAGAAAAAAATAATTTCTTATTGACAAAAAGTGGGGTTTCTTTAAATTAACGGGCGATGAAAACGCAAAAGCAGACTAAAAAAAACACAATTCATAATCTGATAATCTTTACGATTGCCGTACTCTCGATCGGATGGATCGGTCATGGCCTGGATGTTCTACTGGATAATCCCTCGTCCGAAAGTCTGGGTATGCTCCTGTGGATTATTACACCGCTCGGAGCCTGCCTTTTATTGAGGGGCTTTGCCGGAGACGGCTGGAAAGATTTCGGAATTAAGCCAAAATTCAAAGGTAATTTAATATGGTATGCCGTTTCTATATTAATTTTCCCTGTGATTACAGGACTTATACTGGCGATCGGCAAAGTTTCAGGTTTTATTTCTTTCCCTAATTCTTTATTGGAAATCCCTGTCAGTTTTTTACCGGTTTTTGCTCTTGCTCTTATACCGGGTTTTTTTAAAAACATTTTCGAAGAATCCGCCTGGAGAGGGTATCTTACCCCCAGAGTTTTTTCTCTTAACTTAAACGATTACGCGGGACATATAATAGTCGGATTAATCTGGGCTTTATGGCACGTTCCGTATTATCTCTACTTCTTAAATAGAACTATTCTCCGGGACTATACAACACTTAATATGGCGGCTTTCATTCCCCTGGCTCTTCTTACTATCGTTGCCTATTCATTCGCCTTCGGGGAAATTAGATTATTAACCGGTTCTATCTGGCCTGCCGTATTGATGCACGCGGTAGAAGACGCGCTCGTCAATCCGCTTATTATCGAAGAATTTATAAAGATTAAACCCGATATGGATATTATTTTTTCACCGGGAGTCAGTATTTTAGCCATAGGTTTCTTCGCTTTAAGCGGAATCTTTTTACGCAAGCTGCGGATAGCCAGGGCTCAAAGACAAAGTCTTTCTTAAAAATCCTTATTCGTAGTGGTTTATTTGGTATACGGGATCTTAAATAATCTTGAGTTCTTTTAGGACAATTTTCAGTTTTTTCTTGTTTTCCCCGCTCATCTCGCACATGGGAAGTCTAAAAACTTCCCTTATCATTCCCTTCATAGCCAGGGCTGTTTTTATAGGAATAGGGTTGGTTTCAATAAACTCGACTTTGAAGAAAGGCAAAAGCCCATAATGCAATTCTCTCATTTCCCCGAAGTTGTTTTCCAAACCCGCTTTAACCATCGCGCTCATTCTGTCCGGAACGATATTACTCGCGACACTTACTACCCCTTTTCCTCCCGCCGCCATTAAAGGAAGAGTCAAATTGTCGTCTCCGGAAAGGACGACAAAATCCTCGGGGGTTCTATGTATTACATCCATCATTTGAGGAAGACTACCCGAAGCTTCTTTTACTCCTACAATATTAGGATGCTTAGCTAATTTTACTATTGTATCGGTTTCGATATTTTTTCCGGTTCTCCCGGGAATATTGTAAATTATCATGGGGAGGTCCACCTCATCGGCTATTTTTTTAAAATGACGATAAAATCCTTCTTGAGTTGGTTTGTTATAATAAGGAGCAACTTGAAGACTCGCGTCCGCGCCTAAATCTTTGGCTCTCGAAGTCATGAATAATGCTTCCTTTGTAGAATTCGAACCTGTCCCCGCTATAACCGGCGCTCTTCCTTTCACATGTTTGCATACTATTTCTATTACCCGCACGTGCTCATCATGGTTAAGAGTGGGAGACTCTCCGGTTGTACCCATGGGAACTATGCCGGATACGCCGTTCTCAATATTAAAGTCTATTAATTTTTTAAGGTCATCTTCATTTATGGTTTCATCCTGATTGAATGGTGTGACTATTGCGGTAAAAACACCCTGAAACATTTTTAACCTCCTATGATTTCGTTCATCATATCTTCAATGCCGTAAAAACCTTTTTTGCCCTTAACCCATTCGGCGGCTTTTAACGCTCCCTCGGCTAAGCCTTCGCGACTTCTTACTATATGTTTTAATTCAATGGTGTCAACTTCACTGTCGAAATTAATTACATGGGTACCGGGGACATTACCGCCTCTTACAGAAGCGAGATGCACCTCTTCTTCCGAAATTTTCCTTGAAAGTTTTTCCGTTACTATTTTTTTCTTATTTTTTAAATTTTCGAGAAGAATCTCTCCGATCATATTCATGGTTCCGGAAGGACTGTCTTTTTTCCTGTTATGGTGAATCTCATACCCCATCACATCGTATACAGGGAAATTACTCATTAAACCGGCACTATGCTCTATTATTCGAAAGAATAAATTTACTCCAATCGAAAAATTAGCTGCCCAGATAAACCCTATTTCGCTCTTCTCAACTTTTTCTTTCACCTCTTCTAAATTTTCGTACCAGCCGGTGGTTCCGATCACGGCATTTACACCAGAATCTATATATTTATCAATATTCGAAAGAGCAACTCCCGGCATAGTAAAATCGATAGCGACATCGGCGCCGCTTAAGTTCGCCTTATTCAATTCCTTGAATTTCGCCGTTCCAACTACAGGGTCGATAGTAGAAACAACCTCATGCTTTTTCTCTTCACTAAGCCGCTCTATAATTTGACCCATTTTTCCGTATCCGATTATGGCTATCTTCATTGTTTCTCCAGGGTTATATTATTCCTATACTTCAATAAATCAAGGTTCACTACAAGGACAGGTATTTCTCAATCTCATAATCGGTTACACAGGTCCTATAATTTTCCCATTCCGCTTTCTTGTTTCTTATGTATTTGATGAAAAAATCCTCTCCGAACAGATCTTTGACCATTTTGTTTTTTTCGGTTTCCTCTATCGCCGTATAAAGCGAATCGGGAAGAACCTCTATTTTTAGTTTCTTCTTTCTTTCCTCGGACATAGTATAAATATCTTCTTCGGTCGGCTCTCCCAAATTTAATTTGTCTTCTATCCCCTTCAACCCGGCTCCAAGCATTACGGAAATAGCCAGATACGGATTGGCCGCGGGGTCGGGTGTCCTGTATTCTACTCTGCATGAACTTTCATTTTTAAAAGAAGGAACCCGCACCAGGGCAGACCGATTTTGTCTGCCCCATGAAACATAAACGGGCGCTTCATATCCGGGGACTAGCCGTTTATACGAATTCACCCACTGATTTGTTATGGAAGTGATTTCTTTTGCGTATTTAAGAAGACCGGCGGAGTAATGTTTGGCAACCGAAGAAAGATGATAGGGGTCTTTTTTATCATAAAAAATGTTTTTACCTTTAGAAAAAAAAGATTGGTGAAGATGTAATCCGGAACCGTTAAGACCAAAAACCGGTTTCGGCATAAAAGTGGCAAAAACTCCGTTCGACCGAGCTGTTTCCTTTATTACGTATTTTGCGACCTGAATATGGTCCGCCATTTTTAGAGCTTCTTCATATCTCAGGTCGATTTCATGCTGGTTTTCAGAAACTTCATGATGAGCAACTTCGACTTCCACCCCGACTCCGTTTAGAATATTAACAATTTCTTCCGAGATTTCATCGTACCTGTCATAAGGAAGAACATCGAAATATCCTTTTGTATCACGGATTTTTAGATCTTTTCCGGAAAAATAGAAAAATTCGAGCTCCGAGCCGACAAAAAAACTCCATCCATCCTTTTTAGCTTTATCGAGAACTTTCTTCAATACATATCTCGGTGATGATTCGACCTGTTCTCCGTTTGGATAATAAATATCACATATGAAAATCACAGTCTTTTTACCGTTTTCATCTAAAAAAAAGTATGTAGAAGAAAGATCAGGCTTTGCGGTTAAATCGGATTCCTCTATCCTTACTAATCCTTCAATCGATGATCCATCGAAATTTATTCCCTCTTCGAGAGCCCTTTGCGCTTCTCTGCGACTAATCGAAAAACCTTTTACTCGTCCGAGAATATCAGTAAACCATAAACGAATCGCTTTAACTTCATCCGTTTTCAACAAAGAAAGAATCTCTTTTTTCGTCATTGTACCTCCGATACGAAATTTCGAATTTGCTTAGAACGGTCACGATTTAACGTTTTAAGAAAAACATCCGCTCGTACTCCTCCTATTTCAGCTATAGCTTTAACCGCTTCAAACCTAAGATCCTCAGGGAATTCGGGTATCCCAAAAACTTTTTTCGCGTCTATTATCTGGATTAAAGCTTCAACAGATTGACTGCTACCCTTATCTGCCAGAATTTTACAAATTTGTTTCTTGATCTCTACACCATCTCCTTTTGAAAATTTGTTTATTAGTAATCTTTTATTCAAAGCTGTCACCCCTTCTTCTGTAACCATGGGGGCAAGTACAGAAACAGCGTATTTTTGAACTTCCGGATAATTTGAATCTAAAAAATATAATAAATACGATTCGGATTTGTCTTTCAACATATGCCGGAGGTTTCTTATTATTTCGATCTGGACCTGCTCATGATCGTCTTTTAACGCGTAAATATCTTCTAACACTTCTTCGTTGCCAATACTGCCAAGAATTAAAACAGCATTTCTTCTCACATACCACCTTTTATCACTAAGATATTTTCTAACGACTTCGAGAGCCCCGCTACCGATACCTTGAATTATTTTTAACAGGGAAAATCTGACTTCCCTGTCCTCTGAATCCTTAAGTAAATCCATTAAATAGGGAATAGACTCCACCCCAAAATCTTCAACTTTCTCCACTACGATTTTTCTGAGATCCTTCTCCCATAAAAGTGAAAGCAAAACGTTAACAGCTTCTTTTGTTTTAAATTCTGCTAAATGAGGAATAATTATCTTCGCTTTAGCAACATTGTTAACTTCACCGGCAAAAAAAGAAATGAGAGAACTAACAAGAAAGTCATATCCTATAATCAGGCTTCTCTGCCCTATTTGACTCAGAAGGCTAATATAATTGATATAGACTTCCTTGTTTTTTTCCTTTCTCGCGTAATCTATTAAATCATCGACGATTCTTCGAATAACAGCAGCTTTTTCTCCTTTAAAAAGTTGCTCGCTAAGTGCTTCCATATTAGAAAGGGCATTAAGTTTTACCTCCACAGATTGCGACGCGAGCCCTTTATAAAAAGTCTCCATTAAGGTCTTTATGTCGGATAAATCAATGCTTGCTTTTAATTTGTTTTCAAGTCGACCATAAGCTCTTCTGCTTACCCCTCCGCTTCTTCTAAAATTTTTAGGAGGAGAAGTTAAGCTTTTCCATAATTTTGAAAATCCCGATTCATCGATTCCCAGTTTACTTAAAGCTTCTTTAGCCAACTTCTTGATAACGGATATTTTTTTCTTATCCAGAGAGAATAAAAAACCTTCCAGCGTTTCTCTCTCATCTTCTTCTATTAAAGTAGTAATAAAAAAAACTATACTTTCCTCGTCCATCACAGGCAACAAAACTTTAACCATCGGAATCTTCAATGGGCTTTTGCTTTTTATAATTCTTACAAATATTTCTTTTCTCAGTTTGTTTGGAACTTGTTTAAATGTTTTCCTGATCTTCGCGGTTTCCTGTAACAAGTTATCTTTACCAAACTGATTTATAAATTCTTTTACAAAATTTTCAAAACCTTCACTTATTTTTTCGGCTTTATTATTATCCTCTTTCTCCAGCAGGCAAACCGAACTGAAAAACCGGGAAATATTATCTGCCCCGTATTCCCTATCGGACTTTCCGGCAAATTCATTTATAAATGCGGAAATATCGGACGTACTCCCTTTAACCGCGGAACCCTCAGATTTTTTGCCTTCTTTATCCGAAACTCCGGCGGTCTTTTGTCCTTTTTCGCTAATCTTCAATTTTAGCTTCGCTTCTAAACCTGAAATGTTTTCGTCCTCTATATCCGCCATCTTTAACTTTTCTTTTATCTGGGGCAAAATACCATCCAATCTTTCGGGAGTAAGATTAAGAAGCATATCCTCGGCGTCAAAAATGCCGAGAAGCTGGACTCTGTTAACAAAAATTTCCACAATTTCTTCATCGGAAAAACTCATTATAATCGACTTTATTATGGAAGAGATTTGTTTAAGTTTTAACTTATCCTGGAGTATAAATCGCTTGGCTTCCGGGCTTATAGAACCCATAACTTCTTCGAAAACCGTCTCTTTTGCCCTTAATTCTTCCTTATCCGTAATCCCTGCCATGCTGTTATATATTTCTACAAGTCCTCCGGTAACTTTCTCAGCCTCTATCTTTGGAGAATCACCTGCTTTTAACCCGCAGGTCTTCTCAAGAAAATCGACCAGGTCGAACTCTTCTTCTTCTTTGATCGCTTCGATGATTCCTCCGGTCCCATTCCCGTAATCTTCTTCTCCTTTCGTCCTTATTTTAAACTCAACAGTATTAAAATATACTTTATCCGCTTTCCTCTCTATCAATAGGGTATTAATATCTTCATAAACGCCTATATCTCTGGGGGGATTTGCCACTACATCTAAAAATCCGTTTATATCCATTTCATTACAGCTTGTGTCAAAAGTCATACTCTCAACACTTAGTCTCTTCAATCTTTTAACGAATATTTGAACACTCGCATAGTTTGCAAGATCAACATTGATATCTTCCACAATAATACTATCTCCCAAGAAAACAAACGAAATCTCTGCAGTTTCACTCGCAAAAGAATTGATAGTATCGACTATCTTCTTCTGCTGTTCTTTTATAAGAGGATGCCCGCCGGGATACGCAACTTTATGATTAACTCCAAGCGCCAGATCTCTTAAAAGGTCTATGAGAATCTCTTTTTCTATAATTTCCTCCCAATAATATAATTATACTTATTTTCTATAATTTTTCAAGTTTTCGCGAGATTACTCCGACTCGCCGTTATCCGGTTTTTTTCGGCTATGGGAACCAAACTCACGGGTAACGTAGAATAAGAAACCGTATCTGTTGGCAAAGGAAAAACAAAAATCAAATTTTGCAATTCTTACACCGATTCCCGCTCCATAAACCAAAGAATACTCATCCCTTTCACCAACAGGGAAAAGAGGCAAATAAACCAGACTGTCCTGTATGGGCAGCGTAACATATTCTTGCATCGAAAATCCGGTTAATCCGATTAAAAAAAAGTTCTTAAAATATTTTCTTGCTACTACTTGAGCCCCCACTTCGTTTCTCTCTTTGTATTCGGCAAAGAACTCCTCAGAATATTGCCCCGGATCACCCCAGTAATAAAATGGGATATCGTAATAATCGGGCGCATTGCCGGTAAAAGACATGGTTAACTTGGTTCCGATATTCAAAGTAGGGTTTATCGATTTTCCAAAATCTATAGAAAAAGTAAAAGCGTCATTATGCCCCTCAACCCCTCCTATCCCTCCTCCGAAGAAATACTGAATAATTATTAGTGTTACCATATGCGTTTATCTCCTTATCCTTTGCCACCTCTTAATTTTTCTCTGTATTTCCAATTTCTATAAAAACAAATACATATACTTTAAAAACCCACAAAATTTATCTGTTTTTAAACAGGATTCTTTATTCTCTCAATTTTCAATATCTAAGGTCAATATATTAATTATAATTATTTCCCAAAGCAAAAACAACCTTTAAAAAACATCTGCTCTGAGTTAAAATCCTTTTTATTTATACAGTTAAAAGTATATACGGATACAACCGAAAGAATCAAATTGCTACTGGAATACAAAGTAGATTTAACGGTTCTTCTTTTTATGACGGTCCGCTCTTCTT
>Ga0272443_10003143_pt1 | contig 19864 bp, 16 predicted proteins | sample SSMAcet12_FD_193581 | JGI IMG/M metagenome (GOLD analysis project Ga0272443, IMG submission 193581) | Marine sediment archaeal communities from Little Sippewissett salt marsh, Falmouth, MA, United States - SSM-Acet-12 | ecosystem: Environmental > Aquatic > Marine > Wetlands > Sediment ... | reverse complement strand
GCTTTCCCCCTGCGCGAGCATCTGAAACTGTCCGAGCGGGAGATTCATCGCATCGTCACCGAAAAACTCGCACTCGTCGGACTGGATGAGATCCAGTCGAAATGGCCTTCCGAGCTTTCCGGCGGGCAGCGCAAACGCGTCGCGCTGGCACGGGCGATCGTACTCGAACCGGACATCGTGCTCTACGATGAGCCGACCACCGGCCTGGACCCGATCCGCGCCGACGCGATCAACGACCTCATTCTGAAGCTCAAGAAGGAGCTGCACGTGACCAGCGTGGTGGTCACGCATGACATGACGAGCGCCTTCAAGGTGGCTGACCACATCCTTATGCTGCACGATGGTAACTTTATCGCTGCCGGGACGGCTGAGGACTTCCGCAATTCGAAGGATCCCCGCGTCCGATCGTTCGTCACCGGCGATGCGAACTCCCAGGAAGGGACGCTCGCTACGGGACCGGTCAGCCAGGACGGAGGAAATAGCCCATGACGGATCGCAGACGGAATTTTCTGGTCGGCTTGTTCGTGTTCGGCGGGATGCTGTGTTTGGGGGTACTCATCGTCCTGTTCGGCCAGTCGCGCGGGCTGTTCCAGCAGCGCTACATCATCCGCGCGCGATTCGACCAGATCACCGGTGTCCGGGAAGGTACCGACGTGAACCTGGCCGGGATCTGGGTCGGCAACGTGTCGGAGGTGGAACTGGCCAATCTCGAACGCCCGAATGAAGGTATCTTCACCTACCTCGAGATCGACCGGCACTATGCGATACCACGCGACTCCGTGGCCGAGGTCGTCTCCCCGATCATGGGCCAGGTCCACATCAACATCGTCCCACCCGGCGAGCCCTCCGAGGCCCTGCCGAAAGACGGGTCAGCCATCATCCCCGGCAAGGTCACCAGTCCGCTTGATACGGTGATCGACCCGAAGATGCAGAAGACGATCGAACAGACGACCACCCAGATCGGCGCCCTCGCCGAGGCGCTGACGCCGGCGGCCCGGGCTCTCGAGCAGTTGCTCGTCACGCGGCCGATCGAGGAGGTCGACGCGTCGATCGACACTCCGGAAAAGAAGGTCGCCAACATTTCGACTGCCATCGAACGGCTCGACCGCGTCCTCAAGCACATCGATACGGTGATCGGCGACCCGGAGGTCCACTCCGACCTCAAGGTGGCGCTGGCGAACTTCCGAAAAGCCAGCGAGCAGGTGAACAAGGCGGTCGAAGCCCTTCAGGCCTTCGGCGAGGAGGCGACGCGGACAGCCGACCGCGCATCCAACGTTCTCGAAAAGGTGGATACTACGGTCGTACTCAGCCGAGACTACATCGATCAACTCGGCCAGAAGCTGCTGGTCAACGCGGACCGGCTCGGGCGCGCTCTGGATTATTTCGCAGCGGCCGGTCGGGATGTGGCCGAGGGCGAAGGGACCGTCGGCCTGCTGTTGCGGGATCCGAAGTTCTACGACGAGCTGATGCTCACGGTCCGGCGACTCGGTGAAGCGGCGGCCGAACTCGAAGTGCTCGTTAAACAGTGGCAGGACCGCGGTCTGTTCGGCGGAAAATGAGCGGCGCCTTGCGGCTGGAGCACCCATGTTGACGGTTCAGGTTCGAATCGCCGTTTCCCAGTCAGGAAATTTACATCAAGAACCACGGTGACTGTCTGCACGCGTGCCGGCCACAAGCAAGCATCCCAGCAGGAACAGGAGGGTCGTTGCGGCGATGACAGGCGTCGGCAGATGGCCGGCATCGGGCGGCATGGCGTCCGTTGTGCCGAGCCAGCGACCGACCTCCTCGAACCGTGCGAGCACTATGGCCGACGCATTGTGCATCACGTGCACGAGGATCGCCGGCAGGATCGAGCCGCTTTTCAGAACGATCCACCCCAGCAGCACGCCGAGCAGGAACGTCAACGGCACACGCTCGATCATGAAATGGAACAGACTGAAAACGAAGGCGGCTGTCAGAACGGTGCCCGCCCGGCCCATGGCCGATCGCAAACCACTCAGCAGAAAACCGCGAAAGAGGATCTCTTCAGCCACGGCCGGCACGATCGCGATGAGCACAAGCACCGTAAACGGGGGGGCGGTCAGCAGCTCGGCCTGGACGCGCTGAAGGAAACCCTGGACCGCCTCCGAAAACGGCATGACCCGCGCCTGGAGCACCATGAACTCGTGCGCGAGCGCCCAGCTCGACAGCCCGATCGAACCGGCCGCCAGCCAGATGCGGCCGGCCGGCAGCCGCGGCCGATATGTCGCCCCCAGATCGACCTTGAAATACGCGGACAGTGCAACAGGCACGAGCACGAAGAGCACGCCGAACTGCAAGACGGCCAGCCACACAAGCCGCGCGATGATATTGCGATCCCATTGTCCCATCAGCGAGAGTTGCCCGTAGAAACAGATTGGGAAAAGTAGTGCCACGGTTACGAGTACCTGGGCCACACTGGGATACCGTCGCGGCTCGAAGAACCGCCGTCGTAGAAGCGCCCTGTAGGAGCCCGCGTCGGTGAAAACGACGGCCTCCTTGCCGAACAGGCGCGTCGCCAGCGCGACGGCCGCCGCTGCGTAGAGGCCGGTGGACAACACGACGGCCGCGGCCGCCGGGACCGACGCGTTCTGTTGAAGCAGCTCGCGCACGAGCAGCACCATATTGCCGACCGGCAGAACGACGAGCGGACCTTCGAGCCGGACGCCCGGCAGCGCGACGGGCATGGCCAGCACGAGCGACCCGACGATGACCGGCATGACATAGTTCTGCGCTTCTTTGAAGGTCCGCGCGAAGCTGCAGACAGCCATCAGCGTAGCTGCGAACAGCAGCGCGAGCGGCACCATGCACGCCAGGATGACCGGGAACGTCCAGAGCGGAAAGACGACCGGTTTCTCGGCCGCCATAAGGCGCGTAATGCCCGCGAAATGCATCGTCGCGCCGACGCTAGCCAGGTTGAGCGTCGCGCTGAGGAACGCAACGGTCGCCACGACGAGAAACTTGCCGGCGATCACGTGCAGCGCGGGGGCGGGCGTGACCATGAGCGTTTCGAGCGTGCCCCGCTCGCGTTCGCCGGCCGTCAGGTCGATGGCTGGGTAGATCGCGCCCGTCAGCATCATGAGCACCAAAATGACCGGCACGATCTGGCCGAGCGCCCAGCCGCCTCGCTGGGCCTCGGTGGCCGTCGAGGTCGATTCGACGGAGACCGGATCGAGAATGATATCGACCTGGGCCCCAGCGTCGGGAAACGGCCCGCCCACCCGCCGCTCCGCAAGCAGGGCGAGGACAGCCTGTCGCGTGAGGATCTCACGGAACGCGCTCAGCAGCCCGCTGAGCCTTTTCATCGCGGCCCGGCTCCGTTCGTCGACGTCGCTGTAGGTGATCCGCACGTTCATCGCCGGCGGCAGGGGCGGAGGATGGTCGGTCATCTCCAGCGCGACGGCAACGTGGGCCGATTCACTCGGCACACCGGACGGACCGGTTCCCACGTGAATCTCGAAGGCATCGGTTGCCGGCACGTCGGCCTCTTCCCGTTCGCGCTGCTGGGCGACGGTTTCCAGAATCCGCGCGAGCGCGTCGCGCGTGCTCTCGTCGGGAACTTCGACCACGAAGGTCGCCGCTTCGAGCTGCGCTTGCTCGCGCTCGGACGCCCAGACGACCCACAGCATCAGAACGGGGTAGAGCACGACGGGAATGAGCACGGTGGCCAGCAGCGTCCGCCGATCGCGCAGGATGTCGATCAGCTCCTTGCGGTAGACGACCCTGACGTGGCGCGCGAGTGTCATGACAGCCCGTCCCGACCGCCGGCCTGATCCGGTAGTGCGATGCCATTTCCACTGCCGGCCAACCGGAGGAACATATCGGTCAAATGATGGCAGCCGAACGTCGTGCGGAGAAGGTCCAGCGTCCCCTCGGTCAGCAGCCGGCCTTCGTGGAGAAGTCCGACACGGTCACAGAGGCGCTCCGCCTCGTCGAGGTAGTGCGTGCTCAAAACGATGGCCTTGCCGCGCGCCCGCTCGTGGTCGATGAAGGCGAGAATGACACGGTTGGTCAGCACATCGAGGCCGAGCGTCGGCTCGTCGAGGATGAGGACGGGCGGGTCGGCGACCAGCGCGCGGGCGATGTTGGCGCGCTGTCTTTGGCCGGTCGACAGTGCACCGCAGCGGAGGTCGGCGAAACTTTCCATCCCCAGCCATTCGATCAAGGCGTCGACGCGACGGCGCGTCGTGGCCGGGTCGAGGTTGTGCAGCTCGGCGAAGAACCCCAGCAGCTCGCGCGGGCTGAGTCGGTGGTAGAGCCCCGTCTGGGCGGTCAAAAAGCCGATCGCGCTCTTGGCACGGCGGGGATCGTCGGTCAGATCGACGCCTTGGATGCGCACCCGGCCGGCCGTCGGCGTCAGCAACCCGCAAAGCATCCGCAGCGTCGTCGTCTTGCCTGCCCCGTTGGGGCCGAGCAGGCCGAAAATCTCCCCCCCACCGACGGCCAGCGAGACATCGGCAACCGCGTATTTCCATCGGCCGTCCGTCGCGGGAAACCGCTTGACAAGCCCGTCGGCCTCGATGAGGTTCACTGCGTCTCTCCGCTGCGCGACTGCATCGCAGGGCTCATTGTGCCCGGCGGGTGGAATAATCACAAGGTTCCCCAAGGCAAGGTTCAGCCCCGTACCGGGAGCGCTGCACACGGCACAGCGGGCCCGGGCCTGCAAGGGCAGCAGGGCGCCCGTGACGCTTCCTGTCCGCTCACCATCCCGGCGCCCAGAGGTAGTAGAAACGCGGGGACGGGTCCGTCCAGGTCGGCGGCAGGTCGATGTGAACGAGGTTGACTTGCGGCGCGCCCGCGGGCGTTTCGGCGTAGATGTTGGGTACCCACTCGTGCGGCCGGTGATAGGTGACGACGCGCACGCGTTTGGCGTCGATCTGCTGGCGCATCGCGGCCAGGGTGGTGCGGAGCGTACCGATCTGGTCGATGAAACCCATCTCGAGCGCTTGTTCCGCCGTCCAGACACGCCCGTCTGCCAGTTCGCGCACACGGTCCTCGTCGAGCGCCGGCCGACCCGCGGCGACCACCTCGACGAAACGCTCGTAAAAGTGGTCGACGAGCCCCTGGAAAACCGCACGCTCCTCGTCCGTCAACTTCCGGAAAGGCGAGCCCGCGTCCTTCAGCGGCCCGGACTTGATCGCCTCGGCCGAGATCCCCAGCTTGTACATCGTACCGGCGAAGTTGACCATCTGCATGATGACGCCGATGCTGCCGGTAACTGTCGTCGGGTGCGCGACGATACCGTCAGCCGCACAGGCGATGTAGTAGCCGCCGCTGGCCGCCACATCCATGAAGACGGCCAGCACGGGCCGCTTGTGGCCGGTGCGCTGCTTGAAGTGTAATATCTCCTTGTACATCAGGTCGCTGGCAGTCACCGAGCCGCCCGGCGAGTTGATCCGCAACACGAGCCCGCGGACGTGCGGGTCATTGGCGGCCTTTTCGAGTTTCTCGACGAACAGCGAGACGGGGTGCTCGCCCTCGTCCAGCAGCGAGAATTTCTCTTTATCAAGCAGAACGCCCTCGACGTCGATGAGCACGATCTTGGCCGGCAGCAGCCCGCCTTCGTCGATAAGGACCGTCTCCTCCAACTTGCGATCGGGCGAGACGGGCGTGATTTTATAAGCGGTCGGCCCGCAACCGACGACACACGCGACGAGGGCAACGAGAAAGGCGGCAAAGGCCTGCATGGCACGTGAAGGGATGCGTTGCATGGGATCGACTCCTTGACTCATGGGTTTCAGGGGCTGTCGGCTGCGATGCACGGATTGTAGCGTCACGGGTGGACGGTCACCACGCGGCCGGCGGATACGCGACAGGAGGCAGGGGATGCAGTTAAGCTCCGATGCGTTCAACGAGCTGGTCGGCGAAGCGCTGGCCGGCATTCCTGACGGGTTTCGCCCCTACCTGGAAGGCGTCGCGGTCGACGTCGAGGACGAACCGGACGAGGCCGTCTGCCGGGAACTGCACCTCAGGGACCCGCACTCGCTGCTGGGCCTGTACCGCGGGACGCCGCTCACGAAACGGCACGTGACCGCCACCTACCGCTACCCGGACCGGATCATCATCTATCAGCGCAACATCGAGCGGGTCTGCCGGACGCGCGAACGGATCATCCGCCAGATCCGCCGGACCGTCCTGCACGAGGTGGGCCACCACTTCGGGCTCGACGAGCACCAGCTCCGCGAACTGGGCTACGGCTGACCACCCTGGACGGGACCGACCGGCGGTCTGGCTGGAGGGGGGAAAAGACGGTACACTAGCGGGTCTTGAGACGGACAGGCAGGCGAACAACCATGACTTCCCTACCGGATCAGAGCATTACGGACCTTCCGATCGTCGACGAGCTGCAAAGCTCCTACCTGACGTACGCGATGAGCGTCATCATGTCGCGCGCGCTGCCGGACGTGCGCGACGGGCTCAAGCCCTCGCAGCGGCGCATTCTCGTAGCGATGAACGACCTGAATCTCGGACCGCGCTCCCAGGCGCGCAAATGCGCCAAGATCGCCGGCGACACGTCGGGCAACTACCACCCGCACGGGGAGCAGGTCATCTACCCGACGCTCGTGCGACTCGCCCAGGAATGGAACATGCGCTACCCGCTCGTCGACGGGCAGGGCAATTTCGGCTCGCCCGACGGCGACCCGCCGGCGGCGATGCGCTATACGGAAGCGCGAATGGCCCCGCCGGCCGTCGAGCTGCTGGCCGACCTCAAGCTCGAAACCGTCGATTTCGAGCCCAACTACGACGAAACGCGCGAGGAGCCGGTCGTCCTGCCGGCCAAGTTCCCCAACCTGCTCGTCAACGGCTCCACGGGCATCGCCGTCGGGATGGCGACCAACATCCCACCGCACAACCTTGGCGAGATGGTCGAGGCGATCGTCCGGGTTATTGATGACCCAAGAGTGACGCTCGACGAACTGATGGAAGTGCTGCCCGGCCCCGACTTTCCCACGGGCGGCGTCATCTGCGGCCAGGCGGGCATCAAGGAGGCCTACCGCACGGGGCGCGGCTCGCTGGTCATTCGCGGCAGGACGCATGTCGAGGAGAAGCGCAACCGTACCCTCGTCGTCATCGACGAGATCCCCTACCAGGTGCTCCGCTCGACGGTCAAGGACAAGATCGTCGCCTGCATCAAGTCCGGCCTGCTCAGTGACGTGGCCGACGTACGCGATGAATCGGACCGCTCACACCCGACGCGCGTCGTCATCGAACTGAAACGCGACGGCAACCCCGATGTCGTGCTCAACCAGCTCTACCAGTACACGCCGCTGCAGACCGGCTATACGATCATGAACATCGCGCTGGTGGGCCGTCAGCCGCGTACGCTCGGCCTGCGGTCGATGATCGATCTCTACCTCGAGCACCGCAAAGAGGTCATCCGACGGCGGACGACCTTCCTGCTGCGCAAGGCGCGTCAGCGGGCACACATCGTCGAGGGGCTGCTGCTGGCCGTCGGCGACATCGACGCCATCATCGCGCTCATCAAGGAATCGCCCGACCCGGACACGGCCCGCCAGCGGCTCATGGAAAGGCCCCTGCGGCTCGCCGAGCACGGGGCTCTGCACCGGATGCTGCCCGAGGCCTTCGTGCAACGCACCACGCGCGAGGGGCAGAACCTGTCAGCCACGCAGGCCAATGCGATCCTGACGATGCAGCTTCAAAGGCTCACCGGTCTGGAAATGGAAAAGCTCGCCGGCGAGTACACCCGGCTCATCGAGGAAATCGAAGGATACGAGGCGATCCTGCGGGACGAGGCGCTCGTGCTCGACATCATCCGCGAAGACCTCTACGAACTGAAGAATCGGTACGACGACAAGCGGCGCACCGAGATCGGGCCGGCCGTCGGACAATTCCAGATGGAGCAGCTCATCCCCGACGAGCCTGTCATGGTCACGATCACCCGCGACGGCTACATCAAGCGCGTCGCGCTGGAGGGGTACCGGCGCCAGGGCCGCGGGGGGCGGGGCGTCAAAGGCAGCGACACCAAGGAAGGCGACCTGCTCGACCACCTTTTCGCCGCCTCGACACACGACCACCTGCTCGTGTTCACCAACCGCGGCCGGGTCTATTGGCTGAAAGTCTACGACATACCAGCCATGCAGCGCGCCAGCCGCGGCCGATCGCTGGCCAACCTCGTTCACATGCAGGACAACGAGGTTCACCGCGCGATCGTACCGGTCAAGCGGTTCGAGGAGCGGTTCCTGTTCTTCGCGACGGCCCGCGGGGTCGTCAAAAAGACGCCGCTCGGCGCGTTCAGTCGGCCGCGCGCCACGGGAATCATCGCAATGGGCCTGGACCTCGACGATGAACTCATCGGCGTCGCCCAGACGGCCGGCGAAGATGAGATCGTGCTCGCCTCGCACGACGGGTTGGCCATACGGTTCAGCGAGCAGGACGTGCGGCCGATGGGGCGCACGGCCCGGGGGGTGCGGGGAATGGGGTTGCGCGGCGACGACCGCGTCGTCGCCCTGGCGGCGACGAGCGAGCAGGCGTCGCTCCTGACGGTCTGCGAGAACGGCTACGGCAAGCGGACGCAGGTCAGCGAATACCGCAAGACGCGACGCGGCGGCAAAGGCGTCATCAACATCAAGGTCAACGAGCGCAACGGCAAGGTCGTCAGCGTCATCGCTGTCAGCGACGACGATGAGGTCATGCTCATCACGGCCCGCGGGATCGTTCTGCGGACGGACCTCTCCCAGGTCCGCCAGATCGGCCGGGCCACCCAGGGCGTCCGTCTTATCCGCCCCGAGGAGGGGGATCGAGTCGTGGCGGTCGCTCGGGTGCTGAACGAAGAACCGAACGGTTCCGAAGGCGAGGATGCGGCCGATAATGAGACGGACCAAAACGGCGGCAGCCCGGACAGCGGTACCACCCCCTCCGACAGCTCCTCGCCGCAGTCCGAGGCGGATCAGCTTGAGCCGACCGATTCGGACGAAGCACCGTCCGAGCCCGACGAAAATCCGTAAACGCTTTTAAAATAAGATCTTGTGATAGCTTGCGGTGCGGTCGTGATTTGATTTTAAGCTCGAAGGCCGAACAAGCCGACGGATACTAGCGACATCGCGGTGCAGCCGAAGCAGCCGCCGATGCGTACAATGTAATGAGCAGGGCATGTTTGTTCGACGGACGGGGTGTGATATGCATGGTCGAAGAATGCATTGGCTGACGGCGGTGGTTTGCGTCGCGGTCCTGTGGGGCGGCGCGGTGCTCGCCCAGAATCAGAACGGCGAGGAGCAGGCTCTCCGCACGCCGCGGAACAGCGTGCGGGGTGGGACGGTCGCGGCGCGGCGCCCGGGCCTGTGGGTGCAGGACGCCCGCGGCCGGCACAATGCCATCCAGCAAGAGGCGATCCAGAATTTCGGTGGGGCCGAGCCGACACCGGCCGATGCGGTGACTCCCTCGTTCGGCGAAACGATGCGGATCGAGTTTCTGACGGGCCTTTTCGAAGTGCTCAATCAGATGGCCACTCAGCTCCAGCTGGCTCTCCAGGCCGCCAAGGTGACCAGCACCGGCACCTGAACATGCCGGACGAACAATTCTTCGTAAAACAAGGAAACGTACCCAAGAACTGCCCGTTACAAAGCCCGCAGCCACCTGGCGGGCTTTGGGTAGGCCCATGGCCTTTGGCTGCCTCACGCCAACTCGACGGGGTCGACGTCGATCAGCGTGTGCGGGTCCGTGAGTTTGAGGACACCCTCGGCGCGGAGCTGGTCGATCACGTCCATGAGCCGGCCGGCATGTGCGGCACGGATGAGCAGGTCGAACCGATACGCGTTCCGCAGCCGGGCCAGCGGCGCGCTCTGAGGGCCGAGCACGTCGGCCGGCAAGCTGCGCTCGGTCACGAACGCGCGGATGGCGTCGGCCAGGCGCTGGGCCTCCTTCAGCCCCTGCACCTGGCTGCGGTGGCGGACGACGATGCGGGCCAGCCGCGTGAAGGGGGGCCAGCCGATCCGCTTGCGGATGGCCAGCTCGTGGCGGACGAACGATTCGTAGTCGTGGCGCAGCGCGCATTGCAGGGCCGGGTTCATGCCGGCCAGCGACTGAACGATGACGCGCCCGCCGGCCGAGGCACGGCCTGCGCGGCCCGCGACCTGTGTAACGAGCTGGAAGGTGCGCTCTGCCGCACGAAAGTCGGGGACGGCCAGCGTCGTATCGGCATTCACGACGCAGACGAAGCTGACCGACGGGAAGTCGAGACCCTTGGCGATCATCTGCGTCCCGACGAGCACGTCGAGCTTTCGGCCGGTCAGGTCGCGCATCAGGTTCTCGTAGTCGCGCGCGTGGTGCATCGTATCGCTGTCGGCGCGGGCGATGCGGGCGGGGGGAAACTTGCAACGCAGCTCCTCCTCGACGCGCTGCGTGCCCATCCCCCAGCGCACGAGCTTGCCGGCACAGGACGGATCGCTGCACCGCGACGGCACGACCATCCGCGCTCGGCAGTAGTGGCACATCGCCTTGCCCGTCGTCTTGTGAAAAACCATGCAGACGCGGCAGTGAGGGCAGACGATCGGTTGGCGGCAGCGCGCGCAGACGAGGTAGCTGGCGTACCCGCGGCGGTTGAGCAGGAAAATCGCCTGCTCGCGGCGTGAAAGTACCTCGGCCAGGAGATGCTCACTGCGGCTGGACAGCAGTTGGATCCCCTTGTGCGTGCGGGATGCATAGCGCATATCGACGAATTCGACCTCCGGCATCGGCAGGCCGCCGACCCGTGAGGCAAGGGTGATCTTCTCGAAATGCGCGAGGCGCTCGCAGTTGTGCCACGTCTCCAGCGACGGCGTGGCCGATCCGAGAACGACGGGAATCGAGGCGAGCTGGGCACGTTTGATGGCCACGTCGCGCGTGTGGAAACGGGGCGCCTGGAGGTTTTTGTAGCTGGACTCCTGCTCCTCGTCGATCACGATCAGGCCCAGGTCCGGGCAAGGCGCGAAGACCGCGCTGCGCGTCCCGATGACGACGCGCTTCGCGCCGGATGCGATGGCTGACCACGTAAGCGACCGGGCCGCCCCGGTCAGGCCGCTGTGGATGACAGCCACGTCCTGGAAACGGGAGGCCAGCCGGTCGAGCAGTTGCGTCGTCAGCGCGATCTCGGGAACCAGCAGGATCGCCTGCCGCCCCTGCGCGAGAACGCGGCGGATCGCGCGGATGTAGATCTCCGTCTTACCGCTGCCGCTGACGCCGAACAGCAGCACGCAGCGGAACGCGCGTGCGGCCGTATGCCCGTCGATCCGCGCGATGGCCTGCTGCTGGGCGTTCGTCAACGTGAACGACGGCTCGCAAGGCGGCAGATCGAAATTCGGCGGCGGTGCGGGCACGCGCCGCGCGGTCATCTCGACGCGCCCCGCCCGCAAAAGAGCGGTCAAAACGGATCGGCCCGCGCCCGCCTCTTCGAGCAGTGTCTGCTCATCGAGGCCGTCGGGATGGGCGGCGAGCAACGCGAGGATCGCGCGCCGCTTGGGCGAGAGACGCAGCGGCGGGCCCCCCTCATCGGGTGCCGGTCGAAGGCGACAGGTGCGAACCGTCGTAAAGCCGCGCTGGCTTCGGATCGGTTCGGGGACCATGGCTGCCAGTGTCCGCCCGAGAGGGCAGGCATAGTAACGCGCGATCCACTCACCCAGCGCCAAAAGCGTGTCGTCGATAAGCCGGTCTTCGTCCAGGACGCTCAGGATCGGCTTGAGGGTGCTCGTCCAGGATTCGGAGGCGACGGCCGTACAGAAGGCCGGCGTGGGTCGGTCGGCCGGACCGAAGGGCACGACGACGCGCTTGCCGGGCACGACCGTTTCAGCCAACGCATCGGGGATGGAGAAGGTATAGGGCTTGTCGACGGGCACTGTCAGGGCGACCCGGGCGACGGGCCCGACGCGCAGTTCGGGCGTTTCGGTCCACAAGCGGCCGGAACGCGGTGAGGGAGATGTGCCCATGAACGCGAGTATACGTCAGGGCGTACCGGCTTGCAGCCTGGAGCGGGCAAACGGAGAAGCGGAAAACAAAGGAGTGCAAAAAGCCGCGAGAAACGCTTCGGCTCGGGAAGGCCTGCTCCGGATCTGAAAAAAACGCTATCCCTGGCCTCGGCCATCCACGCCGCCCGTGCGGCTGAACACCTCGTGCGTTCCGCCTGCGTCCCGCGTCACGGGGACCGGGCGGGCGGAAAAATCGCTTTGCTCGGCGACGTCTTGCCGCGCGTGCCACACGAGTCCCAAACACCACAAGCTGCCGGCCACCAGAACCAACGACAACAGCCACCGACGCATAAACAGGCGACTCCCTTCGCGCACAAGTCGATAACCACCGATCCATCCCAAAGCCGAAAGAAACGGCATCTTTACGCGCGCAGCGTGCGTGCGTCAAGTGCAGCCGGCCGTTCGTTCGCGGCTGCGTGCAAGACAGCCTGTGATGAAGTGGTTGACCTGCTCAGCATGCGTCATGTTGATGAGATGGCCGCCGTCTTCGATCACCATGTCGGGACTCAACCGCTTGATCGGGATCACGCGATCGATTCGACCGTGTACGTGATAAACGGGACATGCCGGCGGGGGCGCCCCAGGCCATGTCAGAATCATCCGCGCCGTGCGCCGCAAAAACTCCACCGGCACGCGCTGCGACATATCCCGGATGAGCTCGTACTGCGCGCGGTCGAGATGCTCCAGGGAGGCCAGCAGCCGACTGCTCGCCGCACATCGCTGACGGATCAGCACGTCGGGCAACAGCCGCGAAACGACCTCGGCCCCGTAGTAATAGCGAGGGATCGGCGTACGGTCCCGACAGGAGGCGATGAGCACGACCGCCCGGGCCGGACTGATCGCCGCCAGTTCGCAGGCAAGCATCCCGCCGAACGAGACTCCGCCCAGTACGCAAGGCCCGTCGAGTTGCAACACATCGCGGACCCGGAGGGCGTAGGTGGCCATGTCGTCGTTGCGTTGGGGGACCGGCAGCGCGGGAACCTCGAAATCCACCCCCCCCGCCCGTTGCGGCTCGAACAACCGCTCGTCGGCGCCCATCCCCGGAATGAGAATCATCCGTTCCACCAGCATGCCCGCCCGCTTGACTCGACCAGGATTTCACCCGCGCGTCACAGCATTCTAACGCCCATCGGATGCCTGCCAAAATCCCCGGCCGTTACGGAACCTGATCGGCCGGCAGGTCGCGCTTTCAAGAATGACCGGGCACAAAATCGACGGGCCGGCGCGGCTGTGCCGGACAACCCCCGCTTTGGGCGGTTCCGCTGCACCCTGTACAATCCCGGCCATGCACGCATCAGGTGATTCCACGCGGGAGCTCCGCATTCTGGTCATCGAGACATCGAGCCGGCAAGGCAGCACAGCGCTGGCCACCGAGCGCGGGGTCGTCGCCACCGTCACGTTGCCAGGCCGGATGCGCCACGCCGGCGAACTGCTGCCGGCCGTCGAGCGGATGTTGACGGAACGAGGCTGGCGGCCGGACAGTCTCACGGACGTACTGGTCTCCATAGGGCCGGGCAGTTTTACGGGTTTGCGCGTCGGCGTGACCGTCGCGCGAACGCTCGGCTGGTCGCTCGGCCTGCGGATCGTGGCGGTTCCCACGCTTCACGCGCTGGCCCGCAACGCGCTGACGGCTGCTCCCCCCCCGGAGCGGGTAGCCGTCCTGCTGGACGCAAAGCGGGACCAGGTCTACGCCGCCGCCTTCGAGTTGAACGGGGGCCGTTACGGGGTAACGATCGACGCGCACCTGGCCGACCCGCGCCGCTTCCTGGCCCGCTGCCCCCGGCCGCTGGCCGTCCTCGGAGAAGGCATCCCCTATCACCGGCAAGCGGTCGCCGACAGCGGCGTCACGGTTCTGGCTGAAGAACTCTGGTGGCCGCGGGCCGAAAATGTCTACCACGTTGGGATGGAGCGCGCGAGGGCGGGCCACACGACGGAAGCGCACGACCTGCTACCGCTCTACATCCGCCGACCCGAGGCTGAAGAAAAGTGGGAACAACTCCACGGACCGGAGGGGCGCCGTCCGCGGTGAGAGATGGCTGCGGGCAGTGCCCGTTCCGCGCGCAGCGCTACCATCCTTCTATATGCTGTTGGCTGGAAGGAAGGTTACGGCCCTCGCCTCACGAGCGAAGAGTCAGGTGATCAAACGAGGATCGACCTCCGTCGCTGGCCGATCAATCCCACAGGTCGTCCCACCAGTCGTCGATCGAGTCGCCGACGTCGCTCAGCGAGGTGTCGCGATCGTCGATACCTTCCGCTGCGTCGCGCAGAGCGTCAGCCACGCATCCACTGGCCGACGAACCAAACAGCAACGCACCACTCAACAGCAGGCGGATCAAAGTCCACAAGCGCGTGGCCATGACAATTCCCCCGTCTGCGGTCATCGAACTTATGCCAATGAAAAAACCATCCACACGTCAAGGAACGCGTGGATGGTTCTATCGGCCAACTAACCAATTTTCATGAATAAAGGCCCATCGCGGAGGCGGTGGCCCGACCGGGGTCGCGGCGCGCGACCCTTCAGTGCCCTTTCTAGCACAGAGAGGTACGCCCTTTCCGCCCCAGACGCGAGAGACTGATTTTAACCGGCGGCCTGTTCCACCGGCGCGATCGCGACGAAGAACGCGTCCACCATCGTGACAGCCAGCTCGTTGAGACCGCTGTACACCAATGCCTGGACCTCTGTGTCGCAACCGACCAGCATCATCCCCAACACAAGGGCCGCCCCGGCCAGCAACGCAGGTTTCGGACGACGGGCAAAATCCTTGATCAAGCGCGGTTCCATCCGCATTCCCCCTATGAGTTTGTCCCACTTCCGGCGCCCGGCCGGCCCCTCGCAAGCCGAGTCACCCAGTTTTATACACCCTACAAACATGTCGGTTGAAATCGGACGCAAGTTGAACCAGCGCCCAAAGTCCCCCCCGGCTCGGTCCGGTTAATTCAGTTCTCACTTGATATGGTCACCCCCGGAGCCACCCGACCCGGCTCGCGATAATTCCTGTCCAGAGCCGCCCGCCCATCCGCCGATAGACGACGAACGATGCCTGATACCCGGCAGTCACCGCCCTTCGTGGCAATCGACAGCGTTTACAAGGCCATCCACTATGATCTCGGTCTTCAGGAAAAGAGCGATCATCGCAACGAAACGCCGCCCACCTGCACGGCGGGATCGTGTTTTGGCCGACCTGCCGGTGTGGTTGGAAAAAACCAAATCCCTACCCGATATCCGGCTCGACCGAGTGACGGAAATCCGTCAGGCTATCCAGGAAGGCCGTTACCTTGACGACGCCCGCATGGCCGACCTGCTGGCCGACCTGCCCGAAGAACTGGTCCATCTGGCCCGGCCGCACGGACACACCAAGGTATCCCCGTCAGACTGAGCGGTGGGAGTCGTACACACCTACACCGCCGAAATAACTGCTTAACAGACACAGGAAGGGGTGGTCGTTTTCACGAACGGCTGCTGACATGGGCGGTCGCGGAGGCCTCGAGATAAAGGATGCGCGAGCATGTCTGGCACTGCTGGATCTCGTCGCGCGACTGGAGGGCGTTCACGATCTCGAGCGGGACGGACATGTTGCACCCGCTGCAGACATACTCGGCCCGCTTGGGGTGGACCTTTTCGATGCGCGCCATCGCCTCGCCCTCGTTCCGCTCGCAGGAGCGCTCGAAGACGGCCAGCACGGACGGCGGGAGTTGAGACGCCGCCTCTTCCCGCTGCGCCTCGAGCGATCTGAGCTCGTCGGAAAGCTTCTCCTCGGCCACCTGGACGGTCTCGGCCACACGGGCGGCCTCAGACTGCTCCTCGGACAGCGACGTCTTGAGAGAGGCCTCGGTCTTGCGATGCTCGTCGACCTGCCCGAGGATTTTAAGGATCTCGTCCTCGAGTTTGAGCATGTCGGCCTTTTCGGTATTCAACTGGGTAAGGATAGCGGCGTATTCTTTGTTGCTCTTGGTGCGATTGAGCGCTTCGCGGAGGCGGGCGATGTGGGCTTCGCGCGTCTGGCGGTCCAGTTCGAGCCGGTCTGCGTGGGAACGTACCTGCTGGATGGCCTGATGCGTATCATGAACCTGCTGCTGAAGGCGGGCCAGCCGCTGCTGGCGGGAGCGCACCGCACGTCGCTTGGATTCGACCTGCTCTCGAACTGAACGTAGTCTGTCTTCTGTCGACTGGAGACGATGCAAGGCGTCCAGCGTGGCTCCCATACGATCCGTCCTCTTCACCGGTTACGGAACCGGGCCTATCCTCTTGTCAACCATTTCGCCCGCCGGCTCGCGCCCCGCCTCAGAATATCATCGACCGGACGCAGGACGACAGGCCCTGACCCACCGATCAGGCCAGGCGCATTCCATTATCTGCGCCACGGCCGGTTGATGCAAGAACGATTTCAGCCGCCGTCTTGTACATCGCGCCGGGCGGGCCTATGCTGAGACTTCATGGCCGACTCGCCACGCACAGACCTGTCCTATTTTCTGGCCGCCAAGCGGCAGGGCCGCAAATTCAGCGTTCTGACCTGCTACGACGCGGCCTTTGCCCGACTCATGGAGGCTGCCGGGGTCGAGATGCTGCTCGTCGGCGACACGGCTGGTGAAGTCGTTTTAGGCCTGCCGAGCACGCGCGACATCGATCCTACGGTGCTCATCGCCCTGACGGCCGCCGTGCGGCGCGGGGCGCCGCGCTGTTTCGTTCTGGCCGACCTGCCCTACCAGGCACGTGTCGGGCCGATCGATCAGACCGTCGACTGGTGCAGACGGTTTCAGGAAGAGAGCGGCTGCGACGCCGTCAAAATCGAGGTCACCACGGCTGACGTCCCACTCGTCAGCGCCGTCCGTGAAGCCGGCATTCCCGTCGTGGCTCATCTCGGCCTGCTGCCGCAGTACGTCGACCCGCATCAAGGGTACCGCGCCCGCGCACGCGACGCCGACAGCGCGCTCGCACTCATCGAAGAGGCTGACAGGCTCGAACATGCCGGCGCCGCGATGCTCCTGCTCGAAGCGGTCGCCAGCCCGGTCGCCCGCGCGATCACCGGCCGCGCGCAGGTACCGGTGATCGGTTGCGTCGCCGGCCCGCACTGCGACGGTACCGTCGTCGTCCTGCACGACCTGATCCATCTCGGCGGCGGTCATCCGCCCCGGGGCATCCAGCCATACGCCGACCTGTCCACGGTGCTTGACCGCGCGTTCGGCGAGTATGTGGCCGACATCCACGCCGGCCGCTTCCCGCGCGAACAGGACGCCATCACAATGAAGCCCGGCGAACTCGACAAGCTCGCCGCCCGGCACGCCGTCGCCCCGAGCAATAGACAGGCACCGAAGCATCCAACGCCCCCGCCCGACACGGCAAACCCCAAGAACCGCGGACAATAGCCGCGCGGTCCGCGGATGGCCGTCCCACCTGCACCCGCAAGATGACACGGGAATCTTACTCTTGTCGGCGGCTGCCCCCCTGCCACGTTCAAGCACCTTTCGATAACCCGCACGCGACGCGTAGCACGCTTCAGGCGGCTGGCCATCGAACGCCGCCAGCGCCGCAAAGTGGAATCCCGCTCCTGCAGCGTTATCCTAACGGAAAGCCGGTTTGATCCAGGCATGGAACGGACAGCGGGATGGGGGATTAACCGGCTCCACCGGGTAAGCGTACCAGAATGGACGAGACGGCCAGCACAATGCCTGAATCGCCCGTATCGAGTCACGGACGTGTGTCCCGCCGGCGGTGGCTGATGCGCGCGGGGGCCTTTTGTGTGATGGCCGCCGCAGTGTGCTATGCAGCCCTGCCCTGGTGGTTCCCCGTCGATCTTCTGGGCCGGCGAATCGCGCGCGAGTTGTCGGCCCAGCTCAATCGGCCGGTCGAGGTCGGAGCCATTCAGATCGGCTGGGCCGGCGGTACGGCAATCGAAACGATCCGGGTGATGGATGCGGGCGAAAGGCCGGGCAAGGTGCTGGCGGAACTCGCCGGCCTGCGGTGTCCGCTTCAACCGATCACGACGCTGCTGACCGGCCGCGTGGACAGGATCGACGTCGAGCAGGTGCGGGTGTACCTGGTGGTCGACCAGGAAGGTCGGCTCAACATCGCCGATCTGGCCGACCAGCGGGGCGGACCCTTGCCGTCGCATCATTTCCGGATCCGGACATTCGACTGCTACGTGGCCACACCGCAAGAGAAGGCATGCATCCAACTGTGCGATCTGCTGTGTGACCTGACCCCCCCGACGGGCATCCTTCGGATGTCGAGTCACATTCGGCCGCTGAATCCTGACGAGAATGCTCCACCCGGCACGGAGGTGCTGACCTTTCGAACGGAGCTGACCGTTCCCCGGCTGAAAGCCGACGTACCGTTGAGCGGTTCGGTCCGCTTCGACTGGAACCACCTCGAACTGACCGACCTGCCCTTGGCGCTCGTGCCGGACTGCCCGATCGAGCAGTTGGACGGCACGACGGCTGGAACCGTGACGTTCAAGCTCGAGCCGGACCGCGATATCGGTTTCGAGGGGTCGATGCGGCTGGACGAGGTGCGCACACGGAAGAGGGGCCAGCCCTACGTGGCGTGGATTCCCGAGGCGCACCTGCGTGTCGGCGGTTCCTGGAATCCCGCCCTGGACCGGATAGCCCTCCGGTCACTGACCTACGACTCGGACACCCTGCTCATCCAGGCCGAGTCCGACACCAATCAGCCAGCCGTCCTGATCAGCCCGACGGACGGGCAGCTCGTGACGGCCCGCGCCGCCTGCCAGGTTCGCTCGTGGACCGGTTTGAAGTCAAAGTGGCCGCCTCTGGCCGATCGGCTCGCCGACACGGAAACAACACTCACCGGCCAAGCGGACGTACGAATCGACCTGCACGCGCAGCATGGGGCGACGACGCTGGAGATCGACTTGGATGCGACGGAGTCGGTCGTCGCTTGCGGCTCGTCGGGCATGGCCTTCTTCGACGGTCATCGAGGCTGCCCCAAGCGCGCCCATGTACGCATGGAAACCAATCCGGACCGACCGGAAGAGTTCTGCGCGGAGGTAAACCTGGCGGCCGGAGACATGTCGCTGCGAGCGCGGAGTCGTCTGCTCCTGAACCTGTTGACGGGAACCGGGCAGCCCGGAGGCAACAGCGCGTCGTTCGAGCAGGCTCTTTTCGGCGGCGGGGGCGAACTCGAACTGGACTGCCGGGACTTGAGGACGCTCGAATCGCTTTCGCCGTGGATGGCCGGCACCGGCTTACTCGACTCGGCCACCGGTCCTGCGCGGTTTCGACTGACGTGGCAGCCGGCTGAGCAGGCTGTTCAACTGACCATGGCTGTCGAGATGGCGGAAACCTCGTCGCTGGCGCTGGGTGACTGGCTCGACAAGCGGACCGGCCGGCCCCTGGGAATCGAGATGGCCGCCCGCGTACCGACCGGCATGACGGGGCGAATCGAAGAACCTTCGTTCGCCTTGCATCACGGCCGGGGGCGACTCGTGCTGGATTCGGAGAGGACACGCGTGGATATCACCCGCGTCGGCGCGTGGGCGGGGGACGCTGAGGACAGAGAGATACCGGCACAGATGGAGTGGTATCTACCGCTTCGCATCGAGCACGTGGAGGAGTTGCTGGACGCCTGGCCGCAGTGGCGGAAGTGGTTGGCGAACAGCAAGGAACGTGTCGTGGCCGGCGATATGACCTGCGATCTGGCCGGCGCGCTGACGCTCTCGGCTGAAAAAAGGTTGGGGCACCTCGGCGCACGAATCGAGGCGGATGCACTGAAGGTGCGATGGGATGACGTGGTCGACAAGCCGATCGATCGTCCGCTGGTCGTGGATATCGCGTTCCACCCGCAGGACCACGAACGGAACGGCAGGCAGACGCTGTCGGCCAGTGCGCGCCGGGGGGACGACGCGGTTTTCAGCCAGGTGACATGGACGGGG
>Ga0272443_10003142_pt1 | contig 19871 bp, 30 predicted proteins | sample SSMAcet12_FD_193581 | JGI IMG/M metagenome (GOLD analysis project Ga0272443, IMG submission 193581) | Marine sediment archaeal communities from Little Sippewissett salt marsh, Falmouth, MA, United States - SSM-Acet-12 | ecosystem: Environmental > Aquatic > Marine > Wetlands > Sediment ... | reverse complement strand
CGAATGGCTGATCAAGAAGCAAAAGCATTTAATAATTCTTTACAGTCAGATTTTAAAAAAGCTTATGGTGCTTTTATGAATACTCCAGAAGGAAAAGCACTACAAGAAAAAATGAATAAACAAGCCAAAATTGATTACAAAAAGATGGTTAATAATTTTGAGAAAGGTTTGAATGTTAGAATCCCCGTTCTTAATGTTGATGTTGAAGTTCTTCCAGCCGACATTGTTCACGGAGTTAAAGAAGGAGCTTGGAGTGGTGCAGGTGCAACAATAGATTATGTTAAAAATCCCCAAGTTAAGAAAATAGTAGAATATGAAAAAACTTATTATGATCAACCAAAGGATATTCCAACATTCCAGAAAACAAACATACCATCCGGAGTTGGAATTGGTTTTGTTGGTCTTCCTATGCCGTCATTTATTACAAAACAATTTCCTGGAATGGATCCTTATGGAGAAACAAGTATGGTTCCACCTGGAAGAGAGAAGCTTCAAGCTAGCACAGGTAAAATACTTCGAGACGGAAAGATTGTTGGTGAATATGTAAGGAAAACTCCATTAACACTTTCAGAATCATTTAGATTAAGCACATTTGGTGTGGGGGCTGTTGCAGAACCAGCTAAAGCTTTAATCATAGGTATTAAAGCAGCGAGGGCAGCAAGACTTGCGAAGGGAAGTTTTGATCTTTTAGGAAGTTCTGCAGCTTCTGTTGCAAAGACCACAGCCTTGAGAGCTTGGAATGTTTATTTAGTAAAAGATGTTATACCTGAAATACCAGGAATTAAGATTAAAGGAAAACCAGTTACTGGTGCATTTTATAGACCTGAAACTTCTGGCCTTGAAAGAGGAATGATGTTAGGAATGGCAGCATTGGGAACTTATGGTATTGCCACAGACATAGCAAGATCAACAGCATCATCAAGATTTTTCTCACGACAAGTAACCTCAAAGAAAAATATATTACAAATCTCTGGAAGAGATTTAAGTGGAAGGAGACAAGTTATAAAAGAAACAGGTAAGATTAAAGACATCTGGGGAAGAAAACTTTCTTATACTTGGTATAAACCAGTAGAAGCAGTTCCAAAAACAGCTGGGATGTATTCATATAGTCCAATTAGTAAATCAAGATTTTATTTAGAGAAGGGATTAAAGATTGGAAAGTTTGGAAAGACAAAATTAGTAAGGACACCATTAAGATTAAGAATTGGAACTAAACCAGTTAAAACAATTTTCCAATGGACTAAACCAACTAAAATAAGTGAAGAAACATTAAGAAGAAAAGCAGAAAGCTTAATGGCTAATTATCCAAAACAATACAAAACTTTAGAGCAAGCAGAGAAAGCAGTTTATGCTAGTGCAGGTCCAATAAGGGCACCAACTTCTTTTGAATTATATTTAAGTCCAAAAGGAGAACCATTAAGGATGTTTGAAATACAAACAAAGAGATTAAAGTTAGGAGATAGTTACAGTATCTTGCAACAAAAATCAACTCCAGTTAAGGTTAGGTTTGCAGAGAAAGCAAAGTTCTGGCAGAAACCAAAACCAACAATACAAACAATCAAGTATTCGGGAGAGTATCAATTTGGAAATGTGAGGTATAGTCAAAAATTAAAAGGAACAAATATACAACAAATCGCTGAACAGAAATCTACCCAATTTGGAGTTGGGGATACATATTCAGAACAACAAACAAAGGTTAAGAAATTAAATATATCCAATCAAGAGAAAGAAAAAATCTTGAGTGATATTAATGAGAATGTATTAAATGAACACGGAATAAGAAGAGCAAAATATCTTAAAACCACTGGGGATTTAGTATATGTTGAAGCGGGAACAAATAAAGTTATTGATCTTGATAAGATAAAAAATAATTATGTAAGACAAATTGGAAAAGCTTATGATGTAACAATTCAAGAAGCAAGTAAGTATGCAGGATATTCTCCTCCTGACGGTGCTGCATTGGGTGGAGGAAAGATAAGAAACAAAATGGTAAGGATCATTCAAGTAGAACCAATGTCAATGAGTGCTATACAAATTTCTAAAAGAACAACAGTTGGTATGACATTTTCTAAAGAAGGATTGGTTATGCCATATACTTCATCTGGATATTCACAGTCTACTTCTGATTACCTTTTTAGCATAAAGGGAAAGAAAGGATTTGTAAATCCATTCACAGGTAAATATGATAAGTTGGTTATTAATGACATTTATGTTCCAGGAAAAGAAATGAAAGTTTTATTTGGTTCAGAAGTAACAGTAGCTCAACCTTATAATATTCTTGGAAAGAGATTACCAAAACAATCTTATGTTTCATTAACAAGCGCAGAAAGAGTTTCTCCAGATACAACAACAAACATTATAAAAATAAAGAAGAGAGATTACAAATTGTATGGGATTACTGACGATGTAGCAAAACAAGCAAAAGTCAAACCTGTGATTGGTCAAACACAACAGGGAGAATTCTATAATAGATTTTTAACAGAACAACAGAGATATGTTTTAGCTGATCCTTGGGCGCCAAATTATCAGAAACAACAGATAAGATCAATCTATAAACAAAAAATGGAAGTGTTAAGAGCTACAATTAAGAAACCAGGAGTTTATGTTTTTGGTGATGCTCCAACTTATAAAATGGGAATTAAGTTTCAAAGAGTTAATAGGTTAAAAGTATTGGATGTAAAAGGAGCAGGAGAAATACAACAGGGTTTACTTCCTAAAAGTTTAAGAGCTGGAACAAAGAAAATTCCAAAACCAATGACCAATTTTTATTACTTTGAGCCAAGCAAGGGAGGAAAACTCGTAACTAGAAAAATAAAAATTATAAATGAACCTTGGCTGAAAGTAAGGAAAGAAGTTACATCTTCACAAAAGATGCAAGAGTTTTTGAACATACAAGCAAAAGAAGCTTCAACTCCACAATTTAGAACTACATATAAACCAATAGGAAAACTCCAAACTGGTTTTGGAGAAGGTGTTGTTGTTAAAGCTCCTTCAACATTTGATACAAGAACAATTCAAAGAGTAATGGAGAAAGTTAAAGCAACGCCAACAATTACAACTGGTCAAGCTTCATTTAAGAAAGGGGTCCTTAAAAAACTTCCAGAGTATTGGGGAGAAAGTTTAATTCCTGAAAAGGTTAAGGGAGCAACTAAATTTATTCCTGGAAGTTGGGAAGATAAAGCAATCAGATCATTGCCAGATGTTATTACAGATAAAAGTTTAGCAGCAATAGATGTTGGAAGAAAAGGAATGAAGATTTCAACTTATGCTTTACCAGATGAAGTATTAATTTCAAGAACATTGGAGGGAGCTCCGAGGGCAATAGATAAGATTTCTTTTGATCCTTATGTTCAAAGAAAAGCAAAGTTAATAGAATTGGGTGGACAAACAATTAAACCAGATACCTTTAAACTTACAACAATAACAAAACCAACTCTATCTCCTGTTCCGCAGATCCAACCAACAGTAAGGCCAGTGATATCTCCAATAGTTAAAGCAATCCCTGTTCCAAGAATATTAGCATTGCCATTAGTAAGAGCATTAGTTAAACCAAAAGTTCAACCAAAGATACAACCTAAAATTCAACCAAAAATACAACCTAAAGTTCAACCACTTATCCAACCTAAAATTCAACCCAAAGTCCAACCAAGGGTTCAGCCAAAGATACAACCAAAGGTGCAACCTATTGTTCAACCAATTCCGGTTCCAATTGTCCAACCTACCCCAATTGTTACTCCGGTTCCTCAACCAAAGCCCCGGGTTGCACCTCCAATATTTCTTTCACCTGGAGGCCAAGATAAAATAAAAGGCAAGGTAAGAATAAAATCAAAGAAGGGTTACAAAACATTGGTAAGAAGATATGGAAAATGGTTTGAAGTTAAAGGTATTGCTCCAAAAGGAAAAGCATTAAAGAAAGGAGTTGCTTACACAACAAGAACATTAGGAGCTTCATTTAAAATCGTTCCAACAAGAAGGAGAACACAAGAAGAAGATATAGCATTCAAAGTTCCAAAGAGTATTTTCAGAAAACCTAAGAGGAGAAAGAAGGAAAAATCATTAAGTCCAATTTATATTCAAAGAGGTGGAATTGAACCTACTTTTACAAAAGGTGGCAGGTTAGCAAGTCCCTTTGAAAGAAAAGAAATTAAAATGGCAAGAGCCAAAAGAATAAAATTCATAGGAGGTAAAAGATGAATAAACAAGGACAAATGTTTATGCTGAACTTATTGCTTTTAGTAATGGTAATAATGGTTATGGTAGCCTTGATGCCAGCACTAAACGAAGTTTTGAACATAGTTCAACAGAGCGATAGTTTGAATTGCAATGGTTACGTATACAACGGAGATGCAACACACGCTTTAAGTTATAACTCTAGTCTTACAAGCAATTCAATGGCTTGTTTAGCAATTAAGTTATATCTTCCCTACATCTTACTAGCAGTATTAATTGGGGGAGTCGCTAAGTTACTTGCTGGACGAGGATTCGGTGGCGGAGACGTAGGCGGATATTAGTAACCGGAGGCAGTAATGAAAGCGAAAACATTTAAACAAAATGGAAGTAAAATGATTTTGTTAAAGAGAACACCCTTGTTTATTTCTTTCCTTTTTATTGTATTCTTCATTAGTTCCTGTGCTACTATGGATGACTATGTTATCGAAGGCGATACAGTTTTAATTAATGATGAGGACATTGGAAGAATTAGTGTAACTCCCCACACTTGCACAACAGTTCCGTGTTGTCAATATGCAAGTATTACTTCTTACATAACAACTCAAGATTTAGATGTTGCATTTAGATTTGATGATCCAGTAACAGGTGGAGAAATACATAATCAAATAAATCAATCTTATGAAGTAAGTAACTTTACTTTAGAATGCGGAGATGATATTTATGTTCCTGTAAATGATACTTACGTCAGTAATTGTTCTTATGTAGATTATCCTTACACAGCTTATCATATGGTTTGGAATGATGTAACAGATTATATGGAACATACTGAATACAACAACAAACATTATTACGCTGCAAACGATATTAGTTTTGTTCAAGATAAAGAGTATCAATTCAAGTGGTGTTATGACATTGATATCTCAACAGATTTAAGAGCAACTGGTAAATGGGATTTGTTAGTCAAGAGAAGTTCAGATACAATTCAAGAAGCTTATAATTCTGGTAACTTTGTTATGTTAGATCCTTGGTGGAACATTACTTCCTATACAAGAAAACAACAAATCAATGTTACAGAAGGATCAGGAAGCACACTAACAGATTACGCGATAAGATTAAATGTAACTTATGATAACAATATGGAATCTAGCTTTGATGATTTAAGATTTTTAAATGCTTCAGAAACTGGTATGCTAGATTATTGGATACAACAAAAGACAGATGGGGTTGAAGCAATAGTTTGGGTTGAGGTAGATACAATCCCTGCTAGCACACAAACAGAAATCTATATGTATTATGCAGCGATAACTGATGTTGATTCACTTTCAAATATAACAGCAACATTCCCAATGGGTGATGACTTCAATGCTTTAGACACAGGAGTTTGGACAGCAGTGAATACAGGAACAGGACAACAAACATTTAGCGATGGAATTTTGAATACAAGTTGTGATGCCGATATAGGCGGAAATCAAGCAGCATTAAGAACAAATACACAATATGGGTATAATTATTCCATAATGGCAAGAATAAATCCTGGTGGTTCAGAAACATTTGAATTTTTAAGTTTTGGTAGTTGTGTAGCACTCCCTGGAGAAGGCGACAGAGGTTGTTATCGTTCTCAAAATCAAGGTCAAGCAGTAATTAAAAAAGATAACACAATATTATATCAAAATAATGCTAATGCCGGTTCAGAGTCTCAATTAGATACGATGACACCGATTGATGATTGGGCTGTTTATGAAGTAAGAAGAATGAGTAATCAAACTTGGACACTTGTAAATAACGGAGATGATGAGTCAGGAGTTCTTGCAACAAATTTACCAACAATTGATTTATACGGAATTATTGGAGTTGCATCTGGAAATAATATTGACTCACAGTTTGATTGGGCAGTAATTAGACAATTCAACTTCCCAGAACCAACTTATACTTATGATACAGAAGAAACAGCAGAAAGTTTTGCTAATGGTTTTGGTGCTAGAAAAACAATTGAAATCAACAACACGCATCCTGAAATATTAAATAACTTTCCAGTTGAAATGAATATTAGTTATAACGCAAATATGAATCCTGATTTTTCTGATTTAAGATTTTATTTAGATGATGATAATACAGAATTAGACTATTGGATCAAAGATAAGATAGATAGCAATTATGCAACAGTATTTGTTGAGTTAGATACAATAGAAGCTTTGGGTGGAGAATACAATGGTTTATCTACAGGACTGGTTGATGACTCTTCAACTGGTGCAGTCACTCCACATTACGGAATGAAATTTATAACTGGAAATGTAACAGCTAATTTAACAAAGATTACAAAAGTCAGTTCCGCAACTCAACCAAATTGTCACTTATTAAATTCTTCTTTAGATGCTTTATGGAGTGGAACTTGGAGTTCAAATGATTGTGATTTACAATATGAATTAGAACCAAACACTGTTTATTATGTTACTTCCAATGGTAGTGGAGTTGTTAGATATGATGTTGTAGGTGGAGTATATAATATTTCAACTCCTCCAGTAAAATGGATAGGAGCTTATGAAGGTGGTGGAAGTGGAGATGTTCAAAACAGAAAGTATAATATTGAATCTATTGATGTAAATATTTCAGGAACTGGTAATAAACAAATTTATATGTATTATGATAATGATACTGCTGTAGATTCTCAAAGCAACGGAACAGAAACATTTGAGTTATTTGATGATTTTGAGGATGACAGCATTGACACTGCATTATGGGATAATTTTGGTTGCACTGAAACTAATGGTCATATGGAATGTGTGCTTGTTGGTAGTGGTGAGGACTACTTTTATTCTGATGATTCTTTTGGAATAGATAAGACAATAATAACTAGTTCTAAATTAAATGTTGCGACTAACGAAAATCATCTTGCAGGAGTCGGGTTTAGTTCATTTGACGGCGGTAGCAATTGGAGAATGTATAATGGAAATTCAAATGCCATCATGTTAAATCGTCGTGATGCCGGTGGAACAGGACAAACCGGTATTGGTTCTTCAGTTGGAGCGTCTTGGGCAAAAAACACACATTCTTGGACACAAGCAGATTATATGGATTTCAAACTTAAATGGAGAAATTGGAATGTAACAGGTTGTCATAATGAAAGCGGATGGGTTTGTGAAGAAGTTACAAGCAATGTTCCACAAGTTCCTATTAGAGTTGGGGCAAGTGCAGAATATGATGATGCTGAAGCTTTGATAGATTGGATTGCTGTTTATACTGACCCAACAGGTTCAGATTTATTATATTCAATAGGAGGAGCAGAAGCATCAGTTTCACCTATTGTTTTAAATAGCGTTCAAATAAATCCTGATCCTGCTTATACTGAAAATGTATTAAACTGCTCTGTAAATTATAATGCATTGAATGAACTTAATGTTCATTTTAATTGGTCAAAAGATGGGGTTGCCCAGGGAGCTTTTGATTCAGATGTAGTTGGAGCAGAAGGAACAGGGGTTGTTGCATATTCAGATGTAGATGTAACACCATTAACCGAAGACGAAGTTTGGGTATGCACAGTTTATATAGAAGATTCAACTGCACCTTCATATAATGATACTTTAACATCATCTTCAGTAACAGTTGGAAATACTCATCCAGTATTTACAAGTGCTGCAATTACTTGGTCGGATTATCACACAGAAGATTTGAATGAATCAGTTACTTGCACAGACTTTGATAACGATACAATTACTTATGGTATACTTAATTTAACATCAGATTTAGATCTAACTTCATATATGAATAGCACAGGAGGAATAAATTATAATGTTCCAATTTCAGCCACAGGAACTCATACATACAATCTTTCTTGTAATGATAGTAAGGATACAACTTGGCAGTTAATGACTTTTGAAGTTTTAAATAATGTTCCAACAACTCCTACTACATCTCCAGTGAATGACTCGGCCACCTTCAGCACGGCGGCTTTGAGTTGTTCAGGTTCAACAGATGGAGATAGCGATACAATTTATTATGAATTCTGGAATGCTACTTCATTAATGCAAAACACTACTGCAACAACTTATGTTTGGACGCCACCAGTAGGAACACACAACTGGAGTTGTAATGCTTTTGATGGTGAAGATCATTCTGCTAATGTTAGCAAGTTTTTGAGCAAGATGTCCTTTGCTAACTGCACATCAGGAAACATTGCTTTGAATTTAACATTCAAGAATGAAGAAACAAATGCAGATATGAATGCTACACTTCCTTCTGTTGATTTAGACTTCGATACATTGGATACTTACAATTACATTTTCAGCGAACCAACTATCAACAGAACTGAGTTTATGTTCTGCTTAAATCCTGAAAATGTTACAATAGCCACGGAAGGATCAATAAGTTACAAGTTGGGAACAGAATTTCCATTAAGAACATTTTACTTTGATGATAATTTGAATGGGAATACATCTTACAATCAATTGTTATATTTATTATCGCAAGATTCTGGTGGTATTTATTCAACAATACAAGTTCAATCTCTTGCAGGAGCACCAATTTCAGGAGTATTAATCGAGGTATCAAGAATTCCAATTGGGGGTTCTACTTATGTTACTGTAGCTCAAGGAACAACAGATGGGGCAGGGACAGTTCAGTTCTTCCTAAATCCAGATTACGAACATAGATATGTTGTATCTAAAACAGGATACGCAACATCAACATTTTACCTTTATCCAACTCAAGATACATATACAATTCAACTTGCATTGTCTACACAGGCAACAGTTTATCATTCAAACACAGAAGGAATGCTTTGGAGTATTTCTCCACCATCCGGATTAATAAATGCAGGAACTAATTATAACTTTGAGTTTAACATCACAGCATCAAAGGGAAATTTACTTGGCTGTTACTTTGAGATCATTAATGCAACAGGAGATCAAGTAGCAACTGCCAGTGGTTGTGCAAGTGCTTATGGAGATAATATTTCAGATACTTACACTCCAATTAGAGGAGATAAATTATATGGTGCTTATTACATTAAAGTAGATACAAATTGCACATCTGGTTTGGTTTGTGAAGGAGGTCCATTGAAAGATGAAACCTGTGCAACAGATACGGATTGTGAGATATACGCATTAGTTGATGGAGATATGTTTTGGAGAGAGTTTAATGAAAGTGTTTCCTCTTGGAGAACCATACATTCATTCTGGCAAGACCTTTCTGATTTAGATGAATTTGGAGAAGGAGGAGAAGCAGAGTTCTCAAGAATAGTTTGGTTCTTCTTAATAATGACAATAGTAATTGGTGCAGCAACATTCTTCACAGGTTGGGAAACTAATAGTGATGGTGCAGCAATATTAATTGTAACACTTATAATGGTTATTGGAAGCCTCGGTGGTTTCTTTAACTTATTAGATCTAAATCCAAACTTCACTGGAGCTTGGGTAGTTTGGGTAGAGAAATTCACAGTGCCATTGATTGCAGTGTTCTTTGCAATCGGTTGGTGGTTTAATGATTTAAGGAGGAAGCAAACAGCATAAAATGGGAAAATTAGTCTATTCATTATTTGTATTGTTTTTAATACAATTTGTAGGAGTGATTTACTTGGGAGCAGGTTTCCCCGGAACCTCTTTATATTTAGCAGTCACAGGAGTTGAAGAATGGAGTGCAAATCCTCTTATAGAATACATAGATGGTATCTTGCTTGCAGTGGGAGCCCTAACAGTTGTAGTTGGTCTTTACTTTGTAAAGAGTGACTTTGTATTCTATTTAGGTATTGCGGGAATACTCTTTTCGTTTGGGATGGCCTATTTCGAATTGTATCAGATAGTCAGATCTGCATTGGGAACAATACCTTCACAGATAACCCTGTTGTTTTTTGTTCCATTTGTATTACCTTGGATGTTTATAATCCTGGATTGGGTTAGGGGGAGAGACTAATGGTTCTAGAAAGCTTGAATTTATTCGATATCTTTGTGAACCAAGTATTTGGAGGACTTTTCCTTGCCTATCTTGGAATTATGTTGATATTATTCGCAATAGCAATGGTTACTCGGCTTTCAAAGACATTTATGTTCTATTGGTTAGCTTTATACTCATTATGTATGGGAGTAATAGTATTTGGAGGATTAGCCGCAGCACTATTCTTGATCCTTTCAGGATATTATGCTTATTCAGGAATTTATAAATGGTGGTCAGGAGGTAGCACTTAAAATGGTAACATATAATGAATATGGAGAAAAAATTGAGGATATGCCAGTTACTGGAGAAAGTAATGGTTATTATTATGAAGAACCTACATATCTTCCAAAGAAGAAGAAAAGCAAGTTTGTTAAAGGTGGTAAAAGTTTAATAGCAGGTATTGGATCAATGTTAAGTAATATGGGTAAAGGTGTAGATGAAAAAGTAATGGTTGAAGGGATAGCAGTCAAAAGAAGAAGAATGTCTGCTGGAGAAAAGCAAGTTAAGCAATACATTAGAAAGAAATCCCAACAACTTGCACAAAGACCAAGCTCATTAATGGGTTCTCAAACAAATTGGCAAAGAACAAGGAGAGGAGGATTAGGATTGATTTCAACAGCCACAGGTCAAAGGTTACCGGGAGTTTATAATCCTTATGCAAGAAGTAAAGGTAAGAGAGGAAGACCAAGAGGACCAAGTGGTAAATATGTTATTCCGGGGAAAGGAGCTGTAAGTGTTTATGTTTATAGGAAATGGAAAGCCAAACAAAACAAATTAAGAAGGTTAAATCAGTTACAAAGAACTTATCAAGAACAGTTCGCAGATGGCTATAGTGAGCCACAGTATCGTTCTAGGTCTCAACCAAGGCCTGTAGAGGGCTATCAGAGAGATTATTATGAAGAAGAGCCTCAATATACCCAGCCAAGAAGAACGTTCGCAGGAGGGCCTACAGGAGAGCCTGTGAGGGATTATCAAAATATCCTTGCTCCACAACCAAATATCTTGAAGGCTCCAAATATTTTCAAAGGAGAACTAACAAATGTTGGAGAAAGAGGAATGGATGTAAGAGAAAGACCAATTAATTCTCCTGTGGTAAATCCAACTGGAGATGAATTTTTAGACGTAGATCCATTAACAGGACAGCATATTTTAAGGAAAAGACCAAATGAAAAGTGGTTAAGTGGAAAGCCAAGGAGGGATTATATATGACCAAGAAGAAAACCAAGAAGAAATTAAAGCCAAAGACCTTAAAGGTTACTCACGCAGTTGGAGTTACTAATGTAAAGTGGGATAAGAGATACAAAGCATTAACTCCAGGAAAAAGGATTAGCAAAAATGGTAAAATCTATTGGGAATACAGAATAAATAGATCGGATATTAAGCCAAGGAGGAAATTGTGAAAATACATACTTTTTTATAATCGCTTTTCAAGTGAATAAACTATACGGAGGTGAAAAATAAAATGGCACAAATGGGAAACACAGGAAAGGTTATTTCAGCATTCTTTCTATTAATATTAGGAATTGCTCTACTATCTACTGTTTCATCTGAAAGTAATACAAGAACAAGCACAATAACTACTTCTGAAGACATTGATTACACACTTGCTTTTGATGGTGTGGATATAAATACCAGTTATGTTAATGGCCCACTAACTACTTTGGGTGATACTAGCGCAGATTGTCCATTAACAAGTGTTGCATTAGCAAATAGTTCTGGAACAGCTTATACAGTTACAACAGATTATGTATTTGATGCAAATGTAGGAACATTTACTTTGAAAAACACTGAAGCAGTAAATCTAACAGCAGATAACATCACAACCGTAACCTATACATACTGTCCAACCGGTTATATGCAATTGAGTTGGGGAAGAACAGGAATTAATATAGTTCCAGGTTTCTTTGCATTGGCATTAATGGCAATAGCAATTGGATTGTTCTGGAGTGTGTATAAGGACAGCAAGATAGGAGTTTAAGACGCAAACTAACAAAAAAAGCCCTGGAGGTTTTACTTAAAATGAAAAAGAAAAGAAAGGTTAAAAGAAAGGTCAAGAGAAAGGCCACTAAGAGAAGGAAGAAGAGGAAATAATCCTCTTCCCTTTTTTTTAGGAGGAAAAATGGCAAAGAAGAAAGATATATTTTTCGGGGACATCAAACCGAAGAAAATGATGAAGTTAGCAGGAAGTATGGTTGGTGTAGCATTAGGAGCTGCAGCAATCGGTGCAGCAGCAAATTTTCTAAAAGGAAAGTAAAATGGTCAAAAAATATACTTGGAAGAGATCTGGAAGTTGGAAAACTAAAACCAAGAAGAAAGGTAAAGGAGGTTAAAAATGGTAACTAAAGCACAAAGTAAATGGTTAAAACATTTAATGAGCGTTAAGAAGAAAAATCCTAACAAAACGTTAGGCGAATGTATGAAATTAGCAAAAAAAACTTATAAGAGGTAAAATGAAAAAACTTACCAAAGAAAATCTTGATAATGAAAGAAATGGTAATGGAATTTATAAGATTTACAATAGTAAGAAAAAACTTGTTTATGTCGGACGAGCTTCTAATGGAAATATTAAACATCATTTGATCCAACATTTTGGTTCTAGAAAGTATTCTGGTGCTAAATTTGGAAGAAGGTCCGATAATTATTATCAAATTATAATTCTACCTAAAACAAAAGTTAAGTTTGCAGAAAAAGGATTGATTAAAAAACTGAACCCCAAATCCAATAGATATTTATATGTTAGAGGAAAGAGTAAAAGGAGAACAAAATGACAGTTCCTGTAAGTTGGATACCAAAGAAGAAGAAAAAAACTTGGAAGTGGAATCCTCTTTCTAAAGATCATAAGATGTTATTCCCATTAAGAGATGATGATAAAGACGGTGTGTTAAATGCTTTTGATTGTGAACCTTTAAATAGAAAGAAACAAGGAAAGTTACACGACATAAGCAGACAATTGAGAGAAGATAGAGAAAGAGAACTCAAAAAACTTAAAGGTAAGGAATGGGAAAAGAATAAAATGAAAAAAGCAGCTACAGAAGCAGAAAGATTTGCTGAAGAATTAAAAGATCAAGAATTTCCTGCTGATAAAGATAGATTTTTAGGTGTTACAAGAAACTATGGACTAAAATCACGGGAGGTGAAAAGAAAATGACAAAAGGAATACCTAGAAGAGATGGAAGTGGTAGAGGAATCGGAGCCAATTGGGGAAGAGGCGGATGCGCTACTCCAAGAGGTAGAGGAAGAAGATATCCTCCTCGCTCTTTTTTAAGAAGTTTTTGGTGGTAAAAAAGCCTAATTCTTTTGGCTTATTTAGACGCTAGACCCAACCTATTTAGTGCAAATAGGTGTCGTTTTTTTAGCATAATCCTAAAGGATCATAATTTACTATTTTTGGTAACTTTTTTTTAGGATAAAGCAATCTATAAGTTTGTTTATTGATTTTTTGGACCAAACCATAGTATTCCATATCATCTAAAATTTTATAATGTATTGAACGTGGCATATGATAAAAATTTCTTCTCAGAACTTCTAAAACAAGTTGGGTGCGGAGAGGATTTGTTTTCCTCTCCAGCAACCTTCTATATATCCATAGGTAAGCAATTGGTATCTTTTTCAATTAACTAACTTGGAAAGATTTTCTACAACTGTATCAGGTTGTAAAGATGGACATATACAATTTGTTTGATACCAGTTATGTAAATTGGCTACATCTTGTTTATAGAAAAACCACAACAATATAGCAAACACAATGGTTGCAAACATTACCCAATCTTGCCAAGTTGGTTTTTTAGTCCAATTGATTTTCTTACCAACTATTTCCTCTTCCATTTAAACCGATTCCTCCTTTGGTTTCATCAATGCTAATGCTTCTTCCACTGTGTATTGGGTGTCCTTGCCAGATCCTTTAACTAACAAGGTTATGGTTTCATCTTTTAACTTATTTCTTGCTGCGCCAATTAAAACTAGTTGTCCGTATAAACTATTCTCGGTTAATCCTTTTGTAACTCCCCAAGAATATTTCTTTCCATCTACCTCCACCTCAATTCTAACTTTGTGGATAAGTTTATCTTCCCACTCAGTTTCATAACTTTCCGGTTCAGAAAGTATATTTATGGTGTGTTTGCCTGCTGTTGGCTTCCACCATTCTCTAGCCTGTTTTAGGCCTTGTTTTTCTTGTTCGTAATCCATTTTTTGGACCTCCTTCGCTTTTTTAGCGATTATAAATAGGATAAGGAGTTATGAAGGCAAAGTGTCTAGCCCCTCTGCCCTCCTTATCCTTTCTTTTGATGTGATTGGCAGAGTATTATCTCCTATAAATTCTTTCTCTAGGGACATATTCAACTTCCCCATCATTCCAAGATGGTGGCATTTTTTCTTTTCCTCTTCCTATTAAATCCTTAATCCAATTGATAAATTGGTCTATTGGTTCTTTTAGTTTTCCATACATCAAAAAACCAAAGAAAGCAATTATTATAATTGGCATAAAGACATTCAGGAATTGGTCAAATCCGCTTTGTGGCATTATTCATCAACCTCTTTCTTTACCAATTTACATCCTTTTAACTTTGCGTCTTTTATTATTATCGTCGATAACTCTTCCTCTGTTTCTGCTTTATCATATTCGGCTTTTTCCTCTTTACTTAACTCAAATAATCTTGCTAACATTAAAGGTATTTTATTCCTCGACATTAAGATTTTTTTTATAAGTTTTGGATCTTTTGGAATACACTGAATATAATTTTTCCACTTTCGGTCTGTGTAGTAAATGTTCTTTTCTTTTACAACAAATTGTAAAGTTTCCCTGTTAATTGTAAATACTAATCTAATCAATTTAACTCTCCAAAGTATTCCCCAACAAAGTTTTTAACTAAGATACCTTGAAAAATCAACAAAAGTATCTGAAAAAACAATTGAAGTAACCTATTTTCTATCGCCGATGTCATAGCAATCAAAAGAGAAGGAAAAATAAGTATCAAAATTGATAACATATACTTTCTTTTCTCTCTACCATTGCTTTCAGACTCAACTATTTCTTTCTTTGCCATTTTATGCAACGCTCTTTGCTGTTCTGTCTAACAATGTCAATTCTCTTGCTTTAAAGATAGCATCTCCGACGTGATCAGTTAAAGTTGTTGCTTGTTTTAAAACAATTACTTCATCAGTCTCAATATCTCTAATACCTACAACTTCCGGTTGATGAAATGCTTCAAACTTATCGTGGCTTTGTGTTTCCGTTTCCGGTTCTTGTTTTTCTTTTGAAAGGATCCTTCCTTTACTATCTCTTGCTTGTATTCCTACCATTTTCTACCTCCGTTGTTTCATTTTTTACAAATGGGTTCATTTCAGGATCATCAATATACCCTTCTGCTTTTAATTTACTTTCTATCTCATACGTTGTTAACTTCATTACTTCTGTCCAAGACATTTTTTTCTCCTCCTTTGATTACCCACCAATCAGCACCTAGAATAAATAGTTGCTTATCCTTAACAAATTCTAAAACTGCTTTTAGAACTCCTCTAATATGTGGGCTATATCCACTTTGAATATCGTGGCCTCCAATATAACCACCTTCTTTGACTAATGGATAATAATTTGCTATATCTTTCTTTACATATTCATACTCGTGATTACCGTCGATATAAACAAAATCTACTTGTTCTTTAATTTCTTTTACTGCCTCATCTGAAAATTTATTAATCCAAACAACTTTATCCCTAAATTGAGAAACTGCTTTAATTGCCTCTATTTGAGCATTAACCAATTGTTGGTTTTTAAAATCTGGATACTCTTCATATTGAGCATAAGGATCAATCAAATATAATTTTTTCATATTTAAAGTTTTTAAAATATGTTCTGCATTTCTACCTTCCCAAGTTCCGATTTCAATACCTACCAACTCTTTGTTTCCTTCTCTTGCTTTAATTTCTGAAACAAACATACTTGTAGTTTTGATTAACTTTAAATCAAAAAAATCTAAAATCCAATTAAGCATCCTCATCATAACTCTTTCTCCTTCTTTCCCAATAACCTTCACCCATTTTTTATTTCCTCCAAAGTTATTCCTTCTGTCCCCATAAGTTCGCTAGCTTCCAGATAACTTAAATATTGTTGATACGTAGTAACTAAATAACTCCATAGGAATATGAAACCAGCGACGGTGTTTATACCAACCATTACTTTCATAAAGGTTGTAAAGTCAGTAAAAAAAATCATATAAACTGCCATAACTATTAGGCCAAGCAAGATGAATACCATACTCATCATACTTGCTTCATACTGCACTCTTTGATCAACCTTACTCATTGCTTCTGCTAATGTCTTTGGGAATATGTATCTTTTATCCTTTTCCATTTAAACCTCTTTTACTTTTTTTAGTTCTTCTGCTACAATTTCACTAATAAATCTTTTATTTTTATTTGGTGTTTCATACTTTTGTAATTCCCTTTCTAAATCAATTCCTTTATCTTTGGCTATTTTGAATAGCATTAAGTCCTCTAATACTTTTTGTTTTAATTGGCTATCCATTTGATAATCTAAAAGTTTTGCATATTTATTATAAAGTTTAATCAAAGCATAGATACCAATGATAGCGAACACTAACAAAATCGTTTTCCCAAAAAAGTAATTGATTAAAGTTGTGTCTATCATCTATTCACCAGCCATAATAAAAAAGTATTAACAGCAAAAATTATTAGGCCAATCAAAACTACCAATCCATAATCTATTGTTGTGTCTATCATAAATCAAGATCCTCCGTTATCCACCAAAGCCCTCCAGCCAATAATACGGCGGTCATAAATATCCTTGATCTAAAAGCCAAAGTGGGAGCTAATGTAGTTCCATAAAAAGAAATAGTTGCTATCCAAACAATTGATTTAAAAGCTACTTTAGATAAATTAAATAATGTTCTAAAGAAACTTGCTATTCCTTCCATCACTAACCTTGCCTTACTCTTCTTCTTCTGTTTCTTCTTCTTCATTTTGCCTCCGTTCTGCTAATTGCCCAAGCATCATTCCAATTGCAAAACCAACGATACAAGCAATTCCAAATATTTCTACTATGATTGTTCCTGCATAAATAATACATATCATTATCATAGCAATTAAAATCCTACCCATCAAATCTTTAATAGTAACCACTTTCGCCACCTCCCATAAACATTCCAAGAACTAATCCACCAACGAATAATCCAATAATACCTCCAAGCATACTAAACTTTGCACTGCCTGTAAGCGATATGATTATTATGTAAGGCAAATATGCTCCTGCAAATGCCCCAAGTGAATTAAATTCCATATTCGCCATTTCTACACCTTTTCGTGTAAAAACAACAATAAAAAACAAGATAGCCATTCCAAACCAAGCCATAGAACAGCCACCAAGTAATTCAGTTCCAAAACCCTCGCAACTCATTATGTTATATGCCATTTACATCTCGACCTCCACTTCTCTTTCTATTTCTTTGATTTTTGTTTCACCAAACATCTTTCCAACAGAAATAGCTGTGGTTAAAGCTCCAATAATTGCTGTCATTAACCAAAAAGCACTATTAAAAACAGTTGTTTCAATACCAACTAGAGCTCGTATTATTGCAGTTATAAATCCTCCCAATAAAAGTCCCAACATTCCTATAAAAAAAATAAAAAAGGTTAATCCGGTGAAATCATCTTTCTCAACTTTCTCTATTATCTTAATTTTCTTTCGTTTCTTCTTTACCATTTTAAGTCCACCTCGATATAGCATTTTGGATTAACAACAGCATTAAGCCCATCAGCATTAAGCCAAAGTTAAATCCCCAACAAAAATAACCAAACCTTTCGTCTTCCATTATATTCATTTTAAACCCCCATAAATCCTATGATAAACCCTGTTAGGAATATCACTACATACAATCCCAAAGCAATCCAACCAAATACAACCAAAGTTTTTAGTGGTCCTGATAGATCTCCAAATCTTATTTTATCTTTCATTTTGTTTCCTCCTTTGTTACTTTTCTTCTTTAATAACAAATCCTTGATGTTTTAAACACAATACTAATTCTTGATAAATATCAAAATCCCCATAAGGTAAATCAATACAAACTTCATAATAAATATCTATTAATTTACTAGAAACACCTAACCAAGCCATAACCATTCTCGCCATTGTTAATTCAAGATTATCTAAATTATACCAAGATGTGTTTTTAGTCATTCTTCCTCCCAAATTTTGTCAAATACTTTCTTTAAAGCACTTGGTGTTACGTGTGTGTAGATTTCTGTTGTTGAAATTCTGCTATGTCCCAATAAAGTTTGTATTTGTCTAATATCTACACCTTTCTCATTTAAGTAGAATGTAGCCCCTGAATTCCCAGTAACTAAAATCTTACCATTGCTTTTTGCAATAAAAGTTCCATTTTCTGTTTCAGGACACCAAACAAGCCCTTTATATTTTTCTTTTGAAATATGTTTTTTATCAACTTGACAATCATTTCTGTTTGTAATATAAGTTCTGTATTTTTGTTCTCCCTTTTTCTTTCCCATATTTAAAGTTCCTTCCCCAACTAATGCTCTCTTATTAATCAAAGCGCATAATAGAGCCATAAATTCAATTCTTTTTATATTTTGACTACAATATTCCCCTGTTTTAGTTCCATCTCCCAACATCATCATCTTATAAATTTCTTTTAATGCTCTACCCCTTAAATTAAGAATATCAAACTTTGGAGTTCTATCAAAATTAATCCAATCAAAAATCCAATTAAAATCTTTTAAAAATCTAAATGTAACCATTTCATATTCCTTATTATTAAATCCATTTTTTGTTGGCTTACTTTTATGCATAGAAAAAGGAATATTAGCATCTAAAAATAATTGTTTTATAATATCACATTTGTTTTTGTTGGCTGTTAATGATTGAGAGATAACAACTTCATACCGATTAGATAATCTACCATCTCTTTGTTTTCTTTGTTTAATACATCCATCACTTAATATCCAACCTAACAAACCTGCTTTAGCGGTTCCAATATGTTCACCTTTTCTTTTATAACCACTTAACTTATGTTTAAATTGTGTCCCAAGTGTATCAAACCTACTTAATCTCCACTCGCCCCAATAACTATTTCCATTTTCACTTTTTCTTTTCCTTACAACCAATTTATGTTCATCTGTAAAAGAATAATCTATGTATTTATTTTTAATTCTATTAAGATAACCATTAAAATTATATTTATGAATTTGTTTAACTGGTTTTAATTCAATTTCATTGGTTTTTAAATTTAAAGTATATATTTCCTCTCCATCTTTTAAATTTTTATATGACTTCCAACCTGTTTTGCCTAATATAAGCGTGTTTTCGTTAACACAATGCCGTAAAGTATGGAAATGTATATCTTTTCCAATAACTCGCATAGAAACACGCTTTATGGCTCTCTGAAGTGTCCTTACGGAGCATTCAATAGGCAATTTCCTTAATCCCCTCAACACTGGAGGCATAATTGGAACATCACGATCCTTTTGGCCTTTGGCCTGCCTAATATGTAACATACCTCTTTCCATATCAACATCATCAGGCAATAATTTAGGAACTTCTCCAACCCTCAAGCATTGATAGAAACCTAACATAAAAGCCAATTTAATTTTATTCTTATGAATTCCTTTAACTTCTTTCTCTTTAATTCCTTTAAGTATTTCTAGAAACTCATTGTGAGAGATCGTCTTTGGTAGTTTTCTCAACTTTTCACCTCAATAAAAGCGACTCAAAACCCCAAAAAAGATTGGGGTGGGTATTGGTTTAG
>Ga0272443_10003141_pt1 | contig 19873 bp, 12 predicted proteins | sample SSMAcet12_FD_193581 | JGI IMG/M metagenome (GOLD analysis project Ga0272443, IMG submission 193581) | Marine sediment archaeal communities from Little Sippewissett salt marsh, Falmouth, MA, United States - SSM-Acet-12 | ecosystem: Environmental > Aquatic > Marine > Wetlands > Sediment ... | reverse complement strand
ATGAAGCCACATCTCCAAAGTACTACGATCATCATCCCTCAGCTCGATGGCCTTCACTCTTCTTCCCATAACACACCTCCTCGGGAAGAAGTATAATCAATCTATATACAGAACGCTACACTAGTTGATAAGCTCAAGGAACTCTCTATTGGAGTAGAAACGACTGAAAAGATTCACGAGTTAGTTGAGATCGATAAAGACTGGTTTGATAGTATATAGTCCTCGTTAATTTATCATCGATTTTAGCACTGATGCCCACCTGCAAGTCCCTATGTTATGGCGAGATAGTTGAGAGAACCTGCTTTTGGCTTTGAAATAAGCGAGGCTACCTTTTTGTTTTTGGTAAAACAAACAAACCACGTGGTCGCATAAGCGCCACAAACAATTGATAGGAGGTAGCCTCATGCGGAAGATGCAAAGACATATTGTTAAAGGCAAGCGCGTTTTTGTGGGTCTGGAGGATTCCAAGCGCAATTGGAAGTTATGTGTTCGTTGTGAAGGTATGATTGTAGACGAGACAAGTATGCCGACAGAATATGAGAATCTTCGTAATTATTTGAGGCGGGATTATCCTGACTGTGAGATAGGGGTAATCTACGGGCCACCCCCATTATTCCTGTTGGTGCACGAGACGTACACCAACCACAATGGTAACTTTCACAAGCTGATCACACTTCCGACTCTGTCGTAATCAAGATCAGCCGGAACGCGATGAATGAAGATGGCAAGGCATACAAAAAGCCCCCGCAGTGCGGGGGCTTTCGTGTATAGCAAAACCAAGTATAATCGGCTTAGTACATGTCGCCGTAGCCACCCGGAGGCATTCCGCCCGGACCAGCCGGCATCGGCATATCTTTCTTCTCTTCCGGCTTGTCCGTAACCATAGCCTCGGTTGTGAGAAGAAGTGATGCTATCGAAGCGGCGTTTTCGAGCGCGCTGCGAGCAACCTTGGTCGGATCGATAATACCGGCCTGGTACATATCGACATACTGATCGGACTCGGCATCGTAACCCTGTCCCTCGCTTGCCTCTCTGACCTTGTTCAATACGATCGAACCCTCGACACCCGCGTTGTGCGAGATGTTGCGCAGAGGAGCCTCGAGCGCTCTGATGATGATCATCTTGCCGACTTTCTCGTCGCCTTCGATATTGAGATTGTCAAACGTCGGGAGGATGCGCAGGAATGCAACACCACCACCCGGAATGATGCCCTCTTCGACTGCCGCACGGGTAGCGTGCAGGGCGTCCTCGACGCGGGCTTTCTTCTCTTTCATCTCGGTCTCGGTGGCAGCGCCAACGTTGATAACCGCAACACCACCGGCCAGCTTCGCGAGACGCTCCTGGAGTTTCTCGCGGTCATAGTCGGATGAGGTCTCGTCGATCTGTCTGCGAATCGATTCGATACGGCCCTTGATATCCTCGGTCTTGCCGGAACCCTCGACGATCGTAGTGTTGTCTTTGTCAACCGTGATCTTCTTGGCAGTACCGAGATCGGAGATGACAGCGTTCTCGAGTTTGAAACCGAGTTCTTCGGAGATAACCTTGCCACCGGTCAGGATAGCGATATCTTCGAGCATGGCCTTTCTGCGGTCGCCGAAGCCCGGAGCCTTGACAGCGCAGACCTTAAGGGTGCCGCGCAACTTGTTTACCACCAGCGTAGCGAGAGCTTCACCCTCAACATCCTCAGAGATGATGAGCAGGGGCTTGCTGGTCTGGGCGATTTTTTCGAGAACCGGGAGAAGATCCTTCATCGAGCCGATCTTCTTGTCATGAATCAGAACATACGTATCCTCGAGTTCCGCATGCATGGAATCGGGGTCGGTGATGAAATACGGTGAAAGATAACCACGGTCGAACTGCATACCCTCGACAACTTCGAGATTGGTCTCGGTCGACTTGGCTTCCTCGACTGTGATAACGCCGTCTTTACCGACTTTATCCATAGCCTCGGCGATAAGCTCACCGATATGCTTGTCATTATTGGCGGAAATTGTACCAATCTGCGAGATCTCAGTCTTGCCGGAAACCGGCTTGGAGAGCTTTTTGATCTCCTCGACAGCGTGCGCGACAGCCTTGTCGATACCGCGCTTGATAGCCATCGGATTAGTACCGGCGGTCACATTCTTGAGACCCTCGGCGTAGATAGCCTGAGCGAGAACTGTAGCGGTCGTGGTGCCGTCACCGGCAATATCGGAAGTCTTGGACGCAACTTCACGGACCATCTGTGCGCCCATGTTCTCGAAACGATCTTCGAGTTCGATCTCCTTGGCGACCGTTACACCGTCTTTGGTGACGGTCGGTGAGCCGAATTTCTTGTCGAGAATAACGTTGCGACCCTTGGGACCGAGAGTGACCTTGACGGTATCGGCGAGTTTGTCGACACCCTTCTTGATCTTGTCACGGGCCGAAGTCTGGTATTCAATCATCTTAGCCATAATCAACTGTCTCCTTTATTCGGTTCGATTATATAATTGCGAGGATGTCGGACTCACGCATGATGAGGTACTCCTGATCGTCGAAAGATACCTCGGTGCCTGAGTACTTGCCATAGAGAATCTTATCTCCAACCTTGACCTCAAGATCAACTCTCTTGCCGTCTTCGGTGGTTCTTCCAGGACCGGCGGCTACGATTTCGCCCTGCATCGGCTTTTCTTTCGCGGTGTCAGGAATAATGATTCCGCCCTTCTTGACCTCCTGCTGCTCGAGCGGCTTAACCACTACACGGTCTGCCAACGGCTTGAGATTCAGCTTTTCTGCCATTTTGGAATCCTCCTTGGAATTCAATTATGTAAGTTTGTTGTCTACCATTATGTTAAATCCCTCTGTTAGCACTCGATTCATTTGAGTGCTAACAATCGGCGAATATAAATGTTCCAGTTTTTTTGTCAAGCGAAATCCACTTTTTTTGTGTAAATCATACTATCCCATAAGTTGCTGTCATTTCTGATATTACATCAAATTACACCTAATATTGCGATTCTATTTGCAGGTCACACATGCCAGAGGCAGTCAAGACCCGGCAACTGCCGGGAAATACCTGCAAAAACGATGGCATATTTGAACAAGGAACTCTGTCAGGCTCCATTGGAAGATGCAGATTTTCGTAAAAAAAATGGAACATAGTTGCGCGTGCAACCGTTTCATTGCATACTATTATTTTACGGATGGATTTATGGAGAAAATTGCACCAACAGATCAGGACGTTTTAGGAAGAATACTGGGTTGTGTAACCTCTCACTGGTTTAAGAGTCTCGACAGACTTCTGACAGAGGAGGGATTCGAGTTCGATCATGTCAGGATGATTGTGCTGATAAATGTCTTTCACCATCCCGGTCTCTGTCAGAGCTGTTTTACTGATATGGCCGGGCGTGACAAGGCATCAATTACGCGTATGATTGATGAAATGGAGACATCCGGTCTTCTTAAGCGATCCCCCGATGAGGAGGACAGGCGAAGGAAGCTTCTTTATCTGACGGATCAGGGGAAGGATACTACACTGAGACTCATGAAGATCGGGAAACGTCTCGAAAAGCAGGCGCTGACGGGAATAAAGCCGGATAATGTCTCGATTTGCAGAGATGTACTGCTCAAAGTTTACACAAACCTGAATGTGAAAGAAAACGGGGGGATGAGGTGTCATGTTAACAATGAAACAGTTGATGAAGCTGATAGATGAACGGCTGTTGATGAATGTTGACAGCCTTTATTTCAGATAAGGACTATGGTAAGCTTGGAATACACACACATTTGTCAGAGACTTGAGAGGAAAATACAATGAAGATGCCCCTTCGATTATTGGTTCCGGTAGCAATTTTAGTGGGAGGATTTCTATCAATGATAGGTCTTCTCAGCCTGAGATCTGAACCGGAGGCAAGAACACCCGTACCTCAAACTAAAGCGGTTTTCACAGAGACGGTCAGCCTTGACGAGATTGCTGCTGATGTCTCCGCACTCGGCAGGGTTATCAGTGCGCAGCCGGTTGATCTTTACAGCGAAGTCTCCGGCGAGCTTATGATGGGGGATGTCCCGTTCAAGCCCGCTCAGTCGTTCAAGAAAGGGGATCTTCTCGTGCGAATAGATGACCGCCAGACGCTGTATCAATTGAATTCAACCAAGAGTGAATTGATGACTGCACTCGCTCAGGTTCTACCTGAGATCAAGGTCGATTTCCCGGATAAATATCAGAAGTGGCAGGAATATTTCGACAGGATTGAATTCGACAAGAAAGTTCCAGCTCTTCCCGATGCGGACAATCAGAAAATCAAATTGTTCCTTTCTCGATTCAGTGTATACAAGCTTTACTACTCTGTGAAGGAACTTGAGTTGACCCTATCCAAGCATTATTTCTATGCACCATTTGACGGATCAATTCTTTCGACAGAAATGAGAATCGGTTCCACTGCTCGAAGCGGATCACAGATAGGGCAGATACTCAACCTCGAGAGTCTCGAGGTCGAGGTTCCGGTTCCGGTTGTGGATGTCGATTGGATCGACGAAACCAAACCGGTGGAGTTGACACTATCGGGTGACAATAGTAACAAGGCTGTACGCTATACCGGCATGATTACGAGAAGAGCGAGTACTATAGATACGAAATCGCAGACTGTCCAACTGTATGTCTCGGTTGATAAGACCGATGGCAAACCGTTGCTCGAGGGTACGTATCTTGACGTTAAGATACCGGGAAGAACTGTCAACAGTGCTTTTGAGCTGCCCCGCCGCGCTCTGTATGAGAATCGTTATGTGTATGTTATAAATGACGGAAAATTTGAGTATCGTGAGGTTGATATTGCACGGATGGAAACCAACAGTGCAATCATCAACGGTGGACTATCCGATGGTGATACGGTCGTGACAGAGCTACTTCAGGGTGTGGCTCCGGGCATGCCGGCAAAATCTCGTAGTCTCGAATCATAATTACGGGGGCTGTTAATGCGCAAGATTATTTCATTCTACATTAAGTACCCGGTATGGACATCGGTTCTGTTCTTCAGCGTAATGGGTTTTGGTCTGATTGCACTTGGTCAGATACGCTATTCATTCTTTCCTGAAATAGAACCGGACACGATAACGGTGCAGGTTGCCTATCCGGGCGCCTCTCCGGAGGAGGTCGCCGAGGGTGTTGTTCTCAAAATCGAGGAGGCTCTTGACGGTCTCGAGGGTGTGGACCGCACAACCTCCGTATCGCAGGAAAATTCCGGGATAGTAACGGTTGAACTACTAAAGGGTACAGACCTGGACGATGCACTTGCGGATGTCAAAAATGCAGTTGATCGTATTAGCTCATTCCCGGTGGATGTGGAAAATCCGGTTATCTATGAGGGTTCATTCAGAGAGCGCGCGCTGTCGGTGCTGCTGTATGGGGAAACCGATCTATATAATCTCAAATATATAGCCGAGGATTTTCGCGATGAGATGCTCGCGACAGATAATATATCGCAGGTGAGCATTGAAGGCATACCGGATCTCGAATTCTCCATTGAAGTGTCAGACTCTGATCTAAGACGGTACCAGTTGACATTCGATGAAATATCGAATGCTGTGGCCCAGGCGAATGTCAATCTGTCCGGGGGTAAATTTGATACCAGTGATGAAGAGATACTGATCCGCGCCTGGGGGCGTGGTTACTACGTTGACGAACTTGCGGATATACCGGTACGCGGAAATGCTGACGGTACTGTACTCAGGCTCAAGGATGTTGCCACGATAAACGAGCAGTGGGAGGATACCCCGGACAAGCAATATTACAACGGGAGAGCTGCGGTTATTCTTAATATCGATCAGGCTGAGGATGAGGATATCATCGCGATTGCGGAACTCGCAAAGGAGATGGTTACCGAGTTTAACGAATCGCATGATGTCGTGGAAGCGCTTGTCATTGATGACCGTACCGTACCGCTGAAACAGCGTGTCGAGTTGCTTGTGAAGAACGGTGTGATCGGTCTCGCATTGGTGATTCTCGCACTCGGGTTCTTCCTGCGACTCAGGCTGTCCTGGTGGGTTGCTGTCAGTATCCCGTTCTCATTTGCGGGGATGTTTATACTCGCGGCATTCCAGGGATTGACAATTAATGTAATCTCGCTCTTTGGAATGATACTCGTGGTTGGTATTCTCGTCGATGACGCAATTGTTGTCGGAGAGAACATATTTTCAAAGCACGAAGCCGGTGAGAACCGCTTCAAAGCGGCCGTAGATGGGACGCTACAGATGGTCGCGCCTGTCAGCACGGCAGTGCTTACCACTGTAATCGCGTTCCTGCCGTTTTTCTTCCTCGATGGAATGCTCGGGAAATTCATCTGGCAGATGGCATTTGTTGTGATATTCTCGCTGCTGTTTTCTCTCGTCGAAGCGTTTTTCGTACTGCCGTCACATCTCGCACACTCGAAAGCTCTTATGCCGGATGCCAGGTCCTCAAAATTCAGAGACAGGATTGAGTCGATCATTACGTTCATTACGCATAGAATGTATGCTCCATCTCTGCGGTATGCTCTCAAGCACAAGTGGGTTACAGTTGTTACTCCAATTGCATTTGTAATGCTGACAATTGGTTTGCTCGGTGGTGGATTAATAGGCTTCACGTTCTTCCCATACATAGACCACGATACCGTTCCGATTAATGTCTCTCTCGTACCGGGCAGACAGGAAGCGGATACGGATTCTCTCCTTGCCAGTTTTGAGGAGTCGATCTGGGTTGTGAATGAGAGATTGAAATCCGAGCGACCGGATGGGAAGGATGTGGTTGTAGGTATAAAAAGGAACATCGGCAGCAACTCATTCGGCGAATCGTGAAGCCATGCCGGGCAGCTTCTCGTGGAACTGCTTGATGGTGAAGAGAGAGATATGACCAGCCGAACGGTAGCGGATATGATACGCAAAGAAGTTGGTTCGGTACCGGAAGCGCAGAATATCTCATTCGGGTCAACCGGACGATTCGGTAAGGCAATCTCGGTCAGTCTTCTCGGGAATGACCATGAGGAGTTGACACGCGCAAAGGATTTACTCGTTACGGCACTCGAAAGTTACGGGGCTGTCAAGGATGTGACAGATACCGATCAGGAGGGGCGGCGTGAGGTCAATATTACACTCAAACCCAGAGCCTATGCTCTCGGTTTCACTCTTCAGGATATAGCCGGTCAGGTACGGCAGGGATTCTTCGGGCAGGAGATACAGCGAATTCAGAGAGGTCGTGACGAGATCAGAGTCTGGGTCCGGTATCGTCCCGAAGACCGCGCAGCTCTCGGTTTTCTCGATCAGATGAGGATTCGAACTGCGGATGGTTCCGAGTATCCGTTTACAGAACTCGCAGACTATACAATCGAGCGTGGAGTGACCTCGATAGATCATCTCGATAGAACACGAGAGATAAAGGTGGAAGCCGATCAGGCGGATATCAAGGATGACCTTCCACCGATTCTGGCCGAGATTGAAGAAGAAATACTTCCCCCGATTCTCGAACAGGTTCAGGGCGTAAGGGCATCTTTCGAGGGGCAGTCGCGAGATCAAGCCAGGATGCAGGCATCAATGCTGCGTGCGTTCCCGATAGCTCTTCTCGGGATGTTCATTCTTGTTACGCTTGTGTTCCGTTCATACGGACAATCGCTTCTGATATTCTCTCTGATTCCGATTGGTATGCTCGGTGCGATCTGGGGGCATGGAATTCAGGGACTGCAGATTAACATGCTCTCCATTGTCGGGATAATTGCGCTGTCCGGTATCATCATTAACGACAGTATTGTTCTTGTGGATCAAATCAACCGAAATTTGAGGTCAGGTGAGAAGGTCTATGATGCGGTTTACAAAGCCGGAATAAGCCGTCTGCGGCCGATCCTCCTGACGACACTGACAACCTCGCTCGGTCTTGCACCGTTGATTCTTGAGAAGAGTACACAGGCGCAGTTCCTCATTCCGCTGGCGGTATCGGTAGCCTATGGTTTGATATTCGGGACTTTTATCCTGCTTGTGATTCTGCCGGCGGCGTTTCTCGTATTTTCGAGTCTCAGGGTTCGGGCAAGTATGTTGTTCAAACAGCAGACTGTAACACCGGAATCGGTTGAACCGGCGGTCAAAGAACTCAAAATGCCCGTACTGGATTGATGATTTAGGAGTGGATGATGTATAGACTTGGAATAATTGCATTAATCTTGTTTCTGTCTTCTGTTTCGTCATTGTCGGCGCAGGAGATTCTGACACTCGATCAAGCGGTTGAAATCGGACTGCGTAACAATTTCGATATCCGAATCGCCCGAAATGAAGCTCAAATGGCTAAGAACAACAGGGGACTTGGTACCGCAGGGTTTCTTCCGAATCTGAACGCCACCGGTAACTATAATCTGCTGTCGAGTGAACAGACTTCCGATACCCCCGAATACGACTACGAATCTGATACGGAACAGTGGGGTGGATCGATAGAATTGAGCTGGACGATCTTCGATGGATTCAAGATGTTCGTGGAGAAAAAACGATATAATGCACTCGCTTCTCTGGGAGAATATCAAGCTCGTAATACGATTGAACAGAAGGTGGTGGATATAACACGTGCCTATTATAACCTTGTCCAGCAACAGCAGCTACTACAGGTTGCGGAGGATACCAGAGCGGTCTCTGAAGAGCGTCTTGACCGTGAAAGGGTACGCAATGAAGTCGGAGGAGCCTCCTCGACCGATCTTCTAAATGCCCAGGTATCTTACAACAGCGACCGGGCGTTGTATCTCGATCAAAAACTCGCTGTTACGATTGCCCGGGAAGACCTCAATCTGGAACTCGGACGAGATCCCGCGACAGAGGTATCTGTGTCGGAAGAGATCGAGATTGAGCCTCTCGATATGGATCTGGAAACTCTTCGCAGACTATCATTCGAAAACAACAGCTCTCTCAAAGTTGCCGAGATGTCCAGGCGAGCCGCCGAGAGCCAGTTGCGGAGTTCATTTTCGAATTTTCTGCCTCGCTTGAATCTTGTCGCTGACTATGGTTATTCGGATGTCACACTTGACAGGGACAATCTCGATATGGATATCATGACAGAGAGCCGGGATGCCTCGGTTAGTCTTGTGCTGACATTCAATATCTTCAATGGCACGCGTGATCGTGTCGATTATCAGAATGCGCGGTTGGAGTCGGAGAATGCGCGGCTCACTCTGGAGAGCGCGGAGAATATGCTTGCGGGGCTGGTGAAAGAAAAATACGAGACATATCATCAGCGGATGGAGTTGCTTAGCCTCGAAGAGGAAAATGTTGAAGCCGCACGCCAGAATCTCGAACTCCAGCAGGATAGCTATGAATTGGGTGCTACAAGCTCTATCGAATTTCGGGATGCACAGGTCAGTCTAATTAGTGCACGGACATCCCTCGTTTCCGCCTGCTATGAAGCGAGTATCGCGAGGCTGGAGATCGATCAGCTAATCGGAAGGATTCATGTCTCCGAGTGATTCCGAATGGTGTTTTCCAAACAGCAGCCGCTGTGGAGATTCGATTGCATATATCAAATCGTAAATCCCGATAGCCTCTCCCTTTTGTCGTTGCGATAGATTCCATTCTTCAGCCTGAAGAGAATCCGCAAGGATATATTCGACATCGATTTTACTCGCGTAATCCTCAAGGAAATCCGGAACCTTGTTATCATCGGCAGCCCTGTTGATACCACGCCAGGACACGATCGTAAATCTGTCGTCATTGGGAAATATGAAATCGAGCGGCGCCATAACGACCGCGCCTTCTTCCATCTTCGAAGCCAGACGGCGGTTTGTGTCAAGCAGGTAATCTTTCTCAAAGAATGCCGAATGAACAAGCGATGTCACCCCGAACAATATGAGAATTGCAGACCAGACATTGCGTACCTTGCACGCAGTCTTTTTCCAACTTGCTTGCTTGATGTGATCTGTTAATAATCCTCTCGCTATAATCAGGGCAAAGAATGGCATGAGAGGGACAGAGTATTGTGTCATCTTCGGGAATGGAGGGATTGCGATTACGACGATCAAGACAGCCGTGTATATAAGAATCGGTCGCTCTCTGCGATACCACTCTCTTGTCATGGATATAAGGGAGAGGAGAAGAAGAACCGATATGCCGATTATCTCCGGCTTGCGGAAGAGACGTTTGTGTTCTTCGAGTATGCCTAAGAATGGCGTCCACCATTTGGTTGGCACTTTCGCGAGCATCAGGTCATTGTCGAACATCTGTGCTGTAAACAGATCCGGTTGCGAAAACCAGCCGGATAGATAGGGAAGGAAAAAAAGCACAGCGGTAAGAAGGTGAAACAGAGCCTGCGTGAATTTTCTCTCTGTCAGCAACAGTACGAAAGCCGCAGCCGCAAACGCCAGTCCTAGCGGATGTGCCAGCCCGGCGAGTCCGGCAAGAGCGCCGGACAGGATATAGAGGCGGAGATCAATACCCTCACGAGCACGCATCAGGATAATAAAACTCGCAAAACCACACAGCATTACCATCGGGTCGGGACGAAACAACAACTGCTTGTTCCAGAAAACCGGAGTACACAGCAGAATAAGGATTGCAGTCTTACGAACAGAGAGGGTATCACTCCGAGTGGATACGAAATAAATAAGCAGCAGCGTTAGCAATCCGCAGAGCACGGGAACGAGCCGCAATTGGTGAAGTCCCCAGCCAAGAATCGAGCAGATGCCGCCTCCGGTCCAAACAAGAAGCTTGTGATATACTACAATCTTGCCATCCAGAGGGGGGAAATCCAGAAATAGACTCGAATGAATCTCTCCTGAATCGATCAGGCTGTTTACCTGTTGACCAAGCCAGGCGTCATCCGCCTGAATTGGAGCATGAAAGAATGCAAAGACGAAGAGTACGGCAAACAGTGCAAGTGCCGTTGGAAAAAACCATTTCAATTCATTTTCAAGCTTCAAACCTGTCTCCGAGGTTGTAGAGCTGTTTTTCCGCCCGCTCAAGTTACTCGCGGTTCGAAGAGTAAGTCAAGTCGATTCTGTAGATCATACAATTCGCTTAAGAACTGATACGATCGGATATTCTCAGAACCTGCTACTGAGATGATCGGCCATTTCGCCTTGACTTGGTTTTTCTGAGCAATTATTATTGGCCTCGTATGTCTTGATCACATTCATCTCGGAGCCAGTCAATAAATGACAGAGAGTAATGGACGTTCTCGCTATATAAAGCTGTTCTCCCTTCTTCTGATCTCTTTACTGGTCGGTGGGGTGCTGTTTTATTTTTTCGGGGAATCTGTCATAACCGATCTGTATAATGGCAGAATACCGTTCACATCGATTGAGTTTTCATCCCAGACCCTGGAGAGACCTCTCGACTACTATCTCGAACGTGCGGACATCATCGTATGGGATTTCCTTGTAGTCGGTTTACCGTTGACTGTTCTGTTCTGGACACTGGTATATTTTGTTTTCAGGAAACTCCTGAGAGTCAGCAGTAGACAGTTTGACTGGAGCATTCCGGAAAAAGAATTCAAGTATGATGTGTTGGTCGGATTCCTCCTGTATTGTGGTATAACGGTTTTGTACTGTCTTCCAATACTCGAAAAGCTATCCACACAGATGATAGGACCACCGGAAGACAATATGTTCTTCTACTGGAATTTCTGGTGGATGTGTGAGAAAGTTATGACCGGCAGTGGTAATCTGGTCTTTACAGATTATATGTTTTATCCGGAGGGTACGTTTCTATACTATCACTCGTGGTCATTCTACAGTCTCTGGCTGTCGGTATTGCTGAATCAGTTTTTCAATCAGGTAGTTACATACAATATAATTGCACTCCATGGTTACCCACTTGCCGGTGTTACAGCTTTTCTTCTGGTGAAATACCTCACGCGGAACAGCTATCTTGCGCTTCTCGGTGGTTTCATGTTTGCATTCTGTCCGTATCATTTTGGTCGAACACTTCATCACATGAACCTGAACCCGATTCACTTCGTACCTCTCCTTGTTCTGTTTCACATTAAGTCTGTGAGGAGCCGGGGATATTCCAATGCGATACTGGCGGGTCTGTTCCTGCTTCTGAATACGCTCTGCAGTTGGGTGTACATGATAGTCTGTATTTATTTCATGGCATTGAGTTATATCTACATTGCATTGAAAAAAAGGGGCCTGATTGTAAAGGATGTTCTTATAAAGACATGCCTGACAGTCGGTCTTGCCATTGTGGCTCTATCTCCATGGCTTGTTAAGATGATTCCAATTGGAGTCCAGGGTATGAAGGTCAAAGGGATTGGTCGCACACTTTTTGTCACCGATGTTTTCTCGATTTTTGTTCCGGGCGAGTATCATTGGGCGGGCAATTTCGGACCGATAGCCGATATAAATTCGTTATTCACAGGAAACAAATGGGAGATAGCCACATATCTTGGTCTGTTTTCCCTTGTAATCATTGCAATTGTAATTGTGCGGAAAATGGCGCCAATCCATAAGTATCTCGCTGGAGTACTGGCATTTATAATGTTGTCTCTTGGACCGGAACTTCACGTCCTTGGCAATGTGCTGTATCTCGCCTTGCCGGATTCAGTTCTGGCGTATGTGCCCTTGTTTTCAAGCTTGCGTACTCCGGTCAGAAATATCCTGTTTGCGTATATCTTCTGGAGCATCGCTGTCCCGATTGCGAGTGCAGCACTGATTGGATCTGTAAAAAAGCACTGGCTTAAAGTGCTGTTGATAGTTGCAATCCCACTCCTGATTTTCGTCGATTTCTTCCGGTTCTTTGATGAAACAGCTGATTTGACAGTACCGACATGCTACGAGATGATTCCCGATGAAGATGTGGGTGCACCTCTCCTCGATCTTCCGTATGGATACGTTGCGATGCAGTATTATAAATACTATCAGACTTTCCACAATCATCCAATGGTGCAGGGGCACACTTCCCGGAAACTGAGTGAAACACTGATTGATACACTCGATTTTGAAGACATTGAAAGGCAGAGAGAGCAGTTGACCAATGCGGAAGTCCGGTATGTGATAATTCACAAGGATATTAAGGGTGAAAAGAGTAAAGAGGGTGGAGAGGTTGATCCCGCAATGTATAATGAGGTGTATGATACCGTATACGAGGATTCATGCACAATTCTATACAGAGTATATTGATGAGATTCGAATTATAACTGCCAATACCCGATCCCGAAAAAGAAAAGCCTGTCAGTTAAAAAGCTGACAGGCTTGTATTCTTGGTAGCCCTAGGGGGAATCGAACCCCCGTTTGATGGCTGAGAACCACCCGTTCGTTAGGGGTGTTTCTGTATGTTATTGGCAGTCAGCGACCTGAGCTACAACTGTAAGAATCACAAATGGATGCGTTGTGCATTTGCGTTGATATGCTTTGCCTTATTTTGATCTGTTTTGACGGAAAATGGGCACCGTTTGGGCACAGGAGACTTATTTTGTCTGACAGTTTGACGACATAAGACTATTTCTTAACATCAAGCTGACTGTGACAACTTCGCGAAGAACCGGAACATTATGATCTGAGTACGTCACAAATGAGTCACCAGAGCACTAACTGATTCGACATCACGGCGCAGAGGCGAGAACCTGTTGATCCTCGCCTCTACTTTAGATTGTCAATTCAAGTTTACTTCATCAGCACCATCTTCTTTGTTTCAACAAAGTCGCTGGCTGTCATGCGGTAGAGGTAGACTCCGGTTGCGACCTCGTTGCCGGAATCATCGGTGCTGTTCCATTCGACAGTGTATGATCCGGCGGTGTAGTATTGATTGGTCAGTGTCTTCACCTTCTGGCCGGTGATGTTGTACACCTCGATTTTGACATTCCCGTCCCTCGGTACGCCGAACTCGATTGTGGTCGTCGGGTTGAATGGGTTCGGGTAAGCGTTACCGAGTGAAAATTCAGTCGGTATAGCCGGTTGATCTGTTTCAGCTTCAATCTTTGCCGGTGGAGTACCATCGAGTGTGATTTCGACTTCTGAGATGAACTTGTTGCCGTCGGTAAATTCACCGGTGATGGTGACCGTATGTGTACCGGCTTCTGCATCTTCTCCGAGACTCTGGACAGCGAGTTGACGGCTGAATGATATCTCGAGCACTGAACCCTCGAATCCGGTCATCGACGGCCGAATACGATACCGTCCGCCATAGATCGGCACCTCATCGTTCAACATGATCGTTGTTGGATCGATGTCCTCAGCGTTGTAGTCACCCGCGACATTACCAACGTACGAACGAACCGTACCGCGCGTGTCGATTAGCCAATCGAATGACCAAGCCGATGGTAGAATGATCGCTTTGGCACTATTCGGTGTCATTACCACAGTCTCGGTCTCCGCGATCGGTTGCTGTATCTCGATGTTGCCTGCCACATCTGTTGCGATACAAATGAAGCCGTACGAATGCCCATCCTCGCCCTCAAAACTTGCAGTTGTATCCTCGGTTCGCGTAATATACTCAGAGAAATCAGAACCATCGGTGGAAACCAGGATTGTGAAGTAATCAATTTCCCCGATCTCATCGGTGCCACTCCACGAAATCGAGAACTCAGATGTTGTAACTTCATCCGGCAGTGGATCAATTGTTCCAGCTGGAGGAATGGCGTCAATGATATTCACTACCTCATTCGTCGTGTAGATGTCAAATACTTCAAACTGAATGTCAGCGGTGTTTCTTATATCTGTCCCAGATGGCAAACCCGGTAGTGGTCGAATTGAGAACAAGACATGACCGGTTGAATCCGGTAGAAGGTCAATATTGAGAAGATCCCACTTGACTGTTCTCGTCGCCTCGTCGATAGAACTGCCATCGGGAGTGAGCAACTCCAATGTTGATAGATCAAGGTCCGGGTCCAGAACATCAGTTACAAAGACGTCTCTAGCCTCGATGGTACCGATGTTCTCATAGTGGATTGGATAGACAAGGAGTTGGTCAGGCTGAATGTACTTAGGTGCGATGACTGCCTTCTCGTTTGGGTCAATTGCCCCTTGTGTAGGTTCCTCGTTTGATGCACAATCCATCGACTCTTTGACGGCTTCATAACAGTCTTTGGCAAAATCGTATACACTCACCAGACATGATGATCCACCTGGGACCGGCACCCCAACAAGACAGGTAAAACATATGCCAAGGCAAACAGGGCATTCGCCGATCTCCACCGGGATTGGCCCGCAGGCGATACCGCAACCTTGGCAGATTGAAGCACAGACACCGCAGGCGGGAAATGCTTGAAGACCATCGATCAAACATTTGTACCACTTGAATGCCAGTTCCGACCCCGAGCATACTGGGCCCCCAACAACCAGATCACCCAGCGGTGTTGACGGATCGAGGGTCACTTGATATGACAAGACTGTGGATTCACCTGCTCCTAGTTCGGGGATCACCCAAAGGACAATTGATGCTTCTTGAAGATAGCTGAGATCGGCAACGGCATCAGGGAATACTGAATTAATCGTGAACATAGCAGGGTCTACGAGTTCAAGTACTTCAACATCCAGTGAAGTTGAGCTGCCTACGTTCTCTACCAGAATGAAATAGTCTATTTCTCTTCCAGGTACCGGCGCAGTACCGGCCTTGCTTACTCGAATATTTGGAGGTGGTAAGATCAGGATCACATTCAGCGTGAATGCTTTCTCTATATATCGGCCACTACCGTCTGTCACTCTTATGGTAACGGGAAACTCGCCAGTCTCATCCGGCGTTCCGCCAAGGATTCCGTCTGAAGTGAAGCTTACGCCTGCCGGAAGCGAACTTGCCTCAATAGACCACGTGTATGGAAGTTCGCCACCGATAGCGCGCAATTCCTGCGAGAATGGTTCTCCTAGCTTCACTGACGACAGTTGTCTGGTATCAATCATCAGCTTACACTTACCAGCGCCTCCAGCTGCATATATCGCCGCGAGTTCCTCTCGGGAAAGCGCTCGATGGTAGACTGTGATCTCGTCGAGACGACCACTCATGAAGCCCAACCACTCTGCTTGGCCTATAGTCAAGGGAGCGTTCGGGTTCAGAAGCGTTACAGTGTTTACTGCAGAATCCGCTGCAACGCCATCAATGAAGACCGTGTAAGTATCGCCTCGTCGTGTTACTGCCAAATGGTACCATTGGCCAACAACCGGTGCGAACGGAGCCCTGGGGAACCACTGAGGTCCTATCCCGGGACCGTTGATGTGGAAGTGAAGATATCCTCCGCCAAAACCGAACCACCACTTCCGTGTGTTGTACGCTCCTTCGTCATTCCCTATGAAGATGTCTCCGGGATGAGCCAGGGTACCGCCACCCGGATGATCGAAGTTGGCCCACAACTCCACCGTGAAATCATTAGCTCCAAATGACCAAAGATCATTGTCCGGGACACCGACATAGTCATTTGATCCATCAAATTGAAGTGCATTGCCATTAATACCCTCAACTATGGTTGGTCCATTGACATGCACGCCGGGATTTGATCCAATGATGTCATCCACGTTTGTCCCGGTTTCCTCATCCATTGGCCACCATGCAATTCCCCCAACTGGTGGGTCAATACAATCCTGTGCGTTAACAATCGGAATGCTCAGGCAAACGAGCATGAGTCCGATAGAGATCCTTCTGATTAACACATCATCCTCCTGGTTTCTGAGCGTGTTTTCGCTCTGGTGATATATCCGTACCTAAGACATTCTACTTCATCAGCACCATCTTCTTTGTTTCAACAAAGTCGCTGGCTGTCATGCGGTAGAGGTAGACTCCGGTTGCGACTTCGTTGCCGGAATCATCGGTGCTGTTCCAATCGATGGTGTATGATCCGGCGGTGTAGTATTGATTGGTCAGTGTCTTCACCTTCTGGCCGGTGATGTTGTACACCTCGATCCTGACATTCCCATCACTTGGTACGCCGAACTCGATTGTCGTTGTCGGATTGAACGGATTCGGGTAGGCGTTTCCGAGCGAGTAGTCGGTCGGGACAGTTGGCTGATCGGTTTGAGCTTCGATCTTTGCAGGGGGCGTACCATCGAGCGTGATTTCGACTTCTGAGATGAACTTGTTGCCGTCGGTAAATTCACCGGTGATGGTGACCGTATGTGTACCGGTTTCTGCATCCTCTCCGAGGCTCTGGACCGCTAGTTGTCGGCTGAATGATATCTCGAGCACGGATCCATCGAATCCGGTCATCGATGGCCTAATACGATACCGCCCGCCATAGATCGGCACCTCATCATTCAGCAGTATCGTTGCCGGATCGATATCCCCGGCGGTGTAATCCCCTGCGCAATTCCCCACATACGCACGAACTGTTCCCCTCGGATCAGTCAGCCATGAGGAGGACCAGCTACCAGGCAGGACAAGTGAGATCACCTCGCAACGATAGTATCCGGTATCTATTTCAGTAGGAAGGAACAACGAATCAAGAGAACCGTCAAAGTCGTTGTCAATACCTGAATTGACTTGGCTAGACGTGAAACTGAAGTTGGTCTGTATCTGAAGTCCATTGTAACAGGAATCTACGAATCTGTAATATCTCAGCGAGTCTTGACTATCAGGAAAGATCAAATCCTGATGCACCAGACCGTCACCAGTGCAAGTCCAGAATCCTGTATAGTCCCTGTCATTTGGAAGCATAAATGCATAAGCGATTGTGTCCGGTGTCTCTTGAAGCGGATACCCACCTGTCATTTTTGCAAAGCTTGCTCCTGGGATTTCATCCCAGAACTGTCCACTCTCATCTATTCCAAGTTTGTTACCCTCATGATCAACAACAAGTGGATTGACTGGTGAGCCAAGCACGATGTCTATGCTATTTCCTATCAGTGGATTATCAACCAGAGCATTTAGAGCGTATTCAGTAATTGAAGCCTTCGATATACCCGCATCGAAGAACTTGAACATTGCAATCGAATGCGTTTCGCTGAACGACCTCGTATACATTATGCAACCATCGCTTTATGGATCATATATGATTCTCTGTTTAGTCTTGGACGATCCACAAACCACGTTCTCGTCAACATTGTTACTGATGATCAACTCAAATCCATCAGTGCCATTGTCAATTAGACCTGTCGCTAAAACTGCATGCCACCACATATCATCCATATCGATGGTTTCAGTATTTGATAGGCTCAGGAACATGGGTTGTGGAATGCCATTGTTATCGACATTGCTCTTGAATTTTCCAATCTCGCCCTCAATTTCAGTGGGACTGGATACATTTGCGTATGTTCCTCCAACGAAATGCTCCAGCTGTTTTAACGCACTCCAAGTGAAGGTATCTACAATGTCATCGCAAGCCTCATCATTGCAGAGCCGGAGGTCATACGCATTCGAACATTCACTTGAATTATCACAATAGCCTGGCTGAACATCGCAAGGAATATCTAGCTCTTCATAGTAGTAGTCTGCCTCAGTAGCAGCGAAACCGCTGCAGAATCCATTCTCTTTTCCAAATCGAATGGCTATTTTTTTGATCTTTTTCTGACTGATTACTGGAATCTCGTCTCTAATCCGCTCAAGAATACTGCGCTTATCCTTTGCCACAGCATCGAATTGGTTGTCATTGGCAAAAGAATGGTTGTCAACGCCGAACTGGAAATCCGAAACATACACACTCATCTCGGCTGATTCACAGTTAGTTGGTGGTTCACAGACAGACAAAGTGACATTGAACACCCCTGGTTCTGAGTATGTATGGTCGATACCGTATTTTATCGTGGAGAATGTCTGAGTTTCGCCGTCACCGAAATCCAGTGCATACTCACTAGCCCCTGAGGTAGACCCCTCCATGCTGAACTTGACTTTGAAACCACACCCTGCGCCACCGTCGATAGGGGCAGTACCCTGGTACTTGCCGCTAAGTTTAGCGACAGGGGCCTCATCAACCTCATACCTCGCAGTCGAAGACAGCCTAATCTCATCTATTAGGACAGGATCTGTTACAGAATACGCCGAAAGCTTAAGACTACCAAATCGCCTTCCGAAGAAGTCGAGACTATAGACACCAGTAAATACAACTTCGTCATCAATAAGAAATGTCACTAAATCCGTACCCTCGACCTGGAATACGATATGGTGCCAGTTGTTGTCAAATATCTGAGGTACGTCAATTCGCGCGCAGTCCTCATATCGGCAATTGTACGGCTGATACATCGATAAAGCGCCATCGTTTATCCAGCAGATCAGTGGGTTTGATCCTCCAGAAGCTCTAAAAAGGCTTAGATCGAACGTAACTTGATTGTCCGCTGTCCCTTTGAAGAAGAACTCCAGTGTGAAACTGTCACCAAGTGAGGGCATTTCGCCAGTTGAGAAGTCGGATCTCAGTGAGTGGAGACAATTGCCATGATAACCGCCCCCTGCTATCTCAGCATTTGGGGTACCATCATACGAGTCGACAAACGGGAACGAACCAGTATTATCCGGGACAATCTGAACGTAGGTGGCAGCGTCACAGAAACTGTAGTTACAAATGGTCATATCATCCACTGCGAAGTACTGTTGATCTTCAGGACATGGTTCGAACGGTCCAGTCTGCACAGGGATGAGAAGTATATCAGCATACTCCTGCACGGGGAAATCACAGGGCACTTCACTATCATAAGTAAGCGTTATGTCCAGATCGATGAGATCTGCCGAAAGCTCATCCTCCAAAGCGGTACCAGACCCTTCAACAAGTGTAATCTCGTCACCTGGATCAAGGTCAACACCACCTGCTGATGATATCCAACCGTAGTCGTTTTCTGTGAAGAAACCGTCCACACCAGTACTCATATTCCAGATCAACGATGTCAGATAGTCTCCAAAGTGAACAGGAATTTCTTCTTCATTGACCATATAGACTTCTAGAGTGCCGTCAGAGCCAGGATAGAGGTACTCAATCTCTCCAAGCAATTCATCCCAATAAGCATAGGAGAACGAATACTGCGGAGGGCGTAAACTCGCAGTGATTGTACTAGCTTGGTAAGGATCA
>Ga0272443_10003140_pt1 | contig 19876 bp, 18 predicted proteins | sample SSMAcet12_FD_193581 | JGI IMG/M metagenome (GOLD analysis project Ga0272443, IMG submission 193581) | Marine sediment archaeal communities from Little Sippewissett salt marsh, Falmouth, MA, United States - SSM-Acet-12 | ecosystem: Environmental > Aquatic > Marine > Wetlands > Sediment ... | reverse complement strand
TCTGGGTGGAAAAAGCTTTCCGTGAGAATCTGGGTGCGAACCTGATCACGGTCAATGCGGTTGAGGAATTCTTCAGCAATCTGGAGGGGGTCACCGAGCCGGAGGAGAAGCGGCGCATCATCGGTGAGACCTTCATTCGCCTGTTTGAACGGGCAGCACACGACCTGGACGATCCGCCTTTCCTCGTGCAGGGTACCATTTATCCCGACGTGGTGGAATCACGCGCACCAGAGCGCAGCCAGGCTCAGCGGATCAAGACCCATCACAACGTGGGCGGCCTGCCGGATGAGATGGATTTTGAACTGGTCGAGCCGCTGCGGTATCTTTTCAAAGATGAGGTACGCATCATAGGGGAAGCGTTGGGTTTACCGCGTGAACTGGTCTGGCGGCAGCCTTTCCCCGGGCCTGGCCTAGCAGTACGCTGCCTGGGCCCGCTCACGCTTGAACGCGTGGAGAGACTGCGGGAAGCGGATGCGATTTTCACGTCAGAGCTGGCGGAGGCTGGACTGCTTCACCTGCAAAAGGATGACTCCAATGAGATTTCAGGTACGGCACAGGCTTTTGCCGTCCTGCTGCCGGTTAGATCGGTGGGCGTGATGGGCGACCAGCGCACATACCAGGAAGTGATCGCACTGCGGGCGGTGACCACCGAGGATTTCATGACCGCAGATTGGGCAAAGCTGCCGTATGACCTGCTGGCAAGGGTAGCCAGCAGGATCGTCAATGAAGTGCAGGGGGTCAACAGGGTGGTCTATGATATCACCAGTAAACCGCCTGGCACGATTGAGTGGGAATGATCGCTTGTACATATTCCTACCATCCATACTATTTCCTATCCTTTATCTATCACCCCATATTATCTTTTGTTAGACGTGTCGTTTAACACTATAATATTAATTATGTAAGATTGATTCAATCAAAGTTCGATAATAGAAGGAGAATCGCAATGGATTATGGTGAAATTCTCTCAAAAGCATGGAAGACCATCTGGAAGCATAAGATCTTATGGCTTTTCGGCCTTCTGGCGGGTTGCGGCGCTGCGAATAATGGTGGTGGAAACGCCAGCAGTGCCAACAACGCCAGCAATGCCATTCAGGAATCTTCACAGAACGGCAGATGGGATGTGCCCACCTATATCTCGCCATCTACCCGGTACGCGATTGAAGATTTCTTCCAGACACTTGCAAATATCCCTGTTTGGGTCTGGATCCTGATCGCCCTGGGAATTGTAGCAGTGGTCATTTTCGTATCTGTTATCTGTCTGTTCCTCCGCAACCTGGGCAATACAGGTTTAATCAAAGGTGCCAGTATGGCAGACCAGGCAGGAGAAGATGACAAGCCTCTGTCACTCGGTGAGATTCTCAAAGGCGTGCAGACTTCCTATTGGAAGGTCCTCCTCTTCGATATCGGCTCCAGTGTGGCGATCTTTATGGCAACATTTATCCTGATCGTACCGATCGTTATCCTGGCAGCCTGCACCTGCGGTCTGGGGATGCTGTTGATGATCCCAATAGGATGGTTCCTGAGTGTGATGATTAATTTCAGCATGATCGCCATGGTCGATGAAGAGCTTCCGATCTTTCAAGCCATCTCACGAGCCTGGCAGATGATCATCAATAATGTGGGTCAGGTGCTGGTTATGTTCCTGATACTCGGGATTGGTCAGATTCTTGTGGGTCTGGCGATCAGTTTGCCGCTGCTGTTTGCCGTTGTTCCGGTCATCGTTGCCCTGGTTACCTCAGGGCTGGAGGGATTGACCATTGGATTGGTCATCTCCGGGGTTCTTTTCCTGGCATTCCTGCCGATCATGATCTTCTTGGGGAGCGTGCTGAGGGCGTATGTTTTAGTGAGCTGGACATTGACCTACCGGCGGCTGGTTGAAAATGAAGCCCTTAAACCAGAGGTTATCAAGAAATTAGAAGATCCAGATTGATACAAGCTTAATAGAAAAAGAATCCGGATAAAAAACAAGACAAACCAGATTGTTTTCTTCTGGTTTGTCTTGTTTCGCTTTATCCTGGATATCCAAGAGGACTATTCAAGAACACCCCAGAACTGGATTGTGTTGCTGCTCAACAAGATCAAATCATATCCGTTTGGATGAAACCAGGCATTTATGATTCGTTCTCCCGTAGGATTGATTTCAGCCAGCAGGCTGCCGTCATGCAGACTGTACACAAATGGATAGATCAGCACAAATTCATTATTGGTGGAAATATCGATTATCCCTCCACCTTGACTGGGGATTCCTAAGACCAGGTCACCACTCGGGATTTGCCAGACAGCGCCAATGGAAGAGATCAGATATTGTCCATCCGCGCTGAAATCAAGAGAGCTGCAAACAGGTTGGTTGTTCATCCTGAGGAATTCGATCTGAGTTCCCTTCTGCGTATCCCAGAGAAAAACCGTTTCAGAAGATGTATTACAAAAAGCTGTATATGCACCATCGTCACTCACTGCGAAATAATATGACCTTTCCGGCCTGATCTTAATTAACGCTTTTCCTGTTTCTGAATCGTAAAGTTCAAAATCGCCACCGGTACATATCATGGTGTTGCCTGAACCATTAAAAACGCATGAACCCACTTCCGGGTAATTTCGTATCCACTCCCACGTAGCAATCTCATATGTGTCTATCCGACTTTTACCATGGCCATAGTTATAGATTGCGATATTATCATTGCCCTGGAAAGACACATTTTTCCTAATGGAATGATAGGGGTCGGCGAACTCCGTAACAAGTTCTCCATCAGAACTACTTACGATCCGCACAGTTGCGTTTGTATAATAGGCGAATAAACTACCATCCGGACTGACGGCGACATTGGTTTCCGGTCTATAAGCTTGTGATGTAAGGAGGAGAGCACTATCTGATGCCCCCCAGATTTGGATGGTCCCTTCATCAGAGAGCGTGAAGAATTGACTTCCATCAGGGCTGAACCCCACATCAAAACTGGTTCCGGGAATACCTTTAATTGAGCCTTCGACAGACCCATTATTGGTGTTATAAACGACGATCGTTGCTTCAGTCCTTGTTGCATCTCCATAAAGAATACCTATTCGAGACGAATCCTGGATGAAGGAATAGGATATTGCACTGAAATATTTGCTGGATGAAAATGATGATGATAGATCATACCAGGGTCCCAGGGTGGATGTGTATAAGCTGATATATTTGGTTCTGAATACTAGCCGTTTGCCGTCCGGAGAGAAGGTTGGCAGATCTCGTAATTCAATATTTTGCGAGAGAAGTTGCTGCTTTTCCAAATCAAATACCAACACATCAGAAAATGGATAGGTAGATCTGGCGATATATAGGTGGTTTCCATCAGGTGAAAAGGTCACGGCCCGTGGGTCGATTGATGCATATTCTTCAGGATAATAATCAAATTCAGTTGTCTCTCCCGTTTCTATATTGATTAAAATTACTTTATTATCAATTGATATGTCAGCGATGGTTTTTCCGTCGTAACTAACTGTTGACATGTAAACATCGAATGGAATTTCCGAACTGATTGGATTCAGTTCGAATACCTGCATATCAAGAATTTCCAATGAATCTTGCGCGTTTTTTAGAAGCAGATTCCCATCATCTAAAAAGTGGACAAACGTATAGCCCTGGAGACTTTGCAAAATATCGAGGTTTTCAGCATCCACCACTTGCAGGTCTCTGTCTGTGGTCACAATCAGCGTTTCACCATCGGGAGACCATGCCGCGTCACTCAATGTTCCTAATAGAAAGAACTCTGTTGTCGTAATCATCTGGATGTTATGAATGTTCATCTCGGTGAGGGGAACGGGCTCTGGCGGTGGGTTGGTCGGGGTCGGTGTGGGTTCGCTTGTTTTTGTCGGCGTTGCTGTTGGTGTAGTTGTTGCTGGCGGTTTTGTCGCTGTGGCAGTTGTAGTGTTGGATACCAACTCGGAAGATTCCGCTGTGGAATAGTCAGTCTTAGTTGAGCATCCACAAAGGATTAAGATGATTAATAAAATGAAGAATAGTATTCGGTTGATTCTCTTAGTTTTCATTAGCGGCTCCATTACCTTTGTGTAAAAAAAACGATCAATGTTAAATTAACATTGAGAACAGGATATTGTATGTCAATATCCAAAATTTATTGGTTTTTGTCTGTACTATTAATCCCAGCACTTATTAAAATTTTATCACATCAGGTTATGCTTAAAATAATTTGCTTTTGGGATGAATCCATGAATTCAAAAGTATAATAGACGAAAACAATAAATTTTCATTGACCTAATGGCATTAAAATGTAAAAAGAAGCAACTACAAAGCGAAAAGAAGCAGCGCGCTGCTCCCATCCTGATTGGCGCGCGTTGGGTGTGTTTTGCTTTGATTATCTTCTTCTGGACCTGGGGGATTTCTAATAATGATGGTTCCGTCAGCGCTCAGGACCTGGCAGAGCTCGAGGTCGGTACACCGGAGATTGGCGGATTTCCCACTTCATCCCTTGAATTTAAACTTACAGGCGTCGATGCTGAGACGATCCACACCTTAAGCGTTGAGGATTTAGCAGTGATCGAAAACGAACAGGCGCTTCAGCCCACCTCCTTGGACCAAATGTACCGGGGAGTGTTGTTTAGCTTGACGGTCAATGCCAATCGAGAACTAGACCTGCGGGATTCAGAAGGCTTGTCCCGGTATGATACATTAAGCGCTTCGCTGGACTCATGGGCTTCTTCCCGGAATTTCTCTAGTAACGATATGTGGTCGTTTGTCACCAATGATGGGGTTGCAGTACGGGCTGCTGGTTCTGCTGCTGAATGGACTGCCGGCCTGAGCGCATACCAACCCGACTTCCGTGCGCTAGAACCGGAATTATTCGGTTTGGAAACCGCTTTGCAGGCATTGGATGAACGGGTGGTCTCGTTGGGCGTTGATAAGGTTTTACTCTACATCACCCCTCCACCAGAAGCGGATCAAATAGAAGATCTTTTACGGCTGGCTGAAGATGCTCGTTCTGCGGGAATCCGGGTCAATGTCTGGATGGTTGGCGATGAATACTATTTGTTGAATGATCAGGGTGGCGCGCTGATGAACCTGGCAGTGGTTACTGGTGGACAGTTCTTCCGATACACAGGTGTGGAGCCTATCCCCAATCCGGCGGACTACCTCTCTTCATTGGGATATGTCCATACCATCACGTATGAGACCGGAATACGGGAAACGGGAACCTATCCCCTTCAAATTGAAGTGTCCCTGGCTGACATGCAACTCAGGAGTGATAGCCAGACCTTCTATATTGATGTGCAGCCTCCGAAGCCGATCTTGATTTCACCCCCCGCTCAAATCAGCATTCAGCATTCCTCTGAGAAGAGCGGTTCTCTAGCGCTCACCCCCGAGGTTTACGAATGGCAGATCATGGTTGAATTCCCGGATGAGAAGGTCCGGGAGATTGCCGTCACTCGTCTCTACGTCGACGGACAAGTTGTGGATGTGAACCGGGAAGCACCGTTTGATTCCTTTGCCTGGGACCTTTCTGAACTGAGAGAATCTGGAGAACATATCGTCCAGGTGGAGGTTGAAGATACGCTGGGATTATCCAGCCGTACGCTCCTGACTCCTGTCCAGGTTGAAGTCCTCCAACCAGGGGAAAAAACCAGATTAACGCTTCAGCAAGGGGGGCTCATCAGTGCTGCGGTTATCCTTGCCGCATCTTTTGTGATCTTCATGGTCTGGCTGGTACGGCGCCTTTTGGGTCAGAAAAAACACCCCGATATTAATTTACACTTGTTCAGAAAGCGGAAGATCGCTGTTGCAGAACAAAATAAAATGATGATTGATAAAAGTTCTATCATTGCGTTTCTATCCCCGTTGAATGGTGTGGGAAGTGATGGCATTCGAATTGTCCATAATACCGTCACTCTTGGCGGGGATGCCAGCCAGGTTGATTGTGTGATTGATGATGAAGAGGTCAGCAGCGTGCACGCCCGATTAAATCTGAAAGGGGAAGAATTCTGGCTGCAAGACCTGAATTCTGATACCGGCACCTGGGTAAATTATGTTGATATCGGAAAGCGGAGGGTTCAGATCCACCCGGGCGACTTGATCCATTTTGGCTCTACAGGTTTTCGGTTTACAATTGAGAGTGGTCATACCCACGCAAATGTCACTGTTTCCAAATGCGAGTCTCTCTTATGATAAAAGTAAAAGAACCTCACCTTATTATCCATGCTGCCAGCCATCCCGGCATGACAGGCAAACAGAATGAAGACAGGTATCGGATCACCCCCTTTATGACTGGGTCGATAGAGAAAAAGCGATCCGTTCTAGCTGTCTTGTGTGATGGTATCGGCGGGCATCGCGCCGGTGAGATCGCAGCGGAGATAGGAGTGACAATCATCACCGAATCCGTTGATGTCGGCAATCCGCACCAACCGCTGAAAACAATGGGAAAGGCCATCCGGCGTGCCAATGATGTCATTTATGTTGCATCTCAGGGTGACAGCAGCAGGGCTGGCATGGGCGCGACCTGTGCCTGTGCCTGGGTGATCGGTGACCGGTTATATACTGCCAACCTGGGAGATTCGCGTATTTACCTCCTGCGTGGGGGGCACTTCTTTCAACTCACCACCGATCATACATGGATACAGGAAGCTCTGGATGCTGGGATCATCACGGATGAAATGGGCGTCAACCATCCCAATGCGCATGTTATCCGCCGTTACCTGGGTTCGAAGAAAGCGCCTGAGCCGGATTTCCGCTTGTGGGTTTTCGATGGAGAAGAGGATGAGGATGCCATCAGGAACCAGGGATTACGCCTGAAAAAAGGTGATATCGTCATGCTGTGCAGTGATGGGTTAACGGACCTTGTTTCGGACAATGAAATCCGCGATGTGATCCAGGACAATCTTCTTGAAAAAGTCCCCGACATGCTGATCGAGAAAGCTAACAACCGGGGCGGGCATGATAACACGACCGTCGTATTGATGAAAGTTCCCAAAATGCGGCAGCATACTCGCAAACGACGCTGGAAGATAGGATGCCTGATTGCGCTTTTCGCCATCAGCGTGCTTCTGACAGCAGTTATCGTTGGGCTGCGGCTGAAGAACGAGAAACTGACGGAGATCGAACCGTCGCTTTCAACTGAGGTGATCTTCTCGACAGCGGAACCCACCCAGAAATTCATAAAAACAGCCACGCCGTCGGCAACTCTGGACGAATTGATGGAAACCATGCCGGACACCTTTATTCTTCAGCCTTCCATCACCGCCTGGCCGACAAATACGAGTTCACCCTGACGCGGCCATGATGTAAGGATGTTTTGATCTGAGAAGTGAGGGATTGATGACACGACCTGAAGTGACTCAACAATTACCCGAGGGTTATCAGGAATTGGGTAAGTTAGACCTGAATGAGAACCGCGGTCTGGCGCTGATCCTGACCCTCTCCGGCGTCGGCGTGCTGTTTGGCGTAGCATGGCTGCTGATGGAAAGCCTGAGTATTTTACGCCCCGAATATCTTTCTTTGGATAACATCCTGATCATCACTGGCCTGCGCGAGTTTTGGCGCGGGGTGCTGCTCTTGATCGTCTCATTGGGATTGATGGTTGTTCTTACCGCTGGTTTTCGCGGCTTGATGTTCTTGATCGTCACTCGCAAACGGCCAAAGCTGGGTTTCCGGGGTTTCTATGCGTATACGTCTGCGCCTGACTGGTTCATCCCCAGGCGAGCTTTCCTGCTGATCTCACTCATGCCCATCCTGCTGATTGCCATCCTTGGCGTTGCTGCCATACCTCTTGTGCCGCTTAACCTGGTCCCCGGGGTTCTCCTGGTCATTTCACTCAATTTTGGCGGGGCGCTCAATGATATTGTGACTGACATCTGGCTTCTCCGCAAACCTATGGGGATTCTGATCCAGGACTACGGCGACGGGGTGAGGGTGTATGGGGAACCCGAGGCGTAGATCTTAAAGATACAATTCTCTTCAAACGAATTAACCTTCTTGTCTCTGTCACCGTTTAATGTTAGAATGTGTTCTCTGGAGGGATGGCCGAGTGGACGAAGGCGCCTGTCTTGAAAACAGGTGTGGGTTCACGCCCACCGTGGGTTCGAATCCCTCTCCCTCCGCCTTAACATCGTGAATATCTGGGGAGGTGCCAGAGTGGACGATTGGGGCCGCCTGCTAAGTGGTTGTTGGGTGAAAGCTCAACCGAGGGTTCGAATCCCTCCCTCCCCGCTATTATTGAATTGTCCGTTGTAAAAGATGGATATTCATTGAAAACCCGTGTGATTGCACGGGTTTTTAGTTTAAGTCAGTAGACATTGTGTTCACAGCGTATCAGCGGCTCTGCACCAGAATTGCGCCAGGAATGACAAAGCATGGCGACCGGATCATTAATTGTAATTACAAAGGACTATTCTTATCTACCCCCTGATTTGTTATCCGATACTGTCACAATATCTGGATCAGGTTTCTGGGGTCAGGTCAGTCTATACCCACAAAATACTTCGCAGGAAGAATATCATTGACATAAACCTCAAACTGGCGATCGGAAAGATTATAAAAGCAGGCCAAGAGGCACATCTTCAAGATTAATGACGTGTTTTTTCCCCCCCTCGTATTAATGGTTTGATCTGTGTTAAAATAATTGGGTTGATTAAAACCAGATAAGAGAGAATGACCTGACATCCAGGTTTGTTTCCATTAGGATTAACACCCGAATGTCTGGCCTTATATTCTAAGTCGCCAGAAAAATAAAAAAAACAACTTTATAAATTTTTCTCTGTTTAAGAACTTTTATTGTCATAGTTAGAGGAGATATTTTGCTACAAGATACAGCTCATCCACTTGATAATCGCAGACGGATCACCCTATTGGTTCTTATTTTAGGGATCAGTATGCTTGTGATCGCATTCCTAGTCAATTCTCCCAGTGAGGTGTTTTCTGGTGAGTTAGACATTATCACATCACCCAGCATTCTCATCACTGATTATATTGAATATGCAAATTTGGGCGCGGCATTCTTTAATGCTGGGCTGGTTACATTAATCGGATTAGGTTTAGCGTGGCTTATCAAGGCCAGGTTTAACGGGTATTTGTTGTCAGCCATCTTTACCCTTATGGGATTTGCTTTCTTTGGGAAGAATGTCTTTAACATCCTACCAATTTTTGCCGGCGTCTTTCTCTTTGATGCCCTTTTTTCTCACCAAAGGATAAAAGATCTCATTGCACCTCTGCTGTTTGGCACAACCTTGGGACCAGTTGTCAGCCAGGTTGCCTTTGGATTTGGCTTCGGTTGGTGGGGAATTGTTTTGGGGGTCGTGCTTGGTGTGATTATCGGGGGGCTCCTGGCTGCGTTAATGAATCATATTTACAGCTTCCATTTGGGCTATAACCTGTACAACACCGGCACCACAGGCGGTTTTGTTGCCACGGTGGTTTATATCATCATGCGGGGTTTTGGATTAGAAATAAAGCCCGCTTTTTACTGGTCTACAGAATTTACAGGCTTTCTGTCCTGGTTTAGTATTGCAGTTTTTTTGGGTTTGATTGGTGTTGGATTCCTTTGGGGGGCAAAATTTTCACATTATCGGAAGATTTGGCACAGTTCAGGAAAGCTCGCTACTGATTATGTTGTTATCGCTGAACTGGGGACGACTTTGGTCAACATGGGATTTGTGGGTTTGATTGCATTGGGTTATGTTCATCTGGTAGGTGGGGATGTTAATGGTGCAGTCCTTGCAGGTATCTTTACGGTTGCTGGATTTGGTGCTCTTGGGAAGCACCCCAGAAATATCTTGCCGATCATGATAGGGGTCTACCTGATTTGTTTTCCAAATACATGGAATCATGCAGATCCTGGGCCATTATTGGCCGCTTTGTTTTGTACAACTTTAGCGCCGTTGGCTGGAAAATTTGGATTTTTTGCTGGATTAATAGCTGGGGCGCTCCACCTGCCCATGGTAATGCATGTTGGCAATCTCCACGGGTATATGAACCTTTACAATAATGGGTTTGCTGGAGGGCTCGCTATGTTAATCATTATTGGATTCGTGAATGGCATATGGCCATCAAAGTTAAAGGATGAGGATTCCGCTTCCTAGCAGAAAAAACAACGACTGTAATAATTAAACATCATACCCAAAACCATGTCCTTGTTTGGCTTCACCAAACTTGCGCTCAATTTTATAACACTATTTGCGACCCACTTGATAGCCCGGAGTTCGGATCATCTCTAGTCACCCTTCTTTATTGGCATCCTTCTTTTTAGTACGAATGTCTTTGAGACATTCAATCAGGATAAAGATATTGGAAAGCGCTCCCGGCGCAGCACCCTTTGGGCATTGACAACTCGAGCGCGCAGCCAACAGATATCGACTCCTTGTGCACCCTTGCGGGCGTGCTTCGCGATTATCCGAAGTCAGTAGACATTATGTCCACAGCGTATCACACAGTCCATTGTGTGCATACATTTCACAAAATTCGAGAAATTTTGTCCATACAGAGTATTGTGTCCACACAATATCACCGCCTCTGCACCAGAATTGCACTAAGATTGCACTAGGAAAGGCGACCAGATCAACATTTGTTATTACTCATGAACACTCATATCTAACCTCAAATTTAACAAAATACTATTACATTATCTGGCTCAGTTTTTGGAGGTCAGGTCCGTAACACAATAACTAAAACTGTGCTGGATATGTTTCACTGCTTTATTGCGTCAATGGTATATATAATATCAACATCACTATAACTAAATGAACCAGTTAGTATGTCTCCAGATATTTCAATTGGGACGCTTATACTTGCTGTTGTTGAATTAAATTCGTCCTCTTCTTCACAGCCACTGGAGCAGTATAGCGTGTAATCAGATACAGTTTCCAGTTTGATGGTTCCTGTAGGGCCTGTAATCTGCCCGGAAAAAATACCACTTACATCAGTGATGCTTTGACGTGTGCATGTGCCGCTAGAGGTTGTGATAGTCCAAGAACCGCTGTCATAGTAAAAAATGAGTCCCCCATTTACAGTCCCATCTTCGGATATCGTAATAATAACCTCGTTTTCAGTGCACTCTCCTCTCTCCATAAGGCTATAAAAGACCTCATCAAAGTTTGTTGTTCCGATATAGGTTCCAGCTAACGCAGATAAGTCCACGTCCTCAGGAGACGGTTTCTCTTCCGTCTGTGCTTCTTCTTCTGTTTCAATTTCCTCTTCAACAAGCTGGATGCTGACTGGAAGCCCCGTTTTCTTGTCGGTACAAACAATATAGCTGGCTGTCTCGGCATTGGAAGCTTGTTCTGGTACCAACCCAAGCTGCTGGGCGGCAAGTTCGTATTGTGCCACTCCCACGCCAGTACAATCAACCTCACTATCCTCCGAACTTGTAATTCCAGCAGCAAGATCAGAACACGAAGTGACGATCTCATTTGTGAGATGTTCTGCCATTTGTCCGGCTGTGTCCTCACTAAGGTTTGGCATCGCATGGATTAAATCCCACTTAATGTTCTCTTGGATCTCCTCCTTAATTTTTTCGATCCCTAGGTCCTTAATCGCGCCTAAAGGGTTGATATACATGTTTTGAACAAAGGTAATCCATTGATCTGCTGTCTCAGCATAGGTGATTCCCTGAGCCATTTCAGGAAAAGCAGCAATAAGCGTTTCTTTCGTTAAGGCCCACTCTAATTTTGCTCCTCTGTCGATCAATTCTGCTCCAACTCGATGAATGGTCTCACCTCCAGGACGGTTAGAATCCGGTTTCAATGTTTGGTAAACACCCTGATATGGCCCGCCAGTGTAAAGGTCGCTCCGGATACTTGTTATATCTTCTAACTCTCCAGCCTGGAGCAGAGCCAGAAACTCATCATAATTCTGCGCGTCACCGATCTTCTCTGGTTCAAGCCAGAAGAAAGCCTCCTCTTTCTCACCCTGCGTCATTACCTCTGAAATTGTGAGTATCTCGTCCCGGGCAAGCTCATCCTCCTCGTTTTTGAAGGTAAAGAAACTTTGTAGATCGCCCCAGATATCCATAATTCCAGAGTACGCGTATGGCAAGACCTGACTTGCTAGAACTCCGTTTGTGGTTTGTGAAAAATTCTCAAAAGCGAGTTGAGATCTGGCTTCAAGTGCGGTGATAGCTGTGAAAACAGATTCTTCTTGATCTGCAATTTCTTGTAAACGAGTATATAAAGGGTCTATGTCATGCATTTCTATTTGTTCTACTGCTGTTTGGAAAGATTCCGTAAACCCCCCAGAAGCGATTCCAAGATAAGATAATTGAGCAAGATCGAAAGAGACGATCAAACCTGCCAAGGTTTTCAGTTGAAGTGCTATTTCCTCGTCAGATTGTTCATTACTATTGAGAAGCTGGCTGAAAGGGACGACATCGCTACCATCTGTCGTCTGTGCAACTGTCTCATGCCAGCCTTCGTAAACCATCCCTTCCGCATCCACTGCTTCAATATAATATTCGCCTGCCGGGAGTAGGAAAGGAACTTCTTGCGGGTTGCCAATATATACCGACAGGATGGGACTTCCATTGAGTTTTAACGCTACTGCCAAAAGGGAACCGGTAAAGGAATTTGTAAGGAAAGGGATGTTACAAGCCAACGAAGTTGTAAACAATAATGAAACAATGATAAACAAACGAACAAGGAGTGCAGGTTTTTGTTCCATGGCTTCATCTATCCTTTGTGAAATAGTTGGATTTGACTAGTGAATAGTTATCACACGCTGAGCAGAACACTTGGTTTATGGCCCGAAATCTTGTTGTGCGAAATCTGTAAATGTTATCTTATCTGAATTAAACTCGACGGCTCATTTTGATCTGCTCTCTCAAGTTGTACTAATCTAAATAATAGTATAACAGGCTGGATTTGGGTAGGATGAATCAGAATAATCGTTTGACGGGGGATTATAGCCAAGGGAACTTTGTGATTAAATTGACTTGCATTCCAGTTGCACAAGAATTGCACAAGGAAGGACGACAAAAAATTCAAAGAGAGCAACTTCTTTTATTCTTTCGCATTATCACAGAAGAATCAATATATCGAATAGTTAGGATAGATTCGTTCTGTTATGGATCGTGTACTCTTCTCATTACTAACCGCTGTTTCAAAAATGCAATTGAATATAGCTTAGATCAGTTACCGGGAGGTTTGTTAAAACAAAAGTAATTGGATAAGGTTGTCAACCTAAAATTCGCCCGTTCGAATCAGGCTCACTACCTTTAAAAAGCAAGCATAAAAAATAAAACTCCTCCCACCACTAGGCTACATGAATCCCTGAATAAATTGAGCCCCCAACATTATGCTCAGCTAGTTATTTCCTAACCCTGATCTCTAATTATGAATGGTACAAAAACTAGGCTCTTGATAGAGTGTGTCGTATGTTTTTAAATTCAAGGGAACACAGGATCCTTGAAATTCTATCCACAGATGAGTATATCTTCATATAGATAGAAGCCCTCTTAATTGACCGGATGTCAAGGGGATGTGCAAAGGGAACGCTAGAGCTCTATCAATTTAAATTATTAACTATAAAAGATTTTTAAAACACGATTTAATGAGAGCATCAATCAAATCACACCAGAACTCAGTAGAAGGTATCTCCTTTACCTTGAAAAAAAAAGAACATAATCCGGGGAGTGGATATGCTGCTTTTCTAATCAACCTCCTCAGCAGTATACATCTTCCCTAAGTTCGGCCCTCCAGTACATTCCTCCCAATTGATTGACTTATACGTACAAAAAACACTTCCGGTGTAGTTCGTGTACAGTACGTTATCCCAGCAAATCGCAGTAATCCCGGGCATAGCAATGGAATCATCAGGAATAAAACCATCTGAAGAATCTACGTCGATACCTACACAATCCCCTTCTCCCACTTCTACCCAAATATATTTGGGTGAAATGTCCTCTTCACCGCATTTACCTCTATAAATTGGTGCAGCACTGGGAGGTGCCATAATAGCTACTTCCTCAGCAAACTCCAATTCATCACTGTCATTCTCATCCAGCAAGGTTGTATCGGTTTCATAATAGTGATAATAATCAAAATAGCCATCCCCATCCTGATCTTCTTCCTCCCACTCGATGCACCAGGTATACGTCCCCAAGGGTACAGAGATGAAACGACTGCTGTTCGGCCAATCACCACCGGTACCCTGGGCGGATGAAACTGTGGACGCGGCAGGTGCGGGGGTCTGTGACTCATTAGCCCCAAGCGGAACATACGTCCATGGGCGGACTGTGGCATTGATGGTGCCATAATTGACAAATCCAACCGGTTTCAGGGGGAGGTCGTTGGAACCTTCAGACATAACAGGATCTGTGATGGCAGGTGACATGGATGCTGGTTCATCCTCTAAGCTTCCATACTGACCTTCTAGATCCGGTTCAAGTAAATTCTCCGCTTCTTGTGTTTTTAAAAACTCTTGACGTCTATCTAATGAAGATTGATAGTCCGTTAATATTTCTAAAAAATAAAAGAGTCTTTTAAATCTCTCAGAAATCGGGAAATCGCAACCGGATAGAGTGATAATAATAAGCAACATTAAAAGGATAATTAATATGTATTTTCTTCTGGAAGTGGCCTTGTGGGGATCAAATATATTGAACATGGTTTCATTCCTCCTTTAAAAGTATTCAATTTATTGATAGTATACAATAAAAATAATAAAAAGTTGGTGTAACATTCTTTCTGAAAATTCCTGAACCTTAACAAAAGTGGTGAGTCAGGAGTATCCTAAATAGATCACAACATCTGAATAGGAGAACTAAATGCCTCACCAAGAAAATTATTACCTTTCATCATGCATAATTGAAGAACTCGCACAAAAAGGCCTCGAGGTAATCCCTGAGATGGTCAAGGTCATCCTCAACAGTTTGATGCAGGCAGAGCGATCACAATATCTGCAAGCAAAGGCATACAAGCGTACCGAAGACCGCTAAGGGCATGCCAATGGATACAAACCTAAAACGGTCAGAACCAAGCTGGGAGATCTCATCTTTGCCATCCCACAAGTGCGAGAAGGAGGTTTCTATCCTTCAGCATTAGAGAAGGGCATGAGAAGCGAACGAGCTCTGCTAATTGCGTTAGCCGAAATGTACGTGCAGGGCGTGTCGACCAGAAAGGGAGACCGTGGACATGAAGGGGGAACGAAATATGTGCTATTTCCCCACGTATCACATGCGACCCACACTGTAAGTGGTGTGCGACTCGAACTAATAAATAATAAGCGCTCCCGGCGTGACTCGAACGTGCAACCAACTGACATCGTCCCTTTCTGCACCCTGGTGGGTGTGCTTAGCGAGGGATTAGAATTCAAAAATTTTGTTCCTGCTTTTGAAAGGAAAATTAAAAAGGTAGCGCCCCCGGCGTAGCACCCTTTGGGCGTTGTTAACTCGAACGCGCAACCAACTAATTCAAAGTCAGCAGGCAATTTGACTACAGCGTATCACAACGTAAATGTGTCCACACGTTACATATAAATTGGGGTATTTTTTCCACATAGATTGATGATTATGACCTGACGAAAAATCCAAAATTGTAATTGGATTAGGTTTAAGAGATCATGTCATATTTAATTTATCCAGTTTTGGACATTTCGTGGAAATAAAGTACATCTGCCAAGTTGGCCAAGCTATTTTGTGTCTATCGTCAAGTGTTCTTTGAAGAAGTTAGCGATGTCATCCAAAGAATGGATTGCCTGGGGCAATGAGAGATATAGTTGCCATACATGCCACATACGTGGGTATATCTCCAATCGCACATCAACACCTGCAGCTTTTGCCAATTCGGTAATATTTATCGCATCTTCACGTAATGTCTCATTTTCCCCTGCGTGCACAAGCAATGGTGGTAAACAGTGCATATTGCCAAACACAGGTGAAATCAAGGGATGATGATTATCATTTTTCCCTACATAGGATTGAAAATAGAATTTTGCTGATTTGGATGATATCAGCGGATCTTTGAAATCTTCACTTGGATTATCTTTTACAACAAGGCTGGTTACAGGAGAAAGACATGCCGCTGCTGCAGGCAGGGCGATGCCTTTATCTCGTAATTTCATCAACAATGTAATGGTTAAATTACCCCCTGCTGAATCACCTGCGATTACAATATTCTGTGCTGAAGTACCCTGCTTCATCAGCCAGAGGTAGGTGGTTACGCAGTCATCTAATGCCGCAGGGAATGGATATTCTGGAGAAGTACGATAATCCACCATCAGAATACGCGCACCGATCTTTTGTGCCAGATACTCACCCATTTTTATGTGTAGTGGTGTCAATCTAAACACGAAACCGCCCCCATGCAAGTAGAGTAACACATGGTTTACCGAGTTGTTCCTGGGAATAATCCATTCACATGGCACGCCATCTGCGTTGACTGGTTCACATATTGTTTCCGCGTCCAGCTTTACGTGTGCCAAGCCTTGCTTAATAAACCAGTTTGCAATTGAAAGGGGAATGCATCTCTGCATTAAACGGATAATGGGTAAACAGGCTCTGATTCTACGTTCAATCAACGGAATTTTCATCATTCTTTTTATTGCTATCTAAAGTTAGTGTATATAGATTTTATATGCTATTCTGGGGAGTTACAAGGTTAGGAATTTCAATACGCTTAGTTTTTCTGAGTGATCCCTCATTTTGGTAGATCATTTCTTTTATTAGAAGTGGCTGACCCCGAAATATCTTCCCGACATTGTGAAAATGCGCCCAATTGAAGGTGAACAGATTGAATCAGAAAACAAATTATTTATTGGGAGGAGATAATCCAGTGACCGATATGGCTTATTGAGTTTTTAGTGCGGTTACACGATTGGTTGTTTTGATGTTTCGATTTTTAAGAAAATACACCTTTCTCTACAAGATTTTCAAGAGATTAGGAATATATAGCACACCGGCGCGAATCGCCAGTCCGCGGCAGGGGGAAACGCGCAGCCAACTGACACAGTTCCCTTGTGCACCCTGGCGGGTGTTGTGTGGAATCTGGTCGCTGGAGGGGATGATTCCGCCGTTATGTTCGGGTACCAGGCGATTGCCATGTCAGATGCTCATACGGTTTGGTTTGCAGGGATGGGGGGCGGATTGCTGCGCCAGCGTGGGTTGTGGGGACAGTAGGCAGGCTAGGTGTGGGTTATCGCCCCGCAATGAAATCCGCCAGGTCTGCACAGCGCAGGGCATATCCCCATTCGTTATCGTACCAGGCCAGGACCTTAAGGTCGTGATTGCCCACAACAATCGTCGATTTCAGGTCGACAAGTGCGGAATAGCTGCATCCGATGATATCTGCTGAGACCAGTTCGTCATTACTCGTCCCCAGGATACCTTTCATTTTTGAAGAATTGGCTGCGTTACAAAGAGCCCGATTCACCGAGTCGACACTGACCGGCTTTTCTGAATGCACTTTGAAATCGATCAAGGACCCGGCGGGTATGGGCGCACGGATGGCCATGCTGCCAATCTTCCCATCCAGTTGGGGCAGGACCTTAACGATTGTTTCAACAGCGCCGGTTGAGGTCGGCACCAGTGAAAGAGCCGCAGCCCGGCCGCGGCGCCAATCTCTGTTGGGCGAATCCACGATGCCCTGGGAATGGGTGTAGGCCTGGATGGTGGTCAATATTCCGGTCACGATCCCGAAATGCTCATCAAGGACTTTCGCAACCGGCAGGACGCAGTTCGTCACGCAGGAAGCATTGGAAACGATGTGATCATTTTCTGGATCGTAGGCGTCCTCATTGACTCCCAGACAAATTGTCCGGTCGGCGTCCTTGCTGGGGGCAGTGATCAGGACGCGCTTCGCGCCGGCTTGAAGGTGTTTCGATGCGCCTTCTCGGTCTGTGAAGCGCCCGGTTGATTCGATCACCAGCTCGACTCCAATTTCCTCCCAGAGCAGGTCCGCAGGGTCCCTCGTGCTTGTGAAAGCGACCTCTTTCCCACCAAAGGTGAACGATCTGGCTTTCATTTGGATGGGGACATCTGGGATTTTTTGCGTGGAATCGAATTTCAATAGATAGAGCAAATTATCCAGCGGGGCAGCATCATTTACTGCAACAAGGTCCAATGCGTCGTTATCCATAACATGTCTGAAGACAAGTCGTCCTATCCGCCCAAAACCATTAATTGCAACCTTCACAGCCATGATAGCCACACTTTCATAATTAAGAAAAATTCAAGTTAATTATATTCGCCATGTCGTATTTTGCACAATGACTGAGATAGTACCATCTGGTGAGCTGGGCATAATCAAAGTGTTTCTCAAGTATAATGGATGGGTCAACCGGAGCCGGGCTGCTGGCTCTGATCATAATATTTACAGAAAGGTCGTTTTCTATGAAGAAGAAAGTCATTCCAGCTTTCAGCATTGTCATGTACGTTTTGGCGGGGATGCTGTTACTTTATTCGGTTTGGGGCGCAATCTACTGCGTTAACTACCTCTCAAGCTATTTCCTGACAGGGCAGCTGACGTTTGCTGGGAATGAGTTTGATATCATTAATTTCCACGTTACGACCTATGGGCAGTATGTCCTGTTCGCAGTGGTGCTCTTCATGCTGGGCTGGCTCCTGCATTCCATTCAACCGGAAGTTCCCGTGGTTGTGGAGGTTGAGGAGGAAGTTGAGGTCGCTGAGGAAGAGTGATTTCATAATTGAATTGATTGAAAAAGAATACTCCCTGGAATCGAAAATCTACTTTACTGAGCCAGGGAGTTTTTTCATAACCAGGGTGATATCCGAATTGTAGAAGTATGAAAAGAGATCATCGGTAAAGACTTCCTATAATTCGGTTTTTATTTTATAGAATTCTGCCAGCCTTCCCTCATTCCTCGACCATTCTTCAATTTCAGTCAGGTTGATTTGGTAGTTATTGGCAACAAGGATGGCTTGTTTGAGGCATTGGCGATCGCCCCAATGATAGTAGTGCGCAAGGCGATCCTTAATACAATCTGTAGGGGAGATCACTTGCAAGACTCTTGTATCGAATTCCAACTCAATTATTTCTTTGACAGCAGCAATGCCAATAGAAAGTGGTCCAGGTGGAAACTCAATAATATGTTCAGAATCTGGATGTTCAAAGTGACGCCCAATTGGTTGGTAAAAAGCCAATCTCGTGCATGGCTTCCTCAATGCGCTTTCTTTTGGTAAATTTGGTATTGACAAGATCAATATCTTTGGATACGTATTTGTTTTTACTGTAAATGCCAACGGCTGCGCCACCTGAGAGGATAACTTCGATACCGACCTTGCGTAGATGGGACTGAACATGCGCTGCTAATTCCGCCTGCGTCATTTCTCTAATGGATTTCATTCCGGTTTCCCCCTGCGTCTTGGTCGCCGCCTGTTTTCCAATAAACGCGCTTGGGTGTCGTCAGGATAAAAAGAAAGTGCTTTTGCCAGGAGTTCCCGTAGTTCATTTAGGAAGGCATATCTGGGGTTGAACTGGTAGAGAATCGTACGACCGACCTCTCTGCTGACGATCACGCCGCCGGCTTCCAGTTTTTCTAATTGGTCCTGAATAGGGGAGAGATCCGTATTAAAGAAGCGGGCGATTTGACGGGCATATCCTTCTTCACGTGCTTGGAGAAATACGAGGATACGTTCTTTATTGGTGGAGCTCAGTAAGGGTTCGAGGAACATTTTTTATATACTACTTTCAGACAGGTCGCACGACCTACATAGTAGGTCATATGACCTAAATTATAGGTCAATAGAATTGAGTTGTCAAGTTGCTTGCTTATTCGAAAAATGCCAAATTGCCGGCGATATTCTCCGTTTATTAACGATCTGTAGATACCGTCTTAAAAGTCAAGAAGAATAATCGAATTGGGCGCTATAATTTGGATCAAAAGGAAGTTGATTTTTTAGAACCCCATAAGCAATGTGCAATAACTTGCGCATTGCAGCGACGACGA
>Ga0272443_10003139_pt1 | contig 19879 bp, 20 predicted proteins | sample SSMAcet12_FD_193581 | JGI IMG/M metagenome (GOLD analysis project Ga0272443, IMG submission 193581) | Marine sediment archaeal communities from Little Sippewissett salt marsh, Falmouth, MA, United States - SSM-Acet-12 | ecosystem: Environmental > Aquatic > Marine > Wetlands > Sediment ... | reverse complement strand
TGGGTACGACAATCAAAAGCGCGAAACCGAATACGAAAAAACTGAGTGCCAAACCGAAGCCTAATACGATCCAGCGCAGAAGCTGCGGCAGATATTGGCTCCAGACAATTACTTGACTAAAGAGACACAGGACAGGGGCCAGTGCCAAACCTAAAGCTGTGGACGCGAGCAGATACAGCAACAATACGACGATTAGATAAGCTGGACGTGAATAGCGCCGTGTCAGCTTGTCCAGAAAGCTTTGGGCAGGGGGGTTCTTGGAGTCGTCTTCGGCAAAAGGTATTGGTTTGTCGCGATTGTCCATCTTTTCCGCCACTGATGCTGCTATCTTGTGACTTCCAAACATAAAGACTATTGATCCAATATAAAAATTTTCTCCCTGATTTCCCCTTATCAGTATGCCGAAAGTCATCTAATTTTAATAAAAATTTAGTTACTTACTCAATCGAGAGCCAGGCTGCTGTCAGCTTGTTCCGAGGCGGTCGTGAGCGGCGGAGATTCAGGTAGGTGTCGAGTTTTTACCTATTGATTATTTTAATCAAATGCGGATGCAGGGTGTCAAGAGTTTTTGAGTTATGTCGAGATAGTTACTTAAAACTGTCGCATTTAATTGTTTGGTAACGTTCTTGCCACAGGCGCAATGCCATAAAATCACGCCAAACATCACGATACCGTACGGCTATATTAAGGAAATTCGACAGATGATTAGGTGCGGGACCATTGCAAATTCCAACCACGGAAAATTTTTACTATTGTAGATACTATAGTTATTAGAAAGAGTAGTGTTTGAGCAAATTTGCAGTAATTAAGATTATATTTAGCCTTATTTTTTTTGTATATTTTTCAGTATATTTGAGAGTCTCTGGATGTTTTTCTGTTTTTCTTTTTCTCTCAGTTTTTTCCGGGATTCAGTATAAAATTTATGTTTTTTTATCAAATCGAGAGTTCCATTATACCATTTTTCGTCATCACTAACATCTACTCCCCGATTGCTTCGTCCCTCCCTTAATTTTGCATCAAATTCGAGAAAATCAGGTCTGCCAAGATGGTCGAGATCGGCATCACACAGGATTTTTTCAACATGAGTTTTCGGCTCAACCGCAAGATCAGTTGATAGAATCATATTTTGAATCTTTTTAATTTCGTTTGGTTTATAACCGATCAGCTTTAGTATTCTTCCTGCCATCCTTGCGGCAATTGGCTCGTTTTTATCATATTCTCTGATATAGCCAGTGTCGTGGAAATAAGCCGCGGTGATTAACAATTCTCTATCATGTTCAGAGATATTCTCAGCTATTGCGATGTCGTTGGCAATAGCAACGACTCCTTTATTTGGATGAAGTGTATGATCAGCGTCATGGTATTTGATGCCATTTGGCAACTCATCTCTAAACAATTCCCGTATATATTGGTCCACGATTTTTAGACGCTGCGTATGAGCCTTGTACCCTAATTTCATACCAAGAGACCTCCACAACTGTACACGGCAATATTTGAATAGGTGGTCGAAGAGGGGCTACTCGATGGGGAACGCAGCGAAAAACGACAGGTCAGCTTTAGATTGAGTGTCAGATAATGATTACTAATCCGATGTGGCAATTATTGTCAAGATTTATGAGGCGTTGATACAGAATTGGATTATACAAAGAGGGTTTCCAACCTGGATCAATGTTACCACTGCAAATAGATTTATGGGTTGGGGGTTAGATTGGCTATTTTGTTTCTAAAAGGCGGGCTTATCCGTACAAATATCTTGCCATAAGCAAAACTATCTAAATTAACGCAATATATGCCGATACGGTCTGGCAAATTCAAGGAAATTCCGTGGTTGATCGATGCGCAGGTTCTTGAACTTGGGCGGTTCACGCCCTGAATCATGTAAAAAAAGAAAAATGACAGCGCAGATCACCGTTTACGAATATAATTATCACCGACCTTATAACCTAAGTCATTTCCTGGTTTTCTTTACGTCCAACTGGTAAGCTACATGGTCGAGATACTCTTTGAAAAATTGCAGCAACGTTTCAGAACTTTGTAATTTTTCTTTGAGCTCCTCTTCGGTTGAGTGCAAAGAAACATGTTTGGCAAATGCATCGATTAAAAATTCCATTTCCTCCTTGTCTTCGGCGACAGAGTCGAGGGTAAGAAGCTGGGTGAAAGCTTTTCTAATATCCTGGTAATCTCTTACTGTTGGCATGAAGACCTCCTTTAACAGCAATAATTTTACGCCGATACAATTATAACCTGGTAATCACCATTCAACCGTCGAATTGATAGGTTTGTGGGCACATTGGCATCAGTTTAAAATATTCTCCCTAACTTGGTCCGGGTTTTGAGGATTATGCTCAACTGTGTTGAATGCGACCAGGATGCTAGGTTTATCACCAATATTTTTAATTGCATGAACTACTTTTGGGGGAATTATAAATTTATATACTTGCCCCGATGGTACTTCAAAATCATGTAGTTCATCGTTTTCTTTAAACCTAATGAGTGCGGGTCCAACCACTGCAAGGGTTTCAGTTCCTCGGAGATGGTAATGATTCCCACGTACAGCACCAGGTTCGCTTATAACAACGTGGATATTTTCCTGGCTATTTATTTTGTCTTTATCAATTGGTTCAAAAACGATTCCTCGCAGGTCCGGGAGTGTCTTCAATTGATCAATATTAACCTTCATTTTAATTCAGCCCTAAATATACGATACCATCTTCTTGATAGAAAACCAATCATCACCCAAGCCGCGATAAATTGAGAAATGCACCCAAAAATGGCCAGTCCGTGCGCTTGGTACATCTTGCCAATAGCGTAACGACCACAAATTTCATGAAATTGCCTTATACGTTCTGGCTACCTGTTCTCACTTGACCATATCATTGGCTGTACATTGCGTTCTCTGTCTCCATCCGGCAAACCTGCACGCAGCAGGAGATTCTTAAACCGAGCATCTCGTGTGGGATCGTGGAGGGTATGGCTCTGCATGAATCGGCTGGCGGTGAATTTCGGATTCAGCCGCATTATTTCATCAGCGGCCAAATTTGGAGTTGCTCCACCCCCGCTTGGCCTCATACCAATCGATGGAAGCGATCACTGCCAGGGGCCGCGACCAACTGGGATACGCCTGATGAGCAGCCTCGGACAACTCACGGGCACGGGTCATCCCTTCCCGGGTGAACTTAATGAATTCCCCGTATGCTTCGATCCGCAGGAGCCAGGCTTCGAGGCTGTCAGTCCTCCGGCTCGCCACGCGCGCCAGGTCACCTTGCGTAAGTTCGACCTGCATTTCCACGATTACGTGTTTAACGATTTCATCCTGTAGCGCAAAGACATCCCTCGCTTGCCGGTCGAAGCGGTCCGCCCAGAGGTGGCGACCATTAAGGGCATCGACCAGCCGGACCGTGATCCGAAGTTTGTCGTCAGCCTTCTGAACACTGCCCTCAAGCACGTATTGGACGCCCTGTTCCTCGGCCACCTGTTTCACATCGACCGCCTTCCCTTTATATGTAGAGGCAGAACTTTTCGCGATCACAAACAGTTCGGGAGCCTTTGAAAGCGCCGCCGTCAGGTCCTCGGTCAAGCCGCTGGCAAAGAAACCGAGCTTGGCATCGTCGGAATTGTTTGCAAACGGCAGCACTGCGATTGACGGCTTCTCAGGCAGCGGATAGGCCATGCGATCAAAAGAAGCCGGCTCAAACTCGGGCCGCGACTGGTGGTACCAATTGCCAGCACCTCCAACCACCACGACCAATGCTATGATGGCCACTACCCTCCATCGTCGTATCAGGGTCTTCGCTGTGGGAACACCGACAATCCTACCAGCGTCCTTTGGATCCAGCAGTACTTTGTAAATGTTAATCGCCTTATTAATGTTCTTGACCGAACGTGGCCCGAGATTGGCGAAACCGGCGTCGAGTTTTTCCTCGACCTGATCGTAAATGCCTCTGGAAATGCAGATGCCGCCCGGATCAGCAAGGTTTTCAATCCTGGCGGCAATGTTGACGCTATCTCCATAAATGCGATCATCCTTGTGAAGGACATCCCCCAGGTTAATGCCAATGCGAAAATCCATACGCCGATTGTCAGGCAGTTTTCCGTTTTCTGTTTCTAATGTTCTTTGGATTTCAATGGCGCTATGGACCGCATTTAGCGAACTGCCGAATTCGGCCAAGATATTATCACCGGGTGCATCAACGACTCGCCCATTATGCTTTTCAATCAAATCAGCAATAATCTCCCGGTAGGTAGTGATCGTATTGACCGTGCACTCGTCATCATCACCCATCAATTTGCTGTATCCCTGGACGTCGGCGCTGAAGATTGCCTTTAATTTACGTTGTATGCGATTGTTTGCCATGAAAGATCCAATTGTGCGTTGAGTTAGTCCTCCCGAAATGAATGCTGTGAAATCTTTTTCAAAATTCCCTTATTCAAAATGAAAAAACACATCAAAGCGAGATTGGAAAAACAAGTCCGTAACGTTGGTCGGCGAACATCCTTCCCACTACCTTTATGGAAGGGTCCAGTTTGGCCGCATACATCAAGGGGGGCGCATCATACACGATGGCATCCGATCGGCCGTCTTTCAACTTTGCGAGCAGGTCGTCAAACGAATTTGCCAACACGATTTTCACGTTGTGATAACGCAGGAAATCTTCACTGGTGGTATCCTCGATAACCGCAACTTTCTTGCCGTACAAGTCGGGCAGATCGGTAATCTCGCCGTGGCTGATGCGATCCACCGTCAGGGCCGAAGAGAGCGTGGCCGTCAGGCCGGCAAACCAGATGATGCCGATGAACATCCAGATGGCGGCGATAGCCCGCCCGCTGATCTTTTTAGGGCGTTTGTCTCCATATCCTACTGTGGACATGGTTACCACGGCCCACCAATAAGCATCAATAATCCCTTTGGAATAGGCGGTGGGGAACCCTTGGGGGTCTTCGTCATCCCTTTCGATCCACCAGACCAGGTGAGTCACGATTGTCAATCCCACAAAAAACAATACGATCGACAACCCAATGAGTCTCAGTACGGCGTTTCCGATGGAAGTGATCTGGCTGATGGGTTCATTTCTGACCGCGATCATCAGACCGGATTTAAAAAATGGCTGAGAAAAATCGACCCTTTTTTCCCGCTCCGGCGTGATGGTGATGCCGGCAAAGCCCATATCACACTCTCCCGATTCCACGGCCTCCAGACGGTCTGGGACACTGTTAAACATCATGAACTCAGGAGCCATGTTGTTTTTTGCGCTGATGATGTTGGCTAAATCGATGCAAAATCCCTTGAGATCCTTGAAAACAAGAGGAGTAATTTTCTCATAACAATGACGTGTTTGATGCTAATTTGATATGTTCTCAATATTTACTATTTTTCCCGTTCAACGTGAATCGAGAAGGGTTCAAAAGCGCCAAGTAACACTATTATAAGCCAGCCTGTTTTAGCCGAGAGATTATTTCTTTTAAGTGGAGTTGATCCTTGTAAGGATGGTTGACTGCGAAAGTTTCAATTGTAAAATCCGGTTTGAGGATGGGCACCTTACGCGCTGCCTCTTTTGCCGTTTCCAAGCGTCCTAAGGCTACATTGGCCGCAACTATCAAAAGCAAGGCATCCAGGTTGTTTGAATCTGCCTCAAAGCTTATTTCGGCGGCATCAAGAGCCTCTTCAAATCTGCTGCAGCCATAATAGGCAGCCGATAGGACGGCAGGATAATAAGCAGGATAGACCGGGGCAAGACGCATCGCAAACTGGGCCAAACCGACGGCCTCGGCCGGGCGGCCCAGGTAATTGAGCACCTCAGCTTTTGCGGTGAAGGCGGCATCGCAACTCGGGCGTGCCAACACAGTGCGTTCGGCCGCAGCTAATGCTTTCTCGTGTTCTTTGTTGCGTAAATAAATATTTGCCAAGACCAGATCCGCCAAGCCCGTAACATCCTTTAACTGCAACGCCTGTTCGGCCAGTTCGGTCGCGCGATCGAACAGGTAAAGTGCATCTTTGTCCGTGCTTTGAGAAGCATGCTGTAAATACGCCAGAGCCGCTAAAGCATAACCGATCGATGATTCAGGTTCCAGGTGGATGGTTTCTTCAAACATCTGTTGCGCTAATTGTATTTCTTCTGGCGCTGAGCTGAAAAGTGCACCCCAACCACGATAATAGCTCTCGATTGCGGCTGGATCTTTGAGAGCGTTTCGAACCGTACGGGCTGGATCACCGGATACCAGTGCAACATCCATGGCCGTAACTATTTCATGGGTTATTTCGTCTTGAATTACAAACAGGTCATCCAGCTTGCGATCGAATCTTTGCGCCCACACCTGGCGGCTGTTGGCGGTTTCAGTCAAGCGTGCTGAAATTCGAACACGATCTGCTGTTCGGCGTACCCCGCCATCGAGCACGTGACTGACACCAAGCTGGCGCCCGATTTCTTTAATCGATGTGGGGTTTGACCTGTAGCTGAACATAGAGACATCGCTGATCAATAGCAGTCCGGGAATTTGCACCAGCGCAGTCATGATGTCCAGGGTAAGACCGTCGGTAAAGTGGTCGGGTTCATAGCTACCACTCAGGTTAACAAACGGTAGGACTGCTAAAGAGGGTTTGGCTGGCAACGGTAGCGATGGGCGCTTGGTAAATGTGGTGCTGGAATCAGGTCGGTGGTGGGCTTCCTCGGTTTCAATAATGCGGAAAACCCGAACAGGATCTGGTATATTTTTGAGACTCTGCTCTCCGAGATCCAGATAGCGGTAATGTAACTTATTATGGACTTGCTGGTAGACCACATCTGAAATGCAAACACCACGCGGTTCGGATAGCGCTTGGAGGCGGGCCGCGATATTAACGCCATCTCCGTATATTCGCTCGCCGTCTGACATTATATCGCCTATGTGGATACCTATACGAAAGTAAATGTGACGGTGTTCGGAGAGATTGGCGTTTAACTCAAACAGGCCCTGGTGAATCTGACCCGCGCAATTAACAGCATCAAGTGTATTCGGAAACTCGGCCAGCATATTATCTCCGACAAAGTCCACCAGACGACCGCCGTTTTGTTCAACGACCTCCGTTACCCGTTTGCGGCAGGCCGTCAAACTTCTCACCGTGTCGAGTTCATCATCGGCCATCAGTCGACTGTAGCCAAACACATCGGCACTAATGAGAGCCGCGAGTCTGCGCTGAAGCTTTTGTTCGCTCATGTGCTACCTTCAATTACGAAAAATTTATTGAATTAAATTAATGTCAAATGATCGGATACCCAGGAAATAATCATAATCCTCGTAGGGCGGCGAGAGGTTTTTGAAGGTAATCTTGGGGATTTCCTTTTTACCGGACAACGATGCCGACTGTGGTTGGTCATAGGCCCACGAGAAGCCGATAGACCCCAATATAATTCCCGCGAAAAGAAAAAATCTGATCATTTGATTTTGGCTTTTACTCAAAATCGAATATCTCACTTTTACAGATTCGTTGTGAATTTTTTTTAGGGTCACGGTAAGAAATAATTCCACACGATTGCGCCGGATTATGGTTTGTCTACAAGGCACATCCACCTGCGCATATCGGGATACGTGTGGGTGGATGTAACGCAGTAGACGGGCCATAAGACAAGCAAGAGGTGGAATTATTTTTTGCCGGGGCCCTTATATAACACCCATTAGAGGTCATCCTCGATGAATATTCCAAAATCTTTCTCCAGCTGGTAGACAGCATCCGCTGAATCTGTGAACGCCACAGTGTCTTCAAGGGTAATCTGCTTACTGAAGTCGAGGTCGTTCTCATAATACATATCTGCCAACTGCCTGGATAAGTTTCTATTTTCAAATACGATCGCCGATTCACTGTTGAGCGTCCTGCTGCGCGGATCCATGTTGTAGGAGCCGACAATTGAGACCCGGCGATCGAAAACGGCATACTTTGCATGCATGGTCCCCTCGGTCTGCTCGGTTGCATTGGTCCGACGACCCTGCCATTCCCAGATTTGCACGCCCCCTCCATCACATGACTGGACCACCGTCTCATCATTCACGGCCAATATATCATCATAGAAATCGCGCCCCACGATGGTCAGCATGGGCAGATCGTTGGTTTCGGGACTATTGGTCAATATGATGACCTTCACGCACCTGCGCACAGCATCCTTTACGGTCTCGACAAACGTTGCCGAAGCAACGAAATAGGCATTACCGATTAAAATTTCTTTTTTCGCTGCCTTTATCGATTTCAGGTAGGCCTGTTCGATATACGTTTCGCCAAACCGGGGACGATTTTGAAAAAAGCGGCACTTTGCCGCTTCATATTTCAGCTCAAGTTTCTTATCGGCTAATTCGCGGACATTTTTTTTCAACCGTTCATCGGTCACGTGCCTCATATCCATTTTTCCGGTCTTTTCGAACACATAGCGGGTCGCCCCCCAGTAGATGTTCGTGTTCAAAATGCCGCGGCTTTCTTTGACTTTCAGGAAATACTCGAAATTGCGGTCAAATGACGCCACCATGTCTTTGATGACATCGCCTTTAACGATTACATCCTGATCCCGCCAATAGCGACTTGGGTTTTGTGGATCGATGCGGAAATATTCGTTGGCAATATTCAGCCCGCCGACGACAGCCACGCCGTGATTGGTTTCTCCATCGATGATCCACATCTTTTCATGATATCGCTTGTTCGGATCGGTTGTTTTGTCCGCAGCGTCATGGCTCGTCACGGGTAACTCGTTTAGCCACTGAAGATAAAAGGTTTCGTAGCCTTCCACTTCGATGCCGTTTTGTTTCAGATCGAAATACATCCACTGCGTCTGCGGACCCGGATTTGACATGGCATCGACAATGACCCTCACATCGAGGCCCAATGCTTTTTTTGCCTTCAAGAGTTCAGCGATATACAAACCGGACTCGTCTCCCGTAAAAACCAAGGCCTGGATGCGAATGGAGGTGTCGGCTTTCTCGAGTGTCTGGATGCGGGCGGCAAAGGAATCGTCACCATTAGGCAAAACGGCGATGCGGCAGCCTTCAGCCGAATGCGTATCGAACAAGCCGCTGACACCGATTTCCTTATAGGGGCTGCCGATAAATTCCTGGTTTGGACCAAACGGTGAGCCCTGTATCGCCGAAGCCGGCACCTTGCTGCTAGGTGGCGCACCCCCTTCTCCAGCCTTGTTTCCACTCGATCGGGTGGACGCGCAGGATAGAATAAGGATGAGGGCTATCGTCAGTAAAAATCGAAGTATATTTTCTCTCATGGCTATACCGCTGCAGGGTTTATCGGCAATAGAGTCCGATGCACTCTCGATGCGGCTCCTGATAAGATGATCATGGATACTATCTGCGGTTCAGATCCTCCTCGAGAAACCTGACGAGAGCTTCCGCCAGGACTTCCCGCGGGAAAGCGTTTTTGTCGACGAAATGCGAAGCGATGAAAGGGTGATTTCTGTTGATTGGAATGGCCACGGCCCAGTGATCTGCGTTCACGTAGCCCAAAAGAACGCTGCCTGGAATCAGCTGATCGTAAAAAATCATCTGGCTGTCGTTGCGAGAATCGACTTGGCTCAACTTATCGTAACTCTATTTCAATATTGATCTGACTATAAAAAAAACATTAATCCGACAAGAAATATTCAATTGTGGAAACCACCCTGACCTTTTTTATGTACGGTGTATTGTTGTCCCTGTTGCCAATTGAAAATTGTCCCTGGCTGGCTTTTTTAATTTTCCCCAATGTACTGTTTGAATCCCTGGCGAATTTATCGGCCACTTCTCTTGCATTCTTGGTTGCCTCTTCGACCATCTCAGGTTTTAATTCGTTGAGTTTTGTAAAAACAAATTCTGTTTGGGCTTGATACCCTTGAAGGGCAAAAGCAATACCTTGTTTTCCGAGTTCAACCAGCTTATTCATCGCTTCCCTTACTTTATCCACATTTTCCGAATAAACAGTAATGGTTGAATTTCCCGAATATCTGAATTTGAAGGTATCGGAACCACTGTATCCTGCAGCTTGTTTGTCCAAGACACCCGGGGGAGAGACAGAGATTTCATCTTTTTTGAACCCCATATTTGCTAAAAAATCGACGATGAGTGTATTCTTCTGTTGAATACTTGAAAACAAGTCATTCAAGTCATTTCCGGCTTCTTGAAATGTAATCGGCCAAATTGCGATATCGGCAGGGACCTCACGCTCAGATAGCCCTTTGACCGTCACCGTTCTGTCCAAAGATTTTATATGAATGATACCCTTGGAAATTTGGTAGCCGAGGGCGATGAGTCCTAAACAAACAAAACCCCCTAATAAAATGGCATTTAAAACAGGTTTATCATTCATAGTGTTACTCTCCGCCTTGTCAAATCTGGTTAAGATTTTGGCAATGTAATTTTCGCAACCAGGCTATTGCATTAAACCGGCTTCCCTATAATATTTCAAGGCCCCGGGATGAAGCGGTGCCGAAAGGCCTTCGAGCATGCCTTCTTTAGTCAAACCCGCATATGCCGGATGCTGTCTCTTAAAATAATCGAAGTTGTCAAACAGTTCTTTTGTGATCACGTAAACAATATAATCCGGCACATGCGCGGAGGTGCATAAGGTGGCCATAACGCCGAATGTTTCTACATTGACGGCATCTTGCGCGTCTCGATAGAATTCCGCCACCGGTACGGTGGTTTTGGTGTAATATTTTCTGTCGGCGATCAGCTTGTCGATAGCCTGACCGGTAATCGGGATAAACCGGATCTTGCGCGAACCGGAAACGGCCTCTTTGAGTATCTCGTTTGGATGCCCCACCGTGCAGAAAAAAGCGTCGATACGCTTGTCCTGTAGAAGGAGCGGGGCCTCGGCGGCCTTCACTTTTTGCGCTATAATATCACTGTCCGGGTTGAGACCGGCGGATTCGAGGGCGTCGATGGCATTCAGGTACTGGGCGGCGCCCGGGTGGCCTAGGTTGACCATTTTTCCCTTGAGATCGGCCATTGTATCTATACCGGCATCAACTGCCGCTACCAAGCACACCGATTCTTGGTGGATGCTGAAAACGGCGCGCAGTTCCTCCTGGGGGCCTTTCTCCGCCCACTCGGCCAGTCCCTTGACTGCCTGATACTGTTTGTCGGATTGCACCAGGCCAAATTCCAGGTAACCCGCCATGACGGCATTCACATTAAACACAGATCCCGGGGTGGATTCCACCGCCGCACGAACCCCGTATTCCTCGCGTTTGTCGTTGATCATCTTTGCGATAATCAACCCCGTGGGATAATAAACACCGGTGATGTCGCCGGATCCGATGGTCACGAATCGTGTTCCGGCATGAAGCTTCGCCGGCATCGTGCCGAGCAGCGTGCTCATCCACAAAATCAAGCAAAACGGAATGATGGCAATTCTTTTCCTTCGCTTCATGAGGCTTTCCAAATTCGGTGGTCCTTATACCGGTAAAACTTTATACGGAATCGTATACTTCTGGATCTATAAAATGATCAGCATCAATCGTTGTCTGAATTTTAATCAGCGCCTAAGCTTTCGAAACGAAATGTAGTCGGGCTTTCCCATCCGAGATTTTTGATCTGTTTCAGCGAAGTGTAGCCCGGATCAAGAATGATGACAGCACGAAGTCCATCCGTAAAATAAGGGTCGCCGGTCAGGTTGGATCTCGGTTTGGAAGGCGTCACACGGCCAACTCCTTTTGCGAACCCAAATTCAGAGATTTTGCGGGAAAAAAGCAAATCCTCGACAACGGAATGACGCGCCTCGTCCACTTCAGGGTCAATTTTGTGGGTGACGGGCGGCCAGGTTTTTGTCGTAAAACGGACGCCGATGTCGCGGCTGACCTGGCCGACAAAGACGGGTTTGCCTTTAAACCGCATCGGACTGTACCACAACCTCAGGTGGTTCCTTTCGTGAACATCGTGGCGCGGTTTCTGGCGGGCGAAATCCTGGTGACGTCCGTAGAAATAAAGTGAACTGACGGGGGAATACCTGTAGCGCGAACCAAAAATATAAGATTTTATCGTTTTCCATGCGGCCGTTGAGTAGGTCTCTTCGGCAGGAACCCAGCCCCGGCGGGCAAAGGCTGCCGCTACATCGTAAAAATCACCGATCATCACGAGATTGACCGGATCCCCGAATTCCGTTCCATCCTCGTTTGTGGTGCAACACGGAAGATTCTCGAGTGCGGTCCTTAATTCTTCCTCGTTGAGGTCTCTGATGTCATCGGCCTCATAAAGGCTATAGAAATCCACCATTCTATAGTCGGCCCGCATGCCGGGAACCTGAACGAAAAAGGTAAAATACTTGACTTGCTGGTGACCGATGAGATCGATTTGAACGACTTTCTCGCCTTCATCGAGATTGGTAAAAATAAATCCTGAAACCGCTGCGTTGGGCAGGATTGGATTTCTAAATGTCATCGACCTGAAATAATATTCAATCTCCTTTTGGGCGGCACTGCCGAGACCGCCGTCAACGGCATTGGAGGCTTCGTTTGGGGAAAAATAATTCGGATCAACTGCGGAAGAAACGAGGTAATAGGTCTTATCGCTGTGGTTTTCGACTTTCACCCAAATCGGCTGGATCTCTTTGGCGGCCAGATTGGCTCCGAAGATGGCCTCGGATTCCTCAGTGCTCGGCACGGCTGTTGTCACGCGGACGTCCTGGTCATCTTTTGATTGCGAACGATCTCTGAATCTGACCTCGTTAATCGACTTTGGTTCGAAAGGCGAGGTTGTCCGGGTCGTCGCGCAACCGGCCAGCCCCAGAACGAACAGAAGGGCAAAAGTCATCCCAAATATAGTTAGGGTACCCGTGCTTCGGCTACAGCGCTTAGGATGTGTAAACTGAAAACGATGCATTGATCAATAGGGTCCGCTCAGTTCTGCGTTCAGGGGTATAATCCGTTATCTGACTATTTGATCAGAGGACTGAATTAAAAATTGACAGCACAAAATCCTTTCATTGCTCTTCCCGCGGCTCACTCAGCCACCAGGGTATCTCAAAAACCTGCTTCTCTTCCCTGCTTCCTTTCGGGTAGAATGAATGCTTGGCGTCTGTGAGGTAGTACTCCCAGAATATTTCTTCGAACGCCTTGTCAAGGATCTTGAAAGCACCCTTCTTTTTCTGTTCCTGGAGAAACATGCGATACGCGTCGAGCGGCTCCGGTCCGCCCTGCTGGAAAATGATCCGCCCGCCATACTGTTTGTAGAGCGACCGGTTGATTTTCCATTGCCGGATAAAGGCGGCCGCCACCTGTTCTCTGGCCTGCCTGACCTCATCGGGGTTCATTCCGGTATTTTTCGTCATCTCATCGATATCGTTAAGATGCTCGTTTACCTTAGCGAGTTCCGACGAGAGCGCCTTTCGTTCGGGATCGGTCAGCGATGTCGATTTCAGTTTACGGGCGAGCTCCTGCCTGCGTTCTTCGTGGCGTTTCCGGTCGCGTTCGGCCACCCGGTTCAGGCTTTCAACATAAGTGTCGATTTCCGCCTGCCTCACCTCGATATCATGATCCTCGGCATACCGGTCCAACAGTTTGCCGAGGATCACGTACTTCATTTCGTCCGGATCACCGGTATGGATTTTCGTGCCTAAAGCCTCCGCTACCAACGGCGCGTCCGTGTTGCCATAGATCTCCTGGGCCGAGACGAGGGAAAATGTCGCCAGCAAGTTTAAGCAAGTCCACACAATGGATAAAACTTTCATACCATCGGTCTCCGATCCTCGTCGTCTTTAGCTGATGAGTTCTCTCCGGCAACCAGGTTGTTCCAGAGCAAGACGGCGTAAAACAGCGGCACATGATCACGGATGGCGTCTGGAATGGGCCCGGAAACACTGTTTTCGTTACTTCCGGCCAAATCCTTGTGGCCGTTAAGATCGTCCTGTGAAAAATGCTCGGCTTTTCCGCTTCCTTCCATCTGTGGATGAATCTTACCGTGGCCGTCGATGAACTGGATCTCTCCGACATGCCGGTAGAAAATCGGCGGCGGAACACGGGCGACAATATCCCTGTTGTGAACGATACGATAACAAGGTGTCTTGTATTTCTCTTTGAAAACGGCATTGCCGACCCTGGGCGATCCGAAAGTATAAACGGCTTGGGTTTTTTCGTACCGATCGCCGGCCAGCGTGGCAAGGGCGGCTCCGAGGCTGTGTCCGGTCATCCATATCGTGCAGCCGCGACTCCGGATGCTTTCGAGACTTGCATAAAGATCTTTCCAGATGTCGTCCAGTGCCTTTTTAAATCCCCGGTGGGCTTTCCCGCCATTGTCCCAATCGCTCATCCATAAATCCGCATCCGTAATAAAATCAGCCGCCATGGCTTGAAAATCGATCCTCCCTTTATGCTCGGACACCTCGGTGCCCCGGAAACTCACGATGGCGAATCGGTTGTTCGCGGCCACAAAGCACTGAGTGCTGCCGGTTTCGAAAAAACTGACATCCTTGAGGCCGACTTTTTTAAAAAGTGGCAGGACGACATCCGGTTCAGCGTAGACAAGCGTGGAGGCTTCGGCGAGCCACCACGCATTTGGGAGGCTGAACGCAGTCGAATGGGGGTCAAAGGGAAAAATTTTGTGCCCTTCGAAATAGGCATAATCCGGGTAAGGCGGAAGAAGGGTTGTGAGCGTCAAGTGGGGTATCTTTTTGTAGGATAGCGTCTTTAGCATGGCCAATTAGGGATCACGACATGACGTAATGACATTTTCTGTCCATCCGTATAGGGTTGTTTGTTAGGGCGACTCAGGTTACAATTTCAATCTAATGGTGGCTGAGATCGCAATCATGACGGCCGAAACAGATCATCCATTTTTTAATCGACTTATCGTACTCGACCTTCTCATCGCCGGACGCCTTGGCGGCATCGCCCTCCAATTCCTCGATCTTGGCGTCGGCTTTTTTCAGGAGTTTATTACCGTCTGCAACAGCTTCATCCTTCTGGTCGACCATGTAGGCTTTGAAGGTCTCCCACGCTTCCTCAGTTTTTTTTGAAACCTCTGGTGAAGTCGTTTTGCCGATCACGGGCATCGGTTGTAAGAACGTTAAAAACATTGCGACGATTACGAGCACAAAAATTTATGATCTCACCATTGAAACCTCCTTTTGGTTTGATGGTCCACCGCCCTTTTTTGGCATCTCCATTTGTCTGTAATAATTTGAATTGATTCGTATATTAAACTTGTTTCCGCTTTTGTCAAGATTGGGTCATATTACATGATGGGTGCATGCGAAAGGAAAAGCGGCAAAAGCTCCCTTTTTTGATACTTTGGTTTTCCCCTTGTGGCTTTTTAATGTATCAATATTCCGATAACAATCCGCCTTATGGACAAGATACCGTCGGCGGGTCTTTTCAAAACGATCATAAGATTTTTAAAATATATCCGAATCAACGGCATACGGATTTTCGCGATAAGTATTACTTTCACCGACCTATAAGCATCTGGTACCAAATATTTATTCCATTGAAAAATACAAGCAATATACATTGAAATACTGAGTTAAGGACTCTATTGCGAGGCGAATTTTGTGCACTATGTTAACCAATAAACGGTTGCATATGAGGGGGACCGGATGACACAAGGTACGGAAAAGAAAAACCCGGCCTTTTCGGTGATAAAGTGGTTGGGATTGTTCGTAATCGGCTTTTTTTTAGCATACGTGATTGTGGGCTTTTGGGTTTTTCCACCCCTATTTAAACCGAAACTTGAAACTGAATTATCCAGTCAAATCGGTCGCAAAGTCAGCATTGGGGACTTTAGACTCAATCCTCTTGCCTTGTCATCCACCATATCCGGTATGACACCCTGATCTGGATTTCCACCTGGCAATGTATAAATAGCTGTAGGAATAGAACCTTTGAATCCAGCTTATATTTAACTTTCCAAGGTGGTGTGACTTTTTAATACTTGGGAAGCAATAAGTGAAAATAGTCTTCAAAAAAGGACCATTTAACATGATCTAAAGAAGTAGGAAATAATTGAGAGCATTCTTTAAATAGCGTTTCTATTGGAATTTGTTTAATTTCTAATATTGAAGAAAATATCGGCACAGTTTCCGAACAATTATTGTCTATCACATATATTAAATCATTAATCCTCTTTACCTTTAGAGGAAACACCTTATCTTTGTTAGAAAACAAATTAGACGGAATGTATATTCTGGTATGTCCATCTTGAATACTTGCTGATATTTCCTGTAAATAAAAATAACAATCCAAAGATGATATGGTGTCGTCATCTTTCTTTAATATTTAATTTGTCGTACTTTCAACCTTATCGTAAAATGATTCTTTTGTAATAAGTCGAAATGGATTAGCATGAACATCATTTATGCAGGTTTCATAAGAGTGATTTATTTGGGAAGAATCAGCGATTCAGAGGCATTGAAATGTGTTGAAACCATATACAGCTAAAAATGAGAGAGGGTGGGTCCGGTGCACCTGATCCACCCTCTCGACTGTGATTTTGATCGAACATCGTTGGTATTTTTAAGACTGATATCTGCATGGTCGTAGGAGGTATCTGGGTTCATAACTTAAGAGGTCAGCCTCTCGTGGTAGCGCATCGGCTGCACCAACTTAGCGTTAGATTTTCGGGAAGCCATTTTCACTTAGGATCACGGTAAGAAATAATTCCACAAGATTGCGCCGGATTTTGGCTCGTCTACAAGGCACATTCAGCGGCGCATATCGAGATACGTGTCGGTGGATGTAACGCGGTAGACGGGACAAAAGGCAAGCAAGATGTGGAATTATTTTTTGCTGGGGCCCTTAAACTTCGTGGAAACGTCCTCGATCGGCTGCTTCGAATCCATCTCGATTATTTGCACCTTTCCGCCAGCTTCGGCCAGCGCCTCGCGCACATCGACACTGCGAATTGACTGGTCGTTATAGGTCCTGAATGCCCAGCGAATGTTCTTCAAGTCGCATGCACTCGTCCAAACGGTGTAGTCATAGTGGACTTCGTTCTCGTGCACGTCGCGCACTGCGCCTACCGGAATGTCGAAGGCGTTCATGATGTGAAACACCTGCGGTACGGTCTCCTGTGCCGTCGGCAGCTTCTTGGCAAGCTGAGAGTACGCAACTGCTCGCACAAACCGGGACGGCGGCGAGAAGTCGCCAGGGATGCCGCGCAGACCGGTGCCTTGGCCAAACTGAGTCAGCCTAATTTTGCCTATATCGACGGGCGGCACGTTGGTAGCAGTCAGATTAATGTAATTCCGAAGATTGGTGATATGCCAGTCAAAGGTCGGAGAATTGGACATCGCACCAATGGGGTTGTCATTGATCTTCAGAGCCTTGTCCACTGGTTCGATCACCACGGAGGCCCCGGTGCTGTCATGCACGGCGAAGTGGCCGGGGAAACTCTCACCGCCGATTTCCTTTATTGGATTCGGCACCAAGACGGCTTTGTCGAAGCTGGTTTTAACTTCCTCGACGCTGGCAAAGTTGGCCAGAAGCCAAGCACCGTAATCCTCCGGCGCGATAGTCCGACTAAGTATTCTTTTCCTAAGTTAGCAAGTTATTATTCGGACCCGGATATCATTACATTGGTGAAGTTATTCATATAAAACGTGAATTGTTTCGCAATAAAGATAGATTGAGAGCATCTTACCAACAGATCTGATTGAATTAATTGCCGATATGATTTGGTCATCATCAAAGTACCACGCCAAAGGTTACCGACGCGAGATTTGCCTCGATGTGATTATTTTTCTGAATCTCCGGAATTTTGAAAAATGATATTTGCATGATCGTTGGAGTAATCCAAAGTCTGAAACCAGACTTCATCAGCCCAATATATTGTGCCCCGGACAGAAACAGAAAAGCGTGAAAAATGATAGACAATCCACGTTTTCTGTTAGATAACCCCGATGGGTAAGACTGTTATTATTGCCTATGATGTACGCTAAACCACCTTACTGTTAATCAATTGGCAGTGGCGACTTTATACTGCAAGGCATGCCGACCTGGCATTTGGCACAAACGTCGGTCGATTCCGGTAGGCCGTCCGGTTCCATTAATAGATGATAGTTCTCTTGCAGACGGGCATAGCACACTGCCCGATCCATGCCGTTCTCGGACAAAGCGTCTACGGGGCATGTCTTTATACACTTCCCGCATTTCTTACCTGCTTTGAGCAGGCAAAGCTCATCGGCGGTAACCAAAGGATGATCGCCCAGGTCCAGATCCGTCACCAAGCTGCCCATGCGGCCACTGCACCCGACCGGAGTGATGAACTGGCAGTTGGTTCCGTAGCGACCCAGGCCGATCAAATGCCCCAGATGCTTGTGGGACCACAGGCTGACCAGCCGTTCCTTGTCGAAGTCGTGTGTTGACGGCGTGAGGGCAACCTTTCCCCCGGCATCTTCTATCAAGGCTTTAATGGCACTACCGGTGCGTTCAATTATTTCGTTGGTAGAGAAATAGGCCCGCCCCCAACTCAGCGAGGGACGTTTGCCACGGGTATTGTCCATTTGAATATGCTGCTTGAAAGGAACGAACCAGGCCACAACGGTCTTAGCATCGGGCAGAAGATCCTGTGGAAGGGCATGATCCGGTACGGTGATGTCTTTTATACGCTTGAAACGGTCATCGGCCGGGGCACAGGCTATAATGGGCTCCCTCCAGATTGCAATCTGGTTGCACTTCTCTGGGTAGGCGGCTACGAAATCGATAAGCCACTGAGAAAAATCGTCGAAGGTCATTTTATTTTCCTGAGAGGGTGTTGATTTTTGAAGTTTATGGAGATTTCCATATATTTTGGTTCGCTTAGCATTCGTAAAATACAGATTCATTGAGATCATCAAATTCTCATTCCTATTTCAGGTATCATTAAAATTTTTGGCCCTATTTGTAAAAAATTTCCAACTCATGAGCCTTTTACATCATTCATATTGTTATTGGGGAGGTGCTGGGAATATCGCATGTGGCCCTTGCGGTTCTTTATCAGGCGGCAAATAATTCGGCGCTGATTTACCGCCAGGACCAAGAAATCGAACAAATGGATAGATGGAACGAAGATCAGATGCCTTCATTGCATTAAAATTGAACTATGGCATGGGGGGACGACTCTCCAAATCCTTTGACATTTCTATCCATTCGGTTTCCGTTAGATCGGCGACCAATAGCCGAAGATTTGTCCCGTATGTCGTTTCCCATGGACCTTTCCATCCAAAGATATCGCCATCAACCAGCTTTCAACAGGTACCTTGTTATTTGCTTGCAGATACCCAGCTGTATGGCAATCGTTGCATCCAGCGATTTTGATTAGGTAGCGTCCATCTTCGACGAGTTTCATATTGAACCCTTTTTTGTTTGCCAGTGGAAGAGCTTGATCAGTCCGTGCTATCTTAACCAAAAAAACGGAGGAAAACACGATAACAAAAAAAATACTGACCATAAGCTTGTATCTCATCGGAAACCCCCTTTCATAATTTGTCAGTTTAAATAAAATAGCTTCGCTTAAAGACTGGCGAAAAACGCTTTGTAATTACTTTTTAAGTTCGTTCATCTTACCACTAATCAGAATGGAAGCCGAACACGTGGTGATCAAATTCCAGTGTTGTCTCATATGCGCAGCAACAGATATATTGAGAGCATCTTGCCTGCTGAATTTATAGGGTTAATTTCCGATATGCTTTGCTCATCATCAACGTACTACGCAGACACTTACCGAAGCAAGGTTTGCCCCGTTGTGATTATTTTTCCGAATCGCAGGAAATTACAAAATTGATATCTGCATGGTCGTTGGAGAAAGCTTTATAGACCGTAAGTATATTTGAGCCTGATATAGACTACACGTACATGCAATATGGACATGGAGGTTGGATAGAGAAGTCAGGCATAACATGTTGCATGTCCAATTTTTTATTATTCCATACATATAGAAGCAATATGAACTTTCAGATAGGTGCAAG
>Ga0272443_10003138_pt1 | contig 19879 bp, 16 predicted proteins | sample SSMAcet12_FD_193581 | JGI IMG/M metagenome (GOLD analysis project Ga0272443, IMG submission 193581) | Marine sediment archaeal communities from Little Sippewissett salt marsh, Falmouth, MA, United States - SSM-Acet-12 | ecosystem: Environmental > Aquatic > Marine > Wetlands > Sediment ... | reverse complement strand
GGCTTTTAGAAAAAGACTGTTTCCCGTAATCATAAGGAGGCCGTATGCGTCAAAAAACACGTAAAACCTTGTTACTGATCTCTTTCCTTATCTTCCCGTTAACGATCTTTTTATTTTCTCCTTTTCTTCCCTTTCAGGCAGCGGCTGAAGCCGTATTGGCCGGCGCTACCATTATTTATCTAAGTTTGTTTTTTCTATCTTTTACTTTGGGACGCGCCTTTTGTGGCTGGATATGTCCCATGTCCGGCGTACAGGATGTCATGGCCGGCATTCGAAAAAAACCTACCGATCCCGCCAAGGGATGGATCAAATTTCTTTTTTGGATACCGTGGATCCTGGGTCTGACCGTTATGTTCATCATAGCCAAGCGTCCGCCGGTTTTTAATTTCTTTTTTGAAATGCCCCTGAAGATATTCATTGATGAACCCTGGAAATTCATTATTTATTACGCGGTGCTGCTTGTCGTGGTCGTGATGGCCTACTTTATCGGCAACCGCTCATTCTGCCGGCATGCCTGCTGGATCGCACCCTTTATGATCAGCGGGAAAAAGTTGGGGCATCTGTTGCATATCCCACATCTGCATCTCAGAAGCGAGCCCGAAAAATGTGTCCATTGCAAGCTCTGCAATCTCGCTTGTCCCATGAACCTGGACGTTAATGCCATGTGCCGGGATGGCTATATTTTACACGATGAATGTATACTTTGCGGCTCCTGCGTGGATGCCTGTACGGCAAGCTGTATACACTACAGTTTTTCTATTCCGCATAAACAGAAAAAAGAAAATAGTAAGTAGAATATAGAATTTAGTATTTATTAAGTTCGGGCCTCGTCAGTCGGGGACAACGGGGGTCGGAAAGAACTCTAGTTGTGATCAGGGTTAAATTAGGGAAAAGTAATTTCTAGTTACCAGTTACTCGTCACCAGTTACTATTTGATCAGCAGCATCTTTCTGGAAATATGTTTATCTTCGTATTTCAGTGTGTAGATATAGATACCGGAGCTATATTTTGATGCATTCCATTTTACTTTATATGCTCCGGCAGGTTTAAACTCATCAACGAGAGTTTCTACGAGGCGACCCGATATATTATAAATGCTCAGCTTTACATGAGAATCTTCAGGTATCGCATAGTCTATGGTTGTTATTGGATTAAAGGGGTTGGGGTAGTTTTGGGAGAGAGTGAATTGAGTCGGATTGTCAACTTCATCTATATCTACTAGAATCTCTCCGGTATGGGTAATTTTGTCAACAAATACCGAATCAGTACTAGTTATCATTATTGTTGCAAAAGTACTGTCTTTATTCTCAATAATGCTAGCATATCTACAAAAGCCATTTCTAAGTACAGTAGAGAATTCAATGTTTCCCTCAATTGAAACTTTTATTAAAGACAGATTACCGGTATCCCATTCTTCTATTAAGAATAAATTCGCTCCATCTGAACATGATAACGCTGTGTGGACTCGGTCATTTTCTCCAATTAGATTTAAATCACTATATACGTATTCTTTTGATGAATCAATACGAGTAAAATTCCAATCTTCTGAATTTCTTGTTGGATATAGTATAACACTTCCATCATTATTGGCAATAACCCCAGGGCGTTCATAATCAGGATCAGAAGAAGTTTTATATAATTCCTCCAGATAATACACAATAGGGCTTTCCCACAAGGGGTTTAACTGTTTATCATATCGTTGAAGCTCTCTTTTTAAGTGTGATTCCAATGGCTTTCTCATCGCATATAAAAAGCCATTCCCATCACAATCAAATTCCAAAATTCCTAATTTTGAAGTATCGGGAGGGCCGTCATACCAGTAGAGGCCAGTAAAATTATAAATTGAAACAATATATGAATCAAGTGCTTGCTTGACATAAACTTCGTATGGATCACTGTGCATCTCAAAATTCCAGCTGTGTGTAAATCTACCAGCTTGTTGATGATAAGTAACATCACCATCAAGCGAAATAGCCCAGATATATGCTTCAGGGGTGACATAAATGGGAAAGTAATCATCATAGACCACAACAAAACTACTATCTGGACCTAATACCGAAAATGAAGATACTCTTGGATAATGATAAGTATAAACAACGCTTCCCGGTGCATACCAAAGAGCTTCTCCGCTTGAATTAAATCGTTGAGCATAAATGGTTTTATTTGCAGTATTATTATACAGCACATAAACACCGCCGGCTCCATCGGAAGTAGCCGTTTCGAATATGATAGTACTGTCACCTACTCCAAGAGGTATTTCCTTAACAACTCTACCTCCGGAATAAAAAATATATGAAGAATTATCATTTCTGATCAAAATATGCATATCACCGTTTTCTGCTGGGAAGATTTCTCCATAGCTTCCACTTTCTATAAGAACAGAGGCAAAAACACTTGCTAGAGAGAATAATACAGTAGTAGCAATAACAATTATCCGTTTGAACATAATTAACCTTTTAATATGGTGCCAAAACATACAAAATCTCCCCAACTCATAAAAGAAATATCTTCATATGTAAAGAAGGTTGCAGAATTTGAAAGTTACTGAAAAATCAATCCTCACAGAGGTCCTGAACCCCGATGTCCGCAGGACATCGTTTCAGGATGACTATGTTTTTTACCGGTTATTCGTTATTAATTATTAATTGTTAGAGGTCTCCGCCAAGCGACCAGAGCCATCTGGGACTTGAGAATCCGTCGCCGTTGTATTCCCAGGCAACGTCGATGCGCAGAAGGGCGAAGCCCAGATAAATGCGAATTCCTGCTCCGACCGAACCGATCATGTCGTCCCAGGTGTTGCCGAAGGGCCACCCGCCGTTTTCCACCAGCTGCAGATCACTGGTCCAGGCAGCGCCGACATCGGCGAACAGCACACCGCGAACCTGGAAAAATGATACGGGCGGAAGTCCGAATTTCGCATATTCGATGAATGGAAATCTCAGTTCCGCATTGAACAACATGAATTTATTGCCCCATGTCTGGAATAATGTGGCCCCTCTTACGGGCATAATGTATTCGCTGAGGTAATACATGCTGAGCTGTTCAGAAAAATTATCGCCGTCATTACCGAAAATGGGAGCATTGGGGTTATAAACGTAGTTGATCCAGTTTTCCACGCCACCCAGAAGAAAAGTTTGCGGATCGGGACCGAAAGAAGCGCCGCCGTTAAAACGGAAAGCCAGATGATAGTCGTTCGTGATTTTAAAGTATTGGCGATAATCGAGTTTAGCAGTATAAAATTCCGGGGTCTCCGAAGTGATCTTCGGTGACATTTCAAAGCTCAGTCGATAGCGGTTGCCATCCATAGGACCGGTATAGGAAAAGATCGTATTGTCCTTTACCAAGGCTAATTCTGTACGGTATTCGTGGATATCCTCATCATACAATGCGGCGATCGCGGGATCGTCCAGCAGATCGCGTTTCACATAGTAATAGGAATTATTGAATTCGATACGGTTGTATTTGTTGAGGGGATAATCGACAATAAAATTAAGGCTTCTATTCGTATAACGTGTTACAAAATAGCCGAAAGGATTAGTCTCGGACACCTCGCCGGGAATATAGGTGGCATAATTGTCCGATTGATTGACCAAAATCAATCCGAAGTTAGTACGGAAACGGCGATAATAATATGCCAAAGCATAGTCCGAATTCTGAAGATCGATGTAAAGGTCCGTACCGATGTAAACCTGATGGTCCCCCATAACATCCGAGAACATAAAGGTCGCTTGCCCCTGCACGCCGTAAAATGTGGAATATCCAAATTGACTGTCGACCAGATCCAATGAGAATTTTGTCTTGTAGGGTTTGTCAATATATGATCCCGTTTCGTCGATGATCTCCGTAGAATCGAGTTCAACGATCTGAGAATCGGGTGAATCGTAACCATAGGCATATTGAGGTACAAAAACATAATTCGCATAATCGGAACGGCGAGTTACTTCTTCATCTCCTTTGACAATACTGACCTCTTCTTTTTCCGATTCGGGATCGTTTTCTTCTGCCAGGCGTCGTAAACGCTCCTTTTTCATCGTCGTTTCAGTTATATCAAAGGGCATAGAGTTGGTTTTTTTACGATATCCGGTCAGGGTCAGTTCTTTTCTTTCTTCTTCAAAAGGATAATTCATTCTAAAGATATCCCAACCGTAATCCTTGAAAGCGCAAAAGATCAGATTATTACCCGTACGATCAAGGTTCAGGTGAAAGACGCCACCAACCACATTGGTGATGGGATAGGCTTCCGTTCCGTCTTTTGGCTGAATGTAAACGTTGAAAATACCGTTGGCATCGGATGTATAGACAAAACCCCGCCCTTTCGGATCGCAGTAAGGATAGTTTTCGTCATGATCGGTCTGCGTCTCAGCTGTTTTAACCTTTGTCTCGACATCGATAAGATAAATATCCCGCTGATAAGGATGACGGGGATCTCTCATTTCCCGACTTTTCAGGCGTTCACTGCTATAGACGATATGTTTGCCGTCGGAGGTCCACTGCGGATTCTCGTCGCCTTCGGTATCGTTTGTAAGATTGATCAGGATATCCTGCTTCAAATCATAGATAAAAATATCACTCTGTGAGCCGTCATGGCCTGAAAATGCGATCAAATCGTTGTTGGTCGGATGATATGCCGCTGAGAATACACCCTGAAGCTGCGGCATGGGATAGAACGTTTGTTTACCGCTTTCAACATCTACCACCACCAGGGCATCGTGCTTTCCGCTTTTTGCCGCAAAAACGATCTTTTTTGAATCCGGGGACCAGGAAATACCGGGGGACATCCATTTCAGTTCTTCGAGACTGGCTTTTCTTTGTCCACGCACCAGGCGTTTCATTTCGCGTCCGTCCTGTGTGTTCATAAGATAGATATCGGCATAGCCCTTGCGATCGCTCAGGAATGCGATCTTATCGCCGCTGGGTGATATCGCCGGGGCGATATTTTGGATATTCCGCATTTCTTTATGGTTGGTCAGCCGCACAGATATATCGCGGATATCCTCGCTGGTACTGATCTCCGGCCAGTACATTTTCTTCAAATAATGGTGCCATTCTTCGGTAAATTCTTTTTTGGACATATTGAAAGTGTATTGCAATGCCCTCTCAACATCCAGGTATATCTTAAGCTTGGTATAAAATTCAGTCAGTTTCTGATAACCGTAGGTTTCGCGTACGAACTTAAAAATACTCTGACCGCCCTTGTAAGCGTAATAGCCCGTAAGCGCTTCCAGAGGATAGGCTTCGAACTGGCTGTTATAGGCAAAATCACGCATGAACATGTCCGCTTCCGTATCCCAACGGGAAGATTCGTACTCTGCACTACCTTCTGCCAGCCAGAGGGGAATATTCAGACGCACGGCACCCGAGATCACAGACTGGATGCTTCCTGCGTAATACAGGTCGTTCATAAAGGCATGGATGAGCTCATGATGGATCACGTGCCTCAGGTCGCGATAGGAGCCTTCAAAAGGAACGACCACACGATTTTTGAACAATTCTGTAAATCCGCCCACTCCTTCGGGCATATAAGAATTGGTCGTATTGGTCTGTTGAAAATCATTATGGCTGTCATAAACGATAATCGCATAGCGTTTTTTCAGATCCCAGTCAAGAAGTGTAGAAATGGATTCGTAAGCATGTTCTGCGGTCTGGGCCGCAAAAGCTGAAATGGTCTTGTTCTCTCCATTAAAATAGATATTAAAATGTTTGCTCTGGATAAAATTCCAGTCAAATACATCGTACTGAACCTTATTTTGACCGAACTGGGCAAAAACCAGTCCAAAAAACAGGACCGACAGGGAAAAAACATTTTTTAAGATCTTCTTACTCATCTTTTTCTCCACTTCCTAACACCGGAAGGTCCCGTTTGTTTCTGGTTTTTAGATTTTTTCTCGAATGATCGCCGAAATATCGCGGTGAATGGCTTCAATACTTCTGTTGCCGTCAATAACACGACAACGTTTGGGGGCTTCTTGAGCAAGCTTCAGATATCCCTTTCGTACTCTTTGTCTGAAATCCAGGTTTTCGCTTTCAAGTCGGTCCGCGGTACCGATACGTTTTGATGCCACTTCAATATCGGTATCGATAATAAACGTAAGATCGGGAACCAATTCGTGAGCTCCGATCATATTCAATTTTGATATCAATTCAAGCGGAAGCTGTCTCCCATAACCCTGATAAGCGGTGGTAGAATCATAAAAACGGTCCGAAACGACCACCCCGCCTTTCTGGAGATGGGGCTTTATCACTTCCGATACAAGCTGTGAACGGGCTGCGGCATAAAGAAGCAATTCCGTTCGAGGATCCATTTCCATATGCTCTTTGTTCAGCAAGACCGCCCGAACGGCATTCCCGATGGGCGTATGTCCGGGGTCAAAACAATGTATTACATCATGCTCTTTCGACAGGAGTTCAACACAGAGTTTGGACTGTACGCTTTTACCGGAACCATCAATACCTTCGAACGTGATGAACATGAATACTCCTTGTTTTTGTGTGATTAATTTAGAGAATTTGAATTTAAAAAGAAAGATGAAAACAATTGATAATTGACAGTTGATAATTCAATTAAGAATTAACAATTTATAAACGATAATAAACCTACCTGTACTCCACCCCCCGAAATCTCATATCTCATAACTTATAACTCGTTACTCTTTACGCGTTACGTGTTACTCGTTTCTTTCTCGCAATGTATGATCTCGCCAAAATAGATACGATGGAAATCGGTCTCTCCGGGATATTTTGTCATGATCTTCTCGTCCAGAAAATGGGTTTCATCCATGTCCTGCCAATAGATCTTTTTACATGCAAGGATCAGATCGGCCTCATCGAAACCGGGAGCATCGACACCGGGAACTTTTATGGGGGTCAAGCCTGCTTTGACATGCTTGTCCGGCACATCCCGGCCGGAAGTGGAACCAAGATAAGAAAGTGCCTTTTTATATTCCTTTGGAAAACGACACAGCGTGAAGGTATCATATTTATCCATGAATCCAAGCGTGTATCGCGACGGTCTGACCACAGCCTGAACAAAAGGTTTATTCCACATGCAGCCGATACTGCCCCATGCAACGGTCATGGTGTTAAAATCGTTTTTTTCAATATCTCCGGCCGTCAGCAAAAACCACTCATGTTCCCAGGCGAAGAAGGGTTTTAATTCCAAATGTTTGATATTCAGTTTGCTTCTCTTCATGATGTTCCTCCTTTTAAAAAAAATAGTGACATTTACGGTCAATTAAAATTAAATTCTCATTAAACAAAGATTAAACTGGAGAAACTATGCCTAAAGAACTGAATTATGTATGTCCCAAATGCGGCAGCAGACAATACGAACTGGACGAGATCCGGACGACCGGCGGCGGTCTGAGCAAACTTCTTGACGTTCAAAACAAGAAATTTACCGTTGTAAGCTGTGAAAAATGCAAATATTCCGAACTGTATAAAGCCAGCACCAGCATGTTGGGTAATATTTTTGATCTCTTTATCGGGGGTTAAAACATTTTATTAATTTAAAGAGCGTTGAAACGTTGAAGCGTTAAATTGTTGAGCGCAAATAATTAATGCCCATAAAAAACGTCATCCCGGACAATGTCATACTGAACTTGTTTCAGGCATGATCCGGGACCTAAGTCATTGCCATATTTCTTAGTTTAAGAAAATATCATCCCGGAACCCCTTGGGGTATCCGGGATGACATTTTGTATTCATTGTTAATTTTTAATTATTAATTATTAATTAAATTGTCAAATGTTTTCAGCCGCTTTGATCTCTTCAATATACCAGGACATGATCTTTTCAAATTCTTCGCCTTCGGAGAAACCGACCTTTTTATAGCGGATCATTCCCTGTTTATCAATGACAAACAGTGTGGGAATACCCTTCACGCCAAACTTTTTATTGAGTCCGTCGGCATAGTAGACAGGAAAATCAAAACCGTTTTGACTGATAAAGGGCGGGACCAGAAATTTATCTTCATCTGTCGAGACCACAATGATCGCTACTTCTTCATCATCTTGGAATTCATTGTAAACTTCATTCATATGAGGAAGTTCTTTCCTGCAGGGGGGACACCAGGTGGCAAAGAAACTGACAATAAGGATCTTACCCTTAAAATCTTCATTGCCGACAAAACTGGAATCGATCCCTTCAATTCTGAATTCCGGCATGGGTATATCCAACTGGTCGGCCAACAGGTTCTGCCGTAAAATGTTTCGTCCTACAAAAACGGTCTCATCGATCATGGTGTTGATCTCGGCTTTTGAGTAGCCCAGCAAATCGGCCGTATTCATGATCTCGGCCTTGGCATCGAGTGAACCGGGGGTCATTTTAAGTGCTTCAATGCAAACGATCAGGGATGCTTCGTAGCGGTTCATTTTGTTCAGTGCTTTTCCATAATTCAGCAGAATTTCCGTATCTTTATAATCACCCAGAATATTCTCATAGACATTCAGAGCATCATTCAGCTGTTGTCGTTCGATCAGCAATTGGGCATATCCGTCGCCGATCATAGCACGGTAAGCCGTGAGTCTGTCATTCAATTCTTCTTCAGTAAAATTTCTTTCGGCATAATATTCCTTAGCAGAAGCCATGAATTCTTCGGTTTTGACCATTTCATTCGCCTGTTCAACAGCTGAAAAAATGGAATCCTGCAAAATAGGATCATCGGTTTTTTCACTGGACAGAAATCCCAGTGTCATCGCTTTTGAAAAAACGTCGTTATTCTTTTGATAGATCGAGATCACCTTTTGATAATCTTCAACTTCACCTCGCTGTATGATCTCGGGAAGCACACGTTCGCAGGTTTCATACAATTCGGAGCTTTCCTTTTTTTGGTTTTTCATGATAAACGAGATCATGCTGTCATAATCGGGTTCCGTGGAAAGTTCACGGTTACCGCATCCGATAAGCAAGACCAACGCTAAAACGATGGCAAATAATTTTTTCATTCTATCTCCTACCCTTTTTTATTTGAACAGATCCGTTGAGATCCTTAATGAAACCAGATGCGAACTGCCCAGATCCCCATTTACCGAAGGCCTGAAAGAATATGACAGATCCAGAAGCGGTAAATTGATCTCAATACCTGCGCGCAATCCTTCGCGATATCTGTAACTGATCCCGGCGGATATTTTATTTTTGTAGTTAACCCTAACCAAAGGTTGAATATCAAAAGCCAACACACCGCCCACCGAGAACATATAATAATCCATATTTTCCGTGATCGCAAGAGATGTACTGAGTCCCGGTTCAAACGTTACATCGCCCGCCTTCACCGGGAAAAGCCATGCGGCTTTCATTTGGGGCGGATAAAATTGAGCAGCACCGCTATTGAAGACCATCACGGCTGATGGAAGATTTTTCAGCGAGTATAAAGAAAGTATCCTGTTTCCCCTGTGTTCGGCATGCAGATCAAACGTCAGACCGAAACCGTTCGTTTCGATCAGGCCGGTATACAGAAGGCCGACGGTCATGCCAAGATCGAAATTACCTTTACTATAGATCGGCATGCCCATATGCAGGGTATAATTAGCTATGCCCGTGAACAGAACACCGTCATAATCAATGATCTCGTTCTCATCCAATTGGCCATTATTTTCTCCGGTATCGCCGGTCCCGGGGATACCGTCCAATCCGTAATCCAGAAGAGCATTCCGGGAATCGGGCACATCGGAGATCCCTATGCGTGATATCATGATTCCGAGCGGGCGTCCTTTTAGATCGAAAGCAAAGGCCGCTGAACTGGCCGTCACCTCATTTCGGAACCAGCTGGAATGGTATAGATACAGACTTTTATTTGAAGCCTTATTCAATCTTGCGGGGTTTAGAAATGTATTTTCGCTGCCGTATTGCAAAAGACCGTAAGCATTCCCGTACAATTCAGCTCCGGGTCCCTGCAACAAATTCAAATAATCGTTACCATAACTGGCATAACCCGCCGTTAAGACAAGCGGCAGGATCGAGATCCATAACCATGAGACTATTTTTTTTATCTTCAATTTCATCGTGTTAAAAATATAAGCTTTTTTTATCGCGGAAGTTCCTTGTTTTATTCATGCTCATTTATTCTTAACAAGGACCAGTTTCCCTTCATCGAGTTTATAATTGATACCCGCAATGGTCGCGATCCGGTCATTATGTGTTACAAGAAAAAAAGTTTGATTCAAATCTTTCTGGATCTTTTTAAATAGGTCCAGAACACGCTCACCCGTTTCCTTGTCCAGATTCCCCGTCGGTTCATCAGCCAGCAGGATGTCGGGTTCATTTATTAGCGCCCGTCCGATGACGGCCCGTTGTTTTTCCCCTCCGGATATTTCTGCCGGGAAATGATGCATGCGTTCGCCCATACCAAGATAATCCAACATGCTGCGGGCTTTTTCAATCGCTTCATGACGATTCATTCCCGAGATCATCAGCGGCATGGCAACATTCTCCTCGATCTTGAACTCCGGCAGCAAATAGTGAAATTGAAAAACAAATCCGATGTGTTTCAACCGGAACATGGCCAGTTGATTTTCCGACATGCGGGTAACATCCGTGTCCGCTATCTTGATCGTACCCGAATTGGGCGCGTCCATGGTGCCGATAATATTCAGAAATGTCGACTTACCGGATCCTGAGGGCCCCATCAGCGATATAAAATCACCCGGGTGTATTTTCAGGTCTATCCCGTCAAGCACTTTCAGCACCTTCGTCCCGGATTTATAATGCTTGCTCAGATCTTTTACTTCAATAATTGTTTTCATACGTCACTCTTTTTTAAAGCGGTCAGCTATCAGCTGTTTGTTATTTGCTGTCAGCTTTTTTAAGTTATATTTCGTATCTTTCCTTTTTCTTCTTACTGCCTACTGCCTACTGCTTCCTGCCTACTGTTTACAGCCTACAGCTTACTGTTTTGTCTTTATCGCATCCAGCGGTTTAACCCGATTGGCACGTCTAGCCGGCACCAGTGAGGACAAAGTGATCAACAGGGAAACCATCGCGATCGTTGCCAGAACGTCCCAAATGTTTACGATCACCGGCACATATTTGAAAATATAAACGTCATTTGCACCGGGCATAACAAAAAACGGAAAGTATTGCTGGATCAGCAATAGGAGCACAGCGGAAACCGCACCCAGCACCATGCCCAGTCCGCCGGTATACCAGCCCAAACGAAAATAGATCCGGTAAGCGTCGCGGGGCGCGCATCCCATGCTTTGAAGGATACCGATCTCCCATTTCTTTTCAAGCAACAGCATGATCATGGAAGAAATCAGATTGAAACCGGCGATGATCACGATCAGGCTCAATACGATAAAGGTCGCCATCTTTTCCACTTGCATGGCGGAAAACAATTCAATATGCTCTTCCCACCAGCTGGCAACGCGTGTGTTTTCCGGAAGATGGTCTTTCCAGTATTTATTTACCTGGCTCAGATCTTTCGGGGCATAGAGTTCGGCCTCGAACTGATGATAATCGGGTTCGTTCAACAGATACTGCATATCCAGGATATGCATGTAAGCCCGATAATCGTAGTCAAAAACGGTCACGTTAAAAATATCTTTAATTATGCACTGCATGTTCGGTGCGCTGTAGGTTTTAACGTCTAATAAAGATATTAACGTCAGGGTGTCTCCCACGTCGACACCGAGTTTATTGGCAAGAGACAGCCCGATAATGATCTCAGGATAAGGAGTTTGCGCAAGATCATCGGTTAAAAAATGTTTTTTCTGCAGATACGGTCCGATCTGTAAAATATCGCGGTATTCGTTTGGACGGATCCCTTTGATAAATGCCAGTTGCTGATACTTACCCGCATTTACAAGCATTTTTCTTTCGATGCTTGGGGTTACCGTTTTTATGCGGGTGTCTTCCTTGATCTCCTCAAAAAGTTCATTTCTGTCTTCAGGTGCGGCATTTTTAACATAAAAAGTTAAGTCCGGGGACATATCCTGCGTGCGCTGGAACAGCATATCACGAAATCCGTTCATGACCGATAAAGAAGCAATAATGGCAAAGGTACCCAGAAAGGTCCCGATAATGGTGATCACCGAGGTGGTAGAGATCATCTTCACTTTTTTACGTGAAGAAAAATAACGTCCGGCAATAAAATTAATGTAAGGTCTTTTACTCATATCGCAAGACCTCCACGGGTTTGATCATAGAAGCATTGCGCGCCGGAATAAAAGTGGCGATGAGGGAAGTAAAAACACCCACGATCACAATAACAAGGATCACATCCCAGCTGATCTCGATCGGCAGCCTGTCGATAAAATAGACATCTGCAGACAATTTGATCCAGGCAAAGCGCATCTGTCCCCATTCCAGTATTTTTGCCAGCAGGATCCCGATCCCAATTCCCATCATGGAAATGCTCAAACCGTCAAGCGTGAATTTTTTCCGGATATCCGCCGGTCTCATACCCATTGATTTCAGGATCGCGGTGTCCCTTTCTTTGACCAGGACGATCATAACCAGAGTTGAGATGATATTTACCATTGCAACCAGCGCAATGATACCGAATGTAATGACGATGGGGGCTTTTTGAGTCTGCAGCCATTTGAATAACATAATATTGCGGTCCCGCCAGGTAACGGGAACGTAATGATATTCACTGACCGCATTGATCCAATCCGATATTTTATCGGCCTGCAACGGGTCGTTCAGCAGCAACTGATAACCGCTGATGATATTGGGATCCTGATTGATCTCAGCTGCATACGACATCGTGGCATAAGCATAATTTGCATCAAATTCTTTCATTCCCGTCGTAAAAATGCCCGTTACAATAATATCGTAAGAGCGTATAGGATTGAAAGGAGACGGGATGCCGTCTGTAAAGAGCGCCGATACGGTATCGCCTACTTGAGCATTCAGATATTCGGCGGCACCGTAACCCAGGTACAATCCTTTGATCTCATTATCTTCCCTGAAATCAACACCGCCTTGAACATCTTTTTTCGAGCGATAAAGCATTTCCCTGAAATCTTCTTCGTCCATGCATTCAATGATCACGCCCTCTGTTTCGTCACCTTTTCGGATCATTGTCTCAAGATTGACAAAGGGTGTGATCTTTATAATATTCGGATTTGTTTTAAGTTCTGTGACATATTCCGGATCATAATCGATGGATCTTTTAAAACTCTCGATCCTGATATGCGCTTCAAAACCCGTCACCTTGTCCACAAGATTATTTTCAAAGCCCCGAAGTATTCCCAGGGTAACGGTCATGGCGATCGTCCCGATAATAAGTCCAAAAATGGCCAATATTCGAATAAAGGGCACAAATTGGTCGGATCGCCTGTGAAACAGGGTTCGTTCCGAGAGATAGAATAGAAACTTTAACATATTTTTGTTGAAGCGTTAAAGCGTTAAAGCGTTAAAGCGTTAAAGCGTTAAAGCGTTGAAGCGTTGAAACATATTCAATTTTCATCAATTTATTGTCAATCAAGAATAAATTAATCTTGTAATCATGTCAAAAATTATCAAGTTTATCCTGATATCATGTCAAGAAAACTCGTCTATGACAATTTTTCAGATCTCATAGCCGGAAACAAGAGTACATCTTTAATACTTGTCTGGCCCGTAAAGAGCATGATAACCCTGTCAAAGCCGATACCCACACCGCCGGTGGGCGGCATCCCGGTCTCGATGGCCTGAATAAAGTCTTCATCAAAAGCCTGGGCCTCATCATCACCTAAAGCACGTAAACGATCCTGCCCTTCCAGACGTTCCCTCTGATCCAGAGGGTCGTTCAACTCGGAAAATGCATTCACATATTCCGACCCGCAGATGAACAGCTCAAATCGTTCCACAAAACGTTCATCGCCGTCACGGCGAACCTTTGCCAGCGGTGAAATGGCTTTGGGATAGTCGATCACGAAGGTCGGTTGAACCAGTTTGGGCTCGATGTGTTCATCAAACAACTTATCCAGGAACTGACCGTAATTCCATTTGGGGTCAAATTCCATCTTATGTTTTTTGCACCATGCGGCAAAATCTTTTTCAGTATACTCAGCTATATCGATCTTAAGATGTTCTTCGAACAATTCAGCCATGGGCTTCCGGGCAAAAGGCTTTGAGAAATCGATTGTTTCATCCCTGTATTCAACCGTCATGCTGCCGGTGACCTCTGCAATGGTCTTAAAATAATCCTCAATGAGGTCCATCATATAATAATAATCAACATATGCTTCGTAGAATTCAATGGCTGTAAACTCGGGATTATGACTGCGGTCCATGCCTTCATTCCGGAAGTTGCGAGAGAATTCGTAAACTTTATCAAAACCACCCACGATCAAGCGTTTAAGATAAAGCTCATCTGCGATTCTCAAATACAGGTCCTGGTCAAGACTGTTATGATGAGTGATGAAGGGACGTGCATTGGCTCCGCCGTAAAGCGGTTGCAGCACCGGAGTCTCAACTTCCAGATAGCCTCTGTCGTCAAAGAATTTGCGCGTGGCGCGCGTGATCTCGGCACGCTTGACGAAGGTTTCTTTGACATCCGGATTAACGATCAGGTCCAGATAGCGTTTGCGATAACGCAATTCTTTGTCGGCGAAAGCATCGTAGACAACACCGTCTTTTTCCTTAACAATAGGTAAAGGACGAATATTCTTTGTCAATAAGGTCAGCGATGTCGCTTTTACGGTTGTTTCGCCGGTGCGAGTTTTCATGACAATGCCTTCAACGCCGATAATATCGCCGATATCCAGCATTTTGAACATGGTGTAAGGATCCTCGCCGATATCATTTTTTGAAATGTAAAGCTGAATACGGCCATCGGAATCCTGAATGTGGGCGAAACTCGCTTTTCCCATGCGACGGATATTCATCAATCGGCCGGCAAGCGAAACCTCTTTTTCTTCGAGCTCGTCAAAGTTGTCAAGAATGGTTTTGCTTTTGTGCGTTACCTTGTAGGAATATGGAAAGGGGTCGATCCCCATTTCCCTGATGTTTGCGATCTTTTCTTTTCTTTGTTCAAGAATATTATCGAGTGTCGAATGTTTTTCCTGCATTGTCTGTTCGCTCATTTATCAATCCTTTCAATATCTAAGTAAGATAATGGATTTTTAAGGGAAAAGAAATAAGATTAAGGTTAAGATTGAGGTTGAGGTTGAAGGAATGTAGAGATAAAAAAACTTGAGTCAAGCTTTCTGCCATGCTGTATGGAATAAAATGATGATTTAATGGTTTATCATAGCATTTTTTACTAAAAACTTGACTCAAGTTTTCTTATATTTCACTTTAAAGTTAATTAAACGGGATAATGAAGGGAACAATTATGGAAAAAAAGAGACCGTTACTGGAAATTACCATTAAATCTGTTATTCTTGGTATTCTTCTATCTGTCATTCTGGCTGCGGCCAACGCGTATTTGGGACTTTTTGCAGGGATGACCGTATCGGCATCCATTCCGGCTGCCGTTATTTCAATGGGGGTCCTGCGCTTTTTCAAACGCTCAAGTATTCTTGAGAACAATATCGTCCAGACCGCTGCCTCCGCGGGTGAATCTCTTGCCGCCGGAGTTATTTTTACCATACCGGCACTCGTGCTGATGGGTTACTGGAAGGATTTTGATTATATCGCCATTGCCGAGATGTCCGCCGTCGGCGGTATTATCGGTGTCATGTTCACTATTCCGCTTCGTCGCGCATTGATCATTGAAGCAAAATTAACTTATCCCGAGGGCGTTGCCACGGCTGCAGTATTGAAAGCGGGAGATGAAGCCCGTCAGAATAAAGAAGGGGGCAAACACCTGGGCATGATCCTGAAAGCCGGACTGGTGGGTGGCCTGCTGAAACTATTCCAGCAGGGGTTCGCCATGTGGAACCAGGCGGCCGAAACGGCCTTTGGTTTCAGAAATGCCAAAGGGGGCAGGACCATTTTCGGATTCGGTGGGGACCTCTCCCCTGCTCTATTGGGTGTTGGTTATATCATCGGACTGAACATCTCTACCCTGATGATCGCCGGAGGCTTGCTGTCCTGGATGGTCGTTCTTCCAATTTATTCCACTGTCACCGGCCATGTCGGCCCGATCAACATGGATGTTGCCAATGAGATCTGGAGCACACAGATCCGCTATCTGGGTGTGGGCGCTATGGTCGTCGGCGGACTTTGGTCCATCGTCAAACTTGTCCGTCCTTTGATCAACGGAATAAAAGCCAGTCTTGACGCTCATCGTCAATCCGACCGCGGTGTGGAAATGAAAAGCACCGAACAGGATATTTCCATTAAATGGGTCATCGGTATTATTGCGGTATCATCTATTCCATTGTTTCTATTATATTTAGATGTCTTGAAAAGTGTCCCTGTCACACTGATCATGACGGCTGTTATGCTTGTATTCGGATTTCTTTTCTCGGCCGTCGCGGGTTATATGGGCGGATTGGTTGGGTCATCGAACAACCCCATCTCGGGTGTGACGATCGCAACGATCCTTTTTTCATCTTTGCTGCTGCTTTTACTTATGGGCAAAGGAAGCCCGGAAGGCGCGGCGGGAGCGATCATCATCGGTGCAGTCGTGTGTTGCGCGGCATCCATTGCGGGTGATAATCTTCAGGATCTTAAGGCGGGATATATTCTGGGGGCAACGCCCTGGAAACAGCAGATCATGCAGATCATCGGAACGGTATCCGCCGCATTCGCTTTGGGATTGACCCTGGACATTCTGCATACCGCTTATACGATCGGCTCCGAAACGCTATCTGCTCCACAAGCGACATTGATGATGTCGGTCGCCCAAGGTGTTTTTCACGGCGGATTACCATGGGATATGGTTGCCATTGGTGCGGCATTGGGTATCGCGATCATCATCGGAGACGTGATCCTGGAAAAACGCAGGTCAACTTTTCGGATACCCGTGCTTGCCGTTGCTGTGGGGCTTTATCTGCCGATCTCATTATCGGTACCCGTTTTTATCGGCGGACTGATCTCCTATTTCACGAAAGAACGGACCAAGAACGAGAGTAAAAGAGGTTTGCTTTTTGCTTCCGGACTGATCACCGGTGAAGCCCTGATGGGTATCCTTGTCGCTGTTCCGATCTTTATTACGGCAAAGAAAGACTGGTGGCCTCATATAGACGGTTTCAAATGGCTGGGTATCGTCCTCTTTACAGCCGTTGCCGTGTGGCTGTATTTTACAGCGAAGAAAAAAGAAAATAAGATGACGTAAATCGTAAATCGTAAAACGTAAAACGTGAAACATGAAATGTAGAGACGCGATTTATCGCGTCTCTTTAATATCTGTATTTAATTAAATGGGAGATTATTCTTCATCCCAATGACCCTCTTAGCCAAAACCGTAGTTCGTTTCCGTCATTTGTTCCTGTTAATCAATTATTTACAAACCCCTTAAATATCAACATTTTATCTTGGATTTATCAAAGAATATTGTATTTTATGCTTGCAAAAAGGAGTGCCTATGCTGACAAGTATGACCGGTTTCGGAAAAGGCGAGGGGAATGTTCAAAGCATGGAGATCGGAGTCGAGATCAAATCGGTGAACAGCCGTTATCTTGAGATCTTTGTGGCAACACCGAAGTTCCTCAGTTTTTTGGAAGAACCGTTCAGAAAATACATCCGCGAGCATATTTCCAGAGGTAATATTCATTGCTATATTAATGTAAATTCGGCTAATAATACCCTGGCTTCTTATTCGGTCAATAAGCCCCTGCTGAAAAATTTTATGGAGACCGTTTCCGAGATATCGAATGAATCGGGTATTGAACCCCATGTTTCGATGCAGGACCTTTTGTCCCAGCCGGAACTTCTGACCCTGGAAGAAAGCAGTATAGAGCATAAAACGCTAGAGAAAGAAATGATCAGGATCCTGGACAACGCGATCAAAGAACTTCAGGCGATGGAAAGAAAAGAAGGCGATTATATTGGCAATATTTTTAAAGATCGAATGAGTTCGATGGAAAAACAGGTTCAAACCATCAAAACGCTACAGGAAGCCAATATACCCCGTCATATCGAAACTCTTCGTTCACGCATTACGATGCTTCTAAAGGAAGACCCCAGCGAACTGCAGTTGCATCAGGAGATCGTCCAGCTCGCAGACAAACTCGATATCAGTGAAGAGATCGACCGTTTTCAATCCCATCTGAAACAATTTGACGCCTATCTTGAAGCCGATGAAGCAGTGGGGAAACGTTTGAATTTCCTCTTGCAGGAGATGAACCGTGAGATTACCACGATGGGTAATAAAGCATCCAATTCGGAAATTTCCCAGCATGTGGTGGAAATAAAGAACGAAATAGAAACCGTTCGGGAACAGGTGCAGAACATCCAATGAAACAAGGCTTGCTCGTTATATTCGTCTCTTTCAGCGGCGGTGGTAAATCCACCATTATTCGCTTATTGAAAGAAAAATATCCCGACTGGCAATTCTCTGTTTCATGCACGACCCGCCCTCCGCGAAAAAATGAGATCGAAGGCCGGCATTATTATTTTATCGACAGATCGCATTTTGAAAAGATGATCGACGAAGATGCGTTCCTTGAATTTGAACATGTTCACCATGATCTTTACGGGACACCGAGAAAGCCTCTTGAAGAGGCATTGAAAAACGGACAGATCTATATCCTTGATATCGATGTCAAAGGGGCATTGAACGTGATGAAAGAATACCCGGAACAAAACGTATCGTTTTTTATTGATGTTCCGGATATGGAAACGCTTGAAAAGCGCTTGCGAAAACGGGGAACCGAATCTGAAGACACCATTCGGAAACGCCTGTCCCGAATTCCGGAGGAACGCAAAGAAAAAGAAAAGTTTGACCACATCATAATAAATGATAAATTAAATGATGCGGTCGATAAAATAGAGACCATTATTATGAATAAACTGGAGGCAATCCAATGAAAAAAGATTTCCGTTTCAAGGGCGAACGCCCGGATGATATTTTTGAAGCGATCACCGTGATGGCAAAACGCGCACGTCAGATCAATCAAAAACGGAATGAAGACTATCCGATCCAGAACATGATCGATCCGGAAACCGACGAAATTTTTGAAAATGATATTGATTTCAATTCATTTGAAAAACCTGCGTCGCTTGCCATGGAAGAATATGAAAAAGACGAGATCGAATTCGAATACGAGAAAGAAGAAGAATTTGTTCTGGAAGAACCTGAAACCGAAGAATAGCCATGTCCATTCTCAGGGGTAAAAAGATCGTTCTGGGATTGACCGGCGGGATCGCCATATATAAAAGCGCGACCCTGCTCCGGCGTCTCACCCGTGACCATTGCTGTGACGTTACCGTTGTGATGACGAAAAACGCACAGGCATTTATGACACCCCTGATCTTTGAAACGTTTTCAGGCAAAGATGTGATCACCGATATGTTCATTTCCGACTCAGGTATTGTCGGAACACGCCATATCGACATCACGCAGGCTGCCGACCTTGTTGCGGTCATTCCGGCAACGGCAAATATGATCGGCAAGATCGCCGGAGGCATTGCAGATGATGCATTAAGCACGATGCTCCTGGTCGCAAAACCCGAACAAACCGTTATCGCGCCCGCGATGAACAAGCATATGTATCTCAACACGGCCGTTCAGCATAATCTTCAGTTGTTGAGAGAACGTAAATATCATATCATGGAACCTGAGACCGGCGAACTGGCCACAGCGCAAGAAGGTTGGGGCATCGGACGTTTGCCCGACGAAGCCACGATCATCGATTTCCTTGAAAAAGCACTGACATCTCAAAAAAAAACTCCGCTCGCAAATAAAAAAGTCCTGATCACCGGCGGCCCGACACGCGAATACATCGATGATATTCGTTTTATTTCCAATCCATCCACCGGCAAAATGGGTATTGCGCTCGCTCATCTTGCAGCCGATCTTGGAGCTCAAGTCGAATATATAACAGGCCCCACTGCCCTCCCCGAC
>Ga0272443_10003136_pt1 | contig 19902 bp, 21 predicted proteins | sample SSMAcet12_FD_193581 | JGI IMG/M metagenome (GOLD analysis project Ga0272443, IMG submission 193581) | Marine sediment archaeal communities from Little Sippewissett salt marsh, Falmouth, MA, United States - SSM-Acet-12 | ecosystem: Environmental > Aquatic > Marine > Wetlands > Sediment ... | reverse complement strand
CTCCGAGGGATCGAAACCTTTCTTCCTTGGTGGGAAGAGGGTCAGGGTCAGGTTCGGCAATCCCATCCGTTCATCTGACTACGAGGAAGTTGCCGATCACAAACAGAGAATTCGTACAATGACCGGGGACATAATGACTTCCATCAAGACGCTGATAGCTGAGTGCGAGAGGGAAGCTAACCTCTGAACTATTATGGTGTGCCGGGTCTGCGTTGAGCCGATACTCGTCGCAAATCGGCCGAAAATCTTTGACATAGATAACCGAATATACTATACTGGCAAGCTGTAGCCTTTGTGGCAGAATGCTGATGTAAAGGAGGAATCTTTAACGTAATGACTGAACCAGAAGAGAAACAGGTCGCTGCTACTGCAAAGACGGGAGGTGATGCCAATTCCGTAAATAACAACGACAAATTGCCGAAGTCCAAGAAGGCAAAGTCGGGCCAGAAAAAGACAAAAGTCAGTAAGGCCGAAATCAAGGCTAAGACTCTTGTAACTGAACTGGCTAAAGATATCGGAACCACCGAAACCTCGCGAAGGCGGCGAGTCTCGCAGAAAGCTGCTGAGAAGAGCCGCATCCCGGTAGCCACCCCGGAAGAAATCGCTCCGGTTGAAGCAATCAAATTGACCGATCTGGATGCTGATGAGTATTCCGAGCAGGAATTCGATGAGATGCTGGCTATGTACGATGAAACCCTTTCTGATCTCAAGGAGGGTGAAATCGTTCAGGGTACGGTCATGGGAGTATCGAGGGATGACATCATCGTTGATGTTGGCTTCAAATCTGAAGGCATCATCTCGATGGGGGAATTCACCGAGCCGATCTCCATTTCCGTCGGGGATCAGATCGAGGTCTATCTTGAAGCGGTTGAAGACCAGAATGGTCAGTTGGTGCTGTCAAAGCAGAAAGCTGACTTCCTCAGAGTTTGGGACAGGATTAGAGAGTCCCATGAATCCGGTGCTCTTGTACCGGGCAAACTGGTCCGTCGTATCAAGGGCGGTATTGTGGTGGATCTTTTCGGTGTCGATGCTTTCCTTCCCGGATCACAGATCGCTCTCCGTCAGGTGCCGAACTTCGATGAGTTGATCGGCAAGGAGATGGAGTTGAAGATCATCAAACTCAACAAGAACCGTCGCAACATCGTCGTCTCACGAAGAGTCGTCCTCGAAGACGAAAGAGAAAAACTGCGCCAGCAGCTTCTCAAGGAAATCGAGGTCAATCAGGTGCGCGAAGGTACGGTCAAGAATGTCACCGATTTCGGTGTGTTCATTGACCTTGGTGGTGTTGATGGTCTGCTGCACATTACTGACATGTCCTGGGGTCGTGTTTCCCATCCTTCCGAAATGGTATCTCTCGGCGATAAAATCAATGTGAAGATACTCGACTTCGCGAAGGACACTGGAAGAATTTCCCTCGGATTGAAGCAGTTGACTCCGTATCCATGGGAGAATATCGAAGAGAAATATCCCGTGGGGCGTAAGGTTGGCGGAACTGTCGTCTCCCTGACCGATTACGGCGCTTTTGTCGAACTTGAGAAGGGAATCGAAGGACTCATCCACATATCGGAGATGTCCTGGACACAGCATATTAAGCATCCATCGAAGCTGATGCAGGTCGGTGACTCGATTGAGGCCGTTGTTCTATCCGTTGACAAAGAGAACGAGAAAATCTCGCTCGGTATCAAGCAGATGGAACCGGATCCGTGGCAGACGCTGGATGAAAAGTATCCGGCGGGTGCGCGAGTCAAAGGCAGAGTTCGCAATCTCACAACTTTCGGTGCCTTCATCGAACTCGAAGAAGGTATTGATGGGCTGGTGCATATTTCCGACATGTCCTGGACCAAGAGAATCCAGCACCCGTCGGAGATTATGAAGAAGAGTGACCTTGTGGAAGTTGTTGTCCTGAGGGTGGACAAGGAAAACAGACGCATTTCACTCGGGTTCAAGCAGCTTTCCGAAGATCCGTGGCCGCAGTTGTCGAAAAACTACGCCGTCGGAGCCGAAGCTCTTGGATCGATCATTCGCCTGCTTGATCGTGGTGTCATAGTCGAACTCCCGGGTGGTGTGGAAGGTTTTGTACCGACCAACCAACTCGGCAAACCCGATCTTGATAAGCCAAGTGATGTTTTTCAGATAAATGATGAATTGCCTTTACAGGTGATCGAATTCGATCAGCCCGGCAGGAAAATAGTCCTCTCCGTTGATGCGTATTACCGCAAGCGTGAGAGGACAGAGTTGGATCAGTACCTTGCCAAACATGAATCTCGCGGAGTGACACTCGCTGAGGCCGCTGGTGAGGCTGTTCCAGACGAGACGCCGGAAGCTCCTGAGAGTCAGCCGGAGCCGGAACCGCAAGCGGAAGCTCCAAGTCCGGAAGATACCGCTGATGCGACTCCGGAGGCTGAAAACGTTGAACAGCCTGTTGAGGAAGAGGCCGCCCCGGAACCCGAACCGGAAGCATCTTCGGATGCTGAGCCGGAGAAACCGGAAGAACCTCAGTCATAGTCTATTCATTAGTCGATTCACGGGCGGGATCATTCCCGCCCGTTTCTTTTTGCCCGCCAACCGCAAAGCTCCCGGTTACATGTTCCGTTGGTAGATCTACCCCGATCGGATCGATCAATTCTTCCCGAATGTCGGGAAGTATTTTCCGCAGGTCCAATCCATCTCATCGTTTGTTCCAGACCCCTCTGCGCCGCTAAGATATTGCTTGCTTTAGGCTTATGCTCAATGCGCGGACCCCGTTCTGCTGTTGGCACACCCCTTGCAGAAAGGTGATGCCGGAGTAGTAGAGCGTCGACTATGCCTCGGCTGGTCGATAGCACAGAAAACAGAGGACGGTAGCATGGCTAATGTTCCATCAGCAACAGACGAGAAGTCAAAGGTCCCGATCCTGGCCGCGGCGATAGGCGTGTTGGTGTTCGTCCTGTTCATCGCGATCTTCTCAATAAGCATGGGCGTGTTTTCTTCGTCCAACGTTACTCATCTTCCCGCGACTCAGGACGGTGAATCCGATACTGCGGGTGAAACTGATACCGCCCACGGTGTCGGCGACTTCCATACGTCTTACTACGATGATCTGTACCTCTTTGAAGATAGTCCGGAAGAGAGTGACAGCAGTTCCGGTCTCAGCGCAAAGGATTCCGTCGAGCATCTTGCATGGTACGATGAGCAGAAGCGTGAGATCAATAGCGATAAGCGAAAGATCGAGATCGAGAGGGCAGAACTCGAGAAACTCAAGTACGAGACTATGAACCTGATCGAGCAGCGCAAGAATATGGAAGACGCGAATACGGTTCAGATGGCCAAGCTGTTTGACACGATGAAGGCCGATGAGACCGCAGCGATCATGGCCAATATGACAGATGAACGGGTCGGCCTGATCCTGATGAAGATGAAGAAGCAGAACGCATCTAAGGTGCTTGCCGCTATTCCGGCAGAACGTGCGGCGAAAATCACACTTCAGATGATCGACTTTGCGGAAGGGTACTAAGCGGTAGTGAACGCTCAAATCGTAAATATCCTGATCCCGTTACCTTCTGGAAAAGGCAGCCCCAGAACTGATGTTCTCCCGGGGCCGACTGCCGAAGGGCTGGATAACCTCGATTTTGAGGCTCTCCTGACAGGCAAGGCTGAGTCATCATGTGACTCAGATAAATCCGATCCGAAAAATACGCTTGCTGGATCGGATTCAGGTATAACAGAATTCGGTGATCAGGTGGAGTCACTTCCGACTGCTTTGCTGATTAACCCCGCGATCAATGACATAGAAACGATCGAGCAGACCGGTGAGTTAGCCAATGCCGGCTTCGGAGACGAGACCGGTGTCGCTCTCCCGTTAGATCCTGTTACGGACACCGCACAGGCTGAGTCGCTTTCTGAGATTGTATCCTTGAATGACCAGTCGCATGAGACGAGAGTAGTCCCGGTTGAGTTCTTCACTGATGATAATACCGAGGTTATTTCGACCGACCCGGAAAATATATCGAAGAACCTGTTCGACACTGCCAAGGCTTCGATCCAGTTGGTTACACCCAAAGATGCTGAACAGGCGATGACCGGGGATGCTTGGAAACTCGACAATGCTGTTGCAACGCTCAAGGTCGAGCTGAATGGAATGACTTCCGTCCTGCCAGTTGACCTGAATGACTCGAAAGCTCTGACGGAACTGGGCCTGCAGATGCGGCCGATGACCGGAGATACAGGTCAGCTCACTCTGCGCGAGGCGATAGAGTCGGCTATTCCTCAGAAAGCTGCTAACGAAGTTGTGGAGAACCCTGAAATCTCGATACGAGTCGCTTTGAGTGTAACGGATGCAAAGAAATTCGCCCGCGAGCTCACTCTCGATAACGGCAATTTGAACACTGAATCGTCCAAACACTCGTCGTCGGCGAAATCAGAAATTTCAAAGACAATCGCTGCTAACTCGGAAGGGTCTCAGGAAAAGAGTCTCCTCGGAGATGGAACGCAGAAGCATCAAGGTGAGGAGTCCGTCGAAACAAAGAAGATTGATGTCGGGAAAGCCGCGAGAGATTCTGGCGCAACAGCAGATAAAACACTGAAATCTGTGGATGCGATTTCAAATACGAAGTTCAGCGACGAGTTGCTCGGAACTGCGGAGAGACCGGGCCAGCTAAACGAATTGAAGACGTTACCGACTCAGCAAGCCGAGAAGGGTGAGGCTCTAAGCCGTCCACAACCTCCGGCGGAGCCGGTTGCGTTCAAGATACAGCTTCCGAATTCCGGGCTGAAGCTGACAGAATTCAGTTCATTCAGGATAAGCATCAAACCGGAGAACCTCGGCCAGGTCAAAGTGCACCTCGTGATGGTCGAGGATCAGCTTACCGCCCGGTTGACTGTGGAAAGTCAGGCTGCGAAGCAGGCGGTTGAAGGGAATCTCCAGATGCTGAAGGACACGCTTCAGCAGGCCGGAATCAAGGTCGAAAGCTTCTCGGTGGATGTGTCCGGTGGAGATGATCTGAGGCAATTCTTTGCTCAGAGAAGAGAAATGAAATCAAGAAGGGTGAACTCCGAAGGTTTCTCGATGGATATGAGCGAACCCATAAATACGGCCGCGCTGGCGGCGAGATCGTCACTCGGCGAGAATCTCGCGAGCAGTGGTGGCATAAACCTTTTGGCTTAGTGAGAATGTGATATGGCAGACTCAGACCTGCTGACACAAGGAATCAATGAACTGACCCAGTACAATGGGGTCGCAACTGATTCTCTTCCAACTCAGAATCTCGGTAAGGACGAGTTCCTTCAGCTCCTGATCACGCAATTGCAGTATCAGGACCCGATGGAGCCGATGGATGACAACGAGTACATCGCCCAGCTGGCTCAGTTCTCCGAACTGGAACAGATGACGAACATGAACGACAATCTCACCGAGAACCTGAACTGGAATTTCCTGCTGTCGCAGACAATCAACAACACGATGGCGACATCTTTGCTCGGCAAAGACATCAAGGCCATCGGTAATGATGCGTATCTGCCCGCCGACGGCAATGCTCAATTGCATTACAACCTCGGGGGATTCGCCGATACGGTTGTAATCGATGTCTACGACGGATCAGGGGAGAAAGTCGCGAGCTACACCCAGAACCAACTCGGTGCTGGTGATCAGCTCTTTGAGTGGGATGGTCGGACGATGTCGGGCGATACTGCATCGACCGGAACTTACTCTTTCACTATCACGGCCACCGACGCGGATGGCAATACGGTTACTGCATCTCCTTACATGAGCGGAACCGTAGACGGCGTCCAGTACGTGGATGGCCAGGCTTATCTGGTTGTCGATGGTAACAAGATTTCTCTTGGTGATGTGATGGAAGTCGGTACTGGAGTTGACGATGGTTGATAATGTTAGCGCCGTAACCGGTATTTCACCGAAACTCCAGAAGGTACAACGGCAGAAAACCGCACCGAAACCTGCGGAGTTCGAGAAACAGCTGACAACGAGCCTGAATTTCTCGAAGCACGTTTCTCAACGTATTGGTCGCAGACAGCTCGAGATGGGGCCCGACAGGGTCAAACGCCTTGAAGGTGCTGTGGACAAAGCCGCATCCAAAGGCGCGAACGACTCTCTGGTGCTGCTCGATGATCTTGCGGTCGTAGTATCGGTGAAGAACCGCACAGTAATTACGGCTATGAACAGGGAAAACATGAAAGAGGGTGTTTTCACCCAGATAGACAGCGCGATAATAGTTTAACAAAGGATAATGCATATCAGGCCGGACCTCCTTGAGGAAGCCTGATTGCAAGGAGGTAATTGTAAGATGTTAGGTTCACTGTTTGCAGGTGCGTCTGGATTAAGGAATCATACGACAAGAATGGACGTAATCGGTAACAACATCGCGAACATCAACTCGATCGGGTTCAAGAAGAGCAGAACGCTGTTCCAGGAATCTCTGATCGAAACAATGCGCGGAGCGGGAAGACCCTCCTCGATCACGGGTGGTACGAACCCGATTCAGCGTGGGCTCGGAATGACAGTAGCATCAATTGACAATCTGTTCACTCAGGGCGGCCTTGAAACCAGCGGCCAGATCACGGACCTTGCCATTCAGGGCAACGGTTTCTTCGTTCTTTCCGATGGAAGGCAGAACTACTACAGCCGGGCAGGTTCGTTTGGTTATGACGGTAACAGCGACCTTGTGAGTACGGCAAACGGCCTTTACGTTCAGGGCAAGATGGCTGATCAGGAAGGCAACATTCCTGCGATGGCTACTGTCGGTAATATCCGCCTGCCTTTCGGGCAGCAGGATCCGGCGAAGGAAACCACCGTTGTAGGATTGACCAACAACCTGAACTCGGTTGCAACGAATTCGACCGCTGAACTCGCTTCTGCGGGTACAACGAATATTGACACGGTTACGGGTATGGCGCGGGACGGCGCGGGTGGTGTGCACACATTGACTATCGCAGGCGCCCAGGCCACGCAGAGCACCGCCGTATCAACCGTTAACGGGCTTTCTGGTGTTGAAACACTCCAGAGCCTTGGTGTCACCGCGGCGGGCCTTGCCGAGGCAACGACCGTTGGCGTGGACAGTGGTGCGAGCTCCGCATACCTCACGGGACTTGTTCTGAACTCGACAGTAAACGAACTCATCGCCGCGATCAATAAAGTGCAGGGTGTTGAAGCTGAGCTTGATGCATCAGGCGCTATCCAGATAACGCGAACGTACGCCGGTGACGGCACGAACCGCAATATCGAAATTGCAAGCACATTTGCCGGTCCTCCGCCCGCCACAGAAACGATTACAGGCGCGATCTTCAACGCAACCGGAACGTTCACGGCGAACAACGGAACTGCACATTCAATGACGGTAACCGACCAGTTCACGCCGAACTACGGTACACCGCAGCCGGCTATCAACCTCGGACTTGAAATCAGCGATACTACCGGCTTGGTCACCGGAATCACAGGACTCGGCGGTGGTAATGTCACCATTGGCTCCAACGATGCGCTTGCTGCCGGTACGGCGCAGATAACTACCGATGACACCCAGTACTCGACATCCATAACTGCCTATGACTCGCAGGGCGGCAAACACACGTTGGTCATGACCTTTACCAAGCTGGTTGACGCGAATGAATGGATCTGGGAAGCCTCACTGGGCGGCGAAGAGAGAATCGTCTATGGGGACAGAGGAACCGTTTCGTTCAACTCCGATGGCTCCCTCGGCGAGTTCGCATTCGATTCGGGCGCACAGGCTATCGGGGTCGATCCGCGCAATGGAGCCGACCTGATGGCAATCGAAATCGATCCTGGTATCGCGGGGGGATTCAACGGCTTGACCGGCTTCGCATCGACATCAACGGCTTCGATTTCAAGCCAGGATGGTTACGGTCTCGGTATTCTTGATAAGATCGCTATCGATCCAACGGGTAAAGTACTCGGAATATTCACTAACGGTGTTACAAGAGCGCTTGCGCAGATAGTACTCGGTACGTTCAGCAACGACCAGGGTCTGAGCAAGGAGGGCAACTCGATATACAAGGATACGGCGAACAGCGGAGAAGTCTACATAGGCTTCGCTGGCGAAACCGTGTCGGCAACGATTTCCTCGGGAGCGCTAGAATCATCGAACGTCGATCTCGCCGAGGAATTCACCAACATGATTATAGCGCAACGAGGTTATCAGGCTAATGCGCGCGTCATCACCACGTCAGACAGCATGCTTGATGAGCTTGTCAACCTCAAGAGGTAATGATGATTAAGGTAACTCGGTTGAATGACGCACAACTTGTCATAAACGCGGACTTGATCGAATTCGTCGAGGCGATTCCCGACACGATAATCAGTCTGACGACGGGCAAGAAAATAATGGTGAAAGAATCGATCGACGAAGTCATCGACAGCGTCGCACGGTTCAAGAGGCTTGCGACCGGATTCACCGCTCAACAGAACGATGTGCGTCAACAGAGTTAGGAGCACATAATGCCAGAAGTCAATGAAAAAGAACAGGCTCCACCGGCACAGGAAGCTGTCACACCGGTAGTCGCTCCCAAAAGCGGATCGGATATGACACAACTCGTGACCAAGGTCGCCATTATCGCGGCTGTGGGACTGGTTGCCGTGCTTGCAGCATTCATGGTGACATCAAAAGTCCTCAAGCCGATGATGGCACACGACCCGGTCCCCGTTCAGCAGGAGCCGGAACCTGCCGCTCAGGAAAGCCATTCCTCCGGCGGTCACGGAGGTGAGGAATCCGGTGACTTGCTCTTCAACGTCGACCAGATCATCGTGAATCCGGCAAGTACTGTCGGATCGAGATTCCTGTCGTGTTCGGTCGCTTTTGAACTCGCGAGTGTCGAAGAGCAGGGAGCTTTTGAATCTCGTGAGATACAAATTCGTGATGCCTTGATTACGATCCTGTCGGCGCGAACGGTCGACGAGCTGTCCGATCCGCGCCTTAGAGAGGCTCTGCGTCGACAGATTCTCGCGAGGGTCAACAAGATCACCGAACCTTCCGAGGCAATGGCGGTCTATTTCAAGGATTTCGTTCTTCAGTAGAAGGCGGTGTCATGGCAAAAATACTTTCGCAAGACGAGATTGATGCATTACTGACAACGGTATCTTCCGGTGAAGATGTCGAGGAGAAGTTAATCGAGAGTGATGACTCCTACAGGTCGGTCGTGGCATATGATTTCAAGCATCCGAACCGGGTCTCGAAAGACCAGGTCAGGAATATTGAGAACATCCATGACAACTTCGCGGGTCATCTCGGATCGTCACTTTCAACAATTACCCGTGCGATGGTCGACATTCACCTTGTGTCAGTCGACCAGATAACATACTCGGAATTCCTCATGTCTCTTGCGAATCCGAGTTGCACCTACACTGTTGGAATGGACCCGCTCGAAGGGGCTTGCATAATCGACTTCAATCCCACTCTCTGCTTCCTGTTCATTGACAGGATGTTCGGCGGAGTGGGGAAAATCCTCGAGACTGATCGTGAACTTACAGGTATCGAAAAGAGCGTTATGATCAAGATCGCGGGAAAGGTCTTTGATGAGCTGGGATCTGCGTGGGCTCACATGGAAACCCTCGAGTTCAAGCAGATCGGATTCGAGACCAATCCACAGTTCGTACAGATCATTCCGCCCGGAGAAACTGTTATCGTTATCTCGTTCCAGATCAAGATGCTCGGATCATCCGGCCTGTTGACCATTTGCTATCCGTACGTCAGTCTTGAACCGCTTGTTGATAAGTTGACTGCTCAGCAGTGGGCTGATCCCGCGGCCAAGGAAAGGGCGGAAAAGGATCAGGCGAACATGCGCCAGAACCTGAACAAGGTTTCGGCTGAAGTCGCGGCCAGACTTGGCGTCGCCAGGCTGAATGTGCGAGACTTCCTCAGCCTGTCGGCTGGTGATGTTGTCACGATCGACAGGAAAGTCGTAGAGCCGATAGACATCCTGATAAATGAAAAACCGAAGTATTATGCCAAGCCCGGGTTGCACAAAAAGAATCGGGCGATTGAAATAGTAGATGCCGTTTCAGAATAGGAGATAGATATGGCTGAAGATTCCCTGCCAAATGAAGACCAGCAGAATCAGGTGCCCGAAGAGGCCCTTGATCAGCAGAACGTCCCCGAATCACAGGATGACTCGGTTGATGCTGCAAGCGTCGAATCAGGCAGTGCCTCGGCTGTTGGAGTATCGGAGGCTGAAGAGGGTGCATCTGCGGATCCACAGGAAGTGGAGTCCCCCGCTGATGGCTCTGAGGATGCCGTTGACGGCAGCGATCAGGTGTCCGGAGATATGAGCGAGGAAGAGGCGGAACAGAAAATGATGGCCGAGCTTGACAGCATGGATGAGAGCGATCCCGATGATGAGTTCGGTCTCGGAAATGCCGATGGTTCGTCCGGGCCGAAGGAATCAGATGAAGCCCTCGAAGCACGAGGCGCCGAATTTCAACAGCTTGCGGCGGGCAGGCCGTCAGGCAGTTCGAGAAACCTTGATCTGTTGATGGATGTCGTCCTGCCGATCTCCATCGAGCTGGGCTCCACAAGAATGAGCATTCAGGACATCCTGAATCTCGGACCCGGATCGGTGGTTGAACTCAACAAACTTGCCGGTGAACCTGTTGATCTACTGGTCAACAACAAGGTTGTTGCAAAGGGTGAAGTGGTCGTCATCGATGAAAACTTTGGCCTGCGTGTAACGAGCTTGATTTCACCCGAAGAAAGACTCAAGAGTTTGGGGGAGTAGATGCGAAAGATCGCTCTTAACGCTCTATTCATACTCGCTGGTGCGGCCACTCGGTCGTTTGCGCAGACCGGCGCCAAGCCCGATGAACCGGCTCTTCCTTTGCCCAGCGTGTCGGAAGGACTACTGCCCGCGCTTCTGAAACTCGGGGTCGCCATCATCGTCGTGGTGGGACTCATATATGTCTTCATGCTGGTTCTGAAGAAGCTGTCCCTCGGGCGCACGGGCCTCATGGGTGGGAAAGGTAACCTGCAGGTAATCGAGAGATCGTACTTCGCGCAAAAGAAATTCGTCTGTCTGATGAGGGTAGGAGAGAAAGTCCTCTTGCTCGGAGTATCGGACAACAACATCAATCTGGTCGCAGACGTTAGCGATCAGGACTTCGCCGCTATGGAAAAGGCGAAACAAGATGCGAAACAGCTGAAGGGAAAAGGCATGCCTTTTCGCAGCTACCTTCAGCAGGCAAAGACACATCTGTCGACATTGACGTCGAAGATGTAAACGCAGTTGCTGAAAGCAACATGACGTATGAAAAAACATTGGAAGTCTCTGTTACTGGCGTTACTGCTGATCTCTATCGCAGGTAGCGCACTGATCCCTTCGGCAGCATCTGCCCAGGGATTGCCGAAAATCTCGGTTGAAGTCGGCGAGTCGGACAACCCAAAGGACCTGTCCGTTACCCTCCAGATAGTACTTCTTCTGACTGTTCTTACGCTTGCTCCATCGATTATCATGATGGTGACTTCATTCACGAGAATCGTGGTTGTGCTATCATTCGTACGGCAGGCAATGGGAACCCAACAGATGCCGCCGGCGACACTAATCGTCGGTCTGGCGCTTATATTGTCGATATTCATCATGGCCCCCGTTATAAGCCAGGTTCACAAGGAGTCGGTCAAGCCGTATGTCGATGGTAAGATAACGCAGGCGGAAGCTTATGAGAAGGGTGTGAAACCGATCAAGAACTTCATGCTGAAGCAGACGCGAGAGAAAGATGTCGCTTTGTTCGTCAAGTTCTCGGGTATCGAGAGACCGCAGAATGCAAGCGAGCTTCCAGTCTGGGTCGTTGTTCCGGGATTCATCATCTCTGAACTTCGAATAGCATTCCAGATCGCCTTCGTGGTGTTCATACCGTTCCTGGTTATAGATATGGTCGTGGCATCCGTGCTCATGTCGATGGGTATGATGATGCTGCCCCCGATCCTGGTGGCTTTGCCATTCAAGATACTGTTATTCGTGCTGATTGATGGATGGTATCTGCTGGTGAATTCGCTCGTTTCGAGCTTCTATTAGTAAGGAATGAAATGACAGTAGAATTTGTACTCGGTTTAGGCAGGGAAGCCATAATGCTGGTCCTATACGTCGGTGCGCCTATGCTCGGGTTCGGACTCATCGTGGGACTTGCCGTGTCGATCTTCCAGGCGGTAACGCAGGTTCATGAAATGACACTGACATTTATCCCGAAGATCGTGGCCGTCTGCTTTGCCCTGATAGTCTTCCTGCCATGGATGATCTCAATCGTAACTGACTTCGCTACGAGGCTGTTTCAGTCGATTCCTACGCTCGTTGGATAGCTGAACATCAAGCTCTCGTTTGCGCTGTTCCTGTGTAAACTTCCCTTCAAGTTGGAAAAATCTTCCCCGGAAAGCGGCTCAACTCAAACTTGCCCCACGTTAACGCATTGTGGCGCAATGCCATAAGTCCGACAGCGACGCGGCACATGGTTTGCAGATTAGACTGGTGTTGAAGAGGCAATAACCGGTTTTGATTGGATTTGGGATTGATGACTTCACTTTTCGACGTAACACAGGTTCAACTTGAAACGTTTCTCCTGAGTCTCTTTCGATGCGCCGGTCTTATGACCACAGCCCCGATTCTCAGCCAGAAAACTTTTCCGATTCAACTCAGGTTCGCTCTGTCAATGATACTGGCAGTGCTGATCTTCCCATTCGCGAAGCCGGCGGGTTTCGTTTCACCCGACAACCTGATGTCCCTGCTGGGAGTTGGAGTCACCGAGTTCCTTCTCGGAGCCCTGATCGGGTTCATCTTTTACCTTCTATTCGTGGGAGTACAATTCGCGGGTGGAATCATCGGTTTCCAGATTGGATTCGCGATAGTAAATGTCATCGACCCGTCAACCTCTCAAAATGTTTCGATTATCGGTCAATTCCAGTTTCTCATAGCAACACTCGTGTTCCTGATTATGAACGGTCATCATATGATGATTTCCGGGATGATAGACAGTTTCAAAATCGTCCCGATGGCTACCGTTCATTTCTCGTTTTCTGCTATTCAGGAAATGATTCGTATCAGTGCAGGCGTATTCGTAATTGCTGTAAAGATTGCAAGCCCTGTGATGTTGGCGCTTATCCTTACTGATTCCGCGCTCGGCATCCTTTCAAGAACCGTCCCCCAGATGAACATCTTCATCGTTGGCTTTCCTCTGAAGATCATGATCGGTCTTTTCGTCGTCGGACTATCGCTTCCGATCATGGTGTACGTTTTCCAGGGCAGCCTCGTGAAGCTTGAGGACGGTTTGAGTGAGATAGTCATAAGTCTCGCGAGGTAAAAATTGGCGGACAAACCAGCACAAGAAAAGACCGAACCAGCAACCCCTAAACGGCGCCTCGAAGCGCGCAAAGAGGGGAAGACGGCCAAGTCTCAGGAGCTTTCATCGATAGCCATTCTGCTCGTTGGAATCGGTTCGATGTACTTCATCCTGCCGTCGTCAATCGAGCAATTCAAAGAATTCGCGGTGTGGCTGCTGGCTAACGCTTCTCATCATACCGTAACAGCAGCGAATTTCACCCTTTACTTCAAAGAAGCTATCACGGTATTCGTGGTCGCAGTCGGCCCGATACTTCTAATTCTCTCAGTCATAGGTCTGGTAGCCAACTTCCTTCAGGTAGGGTTCGTGGTCAGCACGAAGCCACTCGAACCGAAGCTGGACAAGCTCGATGTCATCAAAGGCCTCGGTAAGCTCGTTTCTACCAAGTCGCTCTTCGAACTCGCCAAGGACACCTTCAAGTTACTGCTAATCGGAGTTGTTGGATACTACGCCGTGTCGTCAGAGATGAAGAACGTGACACTTCTCCCGGATATGGCGATCGGCCAGATTCTCTCGTTCATCGGCTCAGCGATGTTTCGCGTGGCCGTGAAATGCTGTCTCATGCTCATAGTCCTCGCAGTCATTGACTATGCGTTTCAGAAATACCAGTTCGAGAAATCGATACGGATGACCAAGCAGGAGATCAAGGAAGAGATGAAAAACACAGAGGGGAATCCACAGGTGAAGGGCAAGATTCGCCAGCTGCAGCGCGACGCCGCTTACAGGCGAATGATGTCTGACGTTCCGAAGGCTGACGTTGTTGTCACCAACCCGACGCATATCGCGGTGGCCCTGATGTATGACAGGGAGTCCATGGATGCGCCTGTCGTGGTTGCAAAGGGTGAAAGACTGCTCGCGGAACGTATCAAAGAAGTCGCTCGCGAGAACGAAGTTCCCGTTGTCGAGAACAAACCTCTCGCAAGAGCCCTGTTCAAAGCGTGCGATATCGGTATGCAAATCCCGGCCAGCCTCTTCAGGGCCGTAGCCGAAGTGCTGGCTTATGTATACAGGTTGAAAGGTGAGGCTTAATGCCAACAGCTAACGCACCAATGGGAAGGTTCGGTAAGCAGGCAGATATCTACATGGCGCTTGCCGTGGTTGGGATTCTGATAGTACTCGTGATCCCGGTGCCGTCGTATCTCCTTGATGTGCTCCTGGCTTTCAACATATCGTTTTCTATAATCATCTTGCTGACGACTCTGTACATCACCCGACCCCTCGAACTATCCGTGTTTCCGGGAATGCTGCTCGTCGTGACATTGCTCAGATTATCCCTGAACGTCGCGTCTACGAGGTTGATTCTCGGCGAGGCCTATGCCGGTGAGGTCATCAACGCATTCGGAAGCTTTGTTGTCAAAGGCAATTACATTGTCGGTTTTATAATATTCCTCATCCTCGTCGTGATTCAGTTCGTCGTCATCACAAAAGGTTCCGGCAGGATCTCAGAAGTAGCCGCAAGATTCACCTTGGATGCCATGCCCGGCAAGCAAATGGCTATCGATGCCGACTTGAATGCGGGTCTGATCTCCGAGGCTGACGCACGACAGCGACGAGACGACATCTCAAAAGAAGCTGACTTCTATGGCGCGATGGACGGTGCTTCGAAGTTTGTCCGTGGTGATGCGATTGCAGGAATCCTGATCACGATCATCAATGTGATCGGCGGATTTATCGTTGGCGTGCTCCAGAAAGGTATGAGCCTCAGTGAGGCGCTAACGACGTACACTTTGCTCTCGGTCGGTGATGGACTGGTCTCTCAGGTTCCCGCACTTATAATCTCGACTTCTGCAGGTCTGCTCGTTACGCGCGCGGCCGCGAACTCTAATCTCGGCAGCGACATGACACGCCAGTTGACAAATCGCCCCCGGGCGATTCTGCTCGCCGCAATCATACTGTTCATCTTCGCGTTCATGCCCGGCTTGCCATCAGTGCCCTTTGGTATACTCGGTGTGCTGATCGGTGTCGTGGGGATTGTACTGGCGCGAGGTGAACGCGAAGCGGAGGAAAAAGCCAGGCAAGAGTCCGAAGTGCAGAAGCCGGAGGGCGAACAAACCCCGGAGGCACAGGCCGAGGACTTCCTCAGGCTGGATACGCTGGAACTCGAAATCGGCTATGGCTTGATTCCACTGGTTGATGCAGAGCAGGGTGGTGATCTGCTTTCGAGAGTCGGTATGATCCGAAAGCAGTTAGCACAAGATCTCGGCGTTGTCGTTCCTCCTATTCGCATTCGTGACAATGTTCAGCTCAAGCCAAATGAATATGATCTTAAGGTTAAAGGGATCTCGGTCGCAGGCTATGAACTCATGGTAGATCACCTGCTTGCTATCAATCCCGGCGGGATAGACAGCGACCTCGAAGGTTTCACCACTACCGATCCCGCGTTCGGACTCGAAGCGAAGTGGATAATTTCCAACTTGAAAGAACTTGCGGAGATGAAGGGCTTCACGGTTGTCGAACCCTCGGCAGTCATAGCAACTCATCTTGCGGAGGTCGTCAAGGATAACGCTGCCGAAATACTGACCCGACAGGATGTGCAGAATCTCATAGACTCACTCAAAAAAGCGGCTCCGGCGGCTGTTGATGGAGTGATACCTGACATTGTGTCTCTTGGTACCTTGCACAAAATTCTTCAGAACATCCTTTCAGAACGCGTGCCGATTCGGGATATGCAGTCAATTCTCGAGGCAGTTGCTGACTATGGCGAGGCCACCAAAGATCCCGATGTGTTGAGTGAGTACGCGAGATTATCCATCCGTCGAGCTATCACGAATATGTTCGTAAACTCCGAGGGCAAAATCAACGTCCTGACTCTCGATCCCAAACTTGAGAAAATACTCGTCGACTCGGTTCAGGCGCAGAAGAGCGGAATCTCGTTCATTCTGCCTCCGGAAATGGCAGATGCGGTGATTCAGAGAGCAACTGTGGAGGCTGGGAAACTTGCCAGCGTAGGTGAAACGCCTGTCGTGCTCGTTCCGGCCAATATCAGGCTCGCGTTGAGAAGGTTGCTTGCATCAGTCAAGCCACAGGTCTCAGTGCTTTCATACAACGAAATAGTACCGGAAGTTGAAGTTTATTCAGTCGCAGTCATAGGATTTGATCAAGATGCTGATTAAGAATTTCCAGGCAGAAACCGTATCGGCGGCTTTGGGCAAAGTCAAGAAAGAACTCGGGTCCGATGCAGTGATTCTTAAAACATCTCCTGTAGATGTAAAGGATCGTCTCAGCAGACGACCGAAGCGCTATTTCCAGGTTACAGCGTGTGTTGACGATGGCACTCTACCTGTGAAGAAGCAGAAAAGCACGGAAGCCGCCAAACCCCAAAACAACGATATCGCCAATACTCCTAACGAGCTAAAGGCCATGTTGCGGGGTATCCAGAATGATGTCCGAAAACTGCTGTCCCAATCCGGGCCGGTTGAGGTTGCGCCCGCATTATCTGACGGCAGCGGTCAACTGAGAACCCGCCTCGACAGGCTTGGATTCGACGGCGATTACTCGAATGATGTCATCGCCCGTTTGCAGGAAACGGATTTGGATTTCTCTGATGCCAGGGCTGTCAACGCCTCTCTCCTCAAGGAGATATCAGACGATCTGACAGACGCTCATGAAATCAAACAGTTCGCCGGCAAGGCTACACTTGTTGCGCTGGTCGGCCCTCCCGGATCCGGGAAGAGTTCTCTTGCTGCAAAGCTTGCCTCACACTTCGTAGCACGCAGGAAGTCAAAGGTCAAACTCGTGACTCTCGATGACTTTAAGCCCGGATCGAAGCATGAAGTGGAGCGATACGCCTCTTTGCTCAATGTCGATTTCGCTGATTCGTCTTTCGTCGAAAACAGCAAAAGCGACGAAGGTGTTGTGTTGATCGACACCGCAGGCATCCCGGTTGGATCATTCGAGGAGCGAGATGAATTGAGAGAAAGACTCGAGCGGATAGGGGTGGACGAGATTCACCTTGTTCTCCCGTCATTCTGCCGGTGGTGCGATATCTCGCAATGGTATGACTTCTTTGAGTACATGGCACCAACTGCCGTTGCATTCACCTTTATGGACCAGACCTCGTCGTATGCTTCCGCGCTCAATCTGTGCCTCACGCGAGGAATACAGCTATCGTATTTCTCCGCCGGACGCACTTCTGCGAAAGATCTCGAAACTGCCGATGCGAAAAGCCTGCTGGCGAAGGCTCTTGGGTCAACTGGAGGTTCTGAATGAGGCAGGCAATCGAACTCAAAGAGAAGCTCCGCAATCTTAATCGCCCGTTGACTGTCTCGATAACATCGGGCAAGGGCGGTGTCGGGAAAAGCATCATCTCGTTGTCACTTGCTTCCGCGTGCGCATCGAATGGGTTGCGAGTACTGCTGGTTGATGCGGATCTCGGCCTCGGCAATCAACACCTGATGCTCGGTCTGTCACCGGTATTCACTGTAGAGGATTATCTCTCAGGAACATGCCAGCTGAGTGAGGCGTGTATGGCTGTCACCGCCAATCTGTCATTACTTGCCGCAAAGAGTGGTTTCGTCGATGATGACTGGACATACTCGCTCGACACGATTGAAACAACTCGTCAACTCGAATGGGCGAGGGGTAGCTTCGATCTTATCATTGTCGATACCGCGGCGGGAATATCTCGAAAAGTGGAAGTCGTAAACAAGCTAACTGACATTGCTTTGGTCGTGACGACTCCCGACATTGCAGCGGTTGCAGATGCATACGCCCTAACTAAGTTCCTTGTGAGCCAGCAGTCCGCGGCAAGAATCGGTTTCATTGTGAATCGTTCCGAGTCGGACTCTGAGGGCAAGAAGATTGCCTCGAATGTGAAAGACATGGTCGATAGATTCCTCGGATATTCGATCTTGTCTTCATGCCATACTCCAGAGCACTCCACGATTCGCAATATCCTCCTGAATCACAGTGTCTTGTCTCCCGACTTAGGTGATCCTGCCTGGAAACGGGCTGTAAATGGTGTTATCGCTACACTCTCGGCTTGTATCCCAAGCGATATAAGCCTTTGGGCCAAAGGCCATTGGGAAGCACCCAACACTTCTCGAAAACTAAACATAATAGCAGGAAATGACGATAGAAAGAACATGGTTCGGTTAGCCGGGGGCAAGTACACCCAGTCGGGTGTCGAACTGGAAACATCAAGGAAGGACTCTCTATGAATGCGAAGCAGGAAATCTGGGCGACGTATCGCCAGACTGGTGATCCGCAGGCCCGGGAGCAGCTTCTCACAAGATATCTGCCGCTCGTTAAGAACGTCGCAGGCAGAATGGCAATGGGTTTTCCAAAATCCGTTGAGCTTTCCGATCTCGTCAACACCGGGGTGATCGGCTTGATTGAAGCATTCAGCAATTTTGATCCGGAGAGAGGTGTGAAATTCGAAACCTATGCTGTTCCCCGCATAAGGGGCGCGATTCTGGATGAACTGAGAGCGCTTGACTGGGTGCCGCGATCCACGCGCGCTAAGTCGAGAGAAATCGAGAGGGCTCTTGTTAAGCTCGAAAACGATCTGGGTAGAACTCCCAATAATGACGAGCTGGCAAACTGTCTCGATGTCTCGCTCGGCGATTTGCACAAGTCCCTCAACGATGTTGCGAGTACAACAATCCTGTCGCTGGACGAGATGATCTACGGTGAAGAGGACAACAGGCAAATACCCCGCGTCGAAACCATTGAAGACAAGTCGCATGACAACATAATCTCCGCCATCGAGAAAGATGAACTCCGTGCGTTTCTGGTGGTGGCTATTTCGAACCTCACCGAACAGGAGAAGCTCGTTATAGCCTTGTATTACTATGAGGAACTGACGCTCAAGGAGATTGGTGAAGTGATGCATATTTCTGAATCGAGAGTCTCCCAGATTCATACGAAGTCAGTCTTGAAACTCAGGGGAATGATCCGGGAGAAGTTCGGAATCTGACTTAAGAGGTTAAAGCTATGGTCCGGCCAATTGAGGTTGCAGATCACATGGCTAAGACGACTGCTGCGGAGAAGGTCAACCAGATCGATAAGGCAGCACCGGAAATGGACCAGCGGCAGTTCGCGGCTCAGTTGGAGAGCAAGATGCTGCAGAAACAGCAGCAAGCCGCTCCACCTCCAAAAACGGACGAAGTCGTAATTCACCGCGACAAGCCCAAGAAGGATCAACAGAAGAAGAAAGAAGACAAGAAAGAAGACAAGAAGAAGAAAAAGAAATCGGATGTTCATTTGGACTTGAAAGCATAAGAGGATTACAATGAGCAACTACCAGATATTGGATATCGCGCTCAATGCAGCTTTCTTCGTCACGGTATCGGCTATAGCTGTGATTTTCGTGCTGATCCGTGAAAGGGCAATCCGCAGGCACCTCCTGAATGTGATGGGGAATTCACGATCGCAACAGGACGCTCGAGCCGTTCGGGCTGTGTCAGTGCCTTTGCCAACGGGGGGGGACCTCGTGTCCGGAAGCCCTGATGCAAGCGATTCAGACCGGGATGTGAACTCTGCTCACGAGCCTGAAAGAAAGTCTCCGGGTGTTCCGAAGAACAGGCTCTCACGGGCCGAGAAAGAACTCATCTCAGGAATAGCTCAACTTTAGAGGAATA
>Ga0272443_10003135_pt1 | contig 19905 bp, 13 predicted proteins | sample SSMAcet12_FD_193581 | JGI IMG/M metagenome (GOLD analysis project Ga0272443, IMG submission 193581) | Marine sediment archaeal communities from Little Sippewissett salt marsh, Falmouth, MA, United States - SSM-Acet-12 | ecosystem: Environmental > Aquatic > Marine > Wetlands > Sediment ... | reverse complement strand
CTTTACCACGGCCATCGGCCGGAGCCGGGCCACCTTCCGGCAAATGCCGGCGCCGTGGACCACATCCACCACCTTGGAAATATCCTTGTAGGCATCGGGCATCTCTTCTCTCAGGGTGGATCGCCCGGTCCACCGAACCAGGATGCCCTTGTCTTCGAGCTCGCGGTTGATAGCCCTTCCCTTGCTTTGCCGGACTGCGGCCTTTCGGCTGAGCAATCTTCCGGCGCCGTGGCATGTGGAGCCGAAGGTCTCTTCCATGGCCTTTTCCGTGCCGACAAGCACGTAGGAAGCGGTGCCCATGTCGCCGGGAATCAGGCTCGGCTGGCCTACAGACCGGTAATCATCACAAACCGCCTCGTGGCCGGGGGCAAAGGCGCGCGTCGCCCCCTTCCGGTGGACACAGACCGTCTGCATCCGGCCGTCGATCCGGTGTAATTCCTTCTTGGCGATGTTGTGGCAGACGTCGTAGACCAGATCGATCCCGAGGCGTTCGGGCCCCATTTCAAAGACCTCGCTGAAGACCTCCCGGGCACGGTGAAGCAGGATCTGCCGGTTGGTCCAGGCGTAGTTGGCCGCACAGGCCATGGCTGAAAGATAGCGCCGGCCCTGTTCGGACTGGATCTGCGCGCAGGCCAGCTGCCGGTCCGGAAGCGCAAAGCCGAGAGTGTGAATCTGGCGGGTCAGTTCGGCCAGAAAATCATCACAGACCTGGTAGCCGAGCCCCCGGGAGCCGGTGTGCAGCAAAATCGTCACCTGGCCGGGGTAGAGGCCGAAGACGCGGGCCGTCTCTTCTTCGAAAATCTCCTCGACGACGCCCACCTCCAGGAAGTGATTGCCCGACCCAAGAGTGCCGAGCTGCTTGCAACCGCGGTCCAGGGCGCGCTGGCTGAGCAGGCAAGGATCCGCGCCGGGGATGCAGCCGCCGTCCTCGGTGTGGGCCACATCGGCGTCAACGCCGTAGCCATGGTTCACGGCCCACTGGCTTCCCTGGCGAAGCACCTGCCTTTCCTCCTTTTCCGAAACCTTCAGCGGCCCGGTGGACCCCACCCCCGACGGGATGTTTCGAAACAGCGCTTCGACCAGATCCCGGAGCCTGGGCCGCACGTCGGCCTCTTCAAAGCCGGTGGTCGCCAGCCGCACGCCGCAGTTGATATCGTATCCGACACCGCCGGGGGAAACCACCCCGGTTTCCCAGTCGAAGGCGGCCACCCCGCCGATGGGAAAGCCGTATCCCCAGTGCATGTCCGGCATGGCCAGGGACGCCTTGACGATGCCCGGCAGCACCGCCACATTGGCCACCTGCTTGAGGGGCTCGGCCTGCTGAGGGTCTTCGAGCATCTCGGCGCTGGCATAGACGATCCCCGGAACCCGCATGGCGCCGGTCTTGGCAAGCTCCCACTTGTATGGGCTGATCTGCTTGAGGTCCATCTTTTATTGTCCTCTATAAAATCGACGCATCGATTTTGTTATGATAACCTCTATGGGGTCGGATGAAAAGGGGGGCTTGCCGATGTCAGATGTCGGATTTCAGATGTCGGATAACAGAAAATGGGCCTTGCGCACAGAGGGCATAGGGCATGGCGCATGGGGCAACACCAAAAATATGCTACGATAATTTATTTTCCGAATTCGAGGCACTGTTCGGTTCTACGGACACTTGGCTCTTCGTTTTTCACGACTTCCGAAAAGATTCCCCCCACTGCCCTCCTATCAACCCTATCATCGTGCATAGACCCGTTTTCGAATTTCTCTTTTCTCTTTCCCCCTGCCCGTGCTTTGGCCTTTCCTTTTTCTTGGCACCGGGGGGCCAGCCATGAATCATGAGCCGCTGAGCTGTTATTTCTTTGCTCAGCAGCTCAGCAGCTTAACAGCTCAGCCCCTTAGTCGGGGCTTTCGGCCAGCTTGGCCCGGATACAGTCCACGAGATCCTGTCGGCCCCGGGCCTCAAGATAAGGGATCATCTCCTCGTAAAACAGCCCCCGCTCCCGGATGACGATCTTGAAGGCGTCAAACAGGGAACAGTCGACGTCGTCTTCGACGAAGGCAGCGGTCGCATCGAGCCGGCCGATGGCTGCAAGACCGGTCATGGTGCGCACGCACTTTTCACAGCGCCCGCAATTGAGCCGGTCCGGCACATTGGCCAGGCAGACCCGCAGGTTGTCAAAGGCCGCTGGCCACTGCGAGACAATCTTGAGTTTTTCCATCCGGGAAAGCGCCGTGTCCCGGTGGCAGATCCGAAGACCGTGGCTGGAAAAGGCCGGATCGAGCAGCGGATGGGACCCGCACGGGTGAAGGTGGGCCAGGTCGTAGGAGGAGGCGATATAGACCAGGTCCATGCGCCGGCCGAAGGCGTGGGCCACCGCCGCCAGCACGGCCCCAAAAAACCGGTTGAGCCAAAGATCCCGGTCGTCGCAAAGATGCCGAATGTTGGTGTAGACCGGAATCATCGTCAGCCCCGCATCGGCAGCCACCGGAGCCATGGCGGCTTTGGCCCGATCAAAGACCGGATACTTGGCCCCCCGCTCGACGACTCCGCCGATGTCAAATCCGTGTACCAGCAGCGCATCACGCGGAAGGGCCGGGTGCCCGGCTCCGTATCGAAGCATGGCCAGGCGAAGGGATGCCAGAGAATCGATCCCTCCGGAGAGAAACAGACCGGCCCGGGACGCTTCAGTCGCGGGGGGCGGTTCCCCGCCCGCCGGCTCGATGCGAAGGGGCTGCATCGCTCCGTTGGACCAAAGTTTCATCAGGGCCATCACCGTTTCCAGGCCCTCGAGCAGATACGGACAGAGCGCTGCATCGACGGCGATCCGTCGCTCACCGAAATGAAGGGCCGGGATTAGACACCCCACGACAAACGGCTGGAGATGAACGCTCAGGTCCCCGGAGAACCGAGTTTCGGTCTCGATGAAGACTTCCCGGTCCGGCTGGCCGCAGTCCTCCCACCGAACCGTCGCCCGAATGGCGGCGGTTTTTTCCGTTTCGGTATGCGTCAAGCCTTCGATCCGCATCGTGTTTTTCCCCCTGCTCTCTATACGCCGGGAGCGCGGCAAACCTTGATGTGCGGTGAGCGTTCCTGGGCTGCGTTTCCTTGTCCTGAGCGGGGCCAAAGGGTCAGCTTCTTGTCCGGCGGAGCCACGGGCAAGACGGATGCTCTTTTCCTTCCACGAGTTTAGCCGTCCCAGAATCGCTCCAGGTAATCGACCATCGCCCCGGCGATGTCCTGGCCGGTGGCAGCCTCCAGGCCCTCGAAACCCGGCGAGTAGTTGACCTCCATGACCCAGGGCCGTCCGCGGTCGTCGATCACCAGATCGACCCCCGCGATTTGCAGACCCAGCGCTCTCACCGCCGAAACGGCCAGCTGCCCGATCGCCGCCTCCGGCGCCGCAGCCGTGGCAGAGCCGGAGAGATGAAAATTGGACCGGAAATCCCCCTCTTGGGGCTGCATCACCGCAGCCCCCGCCGTTTTATCCCCCAGGACGAGAATCCGCAGGTCTCTTCTTCCGGCCGGGGCAATGAAGCGCTGGAGGACGATCCCCGGCTTCAGGTCCCCGGCCGATTCGAGGTAGCGGCGGCAGGATTCGGCATCTTCTGCAAGAAAGACCCCCTCCCCCTGGCGGCCGCTCACCGGCTTGACCACCGCCGGAAACCCGCCCACCGCCGACGCCGCCTCCGCTGCGGCATCGGGGCTGTTGACCAGCACCGTGTCGGGCACCGGGATCCCGGCCGCTGCCAACACCCGGCAAGCCCGGTATTTGCTGGCGGCCAGGCGGATCGAAACCGGACCGTTTACCACGACGATGCCGACCTGCACCGCCTGCTCAAGCAAGGCCAGGCTGGAGCCGCCGATCTGCGCGCCCTGCCGGGGCAGAAGCAGGTCGACATCCATAGGCCGGCCGGCAAACCGAAGCCGGCCCTGTATCACCGCCGGCCAACTGCGATAGGGATGAACCAGATGCGCCCGGTGGCCCCGGGCGGCGGCAGCCTCCAACAGCCGGCGGTTTGGATGGTAGCCTTGGTCATTGACGGTGACGATGCCGATGTTCATCGAAGCTGCCCCTCTGTTCTCTGTATTGATCCGGCTGTATCCTGAAATTTTGTTCTCGATCCGGATTGCAGAAAAAAAGATCCGGCGGCCTCCGGCTCGGCATCAGATCCTGCCGGGTGTGAAAGTCACTCCTTGGCAAGCGCATCGGCGATGGATTCGGGCATCCAGACGCCCACCGGTTTTCCCAGCGCCCGGCTGTGGAACGACGCCACCTTTTTCGTCCGGTTGCGAAGGGCGATCTTCTGAGTGGCGATGTTGTCCTCTCCGATGATGGAAAAGATCTTTTCCTCCTGGGCCCGGGCGGTCAGTCCGGCGAGCAGCCGGGTCCCGATCCCCAGCCCCCGGTACTCGGGCCGAACCGATGTGTAGCCCCGCTCAAGAAACCCGGAAAGGTTGATGCCAGTCTGCCGGCCGACCTGTTCGATGTATTCCTGCCGGGGATGCTTGAGGCTGGAATTGGCCACGATCACGCCCCGCTCGGTCACGATGCCGATCAGAAAAGCCCGCTCCAGGTTGTGGCGGACCCACCGCTCCTTTACCGATCCTCCCGCCAAGACCATGCGGCAGACTTCGTCCATTTCTTCGGGAAGAAGTTCGGCCGGCGGCAAAAACCGGTAGCTCAGCTCATCGCCGAGCCGGAAGCCGGTGCCGGTTTCACCGTCGAACCGCCATCTTCTCAGCTCGGCGGCCGTCATCTTCTCCAGGAGGGGAGCCAGCAGGAAAGCATCCTGCAGGATGCACCAAAGCGGGACCCCGGCAAGCGCCGCAACCCCGCGGTATCCCGACGCCGTTTTTGGCCAATGCTGCCGGGCGCCGGCGGCAGCAGCCGCCCCCTGCTCCCACCGGCACCAGGAGTGAACCGCCTCCAGCGGAGAAGTCTCCGGGGCTTGGCTGTCCAGCGGTGGTGAGTCGAGAAGTTCGAGATGGTTCCAGGCGCCTGCCCGGGCGCTTATTTGCAGCGCCTCGGCCAGGGGGCCAAGATCTTTTTGCCCGGCCCGCCATCGAACCAGCCGGGAGGCAAACGCCTCTGCGGTTTGGCCTGTCTGCGGCGAAGCGGAACTGTCCGGAGCACCGAAGTTCTTTTCGGTCTCTAAGATACCGTCGAAAAAAGCGCTGATCGGTTCGGCAATGTCTCCGGGCGCCTTTAGCAGCCGGGTCAGGCCGGGAATTTTTCGGCGGCACCACTTAGAAAGGGTCAGGGCCGCCGGACACTGCGCCGGCGATGCCGCGTCAAATACGACGCTCGCCCAGGGACCGTCTAAAATCCGCGCTGCAAACGCGTTGTCTGCCAGCTCCAGAAACGGGTTCACTCCCGGATCTGCGGCAAAAACGCCGGCCTCGGCATCCTCCTTGACCGTCGGGCAGCAAATCCACCCCCAACCGATCCGGGTCGGGCAAAAGGCCGCCGACACCATGAGCAGCAGTTCGTGCAGGGTCGATATCTTTCCTGCCAAAACCGCTGCCGGGTAGAGTTTTTCAGAAAGGAGGCGATCGAGAATCTGCCCGGCTTCTGCGGCCATCTTTCTCCACCGGCCGGGCCGGGAAACGACGTCTTCGGCTGTCTTTGCCGCCCAGGGAGCCGCTTTCTGGTAGCCGCCGGTCTTCTGCCGGTTTCGTACGGCTTGCAGCCGTCTGTGCAAAGCGCCGGCATCGAAAAGAACCCGTTTGTAAAAATCCAGGTTCGCATCGTACAGCTCGACGCCTTCTTTCAGGGCAGCGCCGCCGTCCAGCTCGCGGCCGGCGGCCGGGCTGGCCATGGGCAGCCGAACGAACAACGCCGGGCCCGGGGTCATCAGGGATATCTGGCTCATTTCCGAATCGCTCTCGGATCGGGTTCCGGTCACATGGAGTGGATACGGCAGCAAATTACCCATTTCGCAAGATCATGAATCCCTAAAGTTGAGTTATTAAGAGAAAGCCCGGCGGGTGTCAACGCTTGACCCCGGGATGCGGCTTTCCAAAGCCAGGGCGGTATGGTAAAGATAACCGGCTACCATGAAAGGATTTTTGTCAAACCTGCTTCGCCGCTTTCACCGGCGGCGGGGTGTTATCCGAAGGAGCCCCCTGGCATGGTGGAATTGATCGCCACCTATCTGGTCTTTACCGGCGTGCTCGTGGTCTATGGCGCTCAGATTTGACCGTTTCTCGACGGCCTCGGGTATGCGAGCGCCGCAATCGTCTCCTACGGCCCGGTGATCGCCCTGCTGCCCGCAAGGGGCCTGGCGTTCCGGCGTCATATGCGCCTGGTTGCCGATGAGCAGCCCGACGCCGAACGCATGTTTCGTCTGCCGTGGAAGGAGTTTCGCGCCGACCTGATTGCCTGGACCGGGGCGGGCCTGGCCATGGTGGCCGCCTACGAGATCTTTTATGAACCTTATCTGAGCACAGGGATCAAGGTACTGATCGGCTGCATGTCTTTCGGCCTGTTTGGCGGCATGCTCAGCTACCTGAACACCGAAAAGCGGCTCATCAGACGGGTCAAGGAAATCGAGTTCGTCGAGCGGTCTCCGGGAAAGCTGTTTTCGGTGACCCGCAAAATGATGATCATGATTGTTACGTTGCTGGTATTCATGGCATTTGCCGTGCTGCTCATGGTCCTGCTCGACGTCTACTACCTTCTGGAACATCCGGACATGCCCGAGCCGGAAATCTATTGGGGCATTTTCAAGGAGATCGTCTTTGCGCTGGCCGCATTGCTGGCCATCAGCATGATGGTGGTTCGGCGCTATTCGAAAAATCTCGAACAATCGCTGGCCATCCAGCTCGACGCCATGGAGCGGATCAGCCGCGGAGATCTCGATGCACGAGTGCCGCTGTTGGCCGACGACGAATTTACGCAGATTGCGGCCAAGACCAATGAAATGATCCAAGGACTGAAGGAAAGGGACATTTGCCAAACCCGGTTCGGCCAATATGTCTCCCCGGAAATCAGCGAACGGATCTTGAAAGGGGAGATTTCCGCAGACGGGGAGATGGTGGAAGCAACGATCCTGTTTTGCGATCTTCGAGGCTATACCTCCTTTGTGGAAAAACGATCCCCAAAGGAGGTGGTCCGGTTTTTGAACCGGTATTTCACCGAGATGGAGCAGTCGGTCCGAGACGCCGGCGGCATCGTCCTGCAGTACATCGGAGATGAAATCGAGGCCGTGTTCGGCACCCCGGCGCGTCCGTCGGACAATCACGCCGAGATGGCCGTGTCCGCGGCCCTTCGGATGCGCCAGGCGCTGGAAAAACTGAACGAAGAAAGACATGCCGCCAAAGAGCCCCTCATCCGCCACGGGATCGGTATCCACACCGGCAAGATGCTGGCGGGCAACGTGGGAAGTCCGGATAGGCTCGTATATGCCATGGTCGGAGACGCGGTCAACATCGCCTCCCGGCTTCAGGTCCTCAACAAGACCTGCGGCACGGATATCCTGGTCAGCCGGGCGGTGGCCGACCGGCTGGCCGGCCTCGACATCAAAATGACGCCGATGGGGACCTTTCCGATCCGCGGAAAAAGCGAAGAGGTCGAAGTCTTTTCACCCGCCGCCGGAGAGGAGGCCAAAGCAGCGGCGCCAATGACGGACGTCCGGTCCCGTTCATGAAAGGAGAGGATCGATGAGCCTGCGGCCGTTTGGCATTTGCCTGGGACTGGCCCTTTTGTTGCTCGCGGCCCCGGCAACCAGGGCCTTGGCAGAATCATCGGCGGACACCTTCGTCAACTCCCTGGAAATGGCATTCGTTCGAATCCCGGCCGGTGATTTTGCCATGGGCAGCCCGGTCGACGAGCCGAACCGGGACTTGTCGGAAGTGCAGCACCGGGTGCGGATCTCCAAACCGTTTTTTATCCAGACCACCGAGGTCACCCTCCGGCAATGGCGGAGAATCATGGGACGAAAAATGCTGTTTGGCCGGAAGGGCTCGGACATGATGCCGGTCGCCGGGGTCTCCTGGCATGACTGCCGGGAGTTCATCCAGCGGCTCAACGCGCGCGGAGAAGGCCGCTACCGGCTTCCCACCGAGGCCGAGTGGGAATATGCCTGCCGGGCGGAAACAACCTCGGCCTATAGCTGGGGCGATCGCATCGACTGCGAAAAGGCGATGTATGCCAACAGCCCGATGAAAACCAACGAATGCGTCGCCCTCCATCGAAACACCGGCATGCCGGTCAACGGCCCTGCCCGGGTCGGGAGCTACGCGCCCAACCCCTGGGGGTTGTACGATATGCACGGCAATGTGTGGGAGTGGTGCGGCGACTGGCTGGCCGACTATGGCACAACCGGCGTCGTCGATCCCGCCGGGTCGAACAGAGGCGACCTGCGGGTGAAAAGAGGCGGAAGCTGGTTCGGTTGGGGGCCGGCCTGCCGCTCTGCCAACCGCGCCGGCGCCCACCCGGCCAGCCGGTTGGACACCACCGGCTTCCGGCTGGTGCTGGAGGGGGAGTAAATTTCGTTGATTGGATAAATGGTCGATTGGTCGATGCGGAAAGCCTCCTATCCGCCAACGGGGGAAAACCTGTCCGGGCTTCCAACCGGTCGATGCAGCAACCACGTACCATTTGACCAATCAATCACTTGACCATTTGACCACTTGACCCGTTACCCAATCAACTCTTTCCGGCCCCATCGCAAATCATGCTCAATTTTCTAAACCGCTGGTTCAAGGTCAACAAGAGCGAGATCGGGATGTTTGCCGGCGCCCTGGTGCTTTTGTTCCTTGTCCGCAGCGCCGACATGATCTTCAACAACTACGCAGAAACCGCATTTTTGAAGCGCTTCGGCGTCGAGTACCTGCCCGTCATGTACATGGTAAACAGCCTGGCCATCTTTTTCGTGATGGGTTTCATGACCGGCCTGCTGACCCGCATGCCCGGTTCCCGTTTGCTGACATACCTGCTGTTTTTCTGCGGATTCACCGTCGCCGGCACCCGGTTTCTGATTCCCACGGGATGGGACCTGGTCTACCCATTGCTGTTTGTCATGAAAACGCTGTATGAAGCCCTCCTGGGGCTTCTTTTCTGGAACATGGCAAACGACCTGTTCAACACCCGCCAGAGCAAGCGGCTGTTTCCCCTGATCTCCGCCGGCGGGGTCTGCGGCGACATCCTGGCCGGTTTCGGCACGCCGGCAATCGCCGGCTGGATCATGATCGACAATCTGCTGCTCGTGTACCTGGCGGTGACGGTGGTCGGGGCCCTGGTCGTCCGCACCATGGGGACGCGGTATCCGACGCTGCTGCTGGCCGGCGGCAAAAGCAAAGAAAAAGGCAAGAGATCCTCCCTGGTCGATGAAATTCGCAGGACGGTGCCTTTGATGAAAGCGTCGTTCCTGGTCAAGATCCTGGTGTTCATGACTTTTTTCCCGAACGTGATCATCCCGATCATGAATTTCCAGTTCAACTTCGTCATCAACGAGATGTTTGCCACAGAAGGGGGGCTGGTCGCCTTTTTAGGCTATTTTAGGGGCAGCATGAACGTCGTGAGCCTGGTGATCCTGCTTTTCGTAGGCCGGATCTACGGCCGATGGGGGTTGCCGGTGGCCCTGATGTTCCACCCCACCAATTACCTGTTTGTCTTTATCGGTTTTCTCCTCCGGTTCGACATCTTTGCCGCCGTCTACGCCCGCCTGTCGACCAATGTCATTCGAACCACACTGCACAAACCTGCCACCGACATCCTCATGGGATTGATCCCGGTCGACCAGCGGGCGGTGCTTCGGCCGTTTCTGCGGGGAACCGTCGTGCGGATCGCCCTGCTGATCGGCTCCGGAGCGATTCTGATCGGCGAGCATCTCTTTCATCCCCGCTATCTCTCCCTGGTGGCCATTCCCTGTGTGGCGGCCTGGCTTGGGTCGATCCTCAGCCTGAAAAAACGATACTCTGAGATCCTGCTCGACCTGATCTCCAACAATCAGCTCGACCTGAAATCGATGGAAAAACAGGATGTCGGCCAGATCTTTCGCGACCGCCGCACCCGGGACCGCCTGGCCGCCGAATTTTCCGCAGCCCGCGGCGAATCGGCCGTCTGGTATGCCCGGCTGCTGCGATCGATCGGGTACCCGAACCTTGACCGTCTCTTGCTGAACGCCATCGATGAACAGGAGCCGGCTGTGCAGGTGGCTTTGATCGACATGGTCTCTGCCGCCTCGAACCGGCAAAAGACCGACCGGCTGAGCCGGTTTCTCGATGCGGATGATCCGGAAGTCGTGACTGGGGCACTGGAGGCGGCCAGCCGGCTCGATCCGGCCGCAGCGGCCGACATCGATTTTGAGCGATTTTTAAGCGGATTCGGTCCGAAAAGTGCGGGGTATGCGGCCGCAGCTCTTTTCCAGAGAAACCCGGACCGTCATGAAGACCGGATCGCGCGGTGGCTCGACAGCACCGAACCGGACACCATCCGGGCCGGCGTGATCGCCGCAGGGCGGGCCGGCCGCAGGCGCTTTGCAGAAGCACTGACCCGGCTGACGGCCGATGACAGGACCGAGGCATTCCGGGCCGAGGTCATCGATAGCCTCCGGCGGGTCGGACAACTGGAAGATCCATCCCTCTTTGTTCCGTTTCTCTTCCATGAGAGAAGCAAGGTCCGGTACGCGGCCCTTCAGGCCATGCAGGTGGCCGACGATGAAACCCTGCGCCGGGTAATCGACCTGGTGGGCGACTCGTCCCGAAAAATCCGGGAGCTGGCCCGGGAAAAAATAGAGACCGCACCCCATCAGAACACGAAAATGCTCATCGAGGCCCTCAACAACCCTCGGCGGCGCGTGCGCGAACAAATCTATGAAATCCTGGAGGCCCTGAACATCCGGGACTTGGACGCCTATCGCTACGTCCGCGAGCAGGCCAAAGAATCGTATCAGTGCCTGGTGGCCGCACACAGGCTTTCGCAGTTTTCCCCCTGCGACGAGCGGGATTTGCTCATTGATCATTTCCGCCAGAAGCAGCAGATGATCCTGGAAAACGCACTCCGCGTGCTTGCCGCCCAGGACGGCACCGGCAAGATGGGCATCATTATGCACGGCATTCTGTCTTCGGATGCAGCGCAGCGCTCCAACGGAATCGAAGCTTTGGATGAACGGCTGGAAAAGATGGTCTCAAAGATCCTCTTGCCGCTGCTGGAGCCGGCAGATCCGGCAGCGGCCCTGGCCGAAGCCCGAAGACGGCTCGATGTGAAGCCGGCGGCGCAAGACGACGGATTTTTTTTACAGCAGCTTCTCGAAAGCAAAGACTGGGTGGTTCAAATGCTGACCCTGGCCATGATCCGGCGTCTCGAACTGGCCCGGATCATACCGGAGCCGGTGCGCCGGCTGACCGGCTCCGCCCTGCGCGGCGTCCGGCAGCAAGCGTCGGCGGCGCTGAACCAGACCGAGGCTGAGATGGCAAAGGAGTCTTCCATGGAACAAGAGACGTCCACCTCGGACAAGATTCTCCTGCTTCGGGGAATCGATATTTTCGAAGACCTCGCGGTGGGCGAACTTGCCGCGGTGGCCTCGGTGACCGAGGAAATCGACTATCCCGCCGGAGAGATCGTGATCCGGGAAGGAGAGGCCGGCGAACAGATGTATCTGATCATCAAAGGAGAAGTTTCAGTGATCAAGGCCCAGGGCACCGAAGACGAACTCGAGCTGGACCGGATCGGCGAAGGGGACTATTTCGGTGAAATGGCGCTCTTTGAAGACATCAAGCGGACCGCCACGATCCGGACCGAAGCCGACAGCCGGCTGCTGATCCTTCACAAACAGGAGTTTACGGAAATCGTTCGCGAATATCCGCAGATCGCTCTTGAAATCTGCAAAGTGCTCAGCGGCAGGATCCGCCGCTTGCATGAAAAACTCAAAGGGGCTTGATTTTTTTTCCGGATGTTCGATAAGGTAGTGAACTTTTTGCGGGCGGAGCTGTCCGCCTGCCGGCTCCCCCGGTGAAGACCCTCACGGAAAGGGAGCCAAGCCCGGAACTGGTGCTGCCATGGAAATTGCCTTTTTGATGGACCCATTGGAATCGATCGAGCCGATGTGGGAAACCACCAGTCACATGATGTACGAGTGCAATCAGCGCGGCCATACCGTCTATTTCCTGGAGCCCCACGACATCTATATCCGCAAAGACCAGGTGGTGGCCCGGATGCGAAACATCACCGTGGCGCCGGACCAGCCCATGGAGAACTACTGGCAGGATGCGATCCGCTGCCTGAAAAACGAGGAGCTCGTCTTTGAAACCATCACCGGGCTGGACGCCCTGTTTCTGAGGAAGAATCCGCCGCTGAACTATCAGGCCATGGAGTTTCTCGCTCCGGTGGAGAGCCAGGTTTTCATGATCAACTCCACCACCGGCCAGGTGCTGGGCAACAGCAAACTGTACATCCTGAATTTCCCGGGCATCATCCCCGAAACCCACGTCTCCCGGGATCCGGCCCGGCTCACGAAGATCATCGACGAGTTCGGAGGCGCCATGGTCGTAAAGCCGCTCCAACGCTTCGGCGGCGAAGGGGTGATCAAGGTCAGCGACAAAGACAGAGAGAATCTGGTCTCGCTGATCAACTACTACGTCAAGGGATACAAGCCATACCAGGACCGGGAAGCCATCATGGTCCAAGAGTACTTGAGCGACGTCAAGACCCACGGTGACGTCCGAATCCTGCTTCTCAACGGCAAGATCTTAGGGGCCATGCGACGGCGGGCGAAACCGGGCGACTTTCGCACCAACGTGCATGCCGGCGCCAGCGTATACCCGCATGAGGTAACCCCTGCCGAACGGCGGATCTGCGAGACCATCCGGGGGCGGCTGATCCAAGACGGCCTCTATTTTGTCGGGATCGACGTGATCGAAGACCGCCTGGTGGAAGTCAACTGCGTCAGCCCGGGCGGCATTCCCCGAATCAACCAACTCGACGGGGTCCGAATCGAAGCGGCGGTGATCGATTTTATCGAAGAAAAAGTCGGCGCCATGAGGGCGAAACGTGACGGTGCTCAACAGAACTAGAACCGCCCTGCTGCTTTTTTCCGCCGCCGTGCTGGTGTTTTCTCCTGTCGCATGGGCGGAAAGCCGGCATCCGCTGCGGATCGGCCTCGGCGAAGAGCCCCGCACCCTGAATGTCTGGATGGCCAGCGACGCCAATTCCAACAACATCCTTTCCCAGATCTATCAGCCATTGTACCGTTACGCCCCGGGGGAGACGGAAATGGTGCCTTGGCTGGCTTCGGGGCCGCCGGAGATGGAAGCCGACAGGGTGACCTATCAGGTCCGGCTTCGGCCGTCCCGGTGGTCCGACGGGTCCGCGTTCACCGCCGCCGATGTGGCCTTCACCTGCCGCCTGATCAAGGAGTTCAAGATCCCGCGCCACTATTCCCGCTGGAAATTCGTCGACCGCATCGAAGTCGTCGACGACCGCACCGTTCGCTTCGTCCTCAAGGAGCCGATGGCGATCTTTCTCACCCGTTCTTTGACCATCCCGATCGTGTCGGAAAAAGAGTGGCGGGAGGTGGCAGCGTATGCGAGAAAGCAGAAAAAACCCCTGGCCACCTTGTTCAACCACACCGTCGAACATCCTTTGGGCACCGGCCCCTTCGTGCTGGAAAAGTGGCACAAGGGGGCGTTTTTGCACATGAAGAAAAACGATTTCTTTTTCGGCCAGGGGCTATGGATCGGGGGACGGCTGCTGGGGCCCTTTGTCGGGGAAATCCTGTTCAAGATCTATGGGACCTCGGACGTGGCCATGCTCGCCTTGAAAAAGGGCGCCATCGACATGTACTGGCAGGGGATTCAGCCCGGTTACATCGAGAATCTCGAGCAGCATCCGGAGATCCGGATCTTTTCCAGCGAGAGAAGCGCCCTGTACTACCTGGGGTTCAACTTGCGCAAGCCCCCTTTCGACGACCCTGCCCTGCGCCGGGCCGCGGCCGTGCTCGTCGACAAATCGTTTATCATCAAACGCATCCTGCAGGGATACGGCAGCAGCATGGACTCGATCATTCCGGCGGGAAACGAATTCTGGTACAATCCAAACCTGACCGAATACGGCGAGAGCCTGAACCGGGAGCAGCGGATCCGTGCGGCCCACCGTATCCTGAAGGAAGCCGGATACCGTTGGACCCGGCCGCCGGTGGACGACGTCGGAAAAGTCCAACCCGCAGAGGGCCTTCGACTGCCGGACGGCTCGTTCATGGAACCGGTGACGATTTTGACGCCCCCGGCCGACTACGACCCCCATAGGGCCATCAGCGGACTGCTCATCCAGCAGTGGCTTCGCCAGGCCGGCATCCCCGCCTCTGCGCGGCCCATGGCCTTCGGCGCCCTGCTGCAGCAGGTCAAAACCCGGCACGACTTCGATGCATTCATTCTCGGCTACGGCCGGCTGTCACTGGACCCGGATTATCTGCGAATTTTTTTCCACTCGGAATTCGACCGGGAGCGGGGGTGGAACATGAGCGGATATCACAACCCCGAATTTGACCGGATCGCAGAGGCTTCGGAAAAAACCATGGACCTGGAGGCTCGGCGGTTGCTGATCTATAAAATGCAGGAGATCATTGCAAGGGACGTTCCATACCTTCCGATCTACCTGCCCCGGGAAATCGAGGCCGTGCGCACGGACCGTTTTGCAGGATGGGTTCAGATGCTCGAAGGAATCGGCAACATCTGGTCCTTCTGCCAGCTTTCGCCTGTGAATTGACAATGGAGATCAGACGCTACATCCTGGGCCGGCTCTTCCAGATCATGCTGATTTTTTTCGTGATCCTTACGGTCCTCTTTTTGCTGTTCCGGCTGGCGCCCGGCGATCCGGTCAGCCGAATGGTGGATCCGAACCTGACCCCGGAAGACGCCCAGCGCCTCATCGAACAGCTGGGCCTCGATCTTCCGATGTGGCAGCAGTACCTCATCTACCTGGAAAATTTTCTCAAAGGCCGGTTTGGAATCTCTTTTCACTACGGACAGCCGGTGTCGGAGATCATCCTAAACCGCCTTCCGAACACCATCCTGCTGTTTACCAGTTCGATCCTGCTGGCGGCCTTTGTCGGTGTTTTCCTCGGAAAGATCGTCTCCTGGAAAAAGGGGGAGCGGATCGACACATGGGTGACCATCGGCGCCCTGGTCTGCCACACGCTGTTTCTGCCATGGCTTGCCCTGATCATCATCTGGGTATTTGCTTACTGGATCGGATGGTTTCCCCTGACCGGCATGATCTCGGCCGAAATCTGGACCGATCCCTCGGCCGGGCTCCTGAAAAAAGGGCTCGACATCGCCCACCACATGGCGCTGCCCTTGATCACGTTGTTTCTGATTCATTTTGGCAGCTACCTGCTGGTGATGAGAAGCAGCATGCTCGACACCCTGCGGGAAGACTATATACTCACGGCCCGCGCCAAGGGGTTGGACGAAGCGACCATCCGAAACCGGCATGCCGCGCCCAACGCGGCGCTTCCGGTGATCACCAGCGTCGGACTGAGTCTGGCCTTTTCCATCAACGGCGGCGCCCTGACCGAAACGGTCTTTACCTGGCCCGGTCTGGGAAGGGAGCTCGTTTTTGCCGTCAGCAACAACGACTATCCACTGGCCCAGGCCTCTTTTCTGCTGATCGCCGCAGTGGTGCTGACGGCCAACCTGGTCGTCGACCTGCTTTACGCGTATCTGGATCCGCGGATCAGGTACTAAATGAAAACAGGAAACGAACAAAGAGACGCTTTCGCCGCCCCGGCGGGCCGCCGTGACTGGCTGGCCGGCGGGTGGGCGATTTTCTGGGAAAACCCGATCGGAAAGATCGGGCTGATCCTGATGGCGTGTTTTGCCCTGATGGCCGCCGCCAGCTTCGTCCCGCCCCTGCTCGATCCGATGTACCATCCCATGCACGGGGTCGATCCGGAGATTTCCCACGCCACCGGACCGAGCGCCGCCCACTGGCTCGGAACCGACTTCATCGGCCGGGACATCTTGAGCCAGTTGTTGGCCGGCGCCCGGATCGCCTTCATGGTCGGCCTTTCGGCGGCATTCATGAGCATCTTCTTCGGCACCTTGATCGGCATGATTTCCGGCTACGCAGGCCGCTTCGCCGACACGGTGCTCATGCGTCTGGCCGACATGGTCATGGTCATGCCGACCCTGCTGGTGGTACTGATTCTCTCGTCGCTGTTCGGCCAGCTCCGGATCTGGACCATCGTTCTGCTGATCGCGCTGTTTCGATGGCCCGGGGTTTCCCGAGTCATCCGCTCCCAGACCCTGACCTTGAAACACCGGCCGTTTATCGAGGCCGCCCGGGTCGCCGGCGCTTCCCATCTGAGGATCATTTTTCGGCATATCTTCCCCAACGTGCTGCCTTTGGCGCTGCTCTACATGACGTTCCGGGTGACTTCGGCCATCATCATCGAAGCCGCCCTGGCCTTTCTCGGGTTCGGCGATCCGGGAACCGTAAGCTGGGGGATGATGCTCCAGTGGGTGTGGAAAACCGGCCACATGTTCCAGGCGCCGTACTGGCTGCTACCGCCCGGGATCTGCATCTCCTTGCTGACGTTGTCTTTTTACATGCTGGGCCGGGCCATGGAGGAGGTCCTCGACCCCCGGCTGCGCAAGGAAGGAGAGTCCGAGTAGCATGGCACTGCTGGAGGCCGAACACCTGAGTATCGGATACCAAACCCGCAAGGGGCTTCTGCGGGCCGTGGAAGACGTCTCCTTTTCCCTTGAACCGGGCGGGTCTCTGGGGTTCGTCGGCGAATCCGGCTGCGGCAAGACCACCATCGGAATGGCATTGATGGGCCTTCTTCCGACCAACGGGTCGATTGTCGGCGGGGAGCTTCGGTTCAAGGGGCAGAATCTGGTCGGCATCTCCGACGAGCGGCTGCGAAAATTGCGCTGGAAAAAGATCGCCATGATCTTTCAGGCGGCCATGAACGCGTTGAACCCGATCCAGCGGGTCGGGGACCAGATCGTAGAGGCGATCCGGCTCCACGAGCCGGAGGTTTCGGCGATTCAGGCCGCCGAACGGGTCAGGTCGCTGTTTTCCCTGGTGGACCTCGACCCGGAGCGCAGCCGGGATTATCCCCACCAGTTCAGCGGCGGGATGAAACAGCGGGCAATCATCGCCATGGCCCTGGCCTGCCGGCCGGACGTCATTATCGCAGACGAACCGACAACGGCCCTGGACGTCATCGTGCAGGCCCAGATCCTGGCCGAAATCCGCCGGGTGCAAAAAGAGATGGACGTCGCCGTTCTTTTCATTTCCCACGACATCGCGGTGGTGGCAGAGGTCTGCCGCCATATCGCCGTGATGTATGCCGGGCAGATCGTGGAGCAGGGCACGCGCAAAGAAGTGTTCGAAACCCCTGCCCATCCCTACACCCGGGCGCTGCTGGACGCCTATCTCACCATCGAAGAAGAGGACGCGACCCTGCCCCAGGCGATGAACGGCGAGTCGCCGAACCTGGTCGCCCCGCCGAAGGGGTGCCGATTTTACGATAGATGCCCCCATGCCGATGGGCAATGCCGTCAAGAGCCCTCGGCCTGGGTCTCCCTGAGCCCCACCCACAAGGTGCTGTGCTACGGACCTCGACCATGAAGACAGATTCTCCGACAGCGGTCGAACTTGTTGAGGCAACCAAGATCTTCCGAACGAAAAAGACCTTTTTCGGGCGATCCGGCAACCAAGTGACCGCCCTGGACAAGGTGTCGTTCTCCATCCGACAGGGGGAGATCTTCGGCCTCGTGGGGGAAAGCGGCAGCGGGAAAACCACCGCCGGTCGGCTTATCGTCAAGCTCGATGAACCCGACAGCGGCAAAGTGCTGGTGGACGGCGAGAACCTGTCGGAAATCCGCGGGCACAAAATGAAGGGATTTCGCAGAAGGATCCAGATGATCTTCCAGGATCCATACCAGTCCCTGAATCCGTATTTGTCGGTCTACCAGACCGTATGCGAGCCGGTGGTCATCCATCGCCTGGCCGCCCCGCAAAAACGATTGGAAACCGTTGTCTCGGCCCTTTCCCAGGTCGGGCTGACCCCGCCGGAAGACTACCTGTTCCGGTATCCTCACCAGCTCAGCGGCGGCCAGCGCCAGCGGGTGGCCATCGCCCGCTCCACGGTGTTGAATCCGGAGATCATCGTTGCCGACGAACCGACCTCCATGCTCGATGCCTCCATTTCGATCCAGATTTTCAATATCCTTGTGCGGCTGAAACAGAACCTCAATGCCACCTTTTTATTCATTACCCACAGTCTGGCGGCAGCCCTATACCTGTGCGACCGGATTGCCGTCATCCGCAAGGGAAAAATCGTGGAAATGGGGCCGGCCAAAGCGGTCATCCGGAAACCGGAGCATCCCTACACCCAGGAACTAATCCGGTCCCAACCGCTTTTCCGCAGAAAAACCGAGGAGGGAAAATTCTTCCGCCCCTGGGAAAACGACGCAACCTTGTCTTGATGGCGGCAACCTGTTCGATAGGAGCCGAACGTGATGAATACTGCAAAACCCTTCACCTTCGACCGCGTAAGTCGGATTCTCATCACGGCAGGCGTGATCGCCGCAGCAGTATGGCTTCTGGGCTATTTGAGCGACGTGCTGATTCCGTTTGCCGTCGCCTTCTTGCTGGCCTACCTGATGAATCCCCTGGTCTCCTGGATCGAAAAGCGGGTCCGGCATCGAACCGTGTCGGTGTTTTTGGCCCTGCTGCTGGTCATCGCCGCGGCCGCGGCCGCAGGATCTCTGGTGATCCCGGCCATGGCCGAGGAGATCGGCCAGATGGGGCAGCTGGTGTCCCGTTTGGCCAAAGACGCCTCCCTGGCCGAAAGGGCGGCCCGCTATGTGCCCGAAGACCTGTGGGCCTCCATCAAGGACATTGCCGCCCGCAAGGACGTACAGGAGATCTTCCGGACCGACAGCCTGTGGAGCCTTATCGAGGCGGCGGGTCGAAAGCTGCTGCCGGGGGTATGGGGCCTGGTGACCGGAACGGCCGGCTTTCTCATGGGGTTGATCGGTCTGTCGGTCATCGGATTGTATCTGGTTTTTTTGCTTATCGACTACGGCCGAATCAGCCAGGACTGGAAAGAACTGCTTCCGGCCGGCTACCGCGAGCCGATCACCGAGTTCGTATCCGACTTCGAATCGGCCATGAGCGCATATTTTCGAGGTCAGGCTGCGGTGGCGGCGATCTGCGGGGTGCTTTTCAGCGTTGGTTTTTTTCTGGTGGGTCTTCCGCTGGCAATCCTTCTGGGTCTGTTTCTGGGTCTTCTCAATATGGTCCCGTATCTGCAGATTCTCGGGGCGATCCCGGCGGTGCTCCTTGCCATGGTGCACGCCGTGGAAACCGGCACGAGCGTGTGGGTGGTGCTCGGCCTCGTGCTCCTGGTCTTTGTCGTGGTCCAGGTGGTCCAGGACGCTTTTCTGGTTCCCCGGATCATGGGAAAAGTGACCGGCATGAACCCGGCCATGATCCTGCTGTCGCTGTCGGTCTGGGGCAAGCTGTTGGGCCTGCTGGGCCTGATCATCGCCCTTCCCATGACCTACCTGCTTCTGGTCTACTACCGGCGCTTTCTGTCCGGGCAGCTTGCCGCCAGAAGCGCCTGCGAACCCTCGGACGGCTCGTAACGCCCGCATCGAGGCCGCTGTGAAACCGGGGATGCGGAGAAGCCGAGAGGCTGCGAGGCAAGGAAGCTATGAAGCTGGGAGGCCGAAAAGCCGGAAAGCTATATCATCTGAAAGCACGCGGCAAAAAGGCAACAGCAGAGATGGCGGCGAACACCGTGATCGACGGGATGAAAGGGGCGCAAACTTTTTTGAGACTATCTCAAAAATGCGCTATTTGGATGCCTGGATGCGTCTTGATGTCGTTGCCTCTCAGCTTCCCAGCCTTCCAGCCTTCCAGCTGAGTCTCAGCGGACCGTGCCTTCCCTGATCCACTG
>Ga0272443_10003134_pt1 | contig 19908 bp, 15 predicted proteins | sample SSMAcet12_FD_193581 | JGI IMG/M metagenome (GOLD analysis project Ga0272443, IMG submission 193581) | Marine sediment archaeal communities from Little Sippewissett salt marsh, Falmouth, MA, United States - SSM-Acet-12 | ecosystem: Environmental > Aquatic > Marine > Wetlands > Sediment ... | reverse complement strand
TCTAAAGTAATTTCATAAAAACAGCCAATATTGCTGATTACTTTTATTGTTATGATGAATCTTCCTGTCTGATTTGGGCTAATATTAACTATCATATTAGCTTTCTGCCCAGAAACGATAGTGATGGGCAAAGAATTAACAAAGGGTTCAGAGATATTAGCAATATCCTGAAGTCCAATATAATCAATTTGGATTTCCAATACGGATAATCTATTCGCAGTAGTATTCTTTAAATCAATAAACTCTTCGTGGTTTGTTCCATTTGAAATATTTCCAACGTTTACAGTAAGTGTTTCTATGCAATCGTTTGTATTACTTGGCTTTTCTATTAGATCATAGACTTTTACAGTATTATATGTAAGTAGTTGATTTTGTACAAACTTTATCAAACCAATATCTACTGAAAAATACTCCTCTGTTATTGGAAACTGGCTTATATTATTATCATCAGATTCAAATTGACTTGTATATTTTATGCAGTCATAATTTCCTTTTGGTACAGATACGTTTTCAGTATTAGTTTTTTTGCTAATTAAAAGAATAGAAAGTAAGTTATAATCATCAGAATTACTAATCGGGATTCTGTGGATATCAGTAAATCCCGAAGCGGAAACTTCTTGATAATCTGGATATTTAGCCATTAAAAAAGATTGGTTTTCGCAATTATCGCATTTAACCCACAAGCCAACATCCGTATTAGTCATCAATATATTATCGTTTGACAACATCGGAAAATACACTTCAAACCATCTCTCCCCGCTTATTTCATACTCATTTTTCACTAAGATAGAGTCAATATATTCAGCCAGCTTAACTCCATCACCTGAGTATTCATCAACACCATAATACCATTTATTCCCGACTTTCAATGGAAGAACAACTCCATTCTCCTGATTCTCATTTATGCTTTTGTATTTTATTTCAGTAATCTTGATGTTTTTATCAGAATTAACAATATCATCGCAGGATATAAAAGTTATCAAAATGAATATAAATGTTAATACTCTCATCACTTCTCCAGGTTAAAATTTGCAATTAATGCCATAATTTATACCAATTTTGGAAGCGTCGTTCCAAAAATTTTTGTGTTTATATCTTAATGTAGCATATTCAAGAAATAGAGTAAAAGCAATGTTATCATATACTTTTATCTCGCTACCTATGCCTGCTCTCAGAGTATAACCATAATAGCTACCACCAGTATTAAATTGAACGTAAGGATCTAATATATTCATATCAAAAGGATGATAACGAATTGATAGTTCAATGTTTGTCAGGTTTGGCTGTTGCTCGTAGATAAATTTTCTTGAGAATTCGTCTATAGTATTATATCTAACGTAAAACGTTTCCTGTCTTGCTCCGAGACCAAGAGATATACTATTGCTAAGTTTATAATATAAAAATAAATTCATATTGTATAGCTTGGCTATTTCCTCAGGATATATGGTCTCTTTGGGTAGATTCCAAAATGATGAGCTATTCATTTCTAAGAAAAATCGTTCGTCCCGAGTATTACTCTTGATCCCAGATAGAGAAGAATAATTCATAAGGTTTTTCTTTGCATGAATATCTTTAGTTATTATATTTCTATTAATATGAAAATCTGGTGATTCTGCCTTCTGAAAAATACTTATGTTACTATATTCAAGATTTTCTTGAGTACTCTCTTTATTTTTATCCAATGATTGAATAATATCATCCTCTGCTTCATAGTTAGAAGTCAAAAGCTTAGTTTTCTTGGTTTTATGCTGTTTTCCTAATTCCTTTGAATTATTTACTCCAATATCCTTATTTGAATCTTCATTCATTGATGATTGAGTTGATTCAGCTAAAGTAATTTCAACTTTTTCTGGTATAGAAGGAATCGAAATGTTATAAATATTATCAAATAAAAATAAAGCAAATAACCCTCCAATAATTAACCCAATTACTCCAAAGCCATATTTGCTTGTAGCATATTGACCTGCGTTAACCCAAAATCCTGATTTAGTATTGTTTTGAACAGCTTGAGTGCTTGCTGAAACACCAGAGTATGTTAATCCAGCTTTGCTAAATAAGTTATTAGTAAGATTTCTTGGGACATCCTCTGATAAAGCATAAGCATTACTTGCTTGGTTAAGCATGATAGCATTCTGAAACTCTATCTGCAAATCAGGATTCTCCTTCAATGCACTGAAAAGAGTTTGCCGCTCCACTTCGCTTGCTTCACCATCAATTATCAGGTATATGAGTTCGATATACGAGCTATTGTCATTCATTTTTTTTCATCCTTTATTATTCTCTTCAAATATTGGTGTAAGGATTTCTCTTAATCTATATTTGGCTCTCACAACTCTATTCCTAACAGTTGTAAGTGGTACATCAGTAATACTTGCAATTTCCGCATAAGAGAGACCGTTATATACTTGAAGAATAAATGCTTCTTTCTGATCTTCACTTAGAAGTTCTAAAGCCGAATCAACAAGTTGTGTAATCTCTTTCATTTCATAGGTTCTATCATTGAATAAATGAATCAGGTCATTATATTCAACCATTTCTACTCTGTTTTGCCTTTTGAAGTTTAAAGATAGATTCCTTGCAGTTATCAGTAAGTAAGCTTTTACGCTGTTAATGTTTACATTGTTCTCGATACTTTTAAGAAGTTGGATAAATGTTTCCTGAAATATGTCCTCTGCAAAGCCACCATCTCCGAAAACTTTTCTACAATATAAGTAGATTTTTGAGCTGTATCTATCGTAAAGTTCTGAGAAAGCCATTGATTTTTGTGGCTCTTTACTTGTTGCTATTACAGCAATCAAATCGTTATCTCTATATTTTTTGTAGTTATTCATATCTCTTCAAACAACAAAGACACATTTTTTTTATGTTTGTTTCATACGAGAATGATTTTTTTTCTATAGATAAGGGAAATAAAGTTAGTAAATCTGAAATCTAACTGCCAGAAATTGTATTAAATCAGTATACTTAGTCTTGATGGTTAAAGGTTTGGGTGGAAGTAGAAGATTTAGATAATAAAATAAATCAAGACCATTGCAAAATAGAAGAAAATCCCCCTTTGTCCCCCTTTTAAAAAAGGGGGAGATTTTCATGATAATTATATATCAATGGCTTACTCCCTCCAGTACTTGTAAGGGAGGGTCGGGGAGGGATCAATTCTGGGGTTTTGCAATGGTCTTAAATCGCTTCAATAAATAAACTTAATTATTAGTCTATACCTAAAATCACATCACACAATTTTTTCAAAACAAAGAGTGGATTGAGATATAAAGATTAGCAGAGTCCTAATTAAAATGGAACTATGTTTTCGGTAACTTTTTGGCATCTTTACTGCACTATTCTCTAAGATTATATATCATCTTAATTTATAAACAATAAAAAAGAGCAAGAAGATTAATGATTGAGTGAGTATGATAGTTGCACCACTCGGTAGGTCTAACCAGAAAGATAGTGGAAGTCCAATAATTGTACTAAGGACACCAATAATTACAGCAATAACAGTCATTCCTGAATAGGATTTAGATACTAATCGTGAAGCCGCCGCAGGAATAACTAAAAATGCGGCTATCAGTATTATACCGACAAGTTTGATAGCAATAACAATAGTAAGTGAAATCAAAATGGATAATAAATAATTGTACCTACTTACATTATGCCTATCTGTTCTTGCTAACTCCTGATCGAATGTAGCATAAGACCAACTACTCCAGCATTTAAAAATTGTAATAACAGTAAGCAAAGCTAGACCACCCGTTAAATAAAGATCATTGACTGTTACAGTCAATATTGATCCGAATAAATAAGAGAATGCATCTGCTGTATATCGTGAATTTAGTGATATAAATATTATTCCCAATGCCACAGATACTGCAAATAAAATACCAATCGAAGTATCAATCGAGAGCTTGGTATTCTCTTTGATATAGGTTATCAACAAAGATGCTAATACAGTAAAAGGCAAAGCAGTAAAAAGTGGTTCTGTCTCTAAAAGCAAACCCAGTGCCACTCCACCAAAAGCTGCATGAGCCAGACCACTACCCAGAAAGCTCATCTTCCTTTGTACTATGAAAACTCCGTAATAACTACCCAAAAAACCAGCCAGAATACCTGCTATCAATGCCCTTTGCATAAATGGTAAGGCAAAAAAATCAAACATTTCGCCCTCCTTTGAATAGCATGTCATGTGCATGCCCCACATGCCCGAATACTTTTCTCATATTCTTTTCTGAAAAAGCAATATCAGGCGAATCGTAGCAAATCTGTCTTACATTAATCATCAATGCTTTATCTGCATGGTGATAAGCCGATTCCCAATCGTGAGTTACCATTATTACTATCGCTTCATTTTTCTCTTTATATTCATCAATTATTAGATTCATATCGTTTTCGGCAGATAAATCAATGCCAGTAGCTGGTTCATCGAGTATTAATATTTTGGGATTTCTGACAATGCTCCTGGCAAAATAAATCCTTTGCAATTCACCTCCGGACAATTCACTCAACTGACGATACTTCAGATGGTCGGCACCAGCTATACGAAGAGCTTCACAGCACTTATCAACTACTTCTGTGTTAAGACGCAAGGGCCAGTGGTTCAATATACCAGTCGCAACTAATTCTATGGAATATGCCGGGAATGTTCTGTCCAATGTCTTAATCTGTGGTATATATCCAATCAAGTTAGAAGGTACTTGTTTGGGCTCGTAACCAGCAATCTTAATGCTACCTTCTTGAGGTTCAATCAAACCAAGAAGACATTTTAATAACGTAGTTTTGCCACCTCCATTAGGACCAACAACAGACACAAAAGTACCCTGCGGAACAATTAAATCAATATCTTCTAAAGCAATATGCTTACCAAAAACATGAGAAAGATGACTTATTTCAATTATTGTCTCATCAAAAATCACTTTAGTGCCTTTTGTAATATCTTTGCATTATACAATATAAGGTCTGGATAGGTTATCCGTCCTTTGATTCCACCTACAGGATCTAATTCAAAAAGCAAAACGGTAGCCGCTTCTGCGATTATTTCAGCTGGTTCCCTTGGTAATTGCGGCTCAGTAAAAATTGCTTTTGCTCCGCTTTCTTTTATTTTTCTTACTAACTGTTCAATGTATTTTGGAGAAGGTTCCTTACCTGGTGATGTCTCAATAGCACCAGCATAAACAAGATCATATCTTGCCAGTAAATATCTAAGAGATGGGTGGAATAAGAATACAGGTCTACCACGTACTTCATCCAGTAAATTTCCTACCTGACGAGCAAGTAAGTCAAGACGCTTTTCGAAAATACCAGCATTATTGCGATAAGTTACAGCATTATCAGGATCAATGGCTGAAAGAGTATCTACCAATTTATTGAGTATTTCTTTAACAACAATTGGGTCCATCCAGAAATGAGGATCAATAACTCCATGGGAATGGTCGTGGTTGTGGTTGTGGTCAGAATGGTCAATATTCTCCTCATGTTCGTGCTTGTGCATATCATCAAAAGTGAGAAGCATATCATCTGAAACAAATTGGATAATCTCAATTTTTGTTCCACCTTCCAATTTAGCAGCCCAACCGTCTAATATTTCAGCAGCATAAAAAATGGCTTTTGCTGAATTTATTTTGTAAGCATCAGATGGCTTTGGTGAAAATGTGTGTGGAGACTCGCCTGGTTGCACAAGAACCTCCACTTTAGCCCTATTTCCTACTACTTGTTTTATTATCTCTCCGATAGGATGGCTTGTAGCTACATATATTGGTTTTGAGTATTGCGAATCGCATGAACTAACGACAAGCAATAGCAAAGCTATGAAAAAGCTGTATAATCTCATAAGTATTCTTACTATTAATGATCAAAAATATTTCCAAAATAAATTATTTACCAAGTTAATGCAATTCAATTTGGTATAATTTATGCTTAAAAAACTTATTAAAAAAGATTTTATTGTATTAAACAATTATGAAAAATTAATTAATTTATTTATATTATGAAATTAATAAAGTGTAACATGGTAAAATTCTTTAAAGAAATTTTTAAGAAAGAATTTTTTAAAGTGAGAATTGCAAACGTTTTAATAGTGTTCTTATTCAGCTTACTGGCTCCAGTATTGCTGATGTCTCAGATATACGAGGGTAGTCCTGCTAACTGGTTATTCCCAGGTGGTGATCCTCAGGGGACAAAACACGTGGGTATTACTTCTCAGCCCCAGAGTCTTGATTCATTCAGGATAAAATGGACTTCACCTTCAATATCCGGTGATGTAATTCCACTTGTTGGCAATATAATCAATAATCCTAAACTATTCTCATCTTTAAGATGGGCACCCAATGAGATAGTAGCAGTTATAGGTGACAGAATTGTTGTTATTGATGCCAAAGGAAAGACTCATAAAAGAACGGAGCCAATACCATATCTAAAAGGTATTTCAGTCCTATTTGATTCTCTTAATGTAGCAATTGGTAGAAACGTAACTGATCCTGTAGTTATTGGTTTGGAAACTCTTGAGTTCGATAGCCCAAGAGATAGCTTGTCTTATGCTTACCTTGCTGGCTATGATCATGATGCCGATACAGTTCGGCTTTTAAACCGACTCGCTATTGATTTGCGTCTATATGACCCGAATATATTTGCCAGCATTAAACCATTCTATGGTATGCGAGTAGGTGATAACATGGAAATATATGCAACTGTGAATATGTCGCAACCATCTGCACCAGACCCTAATCCCGCTAATCCACCTTTTTTTAGGGGATTTACAAGGTATAATACTGGCGATGTAATGTTCAATTTCCCATTACCTGACTTAGCTGATACTCCTGGCTTACGAGTAACATTGGGACCTGAGGTAAATGTAGCACAACCATCAATAATTACAAAATGGAATGGCGACCACAATATTGTCTTGCCAAATTACCCAACTCCATCAATGAATGTTGCTATACAAAACTTCATTAATCTTGGTCCTACTTATGCCGCAGTACCTTACCTATTTGGCTATCAATTTGGCAATGGTACTGTTGAGGAAATGATATTCCCAATTGATATTGCAAGCATGATACCTCCTCAGTATACCAGACCACAAGTGCAACCGTATTTCATCGAATTGCGAGATGCTGCCGCTGGTGCCAGTGATTCTCTTTTCATTTTGAATGCTATCCAATTCAAAGGGATTGAAGGTTCTCAGGGGAATTCTATTCTATCACTGCATTATGGAGAGGATAATCCGAGAAATTTTGCAGGGGACCCAATAACAGAGTTTAATAATCCAGGCAACCCACCTTTTGTTGGTGGTACTAATCACATGTGGTCAGTTGCAATTGGAGATGTAGATGGAGCAGCAGACAATAGTTGGTTACCATACTATCCAAATTATCCGGGAAATGAGATAATCGTTACTCAGAGTTCTCGGGATTTTTCAGTTGCAGCAAGCCGTCTATATATTTTAAGGTATTATAGTGGCCCTGAAATTGATAAGCCTTCACCCCCAAACACTACTCTGTTTCCATTTGATACTATATGCACACAGAGAATAAATGGTTGGGTAGCCGCTGTTAATGATATTGACGGGGCAGACGATGAAAAAGACGAGATCGTTTTAGTTGATGGAGCTAAGCTTAGAATACTTCGCCTAAAAGATTATGCAACTTTTGATTTTCGATTGGGTTTTCCTTTCGATACTGTTTATAGTATAGAATTTCCGAACCAAACAATTTCAAGCGTGGCTATTTCAGACCTCGAAGGCGATCAAAAGAACGATTTGATCGTTACTACTTTTGATAGTTTATATGTAATAGGAGATATCTTAACAGGTACTCTGGATATAGTATTTCCCGAATCTAACAGAGATACAACCGAATCATATTGCGTCGGTGATACAGCTACAATCCGATGGATCAATTATATGCGTAGTCATCATGGGGCTGACATTTACTTTGTACCATTTCTGGGTAATCAACCTATAGGACTTCCTGAGATCATAGTTCAGAATTATCCTAATGATGGCGATACTGTTAGTTATGAGTATATAGTCGAGGGGAATAAACTTGGCAAAGAAGGGAAATTCGTAGTAGTCAATTCTCAATATCCAACCAGGGTTTATGATACTACTGCAACAGTTCGCTTTGAAATGTCAACATTAGAACTTGATACTATTAACATTTTGGAATATACTGTTGGTGATGACTTTACAATATCTGGAACAGCCCTTTGTATAGATTCTGTCTCTTTAGAAATAGCTTATGATACAACAGGTTGGAAGAGATTAATTACCGAACCTGTTGATGAGTTTTTTGATTTCTAATTCACTTCTGATATTGAATGTTATCCGCTATTTAACTGTCTATCTGAAGATTTAGATAGTTTGATCTACATAAGAGTTGTATCTGACAAAGATGGATATAGCGATACATCTGAAATTGTTACTTTTAAAGTTCGGCCAATACCCTTTCCTGTTGTATGGGATACTTGCGAAAGTAACTGTCCGACTCTTGAATTCCGCTGGAACTCAATGGGTATAGATCAAGTTTGCGATAACGTTTCTATAGCTGTATCAATTAATAACGGCAGAAATTTTTCAGAAATTGCTAATGTTACAAGTTCTGAAGATATTTTTATTTGGAAAATACCATTAGAGCTACCAGACAACGTACTAATAAGGTTTTGCTGTGTTAATTCATGCGTAAGAACAGATACATTACTGTTGAATATTAAACCAAGCTATATCAATATTGTTTCGCCTAATCCGTTTAATCCAACTTTCGAGGAAGTAGAAATAGTATATCATGTACCCAAAGAAACTAATGTTACATTAAGAATATTTGATGAAAACAACCGCTTGGTAGCCGAACCGATAACAGGAGCGCATAGATCACCAGACATAGCATATTGCGATAGATGGGACGGAAGGCGGCTGGACGGTTCTTGGGCTGATAATGGAATGTATTATTTAGTATTAGAACTATCATCAGGAATTAGGGAAGTACATCCCATTTTTGTTAGAAAATAAAGATTTACATAAATGAGAAAGGAACCATCTCGTGAGAATATTAGTCGTCGAAGATGAAAGAAAAGTCGCTAATTTTATTAAAAATGGCTTAGAAGAGGAACGATATATAGTAGAGATTGCTAATGATGGAATTACAGGTCTGGAAATGGCTATGAATAACCAATTCGATGCAATACTACTTGATGTAATGCTTCCAGGCAAAGATGGTTTCACCATACTCAAAGAATTACGAGATGCTGGTGTTGCCACTCCGATTATGATGCTTACTGCTCGCGGTGGAACTGAAGACCGTGTGCAGGGTTTAGACCTCGGTGCTGATGATTACATGCCAAAACCATTTAATTTCATTGAACTCGCTGCAAGACTGCGTTCCATTCTTCGGCGATCAACACCTGAGAAATCAACCAAACTACAATGCGGGGATATGATATTGGATACAGTTTCTCACTTATGCTACCGCTTTGGCAAAGAAATTGAGCTAACTACTAAAGAATATGCACTAATTGAGTATTTAATGCGAAATAAGAATAGGATACTTAGCCGTAGTACAATAACTCAGCATGTTTGGAAACACAACTTCGATCCTGAATCTAATATCATAGATGTTTATATTAAAAGACTGCGTTCTAAGGTTGAAAGCGTTGATGGTTCTAGACCATTGATCCAGAGCATTCGAGGTGTTGGTTATCGTATGAGAGATTTTCCAATAGAACATGAACAGCAAGACGATGAATAATCCATACAAAAGCTTAGAAAATTTTAAGGATGTAATTAAAAGAGTCATTTCTGAATCTCTGTCAGAATTTGATTTATATCAAAAACAATGTTTTCCGGTAAGACCTCCCGAATTTTTCTGCCTTGAATTAAATGGGGAAGCTGGTGAACTTGCAAACAAAGAAAAAAAAATCTGGAAAGGTATTGACATAAACCACGACGAACTTGCAGATGAAGCCGCAGATGTATTCATAGCATTGATGAATTATTCTAATTCAAGAAATATTGATCTCGGTAAAGCAGTTGCTAATAAGCTAAAAGTAATCGAAGATAGAAGACTAACACTTTAATCCTGATTGGTCTTTTTTTTGCTTACTTTTCTCTCATTTTTTTAATTAAAGTTGTGGCTTGGAAAACCTAATTATTTTTTATTTAGCCCAAAATAACTTATCTTTATACTTTGTATAATAATGAATGATTTGGTTTTCATACTACTCAATGAATAGAAGAATCAACATGTATTTTGCTACACATAAAACCTGTAACCTAAGGTGTAGATATTGCTATGTACCTGATTATTATAGAGATTCAAAAAGTGTAGATGACAATCAAGTACTTGATTCCTTTTTTTTATTTCTTGAAAAAATTAAAATAGAAGGATATTCAATTGGTAATTTCTGCCTTCATGGCAGCGAACCATCCCTTATGAGAGCTGAAACTTTGGCAGAGATTGCCTATCAAATGAAAGAATATTATTCGTTAAAAAATATGAATGACCATAGAGTAGCTATTCAAAGTAATGGTGTTAAGTTTGATATGGCTTATCTAAACACACTTTCAAAAGAGCTTGAAGATATAAAAGATATCAAGCTGGGCTTTTCTATAGATCCTCCTAAGCCAGTACATGACTTTTTACGTAATTACTCTTATGATAAAGTAATTCATAATTTCAATTTAGCCATTGAAATGGGATTTCCTGTATCTGTACTATCTGTGGTTTCTAAGACCACTATGCAGCATTTATCTGGATTCAAAGAATGGATGGATTACTATTTAAAATTGAAAATGAAGTATAAGAATCCATATAAGATAAAAATTAAGTTTGCTACTGGAGATATGGCTTTAGATGAAAATGACATGCAAGAATTTGCATATTTTTTAAGTAAAAATAATATATTGAACATCATTCAAATTCTTTCCCCTGGTTATTGTATTCAAAATGGGAATAATTGCGATTGGTACGAATTTGATATTTGGGGCAACTGCTATTCTTGCAATAAAGCATATACTGACCAAGGGATTTTTGGAAATTGGAAAGCTGAGTCATTTGTTAATATATTAAAGAAGCGAAAAATTCTGTATATTAATGATTTTGAAAATCAGGAATGTTATGAATGTCCTTATCAATTCTTATGCGAAAGTGGATGCCCCATAGACAGACACAAAGTAGGGACAATGAAAGGGAAAGCACACGAATGCACTTTGATAAAAATAGCATATAATGAATTAGAAAAAAATGGAATACACATTACAGAATTTTATAATAATAATAATTGAAAGGATGCATAATGTATCTTGCTGGTAGCTTAACTCTTGATCCGTCGCAAATGACGGTTATTCAAAAAGTACAACCAAAAAGGATGTTTGCAAAACTCTTAGATGCAATTACTTTTGGGGGGATATCAGAGAAGCTGGAACACGAAACTTTTACTGCCGTATCCATATTGCAGCAGATAAATATGGGGTTGAGAAGTATCGGTATTAATAATGTTGTTCGTCTTGCTATGGATGACCACGACTTCTATCTTGATGAAAAAGGAAAAGATGACGACATGTCCGATGCTATGTTTGAATTCGAAGCAAAAGTTGATCCTTTAGAATCCGAGCATTTCAATACTTTGTATCTTGTACTCGAACATTTTGATGGCTCACTGAAGTATATAATTGAGATTAGTATTTCAAGAAAACACAAAGTAGGCGAATACCCAATACAAATCAAGACAAATGCTGTTCTGGCAGAACTTCAGCTTAAGCAAGGTGAAACTCGTGAAGATATGGAAAACCGTATGAAAATGATTTTTACCGATCAAAATTCTTATGATAATTATTTACATTCAAGGAAGCTTGAATTCAATCAATTCCTTGATCGGCTTGAAATGGCTATCAGAAAATTTGTGAAAGTTGATGATACCCATAAAGAAAGCAATGTTAAGATAATTCGCCCAAGCGAAAAAGTAAGCTCGCCTGATAAAATAAAGAATAATCAGCACAGCGATCCTGTATTCTACGGATATCATGGCTTTGGTGATTATTTCTTCTATTCGTGGATGTGGTCTTCTATGCTATTCCATAGCGGATTACATGTAAATAATTTCCACATGGTAGATAGCTACGGGCATGATGTGATGAGTGTAGGCGATCAGGGCATCAACGCTGCTGAGGGCGGTACATTCAACGAAGATGCTGATTTTGCACCACCAACAGAAGGAGATGTTAATTTTGCTGATGGTAGTGAATATTCAGATCAATTAGATTCTCAAATGGGAGGAGATATGGGCGACTCAAGTGAAGGTGGCTTTATGGATTCCCTGATGGGTGATTATGATTCCGGTTCCAGTTGTAGCTCATGTTCCAGCTGTGGCGGTTGTGGTGGTTGCGATTAATTTTTTTATTCATATTATAGAAAGGAAATGTCATGGGTTTAATAATTTTTGGACTCGTTATTTTGTTGATTGGTATATTTGGCGGGAAGCAATCCAGCCCTATATCTAAATTCAAGGGTTTGATTACCATAGCTGGTATCGTTGTAATAGTAATTGGTATTGCTACATCAATGATAAGACAGATTAATCCTGGGCAGGTAGGTGTGCAGGTGTTGTTTGGTAAAGTAAATAATAGCGTACTATACGAAGGTCTCAATTTCGTTAATCCTCTTGTTGATGTACAGGAAATGACGATTAAGACTCAAAATTACACTATGAGCAGAACAAGTGCCGAAGGTCAAACACTCGGAGACGATGCTATTCGGGTGCTTAGCAAAGATGGTCTTGAAGTAGTAATAGACCTGACTGTATTATATAAAGTATTGCCAACTGAAGCTCCTAACATTTTCAAAAAGATTGGCTTGAACTATCAGGACGTTATTATCCGACCTGTTACCAGGACTGGCATTCGAGAAAGTGCTTCATATTATGATGCTATTGCACTATTCTCTGAAAAGAGAGAAGAATTTGAAGTTCAGATTATGGATTTAATTTCTAAAGAGTTTAAGAAAAGAGGACTTGTTTTAGAGAATCTTTTAGTTAGAAACATCAAATTGCCTGAATCTGTAGAGCAAAGCATCGAGAGAAAGATTACAGCCGTTCAGGAAGCTCAAAGAATGGTATTTGTTCTCCAAAAAGAAGAGCAAGAAGCTGATCGCAAAAGAGTTGAAGCTCAAGGTAATGCCGATGCTCAGAGAATCGTTGCTCAGGCATTGACTGACAAAGTGCTTCAGTTTGAAATGATAAAAGTTCAGAAAGAACTTGTTAATTCGCCTAACTCAAAGATCATTGTACTTGGTGGAAAAGATGGCTCTGTGCCGTTCATATTAGGTAAATAATTAATATTATTGTAGTTCAAAGTATTACATTTATTTGTACAAATTGCCTTTTTCGCAAAATATTTGTTTTTTTTGTAACGAAACTAATAGGTAATGTGTATTTATAAAAAACATGAATGATACTTTTTTTGAAGAACTACAAGAAGGGAAAATAATGAAGCACATTATTCTAATTACAATATCTTTATCTTTTCTATTCAGCACTGTTTTGGCTTATAATAGTAACAACAGTATGCAATATGAGATTCTATTGCCCAACCAAATTGATGTGAATACCAATTTTGTATCTCCTAATCAGACTACTTTTGCTAAAGAATGGCACGATTTCGGGATTCATAATGGCAATTGGACTGTATTGATTGATAATGCCACAAAGACTCCTCACAGAGCTTTTGGTAAACCAATACAGATAAATGGCTATTCAAATATCACGAATGATAACGTACAAGATGCTGCTTCAGCATTTCTTAGTTACAATTCAAAAACTTTCAATATGAATGTCAATGATTTGAAATTCATACGTGCAAGTAATGTAAATGGAAAATGGTATGTTTCATTCAGACAAGTGTATCAAGGCAAAATAGTTTTGTATTCTGAAGTTGAACTTAGAATTTCTGAAGATGCTAAAGTATTTGCTTTTGGAGTTTCATATTATAACGGAATTGAAATAAATCCAACTCCTTCGATAGCTTACAATACAGCAGTTGAGAATTCTATGGCTGATTTTGAGAAAAAATCAAAGGTTAGAGTATCAATGCTTAGTAACGATAATGCCGGGAAATCATATATATTACCAATAGAATTTGCCGATAAAGTGGAATACAGATTAGTGTATGATGTAAAATTCAAGTCTGAAAATCCATTTGGCGATTATATTAATTATGTAGATGCTCATACAGGAGATGTCGTTTTTCGAAAGAATATGACAATGAATGCAGGGCAGAGCGTGAAATCTCAAGGCAAGATTAAAATGAGGCAACCACAGGACGAGGCAATGGATATCTTTTTCCCTTATCAGCATATTTATATCAATGGAGAAGAATATACTACTGATGGTAATGGCGATCTAAATGTAGAAATAACAGAAAGATCAGAGATCACTGCTAAGTTCGAAGGTGAATACTGCAAGGCATATTTCACTGATAGACAGAATGCCAGTTTCAAAGATACTTTAGAGCCAGGTGAAGATTTCATTGTGAATTGGGATGATAGTAATTCCCATAGTTTTGAAAGAAATGTATATTTTCATACAAATCGAGTTCATAGCTGGATAAAAGCAATAGATCCAAATATGACAGCTATGGATTTCCCTGTAGCTGTCCAACTCCTTTGGAACTACCAAATGGGTACTAATGCCTCATCTAATATGACTGGAGATACATTATCCTTCTGGAATGTAAAAGATGAGAACATGGTCTTTGCAGAAACACCAGGTATTCTATACCATGAATATGGACATGCTATAAACTTCAGAATGTACATGGACCTTGGTGTTCCTGAAGGTATGCAAAACTTCACTACTCATGAAGCTCTTGCTGATATTACTGCCTGCATGATCTTAGATGATCATCGCCTCGGATTAGGTTGCGATATTACAAGACCAAATTTCTTTATAAGAGATGTTAAGAATGAATTAGTTTATCCAGATGACATTGAAGGAGAATCGCATCATGATGGACAAATACTCGGTGGTGCATTCTGGGATCTTAGAGAATTGACCTCTAATGATTATGTCTCACATATCTCTCACTATGCTCGCTATGGTGTACCAGATGATCCTAATGTTGGTGTGGCGTTTGCTGAATGGTTTATGGAAACTATTATCGCCGATGATGACGATGCTGACCTTACAAATGGCACTCCTCATTTTCATGAGATAGTTACTGCTTTCAATAATCATCAGATAGGAACATCATTATTACTATCAAGTAGTTTTGTGCATGAACCACTTACCGATACTAAAGTATATGATCAGGATTTCAGAGTTGATTTTGAAATCAATGTACCTGATTTTCCTAATTCAAAACCTGAAACCGTAAAAGTAGTATATTCTATTGATAACTGGGACACTGAAATCGAAATGGAAGCAAATGAATATGAAGTGAATAAATATTATACTAATATTCCTCCTCAGCAGCAAGCTTCAATAATTCAGTATTATATTAAAGCAAAAGATAATTACACTGAAGAATTCGTAAGATTGCCTCAGGCGAAAGATTCAGAACCATACCTATTCCTTGCTGGCTATTATGACTTCATTTATGACAATTTCGAGGAGCAAGGTGGCTGGACAATCGGAGATGAAGACGATACAGCTGTAAATGGTATCTGGCAAATAGCAAAGCCAATAGCAGTTAATCTTGGAGGTACCTATCTATTGCAGCCAGGTGAGGATCACTCAGAAGAAGGGTCTAAGTGCTTCTGCACTGACCCAACAGTATCAAATTACTTTTTCCAACACATGCTTGGACCGGGTAAAACTACTTTTATTTCTCCAGCTTATGACATTTCTTTGATTGAAAGACCTGTCCTGCGTTTCTTTAAGTGGTTTGCAGGAATAGCTTTTGCTCAAGCTCAGTATTCCGAAGAACCATATTTTCAGGTAGAAATGAAATATGGCGATAGTGAAGAATGGACTTCTATTTATAAAATCTCTGATGGAGGATTTGATTGGAATAAAGTAGTTGTACCAATTCCTAATGAAGCTCATGGAACTGATAAATTTCAGTTGAAATTTATTGCTAACAATACGTCTATCGGCTTTGGGATATTCTTCGAAGCATTGGTTGATGATCTTGAGATATTATCTGCTAATGATCCTGGACCTTCGTCGGTTGGGGATAATGATTATGCAAGTTCTCTAAGTATTTACCCAAATCCATTTAATGAAATAACAACTATCGGTATTTACTTAAATAAACCGACTAATCTAAATATAAATATTTACGATATGCTTGGCAACCCTGTTTTCAATATAACTGAGCAAAATGTAAACGGATATTGGATGTATAACTGGAATGGCAAAGATAGCTTCGGAACTGAATTATCTACTGGTGTCTATGTGCTGAAAATTGACATCGGAACACAGCAAATCACAAGAAAGATAATCAAAAAATAGAAGGAAATATTACTTCATAGATTGAAGCAGTTGGCAGTGTTTAGAAACTGTCAACTGCTTTTTTATTCATAGTTTCAATCAAATAGAATATGGAGATTAATAAATTTCTATTCAACGGTAACACTCTTTGCTAAATTCCTTGGTTGATCAACGTTGCAATCCAGATCAGCAGCTATATAATATGCTATAAGCTGCATTACAATTACAGATAAAACAGGTGACAGCATAGGCAAAGTTTTGGGAATATAAATCACATGGTCTGCGAAATCTTTTATAGTTTCGTCTCCTTCGTTTGCCACAACTATCACTTTGCCTTTTCTGGCTTTAACTTCTTCGATATTTGATAGCACTTTGTCGTATATTTCATCTTTCAAGGCAATGAAAACAACAGGCATATCCTCATGGATCAAAGCAATAGGCCCATGCTTCATTTCGGCAGCAGGATAGCCCTCAGCATGTATATAAGAAATTTCTTTTAATTTCAAGGCGCCTTCCAGGGCAATTGGGAAATTATAACCTCTTCCCAGATAAAGAAAATTCTTAGCTTTTTTATATTTAAGAGCAATATCTTTAATCTTATCTGACTGATTAAGAATTCTCTCTATTTTTGAAGGGATTTCTTCCATCTCTCTGGCAATTTTTATTCCTTCACTCATCGAGATATTTCGCATCCTACCAATAAATAAAGATATGAGAGTAAGTACAGCAAGCTGAGATGTGAATGCTTTTGTAGATGCAACTCCAATTTCAGGTCCTGCATGAATATAAACACCTGCCTCTGTTTCTCTTGCTATTGAACTACCAACGACATTTACAATCCCTAAAGTAGTGGCACCCTTTAGCTTGGCTTCCTTGATTGCAGCTAAAGTGTCAGCTGTTTCTCCACTTTGAGAAATAGCAAAAACAACGTCTTCTTGCATCAGCACAGGATTTCTATAACGAAACTCTGAGGCATATTCCACTTCAACAGGTATTTGACACAGATTCTCAATTAAATACTCTGCTACTAAAGCAGAGTGCCATGAAGTACCACAAGCAGTGAATATAATCCTACTAGCGTTTCTTAATTTATCGGCAACATTTTTTAAACCACCAAGTACGACATTTCCATGATCAGGCATTAACCTGCCACGGAAAGAATCCTTAAATGTATTTGGTTGCTCAAATATCTCTTTAAGCATAAAATGCTCGAAGCCAGCTTTTTCAATCTCATCAATATTAAAATCAATCTGATGGATAATGCTCTTTGTTTTGATGTTATCAATAGTTTTTGTAATAAAACTGTTATCGTCAATTATTACCATTTCATTATCTTCCAGATATATCACTTGCCTGGTATGTTGGACAATCGCAGAAACATCTGATGCAATAATGTAATCATTTTCTCCAATACCAACAACCATAGGACTTCCTAATCGTGCTCCGATCAATTTATTTGGCTCGTATGTCGAAATAGCCACTATTCCGAAGGTCCCTTCAATTTCTGTAAGAGCAATCCTAATGGATTCTTCCAGATCGAATACCTGATCGTAGATAGCACCAATCATAACAGCAAGAACTTCTGAATCTGTATCACTTTTAAAGGAATATCCTTTTTTGCTTAATTTCTTCTTTAAAAAAGCATAGTTTTCGATAATCCCATTATGAACGATACTTATATTGTTGCTATTGTCGGTGTGAGGGTGAGCATTCAGATCATTAGGATAGCCGTGAGTAGCCCAGCGAGTATGGGCTATTCCTATCTTAGATTGTAGGTGATTGCCTTTAAGCAAGGTTGCCAGTTCTTTTACCTTTCCCGCTTTTTTATATGTTTTTATCTGGTTATCCTCAATTACAGAAAGACCAGCTGAATCATATCCTCTATACTCAAGTCGTCTCAAGCCATTCAATAAAAGGTTAGTCGCTTTATATTGCCCGAGGTAACCAACTATTCCACACATATTACTCCTTGTTCATAATTTTTTTTCAGTTAATAAGTAGTTTATATTTCTGGATTTCATAAAATTCATAATATAATCATAACAAATTTGATGCTCACCAAGATACTCAGGAGGGGATATGCCTTTCCTGACATATTTACCATCTAAGAATAATCTAACTGCACCAGTGCAGGCAAGCCCGGTAGTCCTTGCCATGGAAGAGAAGCCAGTTACCCTATCTCTTCTATCGAGCATATTATATTCTAATGCTATACTTCTGCCCTTACTTTTACCTTTCATAATAATTCGCATAACTGTTAATTCGTCGTCCTCCGAATTCAGTTTCCATTTATCAAAAAGCACTTTATTAGTGATGTCTATAGGACGAATACTCAGTCCATTGATTTCTATACCATCTTCTGAAAAGAAACCGCTATCTTTCAAAAGTTTTATCTTATCTATATGACCAGGATATCTTAGCGTTTTTTCCTTCATGTTTTTTATATTCATAGTCTTAATCAATGTCCTTAATCCATCAGTATTGAATGCCTCTAATGTACCAATTTCATCGAAATCTAAAAGTTCTGGCTCTGACAAAGCATGCCTGATTACTTCTTTACCATTTTCTATAAGTCTTGCAGGACGTGTATATTCTTCGATTACATCTATTGGGGAAAACGGTGCCTTATACTCATAAGGATAAGTTCTCTCCACCGGCAATCCACCTACATAGCAAGTAAAACTATCAATTTGCATCGTTTTATTATGATATCCGAGTATAAAATGCATCATACCAGGGGCTACACCAAAATCTACTATTGCCGTAACATCCTTAGTTTTAGCCATATCATCAAGATCAAGGGCATTTTCAGGAAAGAAAGAAATATCAACAATGTTTTTCCCCATTGATATCACACTTTGTAAAACACGATACCCTAAAAAACCAGGAACAGCCCCAACCACTAAATCAAAATCTGATATCGCTTCTTTTAGCTTATTTTCGTCGGTTGCATCAAGAATTAATGTCTTTATACCATGAATTTCATTTAAACGGTCAAGATTCTTTTGAGAAATATCAGCTACAGTAACATGAAAATCAAGATTTAGATCGGCTGCGATTACGCTTCCAACCATACCTGCCCCAAGTACAATTACTTTTTTCATAAATTTAATATTCCATATTCTAAGAATGATACATTATAGAAAAGCTAAAATAATAAAATTTCCATAGTAAAACAAACTCAGAATAAGAGCTGATGGTTAACTAATTGAATTGGAAAAGTTTAGCATATATCGAATGTCTTTTAGTTTGCTTTCTTTTACAATTTACTTTATTTTTGTTCATTATAAATAAATTAAGTTGAAATTTATGCCAATTATAGACATTTTTGATGAAGCGATTGATTATTTGAAACAAGAAAAAGAACTCTTCGACAGTATGCTTGTTTTAGATACATTAGGAACAACTGAAGAACAAATAATTAATAAACCCGAAGTTGCTTCAAACCTAAATACCGAAAAAAACAAAGTTGAGATTATTGAAAAACCTGATGGATTGTTC
>Ga0272443_10003133_pt1 | contig 19910 bp, 21 predicted proteins | sample SSMAcet12_FD_193581 | JGI IMG/M metagenome (GOLD analysis project Ga0272443, IMG submission 193581) | Marine sediment archaeal communities from Little Sippewissett salt marsh, Falmouth, MA, United States - SSM-Acet-12 | ecosystem: Environmental > Aquatic > Marine > Wetlands > Sediment ... | reverse complement strand
CACGTCTTTGGATCCTTCATCCACGAGGGTCGCTACGTCTTCAGCGGTATCCTCAGGGACTTCTTCGTCCTCGACGATCTCAACTATGTCACCCTCTTCGATGACGAGATCTTCCTCAACTACTTCAGTTTCAGTCTCTAAAAGCTCATCCAGCTCGTCCTTGACTTCCTCAACAGGTGTTACTTCGACCTCTAACTCAAGAGGAGGCGTGATCTCGAACACGTCCGGTGGCGTAACACCAGGAGGAACGATTCTCACTTGGCAACCAATAGTCCCCAGCTTTTTCACAGCCACAGCATAGCCGTAGTCCACCAGCTCCTCAGAAGGTTTACCTGAATGTTTGACATAGCCTTGGACAAACTTTTCTGTCCGGGATCGAGGACCTGTCAATTTACCACTGAGCACGATCTCGCAACCAAGAGCCCCACTTTCCATGATCCTACGAATCATGCTCTGGCCCGCCTTTCGGAAGTACCAGCCCCGTTCCAAAGAACTAGCGATCCTACTGGCAACCACCTGAGCATTTAGCTCAGATTTGCCCACATCTTGAACGTCTATCTGAGGATTATCCAAGCGGAAATTACGATCCAAATCCCTCGTGAGCTTACGGATTAGCTTGCCACCCTTTCCAATAACCATGCCCGGTTTTTCAGCATAGACTGTAATCTGGGTGCCCATGGGGGTCCTATTCATCATCATTCCGCCATAACCAGCCCTACTGAGCTCCTTGGTCAGATATTCATTGATCAAAGCTTTGGTAAAACCGTCCTCTACGAACCTCTTCTCTACGCCCAAGCTAGCTCACCTCGGTCAGAATCATCTCTATGGATACAGTCTCTGTGTTTTTGGGCGTGGCTCGGCCCATAGCTCTAGGCATCCAGCCCCGTATGGTCCGACCCTTCTTAGTAACTGCGTGAGAGACTTTCATATCATCTGGGTCCAGTCCCTTATATTCAGCATTGCTGGCCGCATTGATCAACACGCTAAGAACCTCTCGGGCAGCTTTCTGAGGATACCGTCCTGCATCCCATCCCACCAAGCCCTTACGATGTGGAATCTTCTTGTTGTGACGCTTGAAGGGAACCGGCTTTTTGAGAGCGATTACAGCTTCTAGAAACGTCTTTGCATCTCCAACACGCATGCCCTTAATGGCATTGCATATTTCAAAAGAATGCTTAGGCGAGATGTGAAGCTCGACACCCATAGCTTTGGATGACCGCGCCTTTTCAGGAGATATGGAATAATTTAGTCGTCCCAAACATCACACCTCACTTAAGTGGCACATACCTACTGGACCTGGTAGCACCCACACCAGCACTGCCGTGATTTACTCTCGCCCTGGTTAGGGAGTATTCGCCCAAGTAATGACCGATCATCTCGGGCATGATATCCACCCGATTGAAAACCTTACCATTGTAGATTTCAATAGTTTTCCCAACCATCTCGGGAAGGACTATCATGTCTCGATCGTGTGTTCTCACATGGTCCTTCTTTTTGATACTGGCCATTATCTTCTTGTGATCCTGAGATAAGCCTCGCTTCAACGTTCTCCGCTGCCGGGCAGGGAGAAGCTCGGCGAGCTCTTCCAGGCTCATATTTTTGAGATCATCTACCTTATAACCTCGATAGGTGAACTCCTCTTTCCTTTTTGGAAGCCTTGATCCTGATTTTTTCGCCAAAACTATCCCTCTTTAGCGCTTTCCTGTTCTCCTGGCCGCGATAGATCCAACCTTACGACCGGGCGGTGCGTTCCTACTAACGGTCGTTGGCCTACCCGGGTGTTGCCACCCGCCACCACCAAAGGGGTGGTCCACAACGTTCATGGCAACCCCTCTTACTCGAGGATACTTAGAAGCTCTAGATTTCATTTTGTGGTATTTCTTCCCGGCCTTGACGAAAGGCTTGTCAGTTCTGCCGCCACCAGCCACCACTCCGATAGTCGCCATGCAAAGTGGATTGAGCCATTTTAGTTCCCCACTGGGAAGCTGAACTACCGTTTTTCCTACATCATGAGCTACAAGTATACCATAAACTCCACTGGCCCTTACAAATTGACCGCCTGATCCGGGATTGGCTTCAATGTTACATACGGGAATACCCTCCGGAATTTCTGCCAAAGGCAGCGAATTACCAGGTTTTATCTCCGCAGATACACCACAAGCGATCTCCTGCCCCACATAGATGCCCTCGGGCACCAGAAGATATCGCTCTTCACCATTATCCAACTTAACTCTGGCCACAGGAGCACTTCTGGCAGGATCGTGGACTATCCCAATCACAGTTCCTCTGATAGTCTGGCCAGGATCCACCTTTACGTGCTTGAGTTCTGCCCGATATTTGTGAGAAGGAGCCCGATAAGTTGGAGTTCCGCGACCTCTGTTTTGTTGTATAAGTCTATGTCCCATAATCTCTCACCTAAAGCAGCCCTAGCCTAGTAGCCAGCTCGTTTGCGGTGCCGTCACCAGCCAGTTTCACTGCGGCTTTCTTCTCACCCTTGGATGTGATCATCGTTCTGACCTTGACAACCTCGACATCATACAAATCCTCCAAGGACTCTTTGATATCCTTCTTGTTGGACCTAATATCTACCAGAAACTCCATGGTGTTCTCGATGTCGATCATGGTGGTTACTTTCTCAGTGACGAGAGGACTTTTAACGACCATTTGTCTCACCCAACCAATTCAAAGATGATTCAGTCCAAACTACAAGACGCCCGGCATGAGTTCCGGGAGCCAGAAGCTCAGCGTTCAGCCGATCCACGGTAGAGAAATCCACACCAGGCAAGTTCCGAGATGCTTTCATCAACCCGTTGTCCTCTGTAACCACGATCAACAAGCTCTTAGGTTGTTTATATTTCCTGCCACGCATGGTACCTCGTCCAGCACGAATAGTCCGGCCCTTTTTAGCCCTAATCACATCGCCCCAGAGACCACTCGCCATTAAGAACTTGGTTACCTCACTGGTCTTACTCAAGTTCTCCAGATCATTTTGGACGACTATGGGTAAATCGCCCGAGAATATATGACCTCTGGCATTGACTAGATTTGAGTTGGTCGAGGCTGCGATTGCAGAACGAATGGCCTTTCGCCGCTCTTTGGCGTTTATCTTCTCCGTTCGATCTGCCTCTGACTTAGGCGGATGGGCTCTTCGGCCCCCTTTGGCCTGTGGCACCCGGGCACCCCTTCTGCCATTGACTATTCGGGGAACCCTGGAAACTCCTCTACATGTGCCCCAGGACTTGGCAGAAGTGCCCAAACCAGAGCGTAGACTTGATCCATAGGGCTGAAGCCTATTGGCCTGTGCTGCAAGCACCGCCTTTTTTATGAGATCTGGCCGGTACTCTTCGTCGAACACATCGGGAAGTTCCACCTCGCGGATCTCGGTTCCTGAAAGATCGATAACCTTAGCCTTCATCACGATCCCTGCTTAGAGTCTGTGCTTATGTAAAGGACCTGTGGCGTCCTTATGGTGGCGTCTTTGGGTCTGAGGGCCCTCCTCATCCTGATCAGCCGTTTTGAGGGGCCGGGCACGCTTCCTTTGATAAGTACGTATTCGCCTTGGACTTCACCATACCCGGGGATTCCGCCTACGGGGGTGATTTCCTCGCCATTAGATCCTATTGCCAAAATTCTCTTATTGAACTCAGTTCGCTGGTTGTAACCCGTCTGGCCCATCAAGGGAACTGTCCACCTTACATGGTGGGGATTCCAAGGACCAAGGTTCCCAATGTGACGACGCTTGCCTCCACGAGAGTGCTTTCCCTTCTGTAGCGCAATTCCCCAGCGCTTGACAGGGCCTTGAGTACCCTTGCCCCTAGTAATCGCCGAGACGTCTACAATCTCGCCAAGCTCGAAAACGCTGGACATGGGTATCTGAGTGCCCAAAAGCTCTTTTGCCAGCTCAAATTGCTCTGCTACAGAGCCACCATTAACCTCAATTTCCATTAAATCGGGATGCTTCTTGGGAACGCCCGCCAAAATAGCGGGATTAGTATAAGTAATCAGACGTACTTCTTCCATGTTGTCTATTTGGGCCCCAAGAGACTCAATTGAGAGTCCTTTGTTGTTCTTAGGGACTGTAATCGACCTGGCGAGGGAAGGGTCCAGCTTGTCTGCCCAAGCCTCTCCCGCTGCTCTCACGCCCCCATTATATTTCGTATAGACACGAAGAGCTGCCACGTTGATGGGTGGTGTTTCCAACACGGTCACAGGCACGCTGATCTCCATACCTTCGGTGAGGCTGTTGGGCTTATCATCAATCATAATGATGTGAGTCATGCCTGCTTTGTACCCGGCAAAACCACTCATTTTGGCGACGTCTTCGCCTGCTGCCCAGCTTCTCGTCCGGGGAATTTGGCTCTTAGCCCTTTTGCGCGGGCTGAAGGCCAGAGAGCCTCTTCTTGGTCGGTGTATGTTTGCCATTTACCCCTCCAGAGAGTGCATCAGGTTGAGCTGTGCTAGGGTGGCGAATATCGCCTCTTCTACCCTGACAGTTTCAGTACCCTGATACGGAATAGTGTTAATCACACGGCATCTGTCCATTATTTCGTTGCTCAAAAAGGCATCAACGCCACGCGCTGGCGAACCAAACACCACTGCTAAGCCACAATCACGCTTGCACTCGGAAACAATCTCTTGCAAGAGATCTGGAGTGGCGATTTGACCGTTCTTCGAAGTAACCACTACCCGGGCATCAGTTGAGCAGAGATGCTTCTCCAGACTAGGCACCACCTCTGTTCGATAACCCCAGTAATGAGGAATCTCCGATCGGTCTACAGGCTCCGCGGCGAGCGGTTTCAGCGAAAAGATTCTGACATTCAGGCGTTGCCCCGCTTTCGTTTTCATCTTCGTGTGCAAGGGCACTGGGCTCTCGACTCCGATGTCCACCCGCGCTCTATTGTCAGATCCCACTTGGTCAACTACAAGTCCTACTCTGAACTCGCCGACCTTGAGCATTGAAGCTTTCGAGTTTGTTGGATGGTGAGCAGTACGTAGCGGCGGCAATGTGCCCACATATCTGAGCTCTCTCATCCTGGGAAAGAGCTTCTTTTTCAGGTATTGGGGCGTCTCTGCATACTGCAGAACTTCCTTGATGAACCAGGAGTCATCAAACTCCTCATCACGATAGATGATTATGCGGTCCACCCTAAAGACTGCCGCGGCCCTAGCGATCAGCCCAACTTTGAGCGTACGGATGCGCAAATCCGCCGACTCCATTGTTACGGAGGACGGAATTAGTATGGACGTCTCGCTCCCACCATTCATCAATTTCTTGGCCAAAAGGTCAATCACTTATATAAATAGGTTTGGTATACCAAGGCTTTGCACCTATACTCGCCTCTGCACCTAAAGTACAAGGGTTGCACCTAAAGTCTGTGCAGCACAACGTTTTATATGAACTTAAAAGATTATATAAGACAATATAATATACAGGTCCACTTATATTTAGAGGATTCTAACAAGTTAGCATTAGGTAGAACAAGACATCTGTGATAGATAACAGTTATATACATATATTGATACTATAAATATGGAGGGTAAAATGGGATCGCCAGCAGTAGTGCTTTTTGTGGATATAAGGGGATTTACTAGGTGGTCAGAAGGCATCGAAGCATTTCAATATAGCGACAAGTTCATTTCAGAATTTTATAAGATTCTTCGGAAACATATTCCGGAGGGTACTTTTAAGCAGCTAGGCGATGGAGCGATGATTATCGAGGAAATTGAGGGGGATATCACAGGCGAATTATTAAAAATGGAGTTGGATAAAAAATTAAACCAAATAGAACATGTTGAAGACGAATTTCTTAGATTATGCAATGACTTTTCTGAATCATGTGGATATCGTACAACACTGAATTTGGGGTGGGGTTTGGTGAGGGGTGTGATAAAACCACTGAATGGTGATGATTATATTGGAGCGAATATTAATAAATGTGCGCGGCTGTGTAACATTGCTAGACCTTTTGGTATAGTTATAGAAAGGGATGACTTCCCAAAACTTCCAGACAATACGCGATATAATTTTGTTAAACAGATCAGGAAACTCAATGGAATTGTTGACGATGTCAATGTTTGGGTAACAACTGAGATCTCTGACCAACTTGTCCCTCGAGAAAAATTACGAGAATATCCAGAGGTTCATGTTGCGGGGTTGTGTATAAAGACCGAAGGAGATATAATCAAGGCCCTAATCGCAAAAAGAAGTTCAAAACGAAACTTATTTCCCTCGTTATATGAAGGATGTGGAGGTCAACTCAAATACTCAGAGTCGTTTATATTGGGGGTGAAACGACACTTTTCTCAGGAGATGCATATCGATGTCGAGGTATTGGAACCTATCCACAGTTTTTATGAAATAAAAGAGCCAGGTGAACCACTTATTCCGGGAATTCGATTTTTATGTAAATATATTGAAGGGATCCCTGCATCCAAAAATCACTCTGAAATTAGATGGATTAGTGTGGACGAATTGAAATCAATTCCTTCAAGTGATTTTATTCCTGATCTTAAAGAAGAATTCATTAATTTTATAGAGATGTATGGCAAGGAGAGACTTCGCACGTAAAGCATTGTAGTTGCACGTAAAGTTTCAGGCTTGCATGTAAAGTCAGAATCTCTAAAATTTTCAGTCACAGATTATTTTCTTAATTCTTCTTCAGCTTCTTTAAAATAGTCTAGCTGGAGTTGTTCAGTGCCTCTTTTGAATTTTTCTTCATCCATCCCACTATATTGCTCGTCAAGTGATTTGGTTATATCGTAATCTGGATCGATTACATGGCGTGAGTGCGCAGCTACAGCAAGTACGTCATCAATGAACTTTTCATTGCCCTTTAAAGGTGTCAATTCATAGATCCCTTCATTGGTTCTCCCCTTCTGCCTAATTAAACCGATTGACATTAATGAGTTTATAGTTCTTTGTACAGGGATTGCGCTTTCATATTTGTCCGTCAAATCATCTTCAACCAATTGCTTATTATCTTGTAATATATTTAGCATTTCTATAGATCTTGGTTCTTGCCTTGTTAATACCAAAATTGACTGGGCGTTAACTAAATCTCGATAATTCATATTTAAGAGAGTTCCGCTTGTTATTCTGCTTAATGCATTTCCTTCCAAAGTATGAACTATTTGAGAAATTTCCAAATTATCTATGTTCCTCATTATCCAGCTCACATCTCTTTCTTTCAGCCCTGTGGCCGCGACAATTTCTTGATGGGAGAGGTATCCACCAAAGTCACCCTGAAGATCCATGAGAGACTTTAGGGCAATTCGATAATTGTCTGATGCATCCGATAATAATTGAAGCCAGGTTGATGCCGATTTCTCTCTGGCCAAAAAGCACGTTGAAAATGTGTAACTTCTGTTTCCTATTACTTGGTCGCGTATGTTATCAATCTCGAAGAGTGCCTTGTAATCTCTTTTAAATGTTGATGGTTCTGGTGAGTTTGTCTCAAGAACAGACGTCAACTCTGGAAAATCTTGTACGTCTCCTATAATACTATAGTGATTTGCCTGATGGCGAAGCAATGTGTAATTCTCAATAAGATTTTTTTTTGCACAAATAAAGATTACTAAATTTAAATAGTGGTTTAAAATACCGTATATTAAAAATTAACACAGCCCCGAAAACTAGCCACAAATCACGAAAATAACAAAAACATTTCACTAAGACGAAAACAATTGGTGGAATTGTTGGCTCTTCGCTATTTCATGTGGCCAACTTCAAGATAGCGATAAGCGGACTCAATCATGCAAATACCTGCCATGAATCCTGCCCTTAAGACAGCTGGTAGCGATACATCTCATGAATGTTCCGATTCTCGACAGTCATGAAGTTGTTACAACCGAGCACACTATTCGCGATCCTTTAAATCCACCCACACAAAACAGTGAGAAGCCGAATTGTTAGACATTTACGAGACCATTTGCAAGATCGACACTATACCCCCAATCAATCAAGATAATTGTGGGCTATTATATACGTATCACCAAAAATGACGCTGAACGATAGATTCTGAAGATGTAAATAGCGATTGAAGGGTACGTTTTGTATGTGGTCGAGCAGGAGTCTCAATGTTCAATGCCCATTTAAATGGCCCTTGGCAAGTTATGTTAAGATCACATTATATGAGATATACACAACATTTAAATACCAAAAAGTGTGATATACATAACATATGACCATGAGAAAGAAGCGTGGACACATGCTAATGATGGCACTATGCATCATCATCCTTTTCTTGTTGGGGGTGTTAGCGTGAAGAGGAAAATGAGATATACACTGTCAATGTTATTGGGACTGCTCCTAGTCTTAATTGGCCTGTTATTTCCAATCGTGGAAATTGGTGGCGAAAGGCACTCCATACCCATGGTTAACATGGGCCTAATTATAATAATCCTTATGGCCATCAGCTATTGGCTGCATTGTAAAGAAGATGTCGAATTTGATGAACGTACCAGAAAGATTGGTGGATACGGGCTAAGCTACTCCTGGTATCTCACACTGCTCCTGGCGTGTATTTTATTCTGGATCGATTACCTGCACCTTTTGGTCCTTTCAGTCCAAAACGTCTTGGGGGCCACCATTTTGGTTATGACCTTCAGTGCGATGATATTCAAGTGGCACCTATCTCGAAAGGGCGACGTAGAATAAAGGAGACGCTATCAATGAAAACCAGAGTCAAGGAGCTCAGGGCCAGGCATGACCTAACCCAAGCCGACCTGGCCTCTATGGTAGGAGTCAGAAGAGAGACCATCCTCTTTCTGGAGAAGGGCAAATACAATCCATCCTTAAAGCTTGCCTACAAGGTGGCAACAGCCCTCCAATCTACAATCGAGGACGTATTCATCTTCGAAGAGGAGGATTTGAAGTGAATGGAATAATTATACCTTTGAGGTATCTTTAAGGTGAACGTTTACGGTAAACGTTGGTCGAAAATTACAAATTTTTTCACCATTGAGAAGCTTTTCGCATTTGGTTTAACAGACAATTTTTGAAGAGGATCATAAGTAGCAAATCCACTCCAAATAGATCAATTGATACCACGAATCACCGAAAACTAAAATGTTATCATTCGGTGTTTATAAATTCCAAGCCGAACGATTCTGCCAGTACTTCAGAGTTCAACCCGCCGCAAATTAGGGTGCGTCTGGACTTCAACTCGTTTACCACCACCTTGGCCGGAGCAAAGACATTATGATCTACTTTGAAGAAGTCGAAATTACATTCCTTAAAGGTCTCATAGAAAGGCCTCCCGTAATCTCTGGACGCCTCTGAAGGCATGCTTTTGATGTAGCCCAAAAGCTTATCAAACGACTCATATTCGATGGTGTAATAAGTCTCTCCACCATAGATGATGGCATCATTGGACGCACCCATGCATTTGGTTGAGTTTCCAACCACCGGCGCGATAGGTGCTCGCCCCCAACCGCTTTTTATGGTGGTAATGTCAAAACCCATAGAGTAGAGCTTATGCAATCCAGTCTCCACCACCCTAGCAGACACTTGGACCAAACCGGCCATGCTGTCGGTAGGGGCTATTGCCAGCTTCAAATCTGCAGGATCTACACCACAAGCCTGGGCTATGAAGTCAGACACCTTTTCGTCAGGCAAAGTGTTTGACTCTAGAACTAAGACCGCTACATCCGAATATTCTTCAAAGTCCAAGGTCTCGTAAAGGTCTTTGGTCTTCTTGGCCAAAATTCTAGCAGGTCCAGATCCCATGGCAAAGTAGTCGTCGACTTTGATCTGCCACATAGCACATTGAGAGGCCATACAAGATATGGCAGGATGATCAGTAGCTACTTGAATTCCCGGTAAGGGTGCACCTTTGACATCATAAGGTGTCAGTTGGATGTCTGCCAGATCTGCCATGCACAAGCGGCTCAGATAAATTCCCGCCCCTAGACCTCCCTGAGCATCTACTCCTGCATCGGCCACTATCGTTCCGTTCTCCAGTTCAGTTACGCCCACTTGAAGCTCTTCGGCGTAATCCAGCATCTCCTCAAATACCTCTAATCCCAAATCGTTTAGCAACTGCAGAATGATCACCAGGAATCAAGAGGCTACGAACGCTCATATAATTTATGGCCCCTCTAAGCAGGGATCGGTAAATAAAAGCAAAACGACATTATAGTCGAGAACCAATTAGATGAAACTAGTTGGTTCTCGCCAGAATAGTGCTTAACGATACGAATAGGTCAAATCTCAAACTCACGAAAGTTTGAGATTAATCTAAAAGGTATCGTTAAACACTATAAAATCGAATTATCAAAAATAGGTGAAGAGAAAAGAGGGAAGAATTATTAGCTGGCTATGCCTATGCCCCAAGGAAGCTTCTTCCGGTTGGGCAAAGGAGCCCTATCTTTGGTGCGGTCCCTGTCCCCTGTTGGGTCATCTATGGGGTCCATCATAAAAGCAGGACCTGGCACCATATGCATTTCGTGCTGACAATCTCCGTCACATTGACCACCACAGCTACAATCACCATCGCATTCGTCACCACAGCCTTTGCCTTCAAATATGTACTCTTGGTCTATAGCAACAGTGTCAGATTCTCCAACGAGATCTATATCGTTATCAGATTGATGGTTGAGCGTAACTGGAAAATCGCCAGCGAAGGCGGGTCTTTTAAGTTCTGCAATCATCAACTCCAAGGTAAGCAGTCCTAATTTGACCATTTAAATCTCCTTAATTTTTGATTCACCGTTTAAACTCACAACCAACAAGTAACATAATCTTAGTATATATAGGTTACTAAGGTGGTCGTATGCGTATAGAATAAGATATTATACATAGAATACTAAAAGGGTGAATGTTACTCTTTAGAACGCAAACGCGAGTACTAAGAAAATACATAAATTAGCATACAAAAGACATGTTGATCTCTAAGTGCCTTATAAAAAAAACGAAGATAAGTCAGAACACAAAAACAAGTGGACTTGACGGGATTCGAACCCGCGGCCTTTACCTTGCGAAGGTAACGATCTACCCCTGATCTACAAGCCCTATTCTAAAAAAATTTTCAGAGAAGCCCCAACTCTGCAACTTCTACGGACTGGACTCCTTCGATTTTGGAACACGCCTCTTCTAATTCTTCAGTGCCAGAAACGCCTTCATTGAGGATCACTGCCATCATCAACGCCTTAAGACCAAACGCTATTGGCTCCTCTGCGAAGGCATGCAACCTTATGCCTTCCGGAATTATTTTGACCAAATCCTCTCGAAGCTTTTCGAGGTCAACTTCAGTGCCCTCAGGCATTATCTTCAGCTTTGCTGCTACTTCACCCATCTGACCACCTCACGGCCCCACGAATCCACAACTAGAACACTTGTAAGGATTGCTTTGTTTTCGGCATTTACTGCATCTAGAAATGATCTCTCCGCATTGGGGGCAAGGGAATGTGGCACCACTAATACCAACTAGGGTTATTCCACATGATATACACTTATCAGATCCTTTAGTCATGTTATTCTCTCATGTGATTTAATCGATTCAGGTTTTAAAGTTTCCCATATCTGGACCTCTTCGACCTGCACCTAACCTCTTATAAGGGTTCCGCCATCCATTCTAATGAGGCAGTCCACAAACTTAGGGATATTGGTCCCATTGATAACCAAACAATTTCCCTTGTGCAGATTCAATATCTTCAAAGTACCTTGATCCACACAAGTTTCTTTTCCCAAAAGCTCTTCTGAGGATATCTCATCTACCACCTTTCCTTCAATTATAATACCATCCACGTCTGTGACCTTCACCATTTCAGCGCCCAACCTACAAGATATCATGGCTGCTACCGAGTCGGAAGTATAATCCCAGTTGTGTTCCAATCCGCGGTCGTCAGACAAAAGGGCTTGATAAGGTAATAAGATCCGCACACCGGAAGAGAATTTGCAAATATCGTCAGTCAGCTCTACGCCACCTTCTGCCATGAAATAAGCGTACTGTTCCATAGCCAAAACAGCCATCCAATGCGCAGTTTCCTGAGATAAACCATACCGTAGGAACAAATTCCGCACCAAGTCTGCCATGGGGCCACCACCTGGAATTATGAGAAAGCCATGCTCTTTTGAGGACAATTTCACCAAATTACTTACTATTTCCCGGGAGTTCTCCAGCAGACTCCCCCCAATCTTAACTACGCAGAAGGACATAGCTCAGAGTTGATCTTTAAAGTATATCTTACGCGCGACATATAAGGTGCCACAACTGTACTTAGATAGGCGTTACGCAGTTGAGGTATCTACGCCCAGATAGTTGCAATTAAATGGTTAAATAGATGCCCATAAACCACATATGCTCTAATTAATGATAACTTTTTGGGGTTTAACCAACACAGATACGTCCAACTGCGTAACACCTATTAGAGATAAAAAATATTCATGGAAATGAGCAATGTATAGTCGAAAACCAATTCGACGATACTATAGTGCTTAACGATACGAATAGGCAAAATCTCTAACTCTTGCGAGTTCGAGATTTGCCCGAAAGGTATCGTTAAACACTATAATTATACACGTATTTAAAAACCTAAACAACGTTGGAGAGAAAAGAAAGCAAAAGCCGAGATATTTAGGGAATAGGAGGGAAATTGCAAATTAACGACTTTTGCTATTTTGCCCCTCGGCATGCGTCGAATATAAATCTTTCGGTTTATCGCTTGTTAAATACGTTGTAATTTCAAAGAAAATATTACTTGTTTGGAGAGGTAGCAAATGAAAACTCCTATGCTCACAGTTGATGCCATTATCATATTCCAAGAGGGAATCGTGCTAGTTAAGCGGGCTCGACCACCCCACCAAGGCCATTATGCACTACCTGGTGGTTTTGTGGAAGTCGGAGAACCAATCGAAGATGCAGTATGTAGAGAAGCAAAAGAGGAAACGGGATTGGATTTGCGGATTTTAAAGCTGGTGGGCGTATACTCTGCACCTAACAGAGATCCACGAGGTCACGTGGTTTCCATATGCTATTTGGCCTGGGGACGCGGCCAACTACAAGCAGGATCCGACGCCAAAGATGCTATGGTATTCTCCTTGGAGGATCTTCCAACTATGGCCTTCGACCACAGGCAGATGATAGACGATGCCATGAACAATTATTAGATAGAAGGACCTGGAGAACCTTTAAGATCTGGCCGGATAAGGGAGGATACGCATGGCCGACGATGTCAGAGAGCTCATAGAAAAGTACGCTCTTCAGAACGCTGTAAAGTATAAGGCCACTCCGCAGGTAGGTGCGGTGATGGGAAAACTCATGGGGGAAAACCCAGAGCTACGTTCCCGGGCCAAGGAAATGGCGCCTATAGTAGCCGCGGTACTTAAAGAGGTGGCCAAGACCAGCCCTGAGGAGTGGCAAAAACGACTAGAAGAGATTGCCCCACAACTTTTGGAAGAATTGAACGATAAAAAGGAGCCAATTCGGGGTCTGCCACCCTTGAAAGAAACTGAAGGCGGTGTGGTGATGAGGTTTGCCCCCAATCCCAACGGCCCACCCACCTTGGGAAGTTCCCGAGGGATAATAGTCAACTCAGAGTACGTGAAAAGGTATGGCGGCAAGTTCATACTTCGTTTCGACGACACAGATCCGGTAAACAAGAGGCCAATGCCAGAAGCCTACGACTGGTATTTAGAGGATTGTCAATGGTTGGACGCAAATCCTGATAAAGTGGTGGTGGCCAGCGAACGTCTTCCTAAATATTACCAGATTGCAGAAGAGCTAATAAATCGAAATGCAGCTTACGTCTGCAGTTGCGACCAGGCGACCTTCAAGAAGTACAAGGACGCAGCTCAAGCTTGCCCACATCGAGATAAAACGCCTGAGACAAACTTGGACCTGTGGGAGAAGATGCTAAACGGTGATTTCGAACCTGGTGACGCCGTTTTGAGGATCAAGACGGACATAAGCCAAAAAGACCCTGCTCTTCGGGATTGGGCAGCCTTCAGGATAGTGACCACAGACCATCCACTAGTTGGAGATCGATATCGCATTTGGCCACTTCTAGACTTCGAGTCAGGAATTGAAGACCACCTCCAGGGAGTTTCCCACATCATAAGGGGCAAAGACCTGATGGACAGTGGCAAAAGGCAATGGTATCTCTACGAGCACATGAACTGGGAGTATCCCACAACCATTCATTGGGGGCGAATAAAGATACATCAGTTCGGTTCTTTCAGCACCAGCGCCCTTCGACGGGACCTTGAAGCGGGACTATACTCTGGTTGGGACGATCCCAAAATGCCCACTGTGAAAGCCATCAGACGCCGAGGCATTCAAGCCCAAGCATTGAGAACGTTCATGATTGATTTGGGTGTGGGTGAAACGGATATCAGCATCAGCATGGAAACCGTATATGCAGAAAACCGAAAACTGGTTGACCCCCACGCCAAGAGGCGCTTTTTCGTGAAAGATCCCGTATCTTTGCAGATTGATGGAAACCTGCCCCAAATAGCCAAAGCACCGCTTCATCCCAATCACGATAAAGGGATCAGGCACATTCCCGTAGAGCCCGAAATATTGGTATCAAAAGAAGACGTCTCAGAGATGGAAGTGGGCAATAAAATCAGGCTTAAGGACCTGTGCAACCTGGAAATATTGAACCTCAACCCATTGAAAGCCATTACATTGGGCGAAGATCCTAAGCAAGCCAAGGAAATGAAGATGCGCATAATCCATTGGGCGCCCAGGAACGGAGTTCCCGTAAAGGTAATGCGGCCCGATGGAGTTGATGAGGGAATTGGTGAGCTGGAAATAAGAGACGATTTAGATTTGGTGGACCAGTTCGAGCGTTACGGTTTCGTGAGAATTGATTCCGTTGACGATGAAGTGGTGGCCTATTTCGCTCACAGATAACCGGAAATTGCAGCTATCAGGAACGCAAAAAGGGCTGCAGCCATCCCCATTTTCAAGGCATGCTGGGCCTTATAGGCTTCTTTTTGAATAATTCGCACCACGGCCATAAGAAATAGAAGATCTGCCAAGGTTACTGCGATCAAGTAGGCTCGGCCCAAAGGTGCCAGGTAGCTGAGCACCATTGCACCCAAGACGAAGAAAAGGGCCAGACAGTGGGACGTTCTCTCTCCGGCCACTAAGGGCAAAGTTCGAGCCTTACAGGCTAGATCCCCTTCCATGTCTTCTACGTCTTTTTCAATCTCCCGACTCACCGTGGCAAGGGTGGCCAACAGGAATAGCATCAACGTTATCTCCACGTTTCCACCAGCCACACCACCAAAGAGAAAGGCGGATCCGGTGAGATAGCCTACAGAGAGGTTGCCCACCAGAGGCATGACTTTGAGGTTTCTGGCGTAGAGATATAGCAACACCGAATTGAACAGGCCAATGACCAAGGCCAAATTGTTTATCAAAGCCGCCATAAAGCAGCCCGATGCAAAGAGGGATAACGACAAGACCTGAGCCTTGTGGGAACTGATCCGTTTGCTTGGTATCGGCCTTTGGGGCCGATTTATCGCATCTATAGTTCTATCAAAGAAATCGTTTATTGTATTGCCTGCACCAGTTACCGCAAAGACCACAAAAAAGACCAGTGTAATGGTTATGATTTCCGAATTGGGATTGGCAATAATAAGTCCAATTAGAGCTGCTACACTGGCCATGAAACAATTGCCAGGCCGCATAATCTCCAACAAAACCGGCACCTTGAAATTTCGCCCCATCCTACCAACATTTGGGCCTATTCTGACCAGATAAAAACCTTTGTAGATTCGCTACAGTTTCGATATTGCAATTTTCGGATTATAGTCGAGAACCAATTAGATGATACTAATTGGTTTTCGCCAAAATAGTGTTTAACGATACGAATAGGCCAAATCTCGAACTCATGAGAGTTCGAGATTAATCCGAAAGATATCGTTAAACACTATACTTACTTAAACTTTGAACATCTAATAATTTCGATATGTGGTCACGACAGTTCTTTGAGGAGACGGACAAACTTTTGGATCTGCTTAAGCTTTATGTTTGTGGGGTGTAAGTGTGACCGTGATTTTGGATCCCGAAGTCAGGTTAAGACATTTGGGTAATTATTTAGAAACATTTCACATTTACCTCACCTTTGAAGAGGCACAGGTACAACTTCTCAGGATCAGGCTTATTGGCTATAAGTTGGTGGCAGAGCAAAAAGATGGTAAATACGACAAGGACTACGTTGATGACATAGTCCGTAAAGCTTATCGTAAACTGAGCGAAAACTGGAAAAGGGAGATTAAAGATCCATATAAGGACCCATGTGTGGGGCAGTTCGAACTTTTATCCGAGCTCAAGTCTTACGTCTACCAGGAAATCTCTGATCCCTATATGACGTTCATAAGGACAGAGTTCAAGACCATTTTCTTACCCACGTTACGTCTTTTGACCGAACTTTGTAGATCCGAAAACAAGTACACGTGGAAAGAAGTAAAAGATCTGCTCCAGTACATAATGATTGCTCTGGATATCAAAGTTAAATGGGACGAATGTGATTTGCGCCTGGAATTGTACTTAAAAAAGGTCTCTGACTTGCTGGCAATTATAGTCGAAAACCAATTAGATGATACTAATTGGTTCTCGACTATAATTGGCTGCCTTTTCAATCAAGAACCTGAGTTTATTCAGTCCGGTTTGTGAATCTGAGTTTTGCACTTCGACCCACTGGTTCAATTTCACAAGGGCCTTGCCACTTTGGACTATCTCCTTGGAAATGTCGAAACCCTCTTTCATATCACGGGCTTTGCCCGCTATGTAAAAGATGGGGGCGGCGTTTATGCAAACGGTATCTTCTCTTGCACCCATATCATCACCACTGATAACTCTTAAGAAATCGACTGCTTCATCCTCCAGGCTATTCGCAGGAGCAAGCAGCCTTTCATCGATAGGCTCGATATCAAAGTACTGGGGAGTTAATTTATACATTGAGATTTCGCCATCAGAAAAAAGCTCCCCTACATAAGTTTCGCCAGATGGTGATATTTAGTCCATTCCCTTCCTACCATCACCGTTTAGACCATGAAACACCACGGAACGCACATAACCAATCGCTCTCATGGTCTGCACAATGGGAATCACTAAGTCTTTTGAGTAAACTCCCCTCACGCCGTATTTGGGAAGAACGGGATTGGCCAAAGAACCAGAGATGTTGAGAACTGTACCAAAACAAATCTTTGATAAGATTCTTCCCAAGCCCACCGGGTGGACTTTGGGGTTCATCCCATTGAATATTCCGATGCCGGCCTTCTCGATGCTTCTTTGAACCAAGCTTACATCACACTCGACATCTATGCCCAAAGTTTCCAAAATGTCAATGGTTCCGCATACAGAGGTAATGGCCCTGGCCCCATGTTTAGCCATCGTTATCCCCCCCGCTGCGGCTACAATCGATGCTGCAGTGCTTATGTTGAAAGTTTGAAAGTTGTCCATTCCGGTTCCACAATTATCCACCAGAAAGTCGGAAACGTTTGGATTTACCTTGGCTGTGTCCAGATCGTATATGGCGTCCCAAATCCCCGCCAACTCATCAGGCGTAGCTCCTTTCGCGGTTATGGCTGCAAGAAACGCACCTTGTTGTGCGTCAGGTTGTAGGTCCAACAACACTTGACCGAACAGATCTCTGGTGTCTTCCCTGGAAAGGTCCATTTTCATTATCAAATCGGTGACCTTTTGTCCAAATTCTTTTTTTGCATCATACAAAATCAACACGTCCCGAATTTTGATATGACGATTTTCAGTTCATCTCTTAGGCTAGCATTTTCAATCCCTTGTTTGATGTTCCCAAGAGAAATTCGCTTAGAGATCAACCAATTAATGTCAAGAGCTCCAGAAGATATCAGATCAAGGGCTTCTCTGCTCTGAGCTCTGGTACAGCCGTATGCACCAGTAATCAAGCGGTCTTGATAGTGCACCTCGTTGAGGTTTAAATTCGAGATGGCGTTTTCCTGGGGCAAACCAGAAAACAGGCACAATCGCCCTCTGAAAGCGAGAAGAGACAATAAGGCATCGTCAACGATCACGTCGCGACTGGCCAACATGATGACATCTGCACCACATCCATCAGTAACGTCCATCACCATTTCCCCCACGTTTTCTTTGCTCGAGTCAATCACCAAATCAGATCCTGCATATTTAGCCAGGAAAACCCGGTTCTCTAAAGGTTCTACCATAATCACAGTGGAAGCACCCTTTTGGCGAGCCAACATGGCATGAAGGCAACCAATTGGTCCTGCACCAAAAATTAATACAATATCGCCATTCCCTACTCTGCTGAGTTGTTGTCCATTGAGGCAACAGGCCAGAGGTTCGACAAAAGTTGCGTTCTCGAAGCTTACCCATTCAGGAAGGGGGTTTATTCCCCCACAGTTAACCGACTCCATTGGAATTTGCACATATTCTGCAAAACCACCATCATAGTTGAACCCCAGAATTCTCACGCTCTGACAAAGATTGTCAGCACCACGTCTACAAGGAATACAGTTACCACAACCAATGCCAGGATGAACTTGAACTCGATCACCCACTTTTAAATTAGAACATTCTGCGTTGCTCTCGACGATGACGCCAGCCATCTCATGGCCCAAAATGCGAGGGTAGACCAAGTCCTTTTGACCACGCTGGACCATCTTGACGTCTGTGCTACATATGGAACAGGCTTTGGTTTTTAATAGCATGCCACCAGGAAGACATTTTGGCATTTCGACTTCTTGCAATTCTAGCGTTTCGGGAGACTTTAGCACTGCAGCCATCATTGAAAATTTATCTCCTATGTTAATCATATTTTTGGATTATCTTTGACCCATAGAAAGCTCAAAGGTATGCCCTTGCCACCATATTACCACTATTTAACAGTTACTACATATTAACAAAGATTGATCGGTTATCAAATGAAGTTTATCTAATTCATGTGATTCGGAAACAAGTTCATCGAACATTGTCAATAAAATCTTCATTGGGTTAAAATAAATTATATGCCCTATATAATAAAAGCAAAACGATGGTTTGAGAATGCTGTGACTGTAAAGACTGAAATTTGAAGATTTATAGTCGAAAACCAATTAGATGATACTAATTGATTTTCGCCAGAATAGTGCTTAACGATACGAATAGAACAAATTTCTAACTCTTGTGAGTTCGAGATAAATCCGAAAAGTATCGTTAAACACTATAATCCAAAAATGGAAAATTTTTCTTTATATCGTTTTTTTTCACGATTTCTAGCCCCAGATCGTTCAATATTTGAGTTATTTTCTTTTTGGATGCCGAACGGAGAGATTTCTTGTCCAGATAAGCATAAGACGCACCAGACTTGCTACAAGCCTGTTTCATCATATCTTGATCAAGCTCATTAATCTGATAGTTAGGAAACAAATGACCAAACGCAATTCCACATGCCTTCAACAGTTGGTTTTGGCGTTGCATGTAATGTCCTCCGCCAAACCCCAAAAAGATTGGAAGTTGAGAACGTTCTATGGACATTATGGAATTAGCCACTGCGGCACCTGCTTGAGAATTGATCCACTCCTTTTCAGTGCTTCCAATCTCCGCAAAGAAAGAAGGGGTTTTCAAGTCCGTGGGCCCATGATGAGTAGCTTCGGCACAAATGTCGAAGTTTTGAGGCCCACTTTTCATCAAGTTCGACAGAAACGATTTAAGATAACTGGGTGCTGCTGTTGCCAATTGACGCGAGTTACCGCCCATGGTAGCTGAGCCAACATTGCCGGTGAAATGGCAACATAGTCGAGGTTTTTCGTCTTTAGATTGGTGCCTGGATGCAAATATCACCACGTCTGGTCGGAGCCCCAGACCCGCCAGCAGTTCATCTAAGTTTTGCAAATAAAGCAGATTTTCATGGAAAATAATGAGGCGATGATCGCCTTTGCTAAAGTAATCTCCATCGTATTTCCATTTGGCAAGCTCCAACAA
>Ga0272443_10003132_pt1 | contig 19915 bp, 20 predicted proteins | sample SSMAcet12_FD_193581 | JGI IMG/M metagenome (GOLD analysis project Ga0272443, IMG submission 193581) | Marine sediment archaeal communities from Little Sippewissett salt marsh, Falmouth, MA, United States - SSM-Acet-12 | ecosystem: Environmental > Aquatic > Marine > Wetlands > Sediment ... | reverse complement strand
GGCCGTGGCTGATTTGGTAGTGGGGATTGACCGGCAGCACGGTTCCGGAAAACCGGCCGTCGACAAGATTTTTCATCAACGCGTTGCCAATGGTGCCTGCTTTTTCGCTGGCGCCCACCACCGCCACATGACGCGGTCTAAAGACGCGGTTCAGATTGTATTGGCTCATCCGTAGCCTCGCTTTTTAAATTTTTCTTTCTCAGGCTTTGGATATACCCATTGCCCTTGGCCGGGACGGCCTTCCAGACCTTCTCCGGCAAAGGGGACGGTGTCGGATACACATCATTTGATTTGATCCCAGTTCATGGATTTCCTCCTTTATCGTACATCGAGTATCAGGACCCCTTGACGACAAGGTTGTTTTCGACCGATTTCACCTCTTTGACGCTTTGGGCGATTTCCATTGCTCTATCGATGCTTTGCCGGGAATCAACGACGCCGTTCAGCGCGGCCACGCCGTTTGTCGTGATCACGTTGATCTGGGCCACCTTGAGCAATGGGTCGCCCAGGATACCCGCCTTGATCTTGGCGGTTATCGCGGTATCATCGAGGTATTCCCCGGTTTTTTCGGCACTATCGCCGATTGCTTCCTTGGCGTCTTCAATTTTTTCCCCTGCTTTTTCAGCTGCCTGATCAATTTTTTCGCCGGCCTTTTCGGCGCTTCCCTTTTGTTGGCAACCGGATAATCCGAGAAATATGCACAGCAAAACAACGATGAAGAAACCTCTGTGTGATGGACTCATTTTCAACCTCCTATTTGAAGATGCTTTGTTTTGAGTGGCATGTCATCGGCGAATCACACCTGCCGGCGGCCTTGAATCACCTGGACCAGCACCACAACGATGGCAATCACCAGCAGGGCGTGAATCACGCCGCCCATGGTGTAGCCGGTCAACAGTCCCAGCGCCCACAAAACCAGTAGAATCACAAATATGGTCCAAAGCATGGTGTCCTCCTTTTTTAACGCCATCATCTTCTTTAGACATTAGACAGGCGTCCTTATTTTTCGACAACGTCCTTGATCTGGCCAATTTTTTCCTGAACCTTCCCGTCAACATGTTCGGCCTTGCCTTCGGCTTCCAAATCGCGGTTCCCGACTGCTTTTCCGGCAACCTCTTTGATCTTTCCCTTGACTTGGTGAAGCTTGCCTTCCGCCTTGTCCCGGCTGCTTGATTGCATGGTAGACCTCCTCTTGAATACCGTTTGTAGAGAATTGCCCGTGCAAAAGACCGATGGGGTTTTACTTGATGGATATTCAAACTTTGTGCCAGGTAGCCGACGCCCACGGTACCGACAGCCATCTTTCCGATATATAAACCCAATTGGTTAAACCCGCATTCCTGGGCCGCCGTTCGTCGCCGTCGAAAAAGGGTCATATTTAACCGATGGTCATATATGTCCACTCGTTCACATATGACCATTTGTCCCACGGCTGTTTAGGAGATCCCGGAAGAGCGGATTCAGCCATTGTTCATTGATTTCGCAATGCTGGGTGAAGTCTCGCTGATTGTTGAAAGGCCTGGCATAGAAATTGTACTATAGCATTGGCAAGCTGCGAACCGCGGCGCCGCATTCCTTCGGGGGGCTCGTCTCGGAGGTTTCAACCGCGGGCAAGACAAGGGCAGCCCGATAGATGACCGCCGAAAGATGTTAACCTGAAAAAACAAGACTGACGTAGATTTCTGGGAGGTTCAGATGAAAAATCGATCATTGTTAAAAATGGCCTTTGTCAGCATTGCCGTTGTCGGTGTCCTGGCGCTTGCCCATCCCTCTGTCGCCAAGCAGATTCCCAGGATCACCAATTTCGTGATCCTGGTGGATCAATCCGAATCCATGCTCAATAAAGACACCCTGACCACCAGCACCAAGGCGGCGGCGTCAAAGTCGCTTCTCATGGAACTTGCCGATTACATTCCCGAACTGGGTTACAGTGCCGCTCTTCAGCAGTTTTCCCCGGAAAAGAGGCTAATCGGACCGTCCACCTTCGACCGTTCCGATTTTAAAGCCGCCATCGCCGAGCTGCACGACACCGGACAGGGCGGGGCAACAACACCTCTGGCTCCTGCTCTCGACGAACTGGACCGAATCATAAACCGATTTGCCGGTAAAACCGCCGTGATCCTTGTTTCAGACGGGATGGACAACCGGGGCGGGGATCCCCTTGATGCCGCCCGCAGGATTCATGACGCAAACCCGGACCTGTGCTTTCACGTGATTTCCATGGCCGGAGAGCCCAGAGGCGAAAGGGCGCTCAATGAAATCAGCCAGCTTGGCCCTTGCTCCTATGCCGATGGCCGAGAGCTGCTCGCCGACCGGCAGAAGCGGGAAGCATTTGTCCGGGACATCTTCTACCTGGAGGTACCCGAAGCGGCAACCCCGACAGCCGTAGTCGAGCCGCCGGCCGTCATCGAGCCGCCGGTCATGAGGGCGCCCGCAACCGAGTCCACCCCGGCGATGGCAACGTTTCCGATGGCCTACTTCGCCTTCGACAAGTCCGGTCTCAACGGCAGGGCCAGATCCATGCTGGATAAGGTAGCCGCTGAGATGGGCCGAAACCCCGGGCAGAGGATCCTTGTCGGAGGACACACCGACGGTACCGGATCGGCGGCCTACAACCAGAACCTGTCCGACCGACGCGCCAAGGCTGCCTACGATTATCTCCGGGATAAGGGCATCGCCGCGGATCGGATGCAGACTGTCGGCCACGGCGAGCGAATGCCGAAGGTGAGCGATATTACCGCCGAAGGTCGTGCCATCAACCGGCGGGTGGAGGTGACCATCCGAAGCTAAAAGGATCGGGTTTGTCGGCACGCTCTGCCGTCTGTTCGGACGGCCCCCGGGACAGATGGCAGGGCACCACCCGACACCTCCAAAAATTCGGATAAATTCAATGATGAAGACGGCTGCCAGTCCGGCAAGGATTCATTGCATACCCGGATTAGGTTTACAGCCACTGACGCACCTGCCGCTCAAATGGCCTTAGCGGAATCGGCTTTTTCCTGGGGCATACCCTGCGATCCCGATCATGAAGCGTACCAAGCCATAACTCAGCCAGGTTGTCAGGCGCAGCCAAAACGACTTCGTTCTCCAGTTTTTTTTGACGATCCGTCGAGACTGACTATCGATCGCCCGGTTCAGGCTGTGTTTTAATTCTTTGGCAAAGCTTTCGTCGTCGACGACAACATTTGCTTCCAGTGAAAGCAGGAGGCTGAAAGGGTCAAGATTCGAAGATCCTACCGTCGCCCAATGTTCATCGATTACAGCGACTTTGGCGTGCATGATGCTCCGGCGGTATTGATGGATCTCAATCCCCGCATCGAGAAAAGAGCCGTACAAGGCATGCGAGGCATACTGCAGCAAGGGGTGATCCATCTTGCCTTGCAACAGCAAAACCACCCGGACACCGCGCCCGGCGGCATCCAGAAGCGCATGACGGAAATTCAACCCGGGGAAAAAGTAGGCGTTTGCAACAATGATTTCGAATTGCGCCTGTTCAATCTCATGCAGATAGGCGTTTTCGATATCGCGGCGATGGCGGATGTTGTCCCGCACCAGGAACGCTGAACGCATGCGCCCGCGGGGTTCGATCAAAGAAGACCGCCCTCCGACGTCCCGGTTCCAGTAGTTGCGCATTCGCCTCCAGGCGACGCGAGACCACACATGCCTTGCGGATTCATGAATGTCTTTTACCAGCGGCCCTTGCACGCTGACAGCGTAGTCATAGCGGGGCGAAGTTTGACCGGCCATGCCCGTGTCATCGACAATATTTATGCCGCCGACAAAAGCGATCTTTCGGTCTACGACCACGATTTTCCGATGCAGGCGGCGCAGCCTCCGGCGTCGCAGCGTCCAAGGCGAGGTCTTGGGCCGAAATTTCAACACCATTACGCCGGCCGCCTCAAGGCCATCTATGATGGTTTCCGGCAAATCGATCGAGCCGTATCCATCGATCAGAAGGTGGGTTTTTACGCCGCGAATGGCCGCCTGTTTGAGCGCTTCGGCAATGCGCCGACCTGTAGCGTCATTTTTGAAAATATAGGCTTCCAGATAAATTTCATCGATCGCCCGGTCCAGCGCTGCTTCGATCGCCGGAAAATACGCCTCGCCGTTTTGCAGCAGGCTGATCTGATTGCCTGGTATCATTCGGGACTCATCCGCTGATGCGCCAAGGCCTCGATGGTTTTGTACATATTCCCGAATCCGGTTTCCTATAAAGCTTCAGTTCGCGGCCGAACTCCCCCAACGGCACGATCCTGGATAACCGCATTCCCGGAAATCATCGGCCAGGATGGAACGGATTGAGCGAAGAGGGACTATCCCGCCAAAGACGTTGCCTCGCCCCCGCACTTCCATGTTTTCGTTCCCTGGACGCCAATGCTCCTTGGACTGTACCTTGAAGATCTTCCAGCATAAAGGGTTTGAATATGACGGAGTCAACCGGCCCTTTTCCAATCTTCTTCAGAACCGTCTCACTGTCAGCGCCCGTTAGCAGTATGACCGGCGTGTCCGGGGACCGTTCCTTGATGTGGCCGGCCAGGCACAAACCGTCCATTGCGGGCATCTCAAGGTCGGTTAAAACCAAGTCGAAGGAGCTTTCAAGAAAGACAGATAGGGCTTCAATGCCGTCGATAGCCAGCGACACCTCATATCCGATCAACTGTAGGAACCCGGAAACCACATCACGTATGGCTTTGCTATCATCAGCCAGCAGGATGCGTTTGGATATGGCTTCCTCTATGTTTGAGGAACCGGAATTTTGCACTTTTTCCCTTGTCTCTTTCATCCCCCGGCTTTCAAAGTTGAAGTCTGACACAGCCAATCCATACCCGTTCCGTTCGCTGAAAACAGCATGCTGCCGGGCAGATGCGTTCAGCGCCCCTTCCTAACTTCTTCTCATCTTCCCGGTGGTGGATGCCAGAACCCTTGAAGTAACATCGTAATTCTTTTTACCGACATTTTCTTCTGATGAAGCCGCTGTGAAGCAACCACCCCAGGATGACGCCTACCGACAGAATCAATAGCATCAACAATGCCCCGGACATCGAGAGGGTCCAGAACAGTAACCTCAGGTTCATGACAGCGACATTCTGGATGATGAATACCAGCACCAGGCCGGCCAGGGTACCTCCAAAGATGAGTTTAGGTTTCATAGGGCTTCTCCCACGTCTGATTCTGTAAAACCATATCCAAAACCATACCTACTTTTCCGGCATAGTTTCGATAGGGTTTGACAAACGATGACATTGGTCCGGCGGCCGCCAGCATCGTTCTGAGCTCTTCGCCCTGGACGCTTTCCTTCCGGGAAAGCAGATGGGCCAGATCATCCAGGACCGCTCGCCGGTCCGAGAGGATTTTTCGTACGCGCTGATGGGCCTCGTCGACAATCCGGTCGATTTCGTCATCGATCTGGGCGGATTTGGCCTCGCTGTGGTTTTTGCCCGGGGAAAAGCTTTCCGGCAGAAACATCGCCTGGCGCGGACGCTCATAGCTTACCAGGCCCAGGAGATCGCTCATGCCGTATTCGGTGACCATGGCGCGGGCGATGTCGGAGGCCCGCTGCAGGTCGTTCTGCGCGCCGGTGGAGATTTCATTGAACACCAGTTCCTCGGCCACCCGGCCGCCTAACAGAACGGCCAGGCGATCGATCAACTCCGAGCGCGTCAATAAATAACGGTCCTCGGTGGGCTGCTGTTGGGTGTATCCGAGCGCCGCGATCCCGCGGGGGATGATCGAGATTTTATGCACCGGATCGGCATGCTCGACCGATTCGGCCACAATGGCATGTCCGGATTCATGAAAGGCGACAATTTTTTTCTCCTGCGCATTCATCACCCGGTTTTTTTTCTGAAGGCCGGCCACCACCCGGTCGATGGCCTCGTCGAAATCCGTCAGTTCCACGGTTTCTTTATCGTTGCGGGCCGCCAAAAGCGCGGCTTCATTGATGATGTTGGCCAGGTCCGCGCCCACAAAGCCCGGGGTGCGGCCGGCGATCTTGCGAAGATCGACTTCGGGTCCCAGCGTCACGTTTCTGGAATGGATTTTCAAGATGGCTTCGCGCCCGTTGATATCCGGCCGGTCCACCAGGACCTGACGGTCCAGGCGCCCCGGGCGCAGCAAGGCCGGATCCAGGATTTCCGGCCGGTTGGTGGCGGCCATGATGATGACGCCTTTGTTGGTTTCAAAGCCGTCCATCTCCACCAGGAGCTGGTTCAGGGTTTGCTCCCGCTCGTCGTGGCCGCCCATCACATTCATCCCCCGGGCTTTTCCCAGGGCGTCCAGTTCATCGATGAAGATGATGCACGGCGCCTGCGCCGCTGCCTGGGAAAACAGATCCCGTACGCGGGCTGCCCCCACCCCGACGAACATCTCCACGAATTCGGAGCCGCTGATGGAAAAAAAAGGCACTTGGGCCTCCCCGGCAACAGCCCGGGCCAGAAGGGTTTTGCCGGTTCCCGGCGGGCCGACCAGCAGCACCCCCTTGGGGATTCTGCCTCCTAATTTTTGAAATTTTTCCGGGGTTTTGAGAAATTCGACCACTTCCTCCAGCTCATCTCTGGCTTCGTCGATTCCGGCCACATCGGCAAAAGAGACCTTGGTGTCGCTTTCCGCGAAAATCTTGGCCTTGCTCTTGGAAAAAGACATGACGCCCATGCCCGCTCCCATCTTTTTCATGGCAAACCGCCAGACCAGGAAAAAAAAGGCCAGTGGAAGAACCCAGGAAAGAAGACTACTTAGAAATCTATTTTCGTGCTTTCCGGAATAGCCGATCTTGAGTTCATCCAGATCCTTGACCAGGTCCGGATCATTCACGCGAACGGTAGTGAAAGCTCTTTCCGGCGATCCTGCGATGGTGCCGCTGATGTTTTCCGGTTCGATCACCAACTCGCCAACGACCCCCTGGGCGACGAACTGCTTAAACTGACTGTAGGGAATCGTCTCCACTTTCGAAGAAAACAAAAGCGGCTGCAGATAGGAAAACAGTAGCATGGCCAATACAAAGTGCCAGATGCTCAAACGCCTCTTTCCCGGCGGCACAGCCTTGTTTTTCGGACGACTGCCGAGGCCAAAAAACAACCGCAGCCTGTCCATCAAGTCGCCGATCGGATCTTTATTTGCTTTGGGTGCCATTGATATCGTCCCGTTTCATTCAAAAGCGTTCGGCCGTCATCCGGAAAGAGATTTTGTAAACCCCTGCATGGCCTTGATAATGTCAAGAATCGCCTCATGCATCCCTTCCGCACCTGAGCCTGTTTTTGCGGCTTTTTTCCTGTCGATCCGGCCTTGAACCTCGCTTTTGATATTTTCCAGTTTCTGCGCGTGTATTTCAAACTGCAGCCGATGCTCTTCTTCCATCTCGTTGAGAAGGTCGGATTGAATCCGCTCAATGAGTTCATCGGCTTCCGCCATTAATCGGTCGATGTCCTTGGATTCAGAATTTACCGGCATGTTGTTTCCTTTCCGACGGATTTTTGCCCGTCTGAAGCGAAGCCCATCATGGAACCGGAGTCGACAGGTCCCGTGCTTTGCCGGGATTCGCCTGCTTGATGTACTGGTAAAAGTCGCTGTCCGTGGTGAGGATCAACACGGAGTTCGGATTTGCATTGTCCTTGTAGCTTTCAAGGGTGTTCAAAAAGGCATAGAATTCCGGATCCTTGTTGTAGGCTTGGCCGTAAATGCGCGTGGCCTCCGCGTCGGCCCGGCCCTGAACCTCCTGAACCCGGCGATAGGCCGTGGATCGAATCAGGCGAAGCTCTTTTTCCATCGTTCCTAAGATTTCGGCGCTGCGTCCTTCTCCTTCGGAGCGAAATTGGGCGGCGATGCGCTTGCGCTCGGAGATCATGCGCTCATAGACCTTTTCACGGACGCTTTCTACGTAGTCGAGGCGCTTGATGCGCACGTCCACCAATTCGATACCGTATTGCGGTATGATCTTTTGCGCCTCGGCCAGTATCGTTCGGGTGATCTCCTCTCTGCCGCGGGCAATCTTTCTTTTAAGCTCTTCTTCGCGCTCCTTTGGGACCGCCTTCAGGGCCTCGTCCTCGGGCACTTCCCACGATGCGCTGCGCACGAGCTCCACCAGTTCGCTGCTCGACACCTGGTCACGCACCACCGAATCGAGAATATCGTTCAAACGGTTCTGGGCGCCTGCTTCGCTGGCCACGTTCTCCAGAAATTTTTTCGCATCTGCAATCCGCCATCGGGCGGTGGTATCCACCCAGATGAACTCACGCCCCTTGGTGGGAACCTGGTTCGGATCACCGTCCCAGACCAGCAGGCGCTTTTCGAATCGCCGGACCTCTTGCACAAAGGGCAGTTTCATGTGCAGCCCCGCCTCGGTTATCGGTTCCCCGACCGGCCGGCCGAACTGCACGACAATGGCCTGCAGGCCCTCTTCCAACGTATATAGACCGCTGTAGAGCACGATGGCGATCACCACCAATATCGCTGCGATTACTGCTTTTGCGGTAAACTTCATGGCTGCCTCCCTTGTGCCGATGGTTGGCCGCCGGACTCCAATGGCAGCCACGGCACCATGGCCTTCTGGTCCTGATCCACGACATAGAGTGCCTTCATGTCCGAGAGGAAGCCCGTCATGGCCTCCAGGTACAGACGACGGCGCGTGACCTGCGGCGCCTGCTGGTACTGTCCTAAAATGGCCTCAAAACGGGTGGCCTCTCCTTCGGCCCGGTTGACGCGCTCCAGGGCGTAGCCTTCGGCCTCGCTGATGCTTTGGGCGGCCACGCCCCGGGCTTTGGGGATTTCCCGGTTGGCCCGTTCCTGGGCGATATTTATGGTTCGCTCTTTGTCCTGGCGCGACTCGTTGACTTCATTGAAGGCCGGTTTGACCGTATCCGGCGGCGTTACGTCCTGCAGCTCCACGGTCACCAGACGCACGCCGGTTTCATAAGCCGTCAGGATTTTCTGGATTTCGGTTTTGGCTTCATTGGCCACCGCCACCCTCCCGGTGGTCAGCACATCGCTGCCCAGACGGTTGCCGACCGCGCGGCGCATGACCGCCTCGGTGGTGTCGCGGATGGTTTTGGATGTGTCGCGGACCTGAAACAGGTAGCGGATCGGATCTTCGATGCGGTACTGGATGATCCACTGGACATCGATGACGTTCAAATCTCCGGTGAGCATCAGCGACTCGTCCTTGTAGCCGCCGTGCGTATCATAGCGGGTCTTTTCACCGGGAACGGCGGACACCGTTCGAAAGCCGAACTCCTCTTTGAGCACGCGGGCCGTGGGCACCAAGCGGACCTTTTCGATGCCGTACGGCAGTTTGAAATGCAGCCCCGGGCCGGCCGTTCGCATGACCTTGCCGAAGCGCTGTACGATCCCCGTCTCCTCGGGCTGGACGGTGAACCATGCGGTCCACACGACCACCACCACGACAACGGCAGCAAGGATCAGGACCGGTCCGCCCTTGAATCGTTTAAACTGCTCCCGGATTTTCTCGAGGATGTCTTCCAGCGTGGGCGTGGAGCCCCCCGGGGATTGATTCCATTCAGTCATCGCCAGTCTCCTTTATCCATGTGCCGATCCGCTGCATCGACGGTTGTTGTTTCAAGGCAGCTGCCCTCCGGTTTCAAAGGAGCCGTTAGGTCCCTGCTCCAAGAATATGAAGTTCGCATATCCTCCGGTAATGGTAGCCGTAGATGGCCAGGGTAACGGCCAGCGGCAGCAGTCTGGGCTTGCGCGCCATGGTCCACGCCAGCAGGCGCCAGTACTGGAACCTTTCTTTGCCCAGCACGCCCAGCCGGAGGCAGCCGCGCCAGAATGCGAGAATTCGCTGCCGATCGAAGGGTGTTGTCGCCGCCGGCACCTTGAGCTCACCCAAAATGCGTCTGACCCGCTGGTAATATTGGCGGGGCGAATAGATCTGCTTCATCATTACGCGATAGCCGTCGACCAGTCGATCCAGCCCCATGGCCGGGATGATATTGGTCCGGCCGTCCACGTTGTCGCCGGAAAACTCCGCGGAGACACGATTTTCTCGCGCAAGGCGCTCAAACAAACGGGTCCCCGGAGGGGCCTGGAGCAGGCCGACCATGGCCGTTACGATGCCGCTTTTCTGAATGAAATCGATCTGGCGTTGAAAGATCGAGGGCGGATCGTTGTCGAAGCCGACAATAAAGCCCCCCATGACTTGCATCCCGGAGCGGTGTATTTTTTTGACATCCTGCAGTAGGTTTCTGTTTTGGTTGTGGGTCTTGCAGCATTCGGCAAGGCTGTTCTCCTCCGGCGTCTCGATGCCGATGAAAACCGAATCGAATCCGGCCGCGGCCATCATGGTCATGAGCTCGGGGTCGTCGGCCAGATTGATCGAGGCCTCCGTAAAAAAGACGCACCCCTTTTTATCCTCCCGCCATTTTATCAGGGCCGGAAGCAGATGCTCTTTGAGGGACCGCTTATTGCCGATAAAATTGTCGTCCACAAAGAAGATGTTGCCGCGCCAACCGGCCTGATAAATGGCGTCCAGTTCGGCGACGATCTGCTGCGGTGCCTTGGTGCGCGGCTTACGGCCGAAAAGCGCCGTGATATTGCAAAATTCGCAGTTGAACGGGCACCCCCTGGAATACTGAATGTTCAAGGATGCATAGCGGTGCATGGGAACCAACGCCCATAACGGAACGGGGGTTGCGTGAATGTCGGGGTAGCCGTCGGCGTTGTATATTTTTTTCGCACACCCGTTTTCCAGATCCGCGAGAAATGCCGGCAAAGTGAGCTCGGCCTCGTCCAACACCAGGTGATCCACCTGGTCGAAGGCGTCCGGCTCCGCCGTAAAAAGCGGTCCGCCGGCCACGACCTTCAATCCCATTGCCTTGCAGCGCGCGATGATCTGAACCACCGATTTACGCTGAAGCGCCATGGCGCTGACAAAAACCAGGTCCGCCCAGGCCAGATCTTCATCATGGAGGGCCTCTGTGTTTTCATCCACCAGACGCTTTGGCCACTGTTCAGGCAGCAGGGCGGCGACGGTGAGTAGGCCCAGCGGCGGGAAGGCCGATTTTTTCTTGATAAACTCCAGGGCATAGGTAAAAGACCAGAATGTCTCCGGAAATTTCGGATAAATCAGCAAAATATTCATGATGCGACCTCCTTTCGCGCGCCCTCATCTTTTTTAGCGCGCGAGGCGAGAACGGCGTTCATCCCTTCGGCCTTCTGGACGGTGTAGATTTGAATGCCGTGGGACCGGCGCAAAAGACTCCTTGTCCCCAGGAGGACACCGAACATGGCCGATCTGAGGTGATGGTCCAGTTGTTTGCGGCTTTCCCACTCCTCGATCATGCAAAGCCGGTTTGCGTCGTTCACATCGCACAGGAGCGCATAGCCGAGGCAGCCCGCCTCTCGTTCCATGGGGGCCATCAGCGACAACAGCGTTTGCACCACCTCTTTTTGCTTCTCGGGCAAAACCAGCATGTTTATCCGCACGACGATCATGGCAGCCACTTTCCGGCAAAGCCGACCTTCAGGTTTCGTTCGATGGTTTCAGGGACCGTGTGGATGGCCGTTTTGGTGAATTCATCGACGACGGTGACCGGGTGCCTGTGCCCGTGTCCACGACCGCCTTTTATCCGCCCCCTTTTTCTTCGTTACCTATTTCACACTCTACACTCTCAAAATTCGTGCCGTAATTCGCATGTCCGGCGAATTGCCCATAGACTGCTGATTTAACAGTGGTATCGGATTTTACAATCGCCCACAGGCAGGGCGGAAAAAGCGGACGGTGATGGTCATATATGGCCATTGATCATATGTGACCGATTTTCGGCAGGTAGACTCTTTTTCTTAATTCTTGCTGTCGGAGCGTTATTTTGACACGCGCTCTAAACCCTATTCAATATCTATAGTCGCCTCAATTTGTTCTTGACAGCATCGAAAAAACACTTTAATGGTCTGACCATTTTGTTGGTCCGGCAACCCCACGTCAAACAAACCCGTTCTTTTAGAGGGATAAACCGAATCGATCTGAATGCGTATGGAGAGCAACACCGACGCCCAGCCCCTGTTTCGCGCCGCCCGCCAGAACCGGATCTTTCAGGATGTGGTGGAGCAGATTCAGGATGCCATCATCGACGGACGCCTCCGGGCCGGCGACAAGCTTCCGGCCGAGCGTGAGCTCAAGGAGCTGCTCAAGACGAGCCGAAGCACCCTGCGCGAAGCCCTTCGGGTGCTGGAGCAAAAGGGACTGATCGAGATCAAGCTCGGGGTCGGCGGCGGTGCGGTGGTCCGTTCGGTCTCCTCGGATCAGGTGGCCGAGAGTCTCGACCTTCTGATCCGGTCTCAGAAAGTTTCCCTGAATCACCTGGCCGAGTTCCGGGAGGGGGTGGAAGGAGATGTCACCGCCATTGCCGCCAAAAGAGCCGGTGCGGCCGACATTCGCAAACTCAGGGATCTGGTGGAAAGGGCCCGGAAACATGCCGACCGGGATGCGGTGGAAGACTTTTTAAAGGCCGACAAAACCTTTCACCTGACCCTGGCCCGGATTTCCCGGAACCCCGTCTATGTTTCGGTGTTGAAAACGATCCATGAAAACATCCACCGCTACTATGAGCGATACCTGGCCATGGAAGCCCGGGAGATGCGGGAAAACTTTCAGGACCTGAACGCCATCGTCGATGCGGTAGAGGCAAAGCAGCCGGAAGAAGCCCGAGCCATCGCCCAGAGCCATGTCCGGCGGTTCAATCAATACATGAAAAAGGGGAAACACCTCCGCGTAGACAATGCAACGAAACCCGACTGAACCCATGGCGACCCTTCAACTGCAGAACATCACGGTGCGTTTCGGCGGTTTGACCGCCCTTTCCGAATTGAGCTTCTCCCTTTGTTCCGGAGAGATCCTCGGGCTGATCGGGCCCAACGGCGCCGGAAAGACCACGGTGTTCAACGTGCTCACCGGAGTGTATCAGAGCTCCTCCGGCGATGTCCTGTTCGAAGACCGCAGCCTGCTCGGCAAACGCCCCCACCAGATTTTTTCCCTCGGCATCGCCCGGACATTCCAGAACATCCGCCTTTTTTCCAACATGACCGCCATCGAAAATGCCATGGTGGCGCTTCACTGCCGCTCCCGGGTCGGGGTGTTCGGAGCCGTACTGAGAACCGGCCGGCAGAAGGCCGAAGAAGAAGAGATCCGGGAAAACGGGTTCAAGGCCCTCGCGTTTATGGGGGTCGACCGGTATGCGGACACGGTTGCCGCCAATCTGTCCTACGGACTGCAGCGACGCCTGGAAATCGCCCGGGCTCTGGCGTCCAAGCCGAAGGTGCTCCTGCTCGACGAGCCGGCCGCCGGGATGAACCCGGCCGAGAGTCAGCACCTGATTAAAGACATCGGCCGGATATCGGAGCTCGGCATCGATGTCCTGCTGGTGGAACACGACATGAAGGTGATTATGGGGGTATGCCACCGAATCGTTTGCGTGGATCACGGCGTGAAAATCGCCGAGGGAAAGCCGGAGGAGATTCAGTCGGATCCCAAGGTGATCGAGGCCTACCTGGGCCAACCGGCAAAACCAAAAACCGATGTGCAAGGAGGAAGCAAATGAGAAAGCGACTGTTGACCATGCTGGTGTTGGGACTGATTCTGGTGCCGTTTGCCGTGAGCCCGGCGGCGGCCAAAACCCTGAAGATCGGCTCCATGAGCCCCCTGACCGGCCCGTATGCCGCCGACGGAAACGACATCAAGAACGGCACCCTGACGGCCATCGAGATCTTCGAAGAAGAAGGGGGCATCCCGGGCTTCGACAAGATCGAGCTCTATCCCCAAGACACGGCCTGCGACCCGAAGCAGGCGGTGGCCGCCGCCAACAAGCTGCTCAACCTGGAAGTGGTCGGCGTCATCGGCGCCTACTGCTCCTCTTCCACCATCCCGGCCTCGGAGACCCTGGCCGAAGAAGACATCCCGATGATCACCCCGGCGTCCACCAACGAGCAGGTCACCGAGCGGGGCCTTCCCTACATGTTTCGGATGTGCGGCCGGGACGACGACCAGTCGAAGGTCGCCGTTCAGTTCATCCAAGAGTCCCTGAATGCCGACTCGATCTTCATCGTTGATGACAAGACGACCTACTCCCAGGGGCTGGCCGACGGCGTGGAAAAAGAGTGTGAAAAGGCTGGCATCAAGGTGCTCGGCCGCGACCACGTCAACCAGGGCGACAAGGACTTTTCCGCCCTGCTGACCAAGGCCAAGAGCACCGGCGCCGACGTTTTTTACATGAGCATGCAGAACCACGCCACCGGCAGCCTGATGACGATCCAGGCCAAGCGTCTGGGACTCGACGCCCAGATCCTGACCCAGGATGCCAATATGCATCCGAACTTCATCAAGGTCGCCAAGGATGCTGCAGAAGGCGTCATGGTCACCTTCGGCTACGTGGACGAGTCGACCCCCGAATACAAGAAGTACGCCAAGAAGTTCTCCGCCAAGTACGGCGAAATCGGCGCATACGGCACCTATGCCTACGATGCAGCCACGGTGCTGCTCAAAGCCATCAAGGAGTCGGGCTCCACCGACCCGGAGGACATCAAGGCCGAGATCATGAAAATGGATTTCCAGGGCGCCTCCAAGATGGTCAAGTTCAGGCCCAACGGAGATTCCGGCTCCAACTACATCGTCTTTGTCATTAAAAACGGTGAGTACGTCAAATACTGGGATCCGGCAAAAGGAAAGCTCTAATCAATATCCGAGACGAGGGCTGTCCGCGCAGCGCTGCGCGGGCAGCCCGGTGTTTTCTGCAGCGAACCCGATCGACGGCGAAACACCGCAGGCAACATGGAATATTTCATACAGCAGCTCATCAACGGCATCACCCTGGGGGGCGTTTACGCCCTGATCGCCCTGGGCTACACCATGGTCTACGGCGTCATCCAGCTCATCAACTTCGCCCATGGCGAGTTTTTCGCCGCCGGCGGGTACATGGGCGTCATCCTGCTTGCCTACATGACCGGCGCCGGATACCTGGAAACCCATCCGTTTCTGTGCATCGCCGGGGCCGGGGTCCTGACCATGGCCTACACCGCATTTCTGGCCATGGGCGTGGAGCGGATGGCCTACAAGCCGCTCCGGTACGCCTCCCGGCTCTCGCTGCTGGTGTCGGCCCTGGGGATGTCGATTTTCCTGTCCAACGGACTGATGCTCACCCAGGGCGTGTTCGACAAGCCGTACCCCTCCGAGCTGACCCACGGCGGATTCGAGATCGGCCCCATTTCCGTCGGCTACCTGCAGCTCATCATCGTGGGGATGACCGCCGTGCTGCTGGTGGGGCTCAACATCCTGGTGTTCAAGACCCGGATCGGCATGGCCATGCGGGCCACGGCCCAGGACAAGATCATGTCTTCGCTGGTATCGATCAGCAGCAACCGGATCATCGCCCTGACCTTTGCCATCGGGGCGGGCCTGGCCGCCTGCGCCGGAATGATGACCGGCTTCTACTACGGCTCGGTGCGCTACGACATGGGGTTCGTCCCCGGCATCAAGGCATTTGCCGCAGCCGTGCTCGGCGGCATCGGCAACATCACCGGGGCCATGCTGGGCGGGGTGATCATCGGGATGGTGGAGGTCTTCGGTGCGGCCTACATCTCCGGCCAGTACAAGGACGTCTTTGCGTTCATCATCATGATCGCGGTGCTCTATTTCAAACCGACGGGCATCATGGGTGAAAATGTCGATGATACGAGAGTGTAAAAAAGTCCTCAAACCCTTCGTGCTGGGGCTTCTCTGGCTGCTGGCCCTGCTGTGGCCTCTTTTGGGGATTCACCCCGACGGCACCCTCAGCTTTGCCAACGCCTTTCAGGTCTGGCTCTATATCGCCGCCGTTGCCTTCGTATGCGTGTTTCTCTACGTGCTCAACAAAAGCGGCAACCTCGATTTTGCTGCCCGGCCGGCGGCTGTCCTGCGCGACCGGGTTTCGGAGGCGGCGGGCCGCATTCCTTCCAAAGCCTGGATCGGGCTGCTGCTGGGGTTCGCCCTCATCTACCCTCAGATCACCGGCCGATACGAGCAGGACGTGGCCATCAACGTGTTGATATATGTCTGCCTCGGCCTGGGGCTGAACATCGTCATCGGTCTGGCCGGCATGCTCGATCTGGGCTACATCGCTTTTTATGGGGTGGGCGCCTACTCCTACGCCCTGCTCAACACCAACTTCGGCATCTCCTTCTGGTTCAGCCTGCCGTTTGCCGCCGTTTTGGCGGCCATCGCCGGCTGCATCATCGGGTATCCCACCCTCCGGATGCGCGGCGACTACCTGGCCATCGTGACCCTCGGCTTCGGGGAAATCGTCCGGTTGATCCTCAACAATTGGATGACCCTGACCAACGGTCCCAACGGCATTCTCGGCATCGACCCCCCCAGCTTTTATTTCCTGTCCTTCGACGGGGGCCTCAGCTTCGAACACCTCTATCTCAAAAAACTCCACTACCTGTATTATATCGCCCTGTTTCTGGCCGTATTTACGATCATCGCCGTGCGGCGGCTCAATTTCTCCCGCATCGGCCGGGCCTGGGAGTCGATCCGGGAGGATGAAACCGCCGCAGAACTGATGGGGGTCAACACCTTTTTGCTCAAGCTGCTCGCCTACGCCATGGGGGCGGTTTTTGCCGGCCTGGCCGGCGCGTTTTTTTCCGCGCGCATGCGGTTTGTCAGCCCGGAGAGCTTCACGTTTTTGGAGTCCGCCCTGGTGCTGGCCATGGTCGTGCTGGGCGGAATGGCGTCGATTCCGGGCATCATTCTCGGGGTGATGGCCCTGATCGTGCTGCCGGAGGTGTTTCGTGAATTCGAACTGTACCGGATGCTGGCCGTGGGCGGCGCCATGACGGTGATGATGGTCTTCAAACCCAGGGGGCTGATCCCGGCCAAGCGGGTCGGAACCCGGTCCGAGGAAAAGGAGGGGTGATCGTGGCGGCACCGCTGCTCGAACTGCAGGACGTTCACGCAAGCTACGGCAGCATCAAGGCCCTGAAGGGGATCTCCCTGACCGTTTATCCAGGGGAGATCGTCGCCATGATCGGGGCCAACGGCGCCGGCAAATCGACCACCTTGATGACGATCTGCGGCATTGTCCCGGTTCAACAGGGGGACATCTTCTACCGGGGAACATCGATCAAGGGCACGCCGCCGGAAACGCTTCCGCCCTTGGGGTTGTGCCAGGTGCCGGAAGGCCGGCGGATCTTTCCCCGCCTGACGGTCCGGGAAAATCTGGAGCTGGGGGCCTTCTACCGCCGGGAAAGAACCGCCATCGACAGGGACATCGATCAGGCCTATTCGTTTTTCCCGATTCTAAAAGAGCGGCGAAACCAGCAGGGCGGAACCCTTTCCGGAGGCGAACAGCAAATGCTCGCCATTGCCCGGGCCTTGATGAGCCGGCCCAAGCTCCTGCTCATGGACGAACCGTCCCTGGGGCTGGCGCCGAAAATCGTCCAAAAGATCTTCGATATCATCGCCGAGATCAACAAGGAAGGCACGACGATCCTTCTGGTGGAGCAAAACGCCAACCTGGCGCTACAGACCGCCCAGCGAGGCTACGTGCTGGAAACCGGTGCGATCTCCATGGAAGACCAGGCCGCCACCCTTCTGGACAACCCCGATATCCGAAAAGCCTATCTGGGCGAATAAAGTCCCTTGAACCGCCTTTCCCAGCATGCCGTCGTGATCGGCGGCGGCGTTATCGGTGCGATGACCGCCTACCATCTGACACAGGTGGGCTGGCGGGCCACCATCATTGAAAGGAGCGGGTTCGGCCAAGGAAGCTCCTGGGGAAACTGCGGCATCATCCTGCCCAGCCATGTCCTGACCCTCAACACCGTCGACAACCTGGCCTTGGGCCTTCGTTGGATGCTGAAAAAGGACGCACCGTTTGCCATCCGCCCCCGATTCGACCCCACACTTTTCTCCTGGCTGGGCCGCTTTGCCGCCGGGTGCACCAAAAAAAGCCGCTCCCGGTCCGCTGCGGCCGTCGCCGGATTGACGTCCACGGCGGTGGCCGCCTTCGAGGCATTGCTCCGGGAAGAGGGAATCTGCTGCGATTGGCAGCAGCGGGGGGCGATCCACCTGTTTCGCTCTCCTGAGGCCTTCGCCCGCCATGCCGCCGTCGATGCGGAAACGCGGCGCTTCGGCCCAGGGTGCATTGCCCTGGACCGCAAGGCGATCCGGTCCAAGGAGCCTGCGGTGGGCCCGGCAGTGGTGGGCGCCTGGATGGATGAAAACGCAGCCCATCTCCGGCCCGACGCTCTCATGGCCGAGCTCCGGCGGGTGCTAAACCGGCGTGGTGTTTCGATTCTGGAAAACACGGCCTGGCGTTCGTTTCGCATCGAAAACGGACGTGCCGTGGCCGCAAACACCTCCCGGGGCGAGATACGCGCCGATGGTTTTGCCGTGGCCGCCGGCGCCTGGACGCCGCTGCACGGCGCCGCCCTCGGGCGCCGAATCCCCATCCAGCCGGGCAAGGGGTATTCGGTCACCTTGTCGGACGCAACAGGGGTCCCCGACCATCCCTGCTTTTTCGAAGAATATCGGTCCGTGGCCACCCCCTGGAAGGGCGGTTTGCGGCTGGGCGGCATGATGGAGTTTGCCGGCTATGACGACCGGATCGACCCGGTTCGCATTGCCGCTCTGTTTTCCGCCGCGAAAAAACATCTCCGGCTGCGCCGTATCGGCCGGGTGGAGGAACGGTGGTGCGGGTGGCGGCCGATGACCGTCGACGGGGTGCCGATCATCGACCGGCTTCCCGGCGCCAAAAACGTCGTGCTGGCCGCCGGTCACAACATGCTCGGCATCTCCATGGCCCCGGCCACCGGGCGGCTGGCGGCCGAGATGCTTACCGGACAGCCGCCCCATGTCGATCCGGCGCCGTATCGGCTTAGCCGGTTTAATTTTTTAAAGAATCAGTGAGGGAATTGCACCGGCATAGAGAACCGCAAGGCGATTCTTAATGCTGGGAGGCGAGAAGGCTGGGATGCTGGGATGCCAAAGAACCCAAAGACGGTTGCAGGGATCGATTTGGGGGTATTCTGCCTGCCTCTCCGTGACCTTGCTTTGTGCGTTGAGCAGTTAGTGGCTTTTACGCTTCCCAGCCTCCTGGCATCCCAGCTTCCCAGCGCGATCAAAGCGCCTGTAAGGAGATTCCCATGATCGATGCAAAAACGCTGAAAACCTGGTCGCCGCCCGCCGACTGGGCCCGCATCACCACCCTGGACCTTCACACCGAGGGCGAGCCGTTTCGGGTGGTAACCGGCGGAGTTCCCGATCTTCCCGGTGAAACGATCCTCGAAAAACGCCGGTACATGAAAGAACGCCTCGATCATCTGCGCACCGCCCTGATGTGGGAGCCCAGGGGTCATGCGGACATGTACGGGTGCATCGTCACCCCGCCGACCACCGAAGGGGCGGATTTCGGCGTCCTGTTTTTGCACAACGAGGGATACAGCACCATGTGCGGCCACGGCATCATCGGCATCGCCACGGCCGTAGTCGAAACCGGGGCGGTTGACGCCGTCGAACCGGTCACCACGTTGACCGTCGATGCGCCGGCCGGCCGGATCTTTGCCCACGCCCGGGTGAAAGGCGGCCGGGTCAAAAGCGTCTATTTTCAAAACGTGCCATCGTTCGTCCTGGCGAAGAACGAAACCGTCGAGGTGCCGGGAATCGGTTCGGTGCATTACGACATCGCCTTCGGAGGAGCCTTTTATGCCTTTGTTTCCGCCGAAAGCATCGGACTGACCACGGAGCCTTCGGATTTTGCCGCTCTCGTCCAAAAGGGAATGGCCGTCAAAAGAGCCGTCATGGCCTCCCGGAAAATCGAGCACCCCTTCGAGCCCGACCTTTCCTTTCTTTACGGGACCATTTTCGTAGGGCCCCCGAAGACGCCGGACGTCCACAGCAGCAACGTGTGCATCTTTGCCGAAGGCGAGGTGGATC